>Ga0182740_1001054_pt1 | contig 20422 bp, 16 predicted proteins | sample eDN5th37CKraftBY_FD_128872 | JGI IMG/M metagenome (GOLD analysis project Ga0182740, IMG submission 128872) | Enriched backyard soil microbial communities from Emeryville, California, USA - eDNA 5th pass 37_C Kraft BY (version 2) (version 2) | ecosystem: Environmental > Terrestrial > Soil >...
TGATCGCCTACGCGTCGCCGGGCCGCTGGGCCTCGGTGGCAACGCTGGTGCCCTTCGTGGTGGTGATCGTCGCGCTGCAGACCCTGACCGCGAAATTCGGCGTCAAGCTGAGCATCAGCTATTTCCTCGGCATTGCGATCGGCCCGCTGATCGCGGACCTGTTCTCGACGCTGTCGCCGGTCGACCGTCCGCGCATGCAGCGCAAGGAAGCCCGCACGTTTACGCTGGCACCTGACGTCAAGGGATGGAGCGGCTATTTCCCCAATCCGTTGAAGGTAATGGACGGCACGCAGACCCGCTGGACCGTGGCGACCGCCGCGATCTCGAGCGCAACCTTCGTGTTCAGCCCGGTCGCGATGACCGTGGTGCTGGGCGAACTGGTCGGCTCGCGCATCAAGCACGCCTATCATCGGCTGACCACGGTGCTCAGCGCCCGCAACGGCGTCACCGAGGCGACCTATATCGCCGAGGCGCTGATTCCGCTGATCGCCTTCGGCCTGCCGCTGAGCCCGGTGGCCGCCGGTCCGGCCGCGCCCCTGTTCAATGCCCCGCCCGTGTTCACCGTCGATGCCGGCAACGGCCAGACCCACAACCTGCACAACCTGCTGAGCCATTGGGAATTCCTCGGCTACGGCCTGCTGGCGGTGCTGCTGGCGGCGATCGTGTCCTATCCGTTCGCGATGAACTACGCACGCCGCGCCGCGCTGTTCGTATCGCGCCGCATTTCGCACGAGGCCATCGTCGCGACCTTCGTCGGCCTGATCCTGGTGATCAGCGTGTGGGAAGGACAGCTGCTTGGCCTGCTGGTGATCGTCACGCTGGGCTCGATCGGCGGCCTGCTGTCGCGCGTGCTGGGCTTCAACACCGGCGTGCAATTCATGGGGTATTACACGGCGGTGCTGACGGTGCCGGCGCTGATCAAGCTGGCGGGATAAGCGTACCGCTTACCGCTTCCTGCCTCTGCGGTTCGCCAGCGTCGCGGCCGGCGAACCGTGCTTCACTCCCCTTCCCAATAGTCCAGGCTGCTTTCCGCGCGGCCGATATAGGCAAACCCATTGCCGTGATCGAGCACGCCGAACTTGCCCGAGTCGGGATAGTGGCAAAGCTCCGGCGCGGTCATCGTGCTGACGGCCAGCACTTTCAGTTCCTGCGTACCGGTATTGACGATCTGATGCGCGGTTTCCGGGCCGCCCGCCGGGCAGCAGATCACGTCGCCCGCACGAACCGGATGACGCGACTCGCCGATGCGCACCTCGCCGCTGCCTTCGACGATAAAGAACATTTCCTCGTTGGCACGGTGGCTGTGGAAAGGGAACACGCGCTTGCCGGGCTCGATCACCGTCAGGTTGTAGCCGAGTTTTTGCGCACCCAGCATGCGACCGATCGGCGCCATGCGCCCGCCGTAGCGGTCGGCGGGCAGTTCGGAGCCGTATTGGCGGGACAGGTCGGCGAAGTCGAGGTATTGGGCGTCGGCGATGTTGAGGACCGGTTGCGGCATGGCGCATCTCCTTTGTGGGTCGTCGAATGCGGGCAGTCTACCGCTGGCGCATCACCATGGAGCCACGCCCCGCCGAACCATTCCAATCGATCATCAGAACCGCCACCGCAGGCCCGCCGAAGCGGTATGGTCGCGATTGCCGTCGCCGAACTGTCCCGCATAGCGCACGCTGAAGGTGGCCGCGCGCGACAGCGCGAGATCCGCCCGCAATTCCGCCAGCCCCGCATTCCGCGCGATCGGTGCGCCCGTGACGGTAAAGGTCTGGCCCCCGGCGAATGCCAGCGTCGTGGCCGGCAGCACATCGCCGAAGGCGTGTCGCCAGCCGGCGCCGGCGTGCACCGTGCCTTCGACATTGCCGAGCTGGAAGCGGGTGCCGGCACGCAGGCCCACCGTCGTCATGGTCAGCGTGTTGCGGTCGCCGCTGCTGTGCAGCGCCGCCGACCCGCCGGTTTCGCCGAAGCCGCGCGTGCGCGTGTCGCTCCATGCCACGCCGGCATACGGCTCGATATGCGCGGTGCGGGACAGCGGCATCGCATAGCCAAGTTCGGTGAACAGCTGGGCAGTGCTTGCCGAATAGCTGGCGCTCAATGCCTGCACGTTCGTACCGATCGTGGCCTGCCGGTCGGTGTCGACCTCGTGCCAGCTATATGCGCTACCCAGCAGCAGGTTCAGCTTGCCGCCGCCGATGTCCAACGCGCGGCCGCCGTACAGCGTACCGCTGAACGAATCGGTGATCGCGCGCGAGGCGCGCTCCGATACGCGCAGCGTGCTGTTGGCATAGCCGAACGCGCCGCCAACGCGCCACCCTGCGCCCACATCGCCATCGGCACCGACATGGAAACCACCGGTCTGCTGCCGCACGCGAGCGCCGTTGCCATCGCCGTTCAGCGTCTGCCAGTTTCCGACCACGTCGACCCAAATCGGCTGCGCCGCCGATACCGGCAGCGCGGCGGCGGGCAGCGGACCGCCGACCTGCGCGATCAAGGCGCCGGGCATCCAGTCCGGCCGACAGGCTATCGCGCAGATGGCTCAGCGGCAGGCTTCGTGCCGCGCCCGCCAGCGTGATCAGGCCGGTCGCGGTACTCGCATGGGCCTCGCCGGACAGGCTGTCGAATACCGCGGGTGGGGCGCCTTGCGGCAGCGTCAGCACCGCTTCATGCAGCGCATTGCTGGCGGGCAGGCTGTCGAGCGCATTCGCCACCGCAACCTGGTTGCCGGTGATCGCCGCGTCGGCGAAACGGATCGGTCTCGTAGGACCGGGCTGGCCGGGTTGGCCGGGTTGGCCGGGTTGGCCGGGTTGGCCGGGTTGGCCGGGTTGGCCGGGATCGACAGGCTGCCCCGGTTGTACGGGCGGTTGGGGCTGAACGGGCGGCTGCGGCGGCTGCGGCTGCCCCGGCTCCGGCGGCTGCGGATCGACCGGGACCTGCTTGCGCGTCAATTGCAGCGTGACGTCATTGGCGCCGTATGTCAGCGTCGGATCGAGAAACGCGTAGTTCGATGCCACCGAGCCGAAGCTGCCCTGCAGTGCGCCGGCCGTCAGGATGGTATAGCTGCGCGTCGAGGCGAAATTCCCGTCCGGACCGATATGGACGACCGCGCCGCCCAGTGTCGCGGTGCCGGTGACCGCGATACGGTCGCTGGCGGACGAGCCGGGATCGGCTTCGACCAGATACGTCGAGCCCGCCTCGAGCCGCAGATTGCCATCGACCGTCAGCGTGCCGATGGAATTGCCCGGGGCAATGGTCGCGCCATTGGCCACCACGGTGCTGCCGACCGTGCCGAAACCGCCTAGCGTGGCGCCGGTATTCACGTTGACCGGCCCGGATACGCGCGCGCTGGCATGCAAAGCATCCCCAACCACCAGCTTGCCGCCGTTGATCTCTGTCGTGCCGGTGTAGGTGTTCGCCCCATTGAGCAGCAGCGTGCCGGTGCCGATCTTGGTCAGGCCGCCGCCCGTGCCTCCGCCCGCGCCGTCGTCTTCGATCGTGCCGGCGACCTCGGTGGATCGGTTGTCGCCGCCCACGGTGAGGCGGTTGCGCCCGAGCAGGAAACGGCCGGAACCGGCGATCGACGCTGCCGTCAACCGCCGGTTCGCACCCGGGCCGCTCGTGCCGGAGAAGTCCACCGTGCCGGAGCCGTTGGCAATCAGCGTCGCATTGGCGGGATCGCTCCAGCCCCAGAACTCCGTCAGGCTGCCGTCATTGGTGACGACGAGGCTGTTCCCGGCGGTCGACCCTTCCTGGAACGACATGGTGCCGCCGCTGTTGATGATGGTGGCGTCTGCGGCGGTACCGTTGCGGTTCAGGTAGGTGATGCCGCCCAGGTTCTCCACCGTCGCCTGCGCGAGCGATGCGTTCTCGTACATCAGGATCATGCCGCCGGTATTGCGCACCACGCGATTGCCGGCGTCGAACCCCTGCAGCAACGACAACGTGCCGCCGTTCACGGTAATCGGTCCGGTACCGAGCGCATTGCCCGTCGATTGCAGGCTGCCGCCGTTGACGACGGTGCCGCCTGCGTAGGTATTGGCGCCCGTCAGCGCCAGCATGCCGTCACCGTCCTTCGTCAATTGGCCGGGCCCGGAAATCGTGCCGTTATGGGCCAGTGTCGTGCCCGGGTCGACGGCGAACGTACCGCCATTGCCGCCGATCGTGGTGGCGCGTGCGGTCGTCAGCGACGCCGTGGTACGCAGCGTTCCGCCGTCCAGTGTCAGGCCGCCGCTCGCCTGTCCGAGATTGGAATCGCTGGCGATGCTGAGCGTGCCGCCGAGGATCCTCCATGGGGTGGTGACGGGCGTGTTGCCGGTGAGCGTCCAGGTCGATGTACCGGTCTTTTCGAACTGCGAGAAGCCGACGTAGCTGATGCCGATCTGCGAGGCGCTGAACGATTGATCCGTGCTGCCGCCGAGTGCCAGCACATTGTTGATGCCACCGGCGAGGACGCTGCCGTTGATCACGCTCGTGCTCCACAACTCGAGCCGATTGGTGCCCGTATTCAGCAGGATCGCGTAGGAACGGCCGAACCGTCCCATGCCACCGGAGATTTCTCCGCTGTTGACGATGCTGACATTGCTGCCGGTGATCGCGTAGCCGCCCCTCCCGGCGACTCCCGCGAAACCGGTGTTGCCGTACATGACCGAGCCGGCGCCGCCGACTCCGCCATCCCCGCCGCGAATCGTCCCGGCGTTGACAATGACGCCGCCAGCGTTCGACAGTTCGATTGCCGTTCCACCGTCGCCACCGTCGCCGCCGCTGGACGGGGAATCGGGGGAGTACGGATCCATATCGGCACCCTTTCCACCGGCTCCTCCGTTGCCACCGAGCACAGACGCCTGACGCTCGATTTCGAGGCGCGCGACTCCGCTCGCGGAAATGCCGCTGCCGCCGCCACCGCCGTTGCCGCCGCCGCGGACCGTGACGCCAGGCTGTCGTTGAAAGGCGCCACCCTCGCCACCGGCTCCGCCGTGGCCGCCGGAAATGTTGACCTGCTCGCGAATCCGAATGGTCCCGCCGTCCGAATGCTGAATGGCAGCGCCGCCAGCCCCGCCGCCGCCGCCACCGCCGGTGTAATAAACGACTCCGCCTGAGATATAGCCGCCGCCCCTGCCGCCGTTGCCCCCCATTCCACCGAACACCCAGACGGGTGAGCCGGCGGAACTCTCGGTGTGGTCGCCGATTACGGTCTTTGCCGCGGCGCCCCCTCCTCCGCCGCCGCCGCCATCGCCCATTTCCATCAGATCGTCGTTTGCGATGTGGCCGCTCATACCCCAACCGCCATTGGGACTCAGCGCAGTACCACCGCTACCGCCCATCGGGTCGACCCAGTCGCCAGCACGGAGCTCCGAGAGGCCTCCGCGGCCACCGGCCTGGCCTTGCCCCCCGCCGCCACCGCCGGTGCCGGGACTGAAATCGACCAGACCGTCGCCACCTGGCGCGTTTATGCCGCCGTGGCCGCCTCGGATCGGCATCGTATGTCCGTATGAGCTGGCTTCGCCGCCCCTTCCGCCCGCGGGGAGCGCCCATGCCGCCGGTGGTGCGAGCATTTGAATGGATACGGCGAGCGCAATCGCATGCCGGCGCGGGCGAGCCGCGCGGCTGACCTGAGTTGTCTGCATTGTTCTTCTTTATTGTGTGCCGCGGCTCGTGCCGGAGCGTTCCCGTCGAATTGGCGGCGAGGGCATGCCGCGCCGATTCCCCTTGACCCGCTGGCGATTATAGTGAGGTGGCGCGAATTTGAGGCGCCGATTTTCCGCTCCTGTCACGGCATGACGGATTGCGGTCCAGCGCTCGGGTGTGGCTGCTTGCGATGCACGCCGATGCATGCCCAGGTACACCGATAACGCCGTTACGTCGATGCCTCGATGTGCCGATCCCCGTCCTGATGGGCCGGCCTGCCGAACCGCCACGACAGCCGTTGCGCCGCGCCGGCCAATTGGCGCGCGACGTTGCCGTCGTGCCCGCTATCGAAACTTCCCGCCATCCCCATCGCCGCCAGCACCAGCACCACCGTACCGGTGTGGTCGAACACCGGCACCGCCAACGTATGGATGCCGGGCACCGGCATGTCGCGCGCATCGTCGATGCCTTGCGCGCGAATTCGGGCCAGCCTCGCGGCATAAGCGCTCTTGCCGGCCGCGCTGTCCTTCGCCGATGCGCCTGCCATCCGCACCGCTTCCTGCTGGAGCATTCCGCCGAGCACGTCTTCCGGCAGATGCGCTGCAAACACGCGGCCGATTGCGGTATTCACCAGCGACAGCACCGTGCCGACGCGCAGGCTGACGTGCTGCGGCCGCGCCGATTCTTCGAGCCGCACGACCGTCGGGCCGAGCGGCCCGAGCACGGCCATTGCGACACTGAGGCCGGTATCCACGGCAAGGCCGCGCACTTCCGGCTCGGCCTCGCGCACCGGCGACAGGCGCTGCAACGCGATCAGTCCCAATTGCAGCGCCAGCGGCCCCGGCAGAAAGCGGCCATCGGCATCGCGCTCGAGCAAGCCGGCTCGCACCAGGCTGACCAGGTGCGGAAACGCCTTGGCGGGCACCATGCTGGCGCCGCGCGCCAGTTCGCTCAGCGCGAGCGGAGTGCCGGCCCGCAGCAGCGCACCGATCAGCTGGGCGCTGGCATCGAGCGCCTGAATGCCGCGCTGCGGCTTGCCCGAGGCCTCGTCGGTGGTTCCGATGGCATTCGTCATGGCTCAGCCTCCCGCGTGCAGCGACTCGGCGATCTGCGCCGCGGTTGCCTGCAGGGCGCGCGCCAGTTCGCCTCGCCACGTGGTGTCGATGTTCGCAGTGGGGCCGATTGCCGTGAGCAAAAGACGGAGCGCGCCCGCCGCGTCGCGTACCGGCACGCACAGGCTGCTGACGCCGGGACTCGGAATATCGATGCTGCGTGCGATGCCACGGCTGCGCACCTCGTCGAGTTCGGCAAGGAATGCGACGCGTTCGGGACGCGCCGGCAGTGCGTCGAACAGCGGCACCCATTGCGCCTCGGGCATGCAGGCGCAATACATCCGGCCGGTAGCGGTGGTCGCCAGCGACATCACGGTGCCGACATGCAGGTTGACGTGCAGCGGCGCATTGCCGCGTTCGTAGCGCACGATGGTGGGACCCTGCGGGCCCGGCACGCTGACGGCCACGCTGCAGCCGGTTTGCGCGGTCAGCGCGGCGACCAGCGGCACCGCGGCGTGCAGGCCGGGATCCAGTTCCAGCCGCATCCGCGCCAATTGCAGCGCCAGCGGCCCCGGTTCGAAGCGGTCGTCGAGGTGATCGCGCTTGATCCAGCCCTGGCGCGTCAGCGATACGAGGTAGGGATGGGCCTGAGCCGGGGCGATGCCCACGGCCGTGGCGAGCTCCGCCGCCGATAGCGGGGATCGCGCCTGCGCCAGCGCCAGCAGGAAGCGGCCCGCCACATCGACGCTCTGCACGCCGCGCTGCGTCCTCTCCTGTCCCGCCTGCCCCGCCTCGCCCATCGTCGCCCTCCGAAAGGCTGGATATTAATCCAACGCCGCATCGGTGCCGCGCTTGCCGCGCGGGGACATGTCATCCTTTTGTTTATGTTTTAGCCAATAATTTATCCATTGACTAACACGAAGAGACCTCCTACCATCCGTCTACCCCGACAACGCCGTGCGCATCGCAGCGCGCGGCCAATCCAATAACGAAGGGGCGAGACAGTACCTGTGCATTGCCGCTGCGCAATGCCGCCCGCTGCCGCGCCCCGTCACCCACGACGAGGCAAGCATGGCCAAAGCATTCGCATCGCAAGCCGACCTGGAAGCCAAAAAGGTCACCTTCACCCAGCTGTCCGAGAACGCCTACGCCTACACGGCCGAAGGCGACCCGAACTCGGGCGTGATCATCGGCGACGACGGCGTGCTGATCGTCGACACCACCGCGACGCCCGCGATGGCGCAGGACCTGATCGCCAGGATCCGCACGGTGACCGACAAGCCGATCAAGTACGTCGTGCTGTCGCACTACCACGCGGTGCGCGTGCTGGGCGCGTCGGCGTATTTCGCCGAGGGCGCGCAGCAGATCATCGCCAGCCGCGGCACCTACGAAATGATCGTGGAGCGCGGCGAGGCGGACATGAAGTCGGAAATCGAGCGGTTCCCGCGCCTGTTCGCCGGCGTCGAGACCGTGCCGGGCCTCACCTGGCCGACGCTGGTGTTCGACAAGGAAATCACGCTGTTCCTCGGCAAGCTCGAAGTCCGCATCGCGCATCTCGGCTCGGGCCACACCAAGGGCGACACCGTGGTCTGGCTGCCGTCGCAGAAGGTGCTGTTCTCTGGCGACCTGGTCGAATACGAGGCGGCCTGCTATTGCGGCGACGCGCAGCTGGCCGAATGGCCCGCCACGCTGGACGCGCTGCAGGCGCTGGGCGCCGAGAAGCTCGTCCCCGGGCGCGGTCCGGCCCTGACCACGCCGCAGCAGGTACGCGAGGGCATCGCCTACACCAAGGACTTCGTCACCACGCTGTACCGCGCCGGCCAGGAAGCGGTCGCTCAGAAGATGGATCTGAAGGCCGCGATGGCGCATACCCGCAAGAGCATGGACCCGAAGTTCGGCCACGTCTTCATCTACGAGCACTGCCTGCCCTTCGACGTGACGCGCGCCTATGACGAGGCGTCAGGCATCACGCATCCGCGCATCTGGACCGCCCAGCGCGACAAGGAAATGTGGGCCGCGCTGCAGGACTGACACAGCGAGATCGGCATCCGGGATGGTGGAAGGAGACAACACGATGACGGTCGACTATCAACGATTGACCTTCGAATACCGGCCTTGCGCGGAGCAATCGGCGGCCGGCGCGGTGCATCCGGTCGTGGTGGTGGGTGCCGGGCCGGTGGGCCTGGCCACCGCGATCGACCTGGCCCAGCAAGGCATCGAGGTCGTGCTGCTGGACGACGATTGCACGCTGTCGACCGGCTCGCGTGCGATCTGCTTTGCCAAGCGCACGCTGGAGATCTTCGATCGGCTGGGCTGCGGCGAGCGCATGGTCGACAAGGGCGTGCGCTGGAATCTCGGCAAGGTCTTTCTGCGGGATCAATTGGTCTACGCGTTCGACCTGCTGCCGGAAAGCGGACATCGGCGGCCGGCCTTCATCAACCTGCAGCAGTACTACGTCGAGGGCTTCCTGCTCGAGCGCGCGCTCGAACTGCCGAATCTGCAGATCCGCTGGAAGAACAAGGTGGTCGGCATCGAGCGCCGCGATGAAGGCGGCGCGGATGCCACCGTCACGCTGACCGTGGAAACGCCCGATGGCACCTATCCCGTGCGGGCGCGTTATGTCGTCGCCGCCGACGGCTCGCGCAGCCCGATGCGCAATCTGCTCGGCCTGGACAGCAAGGGCCGCACCTTCAAGGACCGCTTCCTGATCGCGGATATCCGGATGGAGGCGGGCTTTCCGAGTGAGCGCTGGTTCTGGTTCGATCCGCCCTTCCATCCCAATCAGTCGGTGCTGCTGCATCGCCAGCCCGATAACGTCTGGCGCATCGATTTCCAGCTCGGCTGGGACGCCGATCCGGTGTTGGAGAAATCGCCGGAACGTGTGATTCCCCGCGTGCAGGCCCTGCTCGGCCCCGAAGCGACGTTCGAGCTCGAATGGGTCAGCGTCTATACCTTTTCCTGCCTGCGCATGGACAGCTTCCGGCATGGCAACGTGCTGTTCGCCGGCGATTCCGCGCATGGCGTGTCGCCCTTCGGCGCGCGCGGCGCCAATAGCGGTGTGCAGGATGCGGACAATCTGGCCTGGAAACTGGTGCACGTGCTGCGCGGCGAGGCACCGGACGCGCTGCTCGACACCTATGCCAGCGAGCGGGAATACGCGGCGGACGAGAACATCTGCAATTCGACACGCTCCACGGACTTCATCACACCGAAGAGCCAGGTAAGCCGCGTGTTTCGCGATGCGGTGCTGACGCTGGCGGCAAAGCATCCGTTTGCGCGGACGCTGGTGAACAGCGGGCGCCTGTCGGTGCCCAGCGTGCTGGCCTCGTCGCCGTTGAATACGGCCGACACCGATGCCTTCGCTGGCGCCATGGTCCCTGGGGCGCCATGTGCCGATGCGCCGGTCGTTGTCGATGGCGCCGAGGATTGGCTGCTGTCGCAGCTGCATGGCGGATTCAGCTTGCTGGTCTACGGCCATCCCGACGATCTCGATGCGGAGTCCGCCAGGCAGGTCGCGGCGCTTTGCGGTCAGGCCGGTGCGCCACGGATGCTGTTCGTCGCACCGGACGGTCATCGGGCTGCCACGACGTCGGACATGGCCCTGGCATGCGATCGCGACGGCGTAGTCGCGCAACGCTACGATGCGGTGCCGGGTACCACGTATCTGATTCGTCCGGATCAGCATGTCTGCGCTCGTTGGCGTGCCGTGGATGCGGAACGCGTGATGGAGGCAATGGCTCGGGCCCAAGGCAAGCGTCTGACGGAGGCCGCGCCGGCGGCGGCGGAAACATCGGCCTGTGCCGAAGCGCTCGCGGCGTGATCCCTCGGCAAGCGGCAACGATTTACCCCGGAGACACCATGCCCCTCATCACCGCTCCCAATCTGGCCCGTCCCGACGACTTCTACGAAGCGCTGATCGACATGCACCGCGATCTGGACGATGCGCAAAGCCAGGCGGCCAATGCCCGCCTGATCCTGCTGCTGGCCAACCATATCGGCGACCACGAGACGCTGCTGTCGGCGCTGCAACTGGCACGCGAAGCCGAAACCGCCGCGGCCTGATTCGACGGAATACTCGGCGAAATATTCGACGAAATATTCGACGAAATTCAGGGCGCGCTCGCGCCAACGATTGATACACCACGGAATCCACTCCGGGCCCACGGTGCGCAAGACACCGGCCCGTTAAGGGCGGCGCGATCCGCCCCTCCTTTTCCTCCTTCCTGCTTTACGGAGACAAAGCATGCCCCAACTCCACGCGGGTACCGCGACGCCCCCGCTCGCCCTCGCACATGAAGAAGACGCCCTGCACCAGAAGATCTGGTTGCGCATCGTCCCCTTCCTGTTCGTCTGCTACGTCGTCTCTTTCCTCGACCGCATCAATATCGGCTTCGCGCAATTGCAGATGAAGCATGACCTTGGCTTCAGCGATGCGATGTACGGACTCGGCGCCGCGGTGTTCTATATCGGCTATGTGCTGTGCGAAGTGCCAAGCAATATGCTGCTCGCCCGCTTCGGCGCCCGGCGGACTTTCACGCGGATCATGCTGCTGTGGGGCGCCGTCTCGGTGGGAATGGCATTCGTCTCCACGCCGGCGCAGTTCTACACGCTGCGTTTCCTGCTCGGCGTATTCGAGGCCGGCTTTTTCCCCGGCATCGTGCTGTACATGACCTACTGGTTCCCCGCGCACCGGCGCGCGGCCGTGATGGCCATCTTCTTCGCGGGTGTCGCGATTGCCGGCGTATTGGGCGGATTGGTATCTGGCTGGATCATGCGCGATATGGCCGGCGTGATGGGCCTGTTCGGCTGGCAATGGATGTTCGCCATCGAAGGCGCGCCCGCCGTGCTGCTCGGTTTGATCGCCGCCTGGTATCTGGTCGACAGCCCCGCCGATGCCAAATGGCTGACCGCCCGCGAGAAGGCGCTGCTGGCACGGCAACTGGAAGGCGAGCAAGGCAGCCACGCGGCCCATACGCTCGGCGCCCTGCGCGAGGCGCTGCGCAATCCGAAGCTGTATGTGTTTGCGTTTATCTATTTCGCGCTGACCTGCGGCTCGTTGACGCTGAATTTCTGGATGCCGCTGATGATCCGCGATTTCGGCATTACCGACGTCGTGTCGATCAGCTTGTATAGCGTCATTCCTAATGCCGTGGGCGCCGTCGGCCTGATCCTGATTGCGCGGAATTCGGACCGCACCGGCGAGCGGCACAAGCATTTCCTGCTGTGTTGCTGCGGCGGTGCGCTGGCGCTCGCGCTGCTGACCCTGCGGCTGCCGCATTTCGGCGCGATGCTGGCGGTCCTGTCGGTGGCGGCGGTGCTGATCTTCGCGGCGCTGCCGATCTTCTGGTCGCTGCCGCGCAGCTATCTGCCCGGACATACCGCTGCAACCGGACTTGCGTTCATCAGCAGTGTCGGCATTACCAGCGGGATCGTGAGCCCGTGGGTGATCGGGCAGGTCAAGGTCCAGACCGGCAGCATGGATAACGCGTTGTATCTATTGGCGGGACTGCTGGTGGCGGCCGGGGTGGTGATGTGGAAAGCCGTGCCGAGGAATGCCAGGCAGTGATCGCCGCCATTTCACGCCATTTCCGCCATTTCGAGGGGAATTGCCAACGCCGCGCCCGTCTTTGATATGGTTCCGGCATGAGCGATGACTAATGCGTCCATTCCTGACAGCGGCTCAGGGGACGCGGGAGGCAAGCACATGTACATCATCATGGGCGGTACCGGACATGTTGGATCGGCGACAGCGCAAGCGCTGCTCGCCCGCGGCCAGGCGGTCACCATCGTGACCCGCTCGGCCGCCCGCGCGGCCAAATGGCGCGACAAAGGCGCCGCGATCATCGAGGCGGACGTGGAAGACGTGGGGTCGTTGCGCGCCGCGTTTCAGCGTGGACGGCGAGCGTTCCTGCTCAATCCGCCCGCCGATACCAGCAAGGACACCGATGCGATCGAGCGGCACACGGTGGCCAACATCCTCGCCGCGCTTCAGGGCTCGGGCCTGGAGAAAGTCGTCGCCGAGTCCACAGGCGGCGCCCAGCCCGGCGAGCGCATCGGCGACTTGAGCGTCCTGTGGGAACTCGAAGAAGGACTGCGCCGCCAATCGATTCCCGCCGCGATCAATCGGGCCGCTTACTACATGAGCAATTGGGACTGGCTGCTCGATGCGGTACGCAGCACCGGCAAGCTGCCGACGATGTTCCCTGCCGATCTACCCATCCCCATGGCCGCGCCACGCGATTTGGGAGAGGCGGCAGCGGCGAGATTGATGTCCCCGCTCGACGACGTTGGCGTCCGTTATGTCGAAGGGCCGCGTCGGTATTCGTCGCAAGATGTTGCGATGGCTTTCGCGCAGGCGCTCGGGCGGCCCGTCGAGTTGGAAGTCGTGCCGCGGGAAAAGTGGAAGGAGACGTTTTTGGGGTTGGGATTTTCGGATGCCGCGGCCGAATCGTATGCGCGGATGACTGCGGTCAGCGTGGACAGTGGGTTCGATTTGCCCGAGGAGCCGATGAGGGGTGGGACGGGGTTGGAGGAGTACATCAAGACGCTTGTAGCTAACGGCGATACGTAGCGCTGAGTTATAACGCGCACGCCCCCTCCTTTTGTAGGGTTCATCTCAACAACAAATCTGCCGTTATCTCTTCGCGCGCGATCCCGCGCTGGCGACACGCGTGGATACAGTAAAACGATTGCGCGCCGCTGGAAGGTAGCCGGAAGGCCTCATACTTGTTGTTGGGATCGGGATGATTATCGGGATTGATCTAGGGACCACAAATAGCCTCGCCGCTGCCTGGAAGGAAGGACGGCCGCACCTGATTCCGAACGGCCTTGGCGAGTACTTGACTCCGTCATGCGTGAGCCTCGATGAGGACGGCACGATCTTGGTAGGAAAGGCAGCGCGCGAACGCTTGCAGACGCATCCAGACAAGACGGCTGCTGTTTTCAAGCGCTACATGGGTAGTGAACGCACGATCCGGCTCGGCAAACGCCTGTTCCGTCCCGAAGAACTCTCCGCACTGGTCCTCCGCTCGCTCAAGGAAGATGCGGAAGCCGCATTGGGCCAGCCCGTCACAGAGGCCATCATCACGGTCCCGGCATACTTCTCCGACGCGCAGCGCAAGGCCACGCGAGCGGCGGGTGTATTGGCCGGACTCAAGGTCGATCGCCTGTTGAACGAACCGACCGCGGCCTCTCTGGCGTATGGCATTCACCAACTCGACGCAGAGTCTCGCTTCCTTGTCGTCGATCTTGGTGGTGGCACGTTCGATGTCTCGGTGCTCGAGATCTTCGAGGGTGTCATGGAGGTGAGGGCGTCCGCCGGCGACAACTTCCTAGGCGGCGAGGACTTCATCGCCTGCATGATCGATCGATTCTTTGAGCAAACCGGGGCACCCGTCAGTCTCAAAGCCGACGCCGCATTCATGCAGCGCCTCATCGCACATGCCGAAGCCGCAAAGCGGACACTGTCGGAGAAACCCACGGCAACGATCGAGGTCCTGGACGGGGGCCAGTCCTATTCGCTTGATCTGGATGAGCCGGCCTTGGAGCAGATATGTGCGCCCTTGCTGCAGCGGCTGCGCGCTCCCATCGAACGCGTTCTACGCGATGCAAACCTGCGAGGTACCGAACTAGACAAAGTCGTGCTGGCGGGCGGCGCTACGCGCATGCCGCTGGTCCGGCGCCTGGTAGCGCGCATGTTCGGTCGTTTCCCCGAGTGCGACATCAATCCCGATGAGGTTGTGGCACTCGGCGCCGCTGTGCAAGCCGGCTTGAGCATGAAGGACGCCGCGCTGGAGGATGTCGTGATGACGGACGTCGCTCCGTACACGCTTGGCGTCGAGGTGGCGATGCGCCTTTACGATGGCTCCTTCAGCGAGGGGCACTTTGATCCCATCATCGATCGTAGTAGCCCGGTACCGATCAGTCGGGTAAAAACCTATTCCCCGATAAGGGATCGGCAGCGTGAGCTTGAACTCAAGATTTATCAGGGCGAGGCTCGGCTTGTTGCCGACAACATCCTGCTCGGATCCTTGAAGGTGCGGCTGCCGGATCTGCCCAGCAAGGATTGTGCGGTCGACGTGCGCTTTACGTATGACGTCAATGGCCTGCTGGAAGTCGAAGCAACGGTTCAGAAGACACAGCATACGGTGACGGTCGTCATCGAGGGCAATCCCGGCCTGCTGTCGGACGCGGAGATCTCGGCAAGGTTTGCCGCCCTGTCCGAACTCAAGATCCATCCGCGCGATCGGGTGGAGAACCGCACGCTGCTGGCGCGTGCGGAACGCGTGTACCAGCAAGTGCGTGGGCAGGAGCGAGAATCGTTCGGTGCCGAGATCTGCTTGTTCGAAGCTTCGTTGGCATCGCAGGATCGGCGTCGCGTCGAGACGGCTCGACAGGCGTTTGGCGAGCTTGTCGATCATATGGAACGCGTACTGCGCGTGTTGCCGCAGGCCGAGCCGCAAGGCTGACGGACGGGACAACGATGATGGTGCCCTATTGCCTGCAACAACTCGAACTCGATACCACGGCGGATGAACGGGCGATCCGGCGTGCTTATGCGCAAAAGCTCAAGAAGATCGATCAGGCCGCCGACCCCGCGGGCTTCCAGGCGCTCAGGTCCGCCTACGAGGCAGCCTTGGCTTGGGTACGGGACGATAACCGGAATGCGGCAGCGGATTTGCCGAGCGATGGCACTTGCGATGCCCCGCAGGTCGTCGAGCCGGTGCCAGCGAACGCGCCTTGGGACATGGTGTTTCCGACGCCATGGGTTCATCGCGCGTCAAAGGACGATCGCCGATCTGACGACGAAGCAAGGGTGCTTGCCTCCGATGCCTTTACCCGGTTTACCGAGGCATTCGACGCCGCAACCGCGAATCGGCAAGCACTTCCCGACGTCGAGGCCGTACGGGCCATGCTCGAGGAAACCATGGCGGGTGACGCGCTGGTAAACATGGTCGCCAGGAACATCCTGGAGCACGGTTTCGCCTGCTTGCTGATCCAGGGATGGAAACCCGGCCACGAAGCGCTGTTTGTCGCCGTGACTGACGTATTCCGATGGGATGAGGATCGTCGCCACCTTTACGATCTGGGGGAAGTCGGGTTCCAGATCGACCGGGCGCTGCAGGAGCGCGCCATGTTCGACCGCCTGAAGCCAAGAACCCGCCGCCAACGGGAATTGCTGATTGCGCGTCTGCGCAGCCCATCGGCACCCGACGCTCGGGAGTTGAAATCGTCTTACTGGTTGCTGGAAGACCTGTATGCCAATTTTCCGACCTGGCTTGGCATCGTTACCGATCTCAATAACCTGCCGCGTTGGCGCGAACTACATGCTGCCCTTCCACCCCGCCAACGGGGAAGACCCATCCTCGCCCGAAAGCGACCCGTCATCTCCTACTGGCATGGCTGGGCGCTGATGACTGCATTGATCCTGCTGATTAAAGGGATAGGACATCTCAACGGCGAACCATCACACCCGCCGCCCCCGCTACCGCTTCGTCTCGCGACCAGCAGCGAGCTTCCGGTTACGCTACCCGAGCTCGTCGGCAAAGCCCCCAGTCCCCAAGTGTGCGAAGAGATCTCGAGAATCTATGTGGCGTTTGGCACCGGTACGTCGTTCCAGGACGTGAAGCTCGGCGAAAGCTTCGATCGCCAGATCGCGGCCTGCATTGGAAAGCTGATATGGCCGCAATCCACTCTGCATGACACGGCGATCGGGCAAGTGCTACTGCGCGACAGGTTGCGGTTGGTCGCAGAACGAGAAAAAGCCCTGGTGCTCGATCCAAGGATGCGTACCGACGTACGCAACCACGGCCAGGCGACTGAGTTTCCTCGCGGCACAGGCACAGGTACAAGTGCAGAAACGCCGCCGGACGACACCAAGACCGTGGCCAGCCCGGGAGCGTTCCGGAGAAGCGACCCAAATCGACGGCTATCAACCAGCAAATGCACCATAGAAGCACTGACATCGTGGAGCGCCATACGACCATACGCGTCCTGATCGGCCTGACACTATTGCAATCCGGGTTCGCGATCATTCATGCCGTGGCGTGGTCCTTGCACCGTAGCACCTCCTGGGATGAAATCACCCAGACTTATTCATCGTCACGCATCGCCCTTTGGCTGGCGGCGGCCATATGGTCGTGCATCGCCTTTGCAGCCATGTTGGCGCTGCGCCGTGGTATGCGGGCCGGCCGCTGGGCGTACGTCGGCGGAGCAGTACTGTGGATCCTCGCAATGCTTGCTCTTGCACCCTTGCCACTGGCCCTCAGCGGAATCCTGCTGCCGCTCGTGGCGTCGGCCCTGCTGCTCAGTCCGGCTGCCAGCCGATACCTGTCAGACATTGCGACACGGCAAACCGACTCATCGTTGCGCGGACGTGCGGGCCATGTCATGTGGGTATTGGCTGCCGCCGGATACTACGCCATGTACGTGGCCCGGCTGACCAACACGGGCTGGCTTGCCGAGGTGTCGCCCGGAGTCTGGCGCGGTTGGCTGACGTTGGCGATGCTGGGCCTGCCGATCGCCTGCACGGTATGCACACGCAAGGGCGAAAGACTCTGGCACGCGGGCATGTTCCTGGTCATCGAGGGACTTGCCACCTTTCTTGTTCTGCTGGGATACGCTCCTTACGCGCGTACCGGCACGCTGGGCGCCGGCTACTCCTACTACGTCGCACCTGCGGTACACAGCTCGTGGGTGGTGGTGCCGCTGATGGCCGGCGTCGGCCTTCTGGGAATGTGCTCGTCACCGCGGCAGTCACGCAAGCGCGAGCGCTGGGCCATCTGACGGAGCGATACGCCATGCTGGAGAAGTCTAGGCGCGCCATCTGGATCGCAATCCTGCTGCACTTCGTGAGTCCTGCCCACGCCTCCGTCGAAGACGCCGACCGCGCGTTTGACGCGGAGCAGTACGAGGCAGGCTTGGCAGAGCTACGCAGATTGGCCAGCGCCGGCGACCCTCGTGCCGAGGCACGTCTTGGCTGGATGATGATGACAGGCTTCGGTACGCTGCCGCGCGATCCGGTCACGGGCCGCAGGATGATGGAGCATGCGGCAAGCACGGGCAATCGCGAGGCCGCCATCATGTTGGCCGGCATGATGACGGTGATTGACCCACGCCAGGAAGCCTACGAGAAGTCCGGACCCGTTCTGCGAAAGTATGCCGAGCAAGGCGACGCCTGGGCACAGGCCTATCTTGGCCAGAGGTATCTGCACGGCGCGGGCGTGCCGCGCGACCCTGTACGGGCATTGCACTGGATTCAGTCAGCCGCTGACCAGGGGAATGCGTTCGGCGCGTATCTGCTGGGTTGGATGTATGACGCCGGCAACGGTGTTCCGCAAGACAGCGCGCGGGCTGTTGCCCTCTACCGCGAAGCCGCGAAGAAAAACCTGTCGGCGGCGGAATACGCACTGGGCGTCGCCTATGAAACCGGCCGTGGTGTTGAGACCGACTACCTGCTGGCCATGACGTGGTATCGCCGTGCGGCTCGCCATTCTCTTTCCCCCTCAATGACGGCGATTGGCCGCCTGTTCGCCAAAGGCCTCGGCGTTGCCAAGGACGAAGAGCGCGCTGCGCAATGGCTGCAGAAGGGTGCAGACGCGGGTGATGTGACGGCATTCGTCGATCTCGGGAATTTGTACGCGCAAGGCGGCGTAGACGGCAAACCCAATGGCGAACGTGCCGCGCAGATGTACCGAAAAGCCGCCGAGGCCGGTGTCATCGCTGGCTGGCAGGGGCTGGGCTGGATGCACCTGAACGGCAAAGGCGTGAAGAAGGACGAAGCCGCCGCCTTTGCCTGGTATTTGAAGGCTGCGGAGGCGGGAGATCCGCCATCGCAAGTAATGGCCGCCCGCCTGTATCTCGCCGGTCGCGGCACGCCGAAGAACGTCACGGAAGGCGCGGCGTGGTTAATGCGCGCCGCCAACGCCGGCGATCCGGACGGCCAAATGCTGCTGGGACGCCTGTACTTGTGGGGGGAGCCGCTGGGCCGTGATGATGTCAAGGGGCTGCATTGGCTGACGCAGTCCGCCATCGCTGGCAATCCTGAAGGGCAGTACTGGTTGGCCAAGGCCTATCGGGAAGGCAAACATGTCGCCGTCGACCCGGTACGTGCGTATGCATGGATGAGCCTGGCCAAGGCACGGGGCTACGCCCTTGCCGCAGAGGAAGCGAAAGGGCTCTCCTTCGATATGTCACAGGACCAGGTAAGGCGTGGCATCGAGGCGGCACAACAATGGCGTATCGGCGCCGACATCGTCGTAGCCGTGCCGCCTGTCGGCGGCATGGCTGTCGGGCAATTCAATCTTAATGCGCCGTTTGCGCCGGGACGGTGATTTGACTATCGCCGTTCGGGCAAGGCGCTTTCGTTCGTGCGGGGGATTGCTCGCAGATCGGCGGCATACTGCATGGCATCGAACGGGACTGATGAACCGATGGCAGTGGCAAGGCGCTGCAACCGCCAATGCTGATCCGGAGCGCCGGGGCAAACATCCTTCAACTTCTGAAGGAGTGACCAGCTCACGATGGTTGCTTTCGCGCCGCCCACGTCGGTCGCGAAGGCCATGCGATGCCCCGTCGCCGATAAAGCGACGACCGCGGCGCCCAACAGCCAGGCCAGCCGCGAACGTGCTTTCAAGCCAGGTGCGGACTTTCGTTTCATCCACTGGTTATCGGCACGGGCGCCGAGAATCAACAGCGGAATTCAACGGCCAAGGGCGAACGCTACGAGAGCAAGGGACAAATCTCCCACGGGCCGTAATGAAGGACCGATCCCCCGCGCTATCGATCCACAGGTTTCTGACCGGCAGCGAACAACGGCAAACGCGGGAGATCGCGGAAGGAACTTACGAACCGACCTTCAACCGCCCACCACGTCCCAACCCACCCTTGACCTCCTGCGCCTTGTAGTTGCGCAGCGAGATCACCATGTTGTTGTACGCGTCCATGAATGCGGCGACGGTGGCCTTGCCTTCCGGCGTGCGAGAGAAACCGCCCAGGCCGCCGGCTGTGTTGCCGCCGAACGCGCCCAAAGCGGCGCCGAAATTCGTTGCCGTCGAGTTGCCTTCCGAGATGGACACCTGCACGCCCGAGCGGATGTCGAACATGGTCAGCGTCACGACCGATGCCTTGCTTTGCATGGCGCCGCCGACAAGGGCGCCGACGCTGCCGAACAGGCCGCCCACACCGGCCGCCAGTTGGCCGGTGGAGTCGTTGTCGATGATGATGGCCGGCTCCATGTAGTAGTCGGCCGCGACGCGCTGCCCTTTCTGCTGGCGGGAGCCTGCGCGGAATTCACCGGAATTGCGCTGCTTGTCGGTGATGTTCGACAGCTTGCTTTCGGTGCGATTGTTGCCGATCGACGTGATCACGAAGCAGTTCGACTGCTGCACGGCCAGCCGGATCAGCGGCTCGATGCTGGTGACCTTGGTGGCCGCGCCAAAGCTCGCGTACCACTCCTTGCCCCGGCCATCGTCCACCGCCAGCGTGCCCAGCGGTGCGTCGCAGCGCTCCAGCGAAGCATTGGCATTCACGCTGGTGGCGCCACCCGCAGCGCCGGTGGCAGCGGTGGGCGCGGTGCCGGTGCTGATCAGACCGCCGCCGGCCGTGGCACAGCCAGCGAGAACGAGGGACGCGGCCAATGCGGCCGCGCGCAAGGAAATATTCTTGGGCATGATAGGGCGTTCCTGTCGAGGAAATTGACGAAAAAATCCGGGTGGGAAGGCTTAGCGGTGATACCAGCCGGAAGGGCCCCATACCCA
>Ga0182740_1001057_pt1 | contig 20397 bp, 25 predicted proteins | sample eDN5th37CKraftBY_FD_128872 | JGI IMG/M metagenome (GOLD analysis project Ga0182740, IMG submission 128872) | Enriched backyard soil microbial communities from Emeryville, California, USA - eDNA 5th pass 37_C Kraft BY (version 2) (version 2) | ecosystem: Environmental > Terrestrial > Soil >...
CCGACGATTTCACCGGCCGCGAAGGGCTGGATCTGGAACTTGCCGTCCGTCGCCTCGGAGACGAACTTGGCGATCACTTCCGCCCCACCGTAGATGGTGTCGAGGGATTTGGGGAAGCCGGACTGCAGGCGCCACTTCAATTCCGGCATCGACTGGGCGATTGCCGGGGCGGCGACGGCGGTTGCGGCGGCTCCCACCGCGGCAGCCTGCATAAACTGACGACGTTTCATTGCTTTTTTTCCTCTCTGGACCGTGACTTTTGTCACTTGCGCCCTATTGACACTAAATTAGGTTGCGTTCGCAAGAAGCGCGACGGTGCTATCGACTAATGATCTATGCGCCATGTGAAAACGTGCCTGATCTTGCTCAAGAAAGCGGCACGTCGACGGCGCAGACGACTCCTTCCGGTTCGTAGTTCAGGGCCACGGTGCCGTTCAGCTCCCGGGCCAGGCCATCCTGGATGAGCCGGGATCCGAACCCCTTGCGGGATGGCGGTTTTACCAGCGGGCCTCCGCGTTCTTCCCAGCGCATCGACAGGCGCGAGCCTGCCGGGTCGGCGAGGATCGACCAGGAGATGCGCACGCTGCCCGATGCGTTGCTCAAGGCGCCGTACTTGAGGGCATTGGTGAACAGTTCATGCAGGACCATGGAGAAGCTGAGGGCGATCGACGGCGAGACCCGCAGGTCCGGCCCCTCGAACTCGATCCGGCGGCACTCCGCCTCGCTGGCCCGGTAGGGTGTGCATGCCTGGGCGAGAACGTCAGAGAAGTCGGCCCCCTCCCAGTTTTCCCGCGTCAGCACGTCGTGAGCGCGGGCGAGGGCGAACAGTCGCGCCTCGAACGTCGCGCAGGCGCCGGGCAGGGATTCGATGCTTTGCGCCCCGATGCCACGAAAGCTTTGCGCCGCGAGAGACTGGACCGTGGCGAGCGTGTTCTTCACCCGATGGTTCAGCTCGTTGAGCAGAAGCCGCTGGTGCTCTTCGGCGCGCTTCTGATCGGTGATGTCGATCTGGATCCCGTCCCAGACGATCTTGCCGTTCGGCAGCCTGCGCGGCGCGTCGACGATGCGCTGCCAGCGGACTTCGCCGGTCTTGGCGTGGCGGATGGCGAACTCGATGTCGAGGGGCTTGAGCTGAGCGTGAGCTTCCAGCTGCGCACGATAGACGGACTCGCGGAACTCGGGGAGGATGAGGCTGAAGAGAAGGCTTTGATCGCCCGGGACCATCTCCGCAGGGATGCCGTTCAGCCGCTCGCAGCTGGCCGAGACGTAGATGAAGCGCCGGCCTTCATAGCCGACGCCGTTGTCCATCTGATAGACCATGCCGAGGGGGAGGTTGTCGGCCAGGGCACTGATCTGCGCCTGACGCTCGTGCCTTTCCTCCTCGGCACGGCGGCGTTCGGTCCAATCGCGGAAGCTCACGCCCAGGCCGCCCATGTAGGGAAAGACGTGGAATTCCAGGTAATGCCCCCTGCGCCCGACGGCTTCAGCCTCGAAGGACAGGGGCTGTCCGGAAGCGAACACTTCTTCGTAGCGCCGTCTCAGGTCGGTGCCCTCGGATTGGGGGAACACGTCCCAGATCACCTTGCGCAGCATGGAATGGCGAGGCTCGCCGAAATAGCTTTCCGCCGCACGGTTGATGTAGCTGAAGCGCCATTGGTCATCGAGCGAATAGAAGGCGTCTCCGATGCCTTCCAGCACCACGGAGAGCTGAGCCTGCACTTTCGCTTCGATCGTGTGGGCAAGGGCCTGTTGCAGGGCGCTGTCCGGTGCGCCTTTGCATCGCTCGGAGACGGAAGCGGCGAAGTCGCCGGTGAGTTGCTCCAGATCGACGGTCGAGGGCAAAGCGGTGGCGGGCATGGTCATTCGTGAAACATAATCACGAAAGGGAACTTATGGCAACGTTCTTGCGTTTCAATAACGTTGCAGGTCGCTTCGGCTTTCCTTGCTGTCTCGCGCCTTCCGCTTGGAGCAGCGAACCTAAAAGCGGGAGCCGGTTTCGCGGGAAAACGATGAGGGAAGACAAGAACGCCGGCGCATCGGACATGAGTTCGAATTCACGTTCAATGCTGCGTGGCTTCTATTGGTCCGAGCCGGCCGGGATCAGGATTCAGGCTGGGCCTGATTTTGGTCGTAGCTCGGATTTGTCGGAATGCTGAAGGCTTCCGCCGCGCAGATCAGCATGAACAAGGCAATGACGCCGCCGATCTCGGCCACGTTCACGAGGACGGAAGAGGGGTCGCCCAGATAAGCGAAAGCGCCCATGATGAGCGCGGAAACGGCAGCCCAAAAGATCATGGGCCTTCTCCCCTGCGAAGCTTGATGCGCACACATAACGGCCCAAGCTCCAATTGGTTCCTAAGCTTGGGCCGAAAGATTCCTGAGATATGCCGTTACGGCAAGAGGGGAGTGCCCTAACTTCCTGCTTTCGGTAAATCTTTTTCGAATCGCTCCATGCGTCCTTTCATCCATCGGGTCGTCCCGAAACTCGATGCCCCGGAAGCCTCGGTCCTGGAGGACGCGCGGCGGGCCGCGATCCGGGGCAGAGAAGTCCATCGGGCGCTTCTCGCACGCATTCCCGCCTTTCACGCCATCGAGCAGGAGCCGCCGGCGCATCCGCACCCGTGGCCGGGCTCATTGAAAATCGCGGCGTTCAATGCGGAGCGCCTGAAGGACCGACCCGCAGTTCGCCATCTCATGAACGGCACCGGCGCGGACATAACGCTCTTCAGCGAGGTCGATCTCGGCATGGCCCGGTCGGGCAATGCGCACACCATACGCGACCTCGTCGCCGGGACGGGAGAGGGCTATCTCTACGGCGTCGAATTCGTGGAGCTCGACCTTGGCGACCAGGAGGAGATGCGTGCCCATGCGGGCGAGCACAACGCCTGCAGTCTGCACGGCAATGCCATCGTGACCACGCTCGCCCTGGAGACGCCGCACCTGATTCCGCTCGAGGAGAACGGGTTGTGGCTCTCGGGCTTCGAGGGTGCGCAGCGGCGAATCGGCGGGCGGATGGCGCTGGCCGCCCGCGTGTCCGGGGCTCCGGCACCGCTCTGGATCGTCAGCACCCATCTCGAAAGCAAGACCGATCCGGCGGATCGACAGGCGCAGATCCGCGCGCTTCTGCGGGCTCTCGATGCGATCGCGCCGAACGAGGCCTGCGTCATCGGCGGAGACTTCAACACCAAGGCCTTGCCGCGCGGGGCCGATGACCGGGCCCTCCTGCTCGCGGCGCCCGAGCGCGACGAGCCCCTGTTCGCCGACCTGCGGGATGCGGGCTTCGCGTGGCAGCATGCGAATCTCGCGCTGCCGACTCAGACGCAAGGACCGTCGAACAAGCACGAACCGCCTTTCGGGAAGCTCGACTGGCTGGTCGTGCGCGGGCTCACGGCGGCGAATCCGCAGATCGTGCCGGCGCAGGACGGCCAGGGGAGAGCCGTGTCGGATCACGAGATGATCACGGTCGATGTGAGCTTCCGTTGAGCGCATGGTTTGGCCAGCTCGGTTTTCGGCTGTGGACGACAGGGCGGGAAGGGCGGCGCAAACCCTTATGGCGACTTGGCCTGCCGGGATGTTCTAAAATCACCTTGACAGCGTGACGCTCTTAGAGTACAAAACGTGAACACTGATGAAGTGTGAATGCAGCCCCCGCATCACGGTTTCCGGTGTTCCTCCACCGCCCAGAGCCTCCGCCTGGGCGGTTTTTTATTGGCTTGATCATGCGCCAGAGAATCGAAGTCACCGACGAGCAGAGGCAGCAGGCTTGGGAGATCTATGCCCGCGAGCCGAGCAAGCATCTGCCGGACATCCACAAATTCCTCGATGTCAGCGCAGGCACGTTCGTGCGGATGCGCCAGCGCTGGGGCTGGCCGTCGCGTGCGGCCGCGCTCAACGAGAACGCCCTGAGCAAGGCTGCGAAGGACGAGGGCGGCGTCGCAGGCCTCCATAAGGCCGCTGCCGCTTCGGTAAACGACGCGGCCCGGGCACTCGCCCAGGCGACCCGGGTGCAGATCGACGCGCTCATGGACGAGCAGCGCACCGGACGCGCCAAGGATCACGATAAGACGGCCCGACGGCTCGCCTCCTATGCCAAGACGCTGGCAGCCGCCCGGGCCCTGCTGGAACAGGAAGGCTTACCGCTCGATGACAACGAGCATCGCGACAAACCAAGACGCAGCCTCCACGAGCTGCGCGACGAACTTGCTCACCATCTTAACCGGGTTATTGCGGAAGAGGAGGCTCGCGGATGCGACGGCATCCTGGTCTGAAGACGATTTCGAACAGATCCTGCGCCATTGGCCGATCCGCTGCCGGCCCGAGCAGCGCCTGCCGGGGCTCGCACGCGAACACGCGCCCTGGACGACGTGGCTCATGCTCGGTGGGCGAGGGGCGGGCAAGACCCGCACCGGCGCCGAATGGGTGCGCGGCATTGCGCTCGGCGCGCCCGATTTCGCTCATCAATCGTCACGGCGCATCGCGCTGATCGGCGAGACGTTCTCCGACGCTCGCAACGTGATGGTGGAGGGGCCTGCGGGTATTCTCGCCATCCACGGACGCCGTGAACGCCCCGCCTGGTCGCCGTCCCTGCGCAAGCTCGAATGGGCGAACGGCGCGATCGCGCATGTGTTCTCGGCCGAGGATCCGGATTCCCTCCGCGGTCCGCAGTTCGACGCCGCCTGGGCAGATGAGCTCGCCAAGTGGAAGCACGTGGAGGAGACCTGGGACATGCTGCAATTCGGCCTTCGCCTCGGGGCGCATCCGCGCCAGATGGTGACGACGACCCCGCGGCCGATCCCGCTCATCAAGCGCTTCCTCGCCGATCCGACGGTGGCGGTGTCGCGCGTGCGCACATCCGACAACGCCGAGAACCTGGCGCCCGTCTTTCTCGATACGGTCATGCGCCGCTATGCGGGCACGCGTCTCGGACGGCAGGAGCTCGACGGCGACATCATCGAGGATCGTCCGGACGCCCTGTGGACCCGCGACGTGATCGAGGCAACCCGGATCGCCGCCGCGCCGGCGCTCGCGCGCATCGTCGTCGCCGTCGATCCGCCCGCGTCGTCGTCGAAGCGTGCGGATTCCTGCGGGATCGTCGCGGCGGGCGTGGACGAGAATGGCATCGCGTATGTGCTCGAGGATGCAACCGCGTCAGGCTTGAAGCCGCCCGAATGGGCGGCGAAGGCCGTGGCGCTCTACCGGCGCCTCGAGGCCGACGCGCTCGTCGTCGAGACGAACCAGGGCGGCGAGATGGCGACCGGCGTGATCCGCGAGGTCGATCCGTCCGTGCCCGTCATCGCCGTGCGCGCAACGCGCGGCAAATACCTGCGCGCCGAGCCGGTCTCCGTGCTCTACGCGCAGAACCGCGTGCGCCATGTGGGAGCGCTGCCGGAACTCGAGGATGAACTCTGCGACTTCGGCCCCGGCGGCCTCACGTCGGGCCGGTCGCCCGACCGCATGGACGCGCTCGTCTGGGCGCTCACCGAACTGATGCTGCGGGACAGGCGGGAGCCGCGCGTGCGCGTGTTGTGAAGGGAGCCTGCGCTGCCGTTTGTTTTCTCTCCCCAAGCCCTCTTCCTGAGGAGGTCACGTCAGTGACCGTCTCGAGGTCCCGGATCATATCCGGGCACGAGGGCGCCTCCAGAGGGCGCTGGACGATCCTTCGAGACGCCGCTGCGCGGCTCCTCAGGATGAGGTCGAGAGTTAAAAAACATCCGCAAAATGCGGAGGAAAGAGCCATAAAAACGCCCCGACCGAAGCACAGCGTTCACGCACATCTCCGGCCGGGGCGTCGTGACTCCCGTAGGGGCAAGAGACGGAGCCACGCTGCATAAGCTATGTGTTTGCGCGCGTTCCTCAACGTCTCCTCATGGAGTGAGCCTTTAGAGCATCCGGCGCGAAAGTGGACACCTCTTTCGAGTGCGACGCTGCAGGCCTCGACCATGGTGTTGTCGGGAGAATGAAAGTGGGGCGGTTATGCGCTGGAAGGCTGGGGCGGATGGCAGTCCATCCGTGCCGATCCGCCCCGCCATCTGCCTCATGCCGTCCCGAATAGGAGTAAGGACGACAGAGCTCGAGAAACCGATGGTCGCGCCAGCCAAGTGGGGGAACAGCTCGGCTGGCGCGTGAATGTCGCCGGATGCCCCGCAACATCTGAAGATTACCCCATGGTCCGTGACCATCCAATGACAACCCGGCAGGAATTGCCCACTTCGGTAGCAATGGATGCGGAAGTTGGCGCCATTCTGAATCGCGGGAAGGCAGGGATGTGACGCCGGAACAACGGCAATCGCCGTGCGGTCATCCCCGCGGCAACGATCAGTGTCTGATGAAGCTCACGGTGCGGATCCTGTCCACCGACGTGGTGAGCAAGGATGAGATCGAGGCCTTGACCTGAAGAAGGGTTTCGTCACGGAGCAGGAGATCACGGTAGATCGTGCCGTTCAGAAGACTGAAGACAACAATGGCGGGGATCGCGAGGCGCAGCTGGAGACCGATGGCGATGGAGAATCCCAGGACGAGTTCCGCCAGCGTCAATCCAGGGGCGATGAGCCAAGCATAGGGAAGCCCCAGATCCCTTAGGGTCCAAACGCTGTCATTCGCCTGGTTGAGCTTGCTGATGGAGGGCAGCAGGAGAAGAGCGGCCAGGCACAACCTGCCGCCCAAGGGTAATGGGCCCCGCATGATCCATCCTCGTCCTAATTTGTTATAGAGTATCATAACTTAGCCGTGCGGGACGTGTGCCGTCAAGCCGCTCGGCAAGGTGCTGTTTTCAAGGAGATTGCATGTTGAAGGGATGGTCTCGGCGATTTCGCTCGCCGCCCGAAGCCAAGTCTTCGCGCGCGCAAGGCGCCGTCGCGCTTTATGTCGCCGGGCGCGCCGTGTGGACGCCGCGCGATTACGCGGCCTTGTCCCGCGAAGGATTCCAGAAGAACGCTGTCGTGCATCGCGCCGTGCGGCTCGTGAGCGAGGCGGCCGCATCGCTGCCGCTGGTGCTCAAGAGCGAGGGCCGGGAGCTGTCGGCGCATCCGCTTCTCGTCCTGCTCTCGCGGCCCAATGCGCGGGAGACCGGACAGCGCTTTCTGGAGAGCCTCTACGGCCACCTCATGGTGTCCGGCAACGCCTATGTGGAGGCGGTGAGTCTCGACGGCCAGCCGCACGAACTCTACGTCTTACGGCCCGACCGGATGCGCGTCGTGCCGGATGCGGATGGCTGGCCGGGCGCTTACGAATATGTGGTCGGCACGCAGACCGTGCAGTTCGCGATCCGCGATGACGAGACGTTGCCGCCGATCCTGCATCTCACACTGTTCCATCCGGCGGACGACCATTACGGTCTCTCGCCCATGGAAGCGGCCGCGACCGCGCTCGACATCCACAACGCGGCGGGCGCCTGGAACAAGGCGCTTCTCGACAACGCGGCGCGCCCGTCCGGCGCCCTCGTGGTCGGCGGCGCGACGCTCACCGACGCGCAGTTCGACAGGCTGAAAGGCGAACTGGAAGCCAATTATCAGGGCGCCGGCAATGCGGGCCGTCCGCTGCTGCTCGAAGGCGGGCTCGACTGGCGGCCGCTCTCGCTCTCGCCGAAGGACATGGATTTCGTCGAAGCGAAAGCGGCGGCGGCCCGCGAGATCGCGCTCGCCTTCGGCGTGCCGCCCCTGCTGCTGGGCCTTCCCGGCGACAGCACGCACGCGAACTACGCTGAAGCCAACCGCGCCTTCTATCGCCAGACGGTGATTCCGCTCGTGAAGCGCACGGCGGAATCGCTCTCCCACTGGCTCGCGCCCGCGTTCGGCAAAGCGCTGCGGCTCGAACCCGATCTCGACGCCATCGAGGCGCTCGCGGACGAACGCGAAAGCCTCTGGCGCCGCGTCTCGGCGGCGACGTTTCTGTCCGACGACGAGAAGGGGAAAGCGATAGGAAATGGCTCTAACCGGATAGCGATTGGTACCTTTAAAGAAGATCGTCAGGTTGTAAGAACGCTACGACTGAAGGTTGAAGCGTCAGATAGCACTAGAGTAGGAGTTCGAGGTGTCACCTCACGCAATGAAACGAAATATCGAATGAGACAATACGACTAAGGAAGGGACCTGGAAAAATTAAGGCTGATTGATATATGGCATGAGGCGTGCTCAAAGTGCCCTCCTAGTCCTCGGTACCAGTTCATCATGCCGCCAGACACCCCCGACCATATCGAAGCTCATTTCCACAAAAGTAACTTCTTTCGTGTCGTCCACGCCGATGGCTGCTTTGGTGGCGTCACGCCCAGAGGCTCGATTCACTGTGGGTTCTATAGCGAGCGTGCCGCTATTCCGTTGCGTACCTCTATCGCGCTTGTGAACGGCCAGCCGGGACCTGAAACCGTCGTAGAATCGAAGGAGGGGCTAGTTCGCGAGATCGAGGTAGATGTGGTGATGGATATAAACACCGCCATCTCTTTCCATATCTGGATGCGCGACAAACTCGAGCACCTTAGGCAGGGCATGGGGATTGACGATACCCAATGGGCGCAGATGCTCGGAGCGGCCAAGTGACAGGTTTACAGAATACACCTATCGGACCGTCCATTGGCTGGCGTCCAGGATATGATCTTATTGCGACCGATAGTGCCGCGAATACGTCGATCTCAATTCAGCGTGTCGTCGATCGTGGTTACAAAATCGCAGTCGAGGATCTGCAAAGTCTGTCGGATCGGCAGATCCGTGTTGGTCGCGCGGTCAAGATGGCGGCATCGCAGGCTACGACAACTGAGGTCGATGTCCAGAAGTCGTCTGCTCCTTCTCTAGCCGAATTGTCGGCGCTAGAGAGACTCCGTTTTTTTGCTCGTAGAGACCCCTTCGAGTTCGCATCGCTTGTCGCTGCTATCCCTGGTTCTCTATATCTGCTCGGCAAAGCAGCTTTTTACTTTTGGCCAGAATTTGCGAACGCTCTGTCCTTGGCTGCTCTCGCACAGGATTCGACTCCGACGCCAGCACCGATGCTGATCACGGGCCGTGATGCCTTCGATTGGTACATCGCAGCCTTAATGGGGTTTGTTCTGCTCTGCGCAGTTCTAGGAACACTGTTTGCCAATAACGAGAACAAGATCAAATTTGGTGCTGATATGACTAAGACCATTGTAGGTTTCGCAATCGGATTCCTTTCCGGTGGCGCAAAGGCACTAAAGTAAACCTTAATCCTCGCTCATCATCTGGCGCATGTATCTCAAATCCCGACGTAGCGGAGGAACTCAGACAGTTCTCGCATATGTCGGGTATAAGCACTGTATCCTAAGAATTTGAACGACTGCTTTGGACTCTGTCCGAATAGCAACGCATCACTTCGCGAATGAACCGTCATTGCCGGGAAGCTTCCCGCCCGAACTATAGATGAAGCCTGACCCAGCACGCAGTTTAAGCATATTCCATAGTTCGACTTCGCAATTCTGATGATAGCTGTATCCCTTGCCACCTTGTTTGGGCGGACATAATTTCCGGTTTTAGGGGGCCATTCCAAATCGAGGGCTTCGCTTCAACGGAGAAGTAAACACGCGTGGTCAAAAAGAAGGATGGGACAAGAAGCGAGAGTCCAGAACCCAAGGCAGAAAAGCGCCCTTACAAGGAAGGTCGGCGTTTCCGTCCGGTTTCTGAGCGAATGGCTAAACCAGTGTCCCCAAGGATGATGAAGATCCTCGAACTAATGGCACAACCGACTGCGCTGGCTGTCGTCGTGTACCGGCAGGAGTCGCAGGAGAGTTCGGCCGCGATCGTCGACGCAGACGGGAAACAGACTGTCGTCCGATGGGATGCTGTTCACTCCTGCCGGCTCCGCGGCTTTCTGGATTGGAGAGATGGGCCGAGCATGGGAGATGTTTCGTCTCTTGTATATCAAATCAACAAAGATGGCCGGGAGGCTCTCCGAACCGGCCGCGGCTGACCGCTCATATCTGGATAACTCACCTAACGAGAAACGCGAAGCGGTTGGGTACGGGCGCGCTGCTGCGGGGAAGGGCCGGACGCGTTAGCGATGCGGTGGAACGGGGGCACGTCATCCCGGACGGAGCGTAGCGACGGTCCGGGATTGGATGACGCGTAAGGCACGGGGTCACCTCTCTCTCAAGGAAAGAGGGTTCGAGCCATATTCCGCGAACGATCCCGGATCGCCTTCCGCGTCCGGGATGACGCTGTGCCCACGCCCGCACCTTCACGCATAAGCATCGCCTGGAAGCCACCATCCATCCACCAACCCACCTCACTTTCCACGCGCACCCACCCCAACGGAGCTTTTGCGCAGGAACAAATCATGAACACATTCGACCAGATCACCGAAGCCGTCATCCGGCGCGGGGATCTCGCCCACCTTGCCCTGTTCGTCTGGGCCAGCGGGGCGTCCGCTTTGCTTGCCATGACCTTGCGCGATCTGTTCGCGGCCAATCGCCGGTTCGACGCGTTCGTGCGCGAGCTGTCCCTCTTCAACCGCCGCCATTCGGGAGACCCTTCATGATCCGCTCCATCCCCCGCACGCCGCGCAAGCCGAAGCCCGCGCGGGACGGGCAGGGCCGCGCCGGGCTCGTGTTCCGCGACTTCGTGCGCCAGCTCGAAAAACTCGACGTCAAACCGCCCAGGCCGAGCCGCGGAGCCAAGCGATGAAGCCCGGCCTGCCCATCATCCAGGAGCGCAAGTTCCTGCCCGAGCCGCTCAACGCGGTCGATGTCGACGGCGTGTTCGAAGGCTATGCCAGCCTGTTCGGGACGGCCGATCTCGGCAAGGACGTGGTCATGCCGGGCGCGTTCTCGGACTCCTTACGCAAGCGCGGCGCGTCCGCCGTCCGCCTGCTCTGGCAGCACGATCCGGGCCAGCCCATCGGGCGCTGGCTTCTGATCGCCGAGGATCGGCGCGGCCTGCGCGTCCGTGGCAAGCTCAACCTAGCCGTGGAGCGCGCGCGGGAGATCCACGCGCTCATGCGCGAGGGCGCCGTCGACGGGCTCTCCATCGGCTTTCGCGTCGAGCGCGCGCGGGCCGAGCGGCCCACCGGCCTGCGCCGGCTGGAGAAGCTCGACCTGTGGGAGATCTCCGTCGTGACCTTCCCGATGCTGCCCGACGCGCGCGTCGAAACCGTGAAGCACACGCCGCCGAGACTCGCCGCCAGCATTCGCCGGGCGACGGTGCGATTATTGTCCTGAACCTTGTCCTTGGGAGTGCGTTGGAAGATCGCCCGCACGGTTCGCGGACGCGGCGGGCCCTTTCTCCATCCGGAAGGTGTCTGAGCTCCGCGCATCTCGGGAGGTTTTCATGAAGAAGCTCGCTTTCGTCGCACTCCTCGGCCTCGCGGCAGCAGCCTGCACCACCACGGAAGAGCGCGTCGGCGGCGCGGCGGTCGGCGCCGGCGTCGGTGCTGCGGCCGGTCCCGTCGGCGCGGTCGCCGGTGGCGCGGTCGGTGCGGTCACCGGCCCAACCGTCGCACGTTCGGCACGCCGCACCGCACGGCGCATGTAAGCCTTTCCCTCACGGGGAAATAAACGGGCCCGCCTCTCGGCGGGCCTTTTCGTTGAAGTCATTGAGAACGATTGATTGATATGATTCCAGTTCTAGACACCAAATCCATTTCCGACGACGTCGCCTCGGCCTTCGAGGATTTCGCCCGCGCCTTCGAGGCCTTCAAGGAGACCAACGATACGCGCCTGTCCGAGATCGAGACGCGGCTTTCGAGCGACGTGGTGACGGACGAGAAGCTCACCCGCATCGACACCGCCCTTGACGACGCCAAGCGCCGCCTCGACCGTCTCTCCCTCGACCGCTCGCGTCCGCCTCTGGGCAGCGCCACGGACACGACGCGCGATCCGGCCCTGGCCGAGCACAAGGCGGCATTCCAGTCCTACATCCGCAGCGGCGAGGCCTCGGGCCTGAAGCGGCTCGAGGAGAAGGCGTTGTCGGCGGGCTCCGGCCCGGATGGCGGCTATCTCGTGCCCGATACGGTCGAGACCGAGGTGCTGCGCCGTCTCTCCGCCGTCTCGCCGATCCGCGCCATCTCATCCGTGCGGGTGATTTCCGGCGGCCAGTACAAGCGCGCCTTCTCCACCACTGGCCCGGCCACTGGCTGGGTCGGGGAGACCGCTGCCCGTCCCCAGACCGCAAGCCCGACGCTCTCCGAGATGAGCTTCCCGGCCATGGAGCTCTACGCCATGCCGGCCGCCACGCAGACCCTTCTCGACGATGCGGTGGTGGATATCGACCGCTGGATCGCCGAGGAGGTCGAGGCGGCCTTCGCCGAGCAGGAGAGCACCGCCTTCGTGTCGGGCGACGGCGTCAACAAGCCGAAGGGCTTCCTGGCCGCCGACACCATCGCGGAGGAGGTCTGGGAATGGGGCAAGCTGGGCACGGTGCGGACGGGCGGCGCAAGCTTCCCGGCGGACAATCCGTCCGACGTGCTGGTGGACCTGATCTATGCTCTCAAGGCCGGCTACCGCCAGAACGCCTCCTTCGTCATGAACCGCAAGACGCAGAGCGCGATCCGCCGGTTCAAGGACGATAACGGCCAGTACCTCTGGGCCCCGCCGTCGAGCGTCGGCCAGGCCGCGACCCTGATGGGCTTTCCCGTCGTCGAGGCCGAGGACATGCCGGACATCGCGGCGAACACCTGCGCGGTCGCGTTCGGCGATTTCAAGCGCGGCTACCTCGTCGTCGACCGGGCGGGCATGCGCGTCCTGCGCGATCCGTATTCCGCCAAGCCCTACGTGCTGTTCTACACCACCAAGCGCGTGGGCGGCGGCGTGCAGGATTACGCGGCGATCAAGCTGCTGAAGTTTGCGGCGTAAGTGCTCAGCGGCGCGAGGACGAGGTCATTGGCGCCTCGGTCCACGCGCCGTTCATCGCCCCGAGGTAGCGCATGTTCGACGCAATCCAGCCGAGATGCTCGACGATCGGGGTGACGGCCGTGAGGCCGCCGCAGGCGCTCGGCGCCCGGCTGCGCAGGGGGCCGCTCGACCAGCTCGTGATGCCGTAGAGCAGATAGCCCGACTGGGTGGCGGCCAGGATCGGCCCGCCGGAATCGCCCCGGCAGGCGCCGGCGCCGGACGTTTCCGCCAGCCGGTTGCGGTCGGCGACGATCAGGACGCGGTTGGCCACCTCGATGGGGCCGAGCGACACCAGGTTCGTCTGGCGCAGAGTCCGGGCGGTGCGTTTCGCCCGCTCGGACAAAACCCCGAACCCCGCGATGGTCACCCCGTCGCCCACGTCGATCCGCCTCGCCTGGGACGGGTCGAGCGGCAGGAAATCGGGACCGAGCATGCGGTCGAGCTTGAGAAGAGCGAGGTCGATCCCGGGCTGCGTGCGCGGCGTGGTGCCGGGCACGAAGGTCGGGTGAACCGCGAGCGCGGCGACGTTGAACCGCTGTTGCTTGAAGGCGCGGCTGAGCGCCGTGACCCGGTAGGCGGCCCGATCCGTCATGCAATGGGCGGCGGTGAGCACGAGATCCGGTCCGACGATCACACCGGAGCAGAGTTCGCCGGTGGAACTCTCGATCGACACCACGGAGCGGCGCAGTCCATCGGGGTCGCGCGAAGTGGCGCCTTGCAGAACGGCCCATGCGGGAGTTGCGACGAGGGCGAAGACGGCAAGGGCAAGGGTTGGCAATGCGCGCATGGGTGATGATGCCGTGAGGGAGAGGGATTTTTTAAGGCAAGATCCTGTCAGTCAGGATAGTTCCTTTCGTTAGGGAAAATCTAGTTGTCGTTCCACAAAGCCGTGCGATTCCAGCCTTTCAGGATCCGGTCGATCCAATGGCGTTGCGGACCCACGAGGATGCCCTGCGTCACGCCTCCGCAGCTTCGTCCCTTCGCCGGGGATGACCAGCTCGTGATCGCCGCGACTGTTGCCCCCGAGGCCATCGGTCCGCCGGAATCGCCCTGGCAGGCGCTGGCGGTGCCGGAGCCGCCCGCCCACAGCAGAATCCTGCTCGGCCCATAGGGCTCCACGGCGGTCAGGGAGGCGGTGCGGAAAGTGCCGGAACTCTTGGCCTCGCCCTCGCGGGCAAGGCCGTAGCCGCCAACGATGACGGGGCTGCTCTTCGCGACCGTCCCGGCCGAGAGCGTCGCCCGCTCGAACTGCGCGGGCAGGGCCTCGGGAATGCGCACCAGGGCGAGATCGATGGATCGGCTCCGGGTCTCGATGGCCTTCGCGTTGTAGCCGGGATGCACCGCCTTCGCAGCGGGCGTGATCAGCACCGGCTCGCCGGTCTCGTCGCGGAAATGCACCCGGTGCTCGGCGGCACCCGTCACGCAATGGGCGGCGGTGAGCACCACGTCCTTCGCCAGGACCACGGCGCTGCAGACGCCGCCATTCGAACTCAGGACCATCACGCTCCGGCGGGCGAGGGGGCCTTCATCCTCGGCGCCGCCCACGATGGCATTCGCCCCTGTCGCCGGCAGCGACAGGGCAAGACACAGCATAACCAGACGTTGCATGACACATAAGGATCCCTGTTCACGATGATTCCCATATTCATCAGCGGCCCCGCCGTCGAGCCCATAACGCTCGCCGAGATGAAGGCCTATCTCCGCGTCGACGACGATGACATCGCGCAGGACGACCTGATCGCAGGGCTCGTCAAGGCCGCGCGCCTCATGGTCGAGGCGGCCTCGCGGCGGATCCTGATCGAGCAGCGCTGGCGCGTGGTGCTGGATCGTTGGTCCGCCGACGGAACGATCCTGCTGCCGGTCTCGCCGCTGATCGCGGTCGACCGCATCACGGTGGCGGATCCATCGGGCGACACGTCCGAGGTTCCGTCAGGCACCTTCGAGACGGATGCGCTGAGCGATCCGCCGCGCATCCTGGTCGCCGATGCGCCGATGCCCGGCAAGCCGCGCAACGGTATCTCCATAGAGCTGCGGGCCGGCTACGGCACCGCGCCCGAGGCGGTGCCCGCCACCCTGAAGCTCGCGATCCGCATCCTCGTCGCCCATTGGTTCGAGAACCGGGGCGACGTCATCGGCGAGCAGATCCTGCCCCCGGAGGCGCTCGCCCTGGTGGCGCCGTTGCAAAGGATGCGGATTTAAACACGCCGCTGTCATTCCGGGGCCGCGAAGCGGAACCCGGAACCCATATCCTCCGAAAGATGCAAGATAAGACGTAACGATTTCCGCTTTGCGTTGCTTGATTGCCGTCGTGTTTATGGGTTCCGGGCTCGCGCCGAGGGCGCGCCCCGGAATGACGGTGGAGGTCTTACACACCTTCCCAAAGACATTGCCATGAGAACCAAACCCATTCCCATCGGCGCGCGGGCGCGCCGGTTCGTGCTCGAAATGCCGCTCGAGCGGCCTGACGGATTCGGCGGCGTCATCCGTACCTACACGCCGGGGCCGCAGCTCTGGGGCGCCATCGAAATGCTCTCCGGCACCGAACGCGTGCGCGCCGACCGTCCCGAGCAGAGCCTGACCCACCGCATCACCCTGCGCTATCGCGAGGGCGTGACCGGTGCCATGCGCCTGACCGCCGGCCTGCGCCGCTTCGCCATCCGGGCCGCGTCCGACCCGGACGGATCGAAGCGCGATCTCGTCTGCCTCGTCGAGGAGATGCGCGCATGACGAGCCCTGTCCTCGCGCTGCGGCGCGCGATCCTCGACGCCGCCGCGGCGGATCCGGAGCTGCACGCGCTCATGGGAGGATCGTTACGCCTCTATGACGAGCCGCCGCGCGGCGCCGAGCCTGTCTATGCTCTGTTCTCGGACGTGCGCGCGACGGATTGGTCCACGGATCACGACAGGGGGCACGAGCAGAAGCTCGGCATCGTCGTCTGGTCCGAACGCGGCGGCGCCCTGACGGCATTGGCCGTCGCCGAACGCTTCGACGCGATCCTCGACGATGCGGCGCTTGCGCTCGACGGACACCGCCTCGTCAACCTGCGCGTCACGGAACTTTCCTCCGAGCGCGACAAGGACAGCGGCCTCACCCGCGTCAGCTTACGCCTGCGCGCGGTGACGGAGGTGGCGTGAAGCATGCGGCTCAGGTCTCCCTCTCCCGTTTGGGAGAGGGTCGGGGTGAGGGTGTGCGGTCTCAGGATGAGATTCGCTGTTCGGCTACCCTGAGCCCTCATCCTGAGGGGATTGCGGGAGCAATCCGTCTCGAGGTCCCGGACCATGTCCGGGCACGAGGGCGGCTCCAGTGCCCGCTGGATCCTCCTTCGAGACGGTACTGCGCACCTCCTCAGGATGAGGTCGGAGGTAGGTTCGCCCTTCCGGCACTGGCCTGCCCTCAACTCTGCTCCTCCTCCAAACGGGAGAGGGGATCATCTTCACTCAATTCAACAAAGGACATCCCATGCCTGCACAGAAGGGCAAGGATCTGCTCATCAAGATCGGCGATGGCGGCAGCGGTTTCGTCACGGTGGCGGGACTGCGCACGCGCCAGATCGCCTTCAACGCCGAGACCGTGGACGTGACCCATGCGGAATCCGCCGGGCGCTGGCGCGAGCTTCTCGCCGGCGTCGGCGTGCGCCGCGCGTCGATCTCCGGCTCCGGCGTGTTCAAGGACGAGGCGTCCGACGCGCGCATGCGCCAGGTCTTCTTCGACGGCGACATTCTCACCTATCAGATCGTCATTCCCGATTTCGGCCGCATCGAAGGCCCGTTCCAGATCACGAGCCTGGAATATCGCGGCGACCATGCGGGCGAGGTCACGTTCGAGATGGCGTTCGAGTCGGCGGGCGCGCTGGCGTTCGTGGCATTGTAAGGAGTTTCTCATGCCCAATAGACGACGGGGCGAGGTGGCGCTGCAACTCGGCGGCACGCGCTATACCCTTTGCCTGACGCTCGGCGCGCTCGCGGAACTCGAACAGGCTTTCGGCGTGCAGGATCTCATGGCGCTCGGCGAGCGCTTCGGCTCGGGCCGCCTGTCGAGCCGCGATCTCCTCACTCTGCTCGGCGTCGCGCTGCGCGGCGGCGGACAGGCGATGAGCGACGCGGAGGTGGCGAAGCTGCCGCTGCATGACGGGATCGAGCCGGTGGCCGAGGCCCTCGCCGGTCTTCTCGTCGCGACCTTCGGCGGAGGCGACGCAGCGCCAAACCCTCGATAGCGCATCGTGCGGAATCGGACGATGCGCATTTCATCGATGCTCGCAGCACACGAGGCGAGCCTCACCCCTTCCCGTGGGACGATGCACTGGCGCTGGGCCTCGGCATCCTGCGCTGGAGCCCGGAGACCTTCTGGCGCGCAACGCCGCGCGAATTGACGGCGGCGTGGGAAGGCTTACACGGCGGGCGGAGAACCGGCCCTGCACTGGGTGACGATCTCAGGCGATTGATAGAGGTGTTTCCGGACGGGTGAGGCCCCGGCATCGACGAGCAACTGATTTGCGGTAAGACCCTATTGCTGCTGATCTCACGCGCCAGCTCACTACTCTCATCGGCCTCTCCGAATCATTTTTTTTGCTCAGAAAATTTGGTCGGTTGTCCCCAGAAAGCGAGCTCCCTTCGCCTCCATGCAGAGCACAAAGATTTTTCGCCAATTTTCTCCAGCCGTGATGCTGTTTTTGGCCTGGGTCGCAGCCTTCTCAGCCTCCAATTCGCATTCTGCTTCGGCTCGCGAATACTGTTGTTGAGACAAGCTTTGTCGTTTGAAGACAAAATCTGGCCGTGCCGTTGTGTTGCAGCCGGCAACGAACACAAGAAATACAAAAGGTAAAAGGGGATTCATCTTGGCTGATGATAACCAAGTTTCCAAAGACAAATCTCCGCAATCAGAGATTGATAAGGATAGAGAACACCAGCTCAACACTCTCATTGGCCTCTCCGAAAAGTTCGGCGACTCCCTGTCCCATGCTTTCGCCAAGAACATCGCGGAAGGCAAGAAATTTGATAACGTTCTGAAATCCGTCCGCCGATCCTTTGTGGAAACAGGCCTGCGCTTGGCTCTGGCGCCCCTGCAGATGGCCCTGAGCCAGAGCGTGAAGGGGATGACGACGGGCTCCCTGCAGGGGGCGCTGCCGCTCGAGGGCGGCAATCTGCTCGGCGGCCTCGTCAAGGGCCTGGGCTCGGTCCTCGGCTCCCTGTTCGGCGGCGGAGGGTCGGCGTTTGCCAAGGGAGGCGCGTTCTCGCGCGGCATGGTGATGCCGTTCGCCCAGGGCGGGGTGGTCGGCGCGCCGACCTATTTTCCGCTGGGACGCGGGCTCGGCCTCATGGGCGAGCAGGGCGCCGAGGCCGTGATGCCGCTGGCGCGCGGGCCCGACGGGCGGCTCGGCGTGCGCGGCGGCGGTGGAGGAGGGCGGCCGCTCTCCGTGACCGTGAACGTTTCGACGCCCGATGCGGACAGCTTCCGCCGCTCCGAGGCGCAGGTCTCCGCCGCGCTGGCCCGGGCGGTCGCGCGCGGCCAGCGCGGGATGTAGAGGTTTCTCAGCCGCCCGCGCCGTCGAGCATTCCCATGAGCTCGTCCTTGATCTTCAGGCGGCGGCGCTTGAGCTCTTCCTCGACCTCCTCGGGTCTCGGCTCCACCCGGGTCTCGATCCGATGGATGGTGCGGTTGAGTTCGTCGTATTCGTCGTAGAGCCGCGCGAAGTGATTGTTGCTCGTCTTGAGCTGGTGGATCCGGTCGCGCTTGTCCGGGAAATCATCCGCGAGATCGTTGGGAGCGTTGCTCATCGCCTTCCACCTCCTTGTCGTTCGGGCTCGCCACGTCAACGCCACCCCGGCTTTTTTCGTTTCATCTTTCGAAGGAGGGATCATGCCCTCGGATTTCCATGAGGTCCGCTTTCCGCTCGACGTCAGCCTCGGCAGCCGGGGCGGGCCGGTGCGGCGGACCGATATCGTCACGCTGTCCTCGGGGCGCGAGCACCGCAACAGCCGCTGGGCCGGTTCGCGGCGCCGCTACGACGCCGGGCTGGGCGTCAGGACCGTCGATGCCCTGCACACGGTGATTGCCTTCTTCGAGGAGCGGCGCGGGCGGCTCTATGGTTTCCGCTTCCGGGACCGGACTGACTGGCGCTCCGGCCCGCCCTCGAGCGAGCCGACGCCGCTCGACCAGCGCATCGGCACCGGGGACGGGCAGAGTGTCGGCTTTCCGCTGGTGAAGGCCTACGGCTCGTCCTTCGCGCCCTACAGCCGCCCCATCGCCAAGCCGGTCGGCGGATCGGTGCGGGTGGCGGTGAACGGGATCGAGCAGAGCGTCGGCACGGGCTTCAACTGCGATCCCACGACGGGCCTCGTGACCTTCACGTCCGCGCCGCCCCCGGGCGCCGTCATCACGGCAGGCTTCGCCTTCGACGTGCCGGTCCGCTTCGACACGGACGAGCTCGACATCGACCTCTCCACCTTCGACGCCGGCGGCATCCCGCAGATCCCGCTGATCGAGATCGTGCCCTGACAAGGCCCTCTCACGTCATCACCGCCATCACGTAGCGCGTTTCCGAACCTCCGCATCCACGAACGAAACCCCATGCGCACCATTCCCCCAGACCTCGCGGCCCACATGGCCGAAGGGGCGACGACGCTCTGCCATTGCTGGAAGCTCATCCGGCGCGACGGCACGATCCTCGGCTTCACCGATCACGACCGCGACCTCGCCTTTGGCGGCACCGTCTACGCCGCGCGGACTGGGCTCGAGGCCGCGGAGGTCACGGCCGAACTCGGCTTCGCGGTCGGCGGCGGAGAGGTGTCGGGCGCGCTCGTGTCCGCGGGCCTCACCGAGGACGATATCGCGTCGGGCCGCTACGACGATGCGAGCGTCGAAACCTGGCTCGTCAACTGGAGCAACGTGGAGGAACGCCTGCTCCTCGATATCGGCTCCATCGGCGAAATCCGCCGCGCCGACGGCGGCTTCGTCGCCGAGGTGAGGGGGCTCATGCATCGTTTCGACGAGGAGCGCGGACGCCTGTTCCGCGCCACATGCTCGGCGGATCTCGGCGACGAGCGATGCGGCATCAATCTCGCTGCGTTCACCTACGGCCAGACCGGCACGGTCACGGCAACGGACGGCGCCCTGACGCTCGCGGCCTCCGGCATCGGCTTCTCGGACGGATGGTGCAATGCGGGTCAGCTCACATGGGCGAGCGGCGGCAATGCCGGCCTGTCGGTGGAGATCAAGGTGCATCGCGCCATCAACGGCACGGACGAGTTCGATCTCTGGCAGCGCGCCCCGCAGGCCATCAGGGTCGGCGACACGTTCCGCGTCACGGCCGGGTGCGACAAGACCCATGCCACCTGCCGGGCGAAGTTCAGGAACGCCGTGAACTTCCGCGGCTTTCCGCACATGCCCGGCAACGACTTCATCATCCGCATGCCGCAGCAGGGCGAGCCGGGCCTGGATGGCGGAAGCTTTTTCAGGTGAGGCCGCCGGGTAATTTGCGCGACGCATTTCCCTCCCGGAGGGGTTGTTGCGCCTGCCCTAGATCGTCCTCTCTCATCAGCACTATTGCAATGCCCCAACCTCATCTCATC
>Ga0182740_1001058_pt1 | contig 20353 bp, 19 predicted proteins | sample eDN5th37CKraftBY_FD_128872 | JGI IMG/M metagenome (GOLD analysis project Ga0182740, IMG submission 128872) | Enriched backyard soil microbial communities from Emeryville, California, USA - eDNA 5th pass 37_C Kraft BY (version 2) (version 2) | ecosystem: Environmental > Terrestrial > Soil >...
AGATCACGCCGCGGGTGTTGATCGAGGCTATTTCGGATCCCGACCCCGCCGCCGCCAAGCGCGCATTCGACGCCATGATGACCATGGCCAAGATCGATATCGCCACCATCGAGGCGGCACGCCGCGGATAGCGCCTTAAAGCGTTTCCTGCGGCGGCTGTCCGAGAGCGGACCGCCGCGAGGTGGAGTTACCCGAGCCGGTGGGGCCTCAGCCTCCGGCCGGCAATACCCGGATCCCCGTGCGCTTCACGAATTCTTCGTAGCTGATGGGCGGTCCGGCCTTGGTGCTGGCGGCGTTTGCCTGCCAATGCACCCACGAGCGGCCCGTGGTGGCGTCGTAGACCACCTTGTAGATATAGGTGGGCACGGCAACGCCTGAGCCTATGGTTTTGGGCTTGTCGGCGTAGATGGGTCCGGTGAAGACATAGACGTCGCCCGCCGCGCGCATCACGTACTTGCGCGTGTCCTGTTCGATGCTGCTCCAGGCGCCGCCGTTATGCGTCTGGTCCTGGGGCACCATATTGGCCAGCGAAAAGCTCTGCGCCATGGCTTCCGGCGTGGACATGTCGCCTGCCGGCGCCATGTGTCCGCGGGAATAGCCCGAGCCGCGATAGTCGTCCAATTCGGCGCGCTCGGCGCGCGGCAGCCGCGCTTCGGCGTAGAACTTGTCGGTGCGGCGCATTCCCTGGGCCTGCGTCAGCATCTGGCGATTCAGGCGCTCGGCGACGAACACTGGCGTCTTGGTCTGGCCGTCGTGCAGGATGGCGAAGGCGGAAAAACAGACCTCGCGCAGCTTCTGGCCGCCCGGCACTTCGGGCGGGCGCGAGTGCGGAAAGAACTGCCGGCATTCCGCAAACATTGTTTGAACTGGCGCCCCTGTCCGCGCTGCGGTCGGTATGGCCACGGGCGGCGCATGCCCGCGTTCTTGGGGCCACCCAAGGCGCGATATGACTTCCTGTACGGGGGCCGGAATCCGCCACTGCGGATTCAGCATATAGGTGGCGGCGCCGAAACTCGCCAGGGACGAGAACAGCAACGCCTTCAGGAATCGGGGGAAACGGCCGCTGGCTCGGGAACCGGCGCGGGCCTTGGATCTGCTGGGGGAACTTCTTTTCTTGGGAGCGGAGGTCTTCGCGCGCGTCATTACTACCTGTGAGCTACTGCCCGATTGCGGTTGGCAACCGGCGCCGCCACGGATTGTAGATGAGTGGCAAATTTGTCACTGGGTGGGATTTTTTCGTTTTGCGAGACGGCGACGCGGGCCGCTGTTGCGTGACGCGCAACTGAGTTGTGACAGGGGTTACGCTATGTTTCTGCAGCGCAATTCCCACGTAGAATTCTTGCTGGCCGCCGCGATGCCGCGAGGCCATCTCCCTGCGTCCAAGATGTACGTCGATCTCCTCACCCTTTACTTCATCATCATCGGAACGCTGCTCGCCAGTGCTGGCCTGACGTTCTGGGAGCATCGGACTCACCCCAATCGCAGCGGATCCTTGCGTATCCTCGCGGCGGGTTTTGCCACGCTTGCGCTGGGATGCCTGGTTGCACTGTTCCGCGGCAAGCTGCCCAGTCCGCTGGGATCGGCCGTTGCCAACCTCATCGTGCTCAGCGGCTATCTCCTGATCATGAACGGCGCGGCATCGTTGAGCGGCAGGCGTTACCGCGCTGCTTCCATCGGGTTGTTGATCGTGATGGCCTTGATCTGGCTGGTGGCCGGCGATCAGCGCGAGGACCAGGTCTGGAAGTACGTCAGCGCGTTTCCCATTGCGCTGGTCAGCGGAATGACCGCCTGGGAACTGATGCGTTGCCAGCCGCTGAAGTTGCTGACACCGCTACGCATCGCCACTGCGGCGGCCAGCCTGCATGCGCTCGTCTACGCCGCCCGCGCCTTCATCCTGCCGTGGTGGGTGGCCGAGCACGGCCCCGGGATACATCTAGCCGCCAGCACGCTGACCATGTATGAAGGCGTGCTGTATTCGATCGTGCTGCCGATGACGCTGCTCAAGCTGATTCGCGAGGAAACGCACGGAGAGTTGCTGCGGGAGTCGCAGACGGATTACCTGACCCGCCTGGGCAACCGCCGCTGGTTTTTCGAACAGGGCGCCCGCATTATCGACAGCGGGGCCGGGCGTGGTCCCATTGCCGTGCTGGCCTTCGACCTGGACCAGTTCAAGGCCATCAACGACAGGCATGGCCACCATGCCGGCGACCAGGTGCTGAAGTTCTTTGCGGATTCCGCGCGCAGCGTGTTGGGCGCGGACGCGTTGCTCGCCCGCCTCGGGGGTGAAGAGTTCGCTGCGCTGTTGTCAGGGCCCGACGCGCGGCGCGCCACCGTGCTGGGCGCCGCCGTGGCTCAACACTTTGCCGTGACGGTCTCGGGCCGGGACGACAGCCTGGGCATACCGGCCACGGTCAGCGTCGGGCTGGCGCAATTCGAAGACAGGGTTCCGCCCCTGGCCGATGCGCTGGCCGCCGCCGACCGGGCCTTGTACCAGGCCAAGGCGCTAGGCGGGAACCGGGTGGAGCTGGCTCGCGCTGCCGCGAGCGCGGTGAGCGCCTGACTGCAAGCCGCGCGGCTCAGGTCCGCCGCCGCGAGCGCGGGCTGGGTGCCACGCCCATGCGCGGATCGCGCGCCAGTGCAAGCTGCGCCATCCGCGTGGCTATCGTCTCGAAGTCCTCGTCGGTCTGGGGCAGGTATAGCCATTTTCCCAGCACCGGATGCGGCTGCAGGGCCGGGAACTCCCCCATCAGCGCCGCCTGGCGTTCTTGGGATGTGCAGATCAGCAGCCCGCTCCATGGATCCTCCCGGTCGGCCGCCACCAGATACAGCAGGCCGTCCAGGTACGCCGCATCGCAGCCGAACATTTTGCGGCGCAGGTAGGCGCTATCGCGCTCCAGCGGCTCAAGGATCCAGAGCAGCGAATTGAGTCGGACGGCCCGTTGCTTCGGGGGCGGGGCGAATGGGTCTGGGCGATTGCGCATGGAAATGACGCCAGGCTGGATGGACTGTGGCGGAATTCGAGGATACTGCTAATAACGGTGTCGGATTACGGTTTGCTTGCCGAAGAGATATTTTGCGTGCACCGGCGTCGAAGGCGGAACCGCCACGACGAGCCAACAGTTGCCCGGCTATCACCGGCCGCAGACCGCTGCGCTGCCTATAATGGCCCCGATCCCCGTTTCGACGGCAGTCTTGCCGTGCTTCATGTCCTCTTTGCCTTTACGCGTGCTGTCCGTCATCCCGCCGATGACGCAGCTCAATACCCCCTATCCGTCCACCGCCTACCTGACCGGTTTTCTGCGGTCGCGCGAGGTCACTTCGTTTCAGGAAGACCTGGCGCTGGCCCTGGTACTGCGTCTGTTGTCGGCCGACGGCTTGCGCGCCGTGGCGCAGCGCGTGGCCGCATTGCCGGCCAACAAGCGCACGCCCGCCGTGCAGGCCTTTGCGGAACAGGAGGCGCGCTACCTGGCGACCATAGACCCCGTGATCGCCTTTCTGCAAGGCCGGGACTCCACGCTGGCGCACCGCATCGTCGGGCGTAATTTCCTGCCCGAAGGACCGCGTTTCAGCTCGCTGGACGTCTATCTGGACGAGGAGGGCGGCGATCCGCTGGGCTGGGCGTTCGGAGCCCTGGGCCTGCACGACCGGGCCAAGCACCTGGCGACCCTGTATCTGAACGATTTGGCCGACGTGCTGCGGGACGCCGTGGATTCGCGGTTCGAGTTCGTGCGCTATGCCGAGTCGCTGGCTGGCAGCCAACCCACGTTCGACCCGCTGGCGCAGGCGCTGGCGGCGCCGCCGACGCTGGTGGACGACGTGCTGCGCAACCTGACCTCGGAAGCGCTGGCGCGCCATGCGCCCACGGTGGTCCTGCTGTCCGTGCCGTTCCCCGGCGCGGTTTACGCGGCCTTCCGCATCGCGCAGACCATCAAGGCGCACGATCCCGGAATCGTCACCGTGCTGGGCGGGGGCTTTGTCAACACCGAACTGCGCGAACTGAAAGACCCGCGCGTCTTCGACTACTTCGACTATGTCACGCTGGACGCGGGCGAACGTCCCTTGCTGTCGCTGCTCGAACACGTGCAGGGCAAGCGCTCGCGCCAACGCCTGGTGCGCACGTTCCTGCGCGATGCGGACACGGGCGCGGTGCGCTACGTGAATATGGTGGAGCCCGACATCGCCTTCGCGGAAGTGGGCACGCCGACCTGGGATGGCCTGCCGCTGGACCGCTATCTGTCGCTGCTGGACATGCTGAATCCCATGAACCGGCTCTGGAGCGACGGGCGCTGGAACAAGCTGACCGTGGCGCATGGCTGCTATTGGAAGAAATGCAGCTTCTGCGACGTCAGCCTGGACTACATTGGCCGCTACGAGGGCGCGTCCGCTGCCGTGCTGGCCGATCGCATCGAGGCCATCGTGCGCGAAACCGGCCAGACCGGATTCCACTTCGTCGACGAGGCCGCGCCGCCCAAATCGCTCAAGGCCTTGGCGACCGAGCTGATCGCACGCAATACCGGCATCTCCTGGTGGGGCAATATCCGGTTTGAAAAGACCTTCAGCCCCGAGCTCTGTGAACTGCTGGCCGACAGCGGGTGCATTGCCGTATCCGGCGGCCTGGAGGTTGCATCGGACCGTCTGCTGAATCTGATGAAGAAGGGCGTGTCGGTGGACCAGGTGGCTCGCGTCACGCGAGCCTTCACGGACGCCGGCATCCTGGTGCACGCCTACCTGATGTATGGCTTCCCCACGCAGACGGTGCAGGACACCGTGGACGCGCTGGAGTACGTGCGCCAGTTGTTCGCCAATGGCTGCATCCAGAGCGGCTTCTTTCACCGCTTCGCCTGTACGGTGCATTCGCCCGTGGGACAGAACCCGGAAGAATACGGTGTGACCCTGCGTCCCTTGCCCCCGATTACCTTCGCCAAGAACGACGTCGGCTTCGATGACCCCACCGGGGTGGACCATGACGCGCTCGGCCGCGCGCTGAAAAAGGCCATCTACAACTTCATGCACGGCATCGGGCTGGACGAGGACGTGCGCACGTGGTTCCCGTTCAAGGCGCCGAAGACCACCGTGGCAAAGAACCGGATCAGCCGGGCGTTGAGCCAGCGAGGGTAGGGCGGCCGCCCGGGGACCGCGGTCCCGTCAGCGCAGCAGCACGTCCTCGTAGAACGCGCCCAGGGGCCGCCGCGCGTCGCGCACCTGGATCTCCAGTACCCAGATGCCGTCGGCGGGCACGAAGTCGGCCTGGGCGAGCAAATGCCTGCCATACAGCGCATGGGGAAAATCCGAGACCCGGTGGCCGGGAATTTCCCGCACCAGTTCGCATCCATGCTCGCGGGCATACTCGGTGGCGCGGTCGTACAGGGCTGTGCCGGTCAAGCCTTCCAGCCATGCCTGGCGGGTCCGCTTGAAAACGCTGCGGGCGGCCTCGGCGCAACGGCGGCGGTCTTCGTCGGCGCCGAGTACGAAGGTGTCGCCATAATCGCCCTCGTAGCCGTCCCAAACCGGGCCTATGTCCAGCACGAAGATGTCTTGCTCTTGCAGCTTGCGGTCATAGTCGGTGCGTTGGATCGGAGGGGACTGGGTGTCCGGGCCGAAGCGCACGTAGGTCGGATGCCAATTGTGGGATGCGCCCATCCGGCGCAGGTGCTCGTCCGCGACTGCGATGGCCTCGCGCGTCGTCATGCCCGGACGTATCAGCCCGGCGATTTCCTCTACCGCCCTCATGGAGCGCTGCCGCGCGTCCAGGATGCCGGCCAGCGTATAGCGCGGGCTGATGCGTTCCCAGGGATGGGCCGGGCGCTGCGGCGCGGCGCCTGCCGGACCGCTGGCCGCGGGGTGGAAGGCTTCGGCCCGATACCGATAAGCGGGCAGGCCGGCCGCAAGCAGCCGTTCGCGAGCTGCGCTTACCATCGCCGGGTTGCCGCAGGCGTAGACCAGGCTGCGGGACCAGTCATGCCCGGCTTCGGCGGCCGCCTCTTGCACATGTTTCCTGGCGGACTCGCCGGCAGATAGCACGGCATGCCACTGGAAGCCGTCGCCCTTGTCCTGCAAGGCGTCCAGCATCTGGCTGGCGTAGTGGTCGTCCGGCGTCCGGCCGCCCCAGTAAAGCGTTACCGTTTTCAGCGCGCGGCTATGCAGCGCGGCCATGATTATGGGCGCCACGCCCGCGTAGCCGGTGCCAGTGGCCAGCAGCACCAGGTGATCGATGTCCTGCAGTTCATCCCCGCGCCAGGTGCAATCTCCCCGGGCGGCATCCAAAGTCAACGGGTCGCCGGACTGGAGCGCGGGCAAGATGCCGCTAGTGAAGGCGCCGCCCGGCATGTGGCGGATGTGGAATTCCAGCCGTGCGGGGCCTGCGGCCGCGGGTGCGTTCGCAATCGAGAAGTTGCGGCGGGCGCCGCCTTCCAGAATCAGCTGGGCATGCTGGCCGGGCAGATAATCGTAGTCTTCCCCGTCCTGCAGTTCGACGATGAGCTGGGTAACGTCAGGCGCCAGTGGCAAGCGCGACACGACGTTGGCTCGGCGCGGAGGCCGGGCTTGCGCCGGAGCGCGCCAATGGGGAAACCGCAGCGTCAGGTCGCTGGCCGCGCGGCACTGGCACATCAGCAATTCGTCGGCGGCCGTCTGATAACTGCCGTCCGTCGGCGGTGCGATGCGCTCGAAGCAGCCCTCGACGACCTCGGCGCGGCAGGAGCCGCAGGCTCCGCGCTGACAGGAAAACGGCACCGGTATGCCCTGGGCCAGCGCCGCCTCGAGGATCGAGGTGGTGCCATCGGTCACAAAGGGACCGGTATCCAGGGTAATGGTGTGGCGGGGCGCGGGCCGGGTGGTATCCATATCGAGTTCCAGGAGGAAGCCCCGGTGGGGCACAGGCAGTCAATCTATCGATAGAATGGCTATGTGAAATAGAGCCATTTCTGTCAATATGAGCAAGCCACTTTCTGCGAAAAACGCCAGCCCCAGGCGCCAGGAAGCCAGCCTGGACCTGCCCATGGATGCGCCGCGACGCGGGGAATCCAAGCAGGCCTGGGTCTATCGCGAGATCCGCGAACGCATCCTGAAGGGGGCGCTGCCGTCTGGCGCGCGCCTGCCGTCCACGCGGAGCCTGGCGGAAAGCTGGCACATTGCGCGCTCCACGGTCGAGGCGGCCTACGACCAACTGCGCAGTGAAGGCTATACCGCGGGTACGGTCGGCTCGGGCACCTATGTGGCCGCGGTGATCCCGGACAATTTCTTTCGCGCCGGGCTGCCGGGCGAGGACGCCGGGGCAGCCGAGGCTGGCGCGCCACGACCCGCGCCGACAACCCATCCGTCGCCGCCTATGCCGCCCATGCCGCATCTTGCCGCGATCTTCACGCCCACGCCGCCGAACTCCCTGTTTTTCTCCCGCAGTGCCGACGCAGCGCTCTTTCCCATGGAGCGCTGGCGCAAAGGCTTGCTCGCCAGCGCCCGAAGCGTCACGCCTGCCCAGCTTGCCAATGATGAACCCCAAGGCTGGCGCCCTTTGCGCGAGCAGATTGCCCGCTACCTGGGCGCGGCGCGTGGCATCAGTTGCGACCCGGACCAGGTCATCGTCTTGAGCGGCATCCGGGACGGCCTGGATCTCTGCGGCCATCTCTTGCTTCAGCCTCAGGACAGGGTACTGATCGAGGACCCGGGCTACCTCAACGCCGAGCCGATCTTCGGGCACTACACCCGGCACATCGTTCCGCTGGCCATCGACGCCGAAGGCTTTCCCGTGGCGCAGGCCAGGCGCCAGCGCGATGTGAAACTCGTCCATGTCACTCCTGCGCATCAGTCACCCACTGGCGCCACCATGTCGGTGTCGCGCCGCCTGGAATTGCTGGACTGGGCCGCGCAGGCCGGTTGCTGGATCGTCGAAGACGACTACGACAGCGAGTTCAGCTATGACGGCGCGCCGTTGGCTGCCTTGAAAAGCCTGGACAGCGCCGATCGCGTCATACACTGCGGCAGCTTCAACAAGACCTTGTTCAACGCCTTGCGCATCGGTTACGCGGTGGTGCCCAAGGAACTGGCGCCGGCGTTCGTGCGGGCGCGCCGTCGGGCTGGGCGTTCGCCCAGCATCATCGAACAGATGACGCTGGCGGCTTTTCTACGGGATGGCAGCTTCGCGCGCCATGTGCGCAAGGCGCGCGGCGTGTACGCGCGGCGGCGCGATGCTGCGCTGCGCGCGTTGCGGCAGGCGGTAGGCGCCGAAGAGTTGCGGGTCGGCGGCGAGCACGCGGGTTTTCATCTGCTGTGGTGGTTGCCGCCCGGCTGGGACGTGGCCCAGGCCGTGGCGGCGGCTCGCGGCGCGGGCGTCGGCATGCAGCCGGTCGCGGAGTTTTGCCGCAAGGTGGACTTGCCCCCGGGCGTCGTGGTGGGCTTTAGCGCGGTAGACGAAACGGCCTTGCTGAAGCTGGGACCGCTGTTGCGGCAAGCGGCGCCGGGAGCCGACCCGCCGCAGGATCCGGCCTTGCTGCGCCGCTTGCTGCGTGTCAAGGACCGCATGGACGCGGCGTCGCAGGAAGCCTGGCCGGTGGAGCGATTGGCCGAGGTCAGCGGCATCTCCAAGGCCCATTTCGCCCACTCCTTCAAACGGGCCTTCGGTCTTCCGCCTCACCGCTATCTGCTGACGCGGCGCATCGAACAAAGCGTGGCCCTGCTGCGGGACACGGAGCGGAGCGTCACCGAAATCGCCTATGCCACGGGCTGGGAAAGCCTGGGTACCTACAGTCGCGTCTTTCGCGACATTACCGGACTCAGCCCTAGCGCCATGCGCGCGCGGGCCCGCGCCGACATGCAGGCACTGGACCGCGTGCCCGCCTGCGTCGTGAAGGCCGCGCAGCGCCCCGATCTCAAAATCGCCGTTTTGGAGAAGCGCCGCCGCGAGGCCGACGGTAAATTGCCCCCATCAACCAAGGAGGTCTTATGAACCAAGGCATCAGTGTGGCGGGCGTGTACGTGGAGGATCAGGACGAGGCGCTGGCATTCTACGTGGACAAGCTCGGATTTCGTGTCCATACGGACGTGCGCAACGGGCCGTATCGGTGGCTGACGGTGCAGCATCCGGATCAGCCCTCGTTCCAGCTGGGTTTGTTTGCGCCCGGGCCTCCCGTCCATGACGAGGTCACTGCGCAGACCCTGCGCGCCATGGTCGCCAAGGGGGCCATGCCGCCCCTGGTCCTGCACGTGGCGGACTGCCGCGAAAGCTATGTCCGGCTGCGGGCCCAGGGCGTTGAATTCACGCAGGAACCCATCGAGCGTTACGGCAGCGTGGACGCCGGTTTTCGCGACCCCGCGGGCAATGGCTGGAAGATGATCCAGGCGCCGCGTAGCGGCGCATGAGGTCCGGCCCTGGGCGAGGGCGGCGCGGTCAGTAGGCGATCCGCACCGAAGCCGCGCTGCGCTCGGCCCCCGCGCGCGTGACGGCTTCAATGTTGTTGCCATCCGGGTCGAGCACAAAGGCGGCGTAGTACCCAGCATGGTAGGCGGCGCGCTCGCCCGGCGGGCCGTTGTCCCGGCCGCCGTGCGCCATTGCTGCTTCGTAGAAGGCGTTCACCATCGCCTGGTCTTCCGCCTGGAACGCCAGGTGCACGCGGCCGGTCAGCGCGCCTTGTACCTCGGCGCTGCCGGGCGCAGAGATAAACAGCTCATCCGCCCAGAAATTCTTGTCGTCGGATCCGCCGATGGGGATCTTCAAGGCGTTGAACACCGCGGTGTAGAAGGCCTTGCTGGCCGGCAGGTCGCGCACGACCAGCCCGATGTGATCGATCAACCGGCCTTTGTGTCGTTCTTTCTGCGCCATGCATCGCTCCTGGTAATCAACAAGGGGCCAAGTTCGGAAGGCCAGGCCATCGGCCTGGCGCCCCGCTCAATCCTGTCCCGCCATGGCCCGCATGGGTTGACAGGTCAGTTCCTTCTCTTCTTCCCCAAAATCCGCCATGGCCGTGCGTGCCTTCGTATAGGCGCGCAGATACTCCGCATCGAACACCAGGGCCGATACGCCTGACTCGCGCGTGGCTGATTGCTGCCGTTTCTTCAGGATCTCCAGCAGCTCGGGGGTGAGCACCCCGCAATATTCCATGATTGCGTGAATCTGGGCCAAGGAGGTGGCCCGCTCGAGGTTCGCTTGCGCCGACGCCGTTGCGGCTCCCAGCGACAGGAAGGCTGCCGCCGCCAAGGCGACGGGTTTGAGCAGAGGGTGAGGCATTCCGGGGGTATTCCGATCCTGTTGCAATAGACCGCATTTAACACGATCTTCCCCTTGGCCATCACGTCGATGGCCAAGGAAGTATGACGGTGGGTCTACAATGCCTCCCGCTCCATTCGGGGGCTCCGGCTGTCTGTGCGTGTAGTGTCGATAAGGGTCTACCCATGCGTCTGAACCAGTGCCAGAACTTCCACGACTTTCGCCGCATGGCTCGCCAGCGGTTGCCCGGCCCCATCTTCAACTACATCGACGGCGCGGCCGACGATGAAACCACCTACCGCCGCAATACGGCGGCCTTCGAATCGTGCGACCTCCTGCCCGACGTATTGCGCGGCGTGGCAGAGGTGGACATGTCCGTCACCGTCATGGGGCAGAAGCTGGCGCTGCCGGTCTATTGCTCGCCGACCGCCTTGCAGCGTTTGTTCCATCACGACGGTGAGCGCGCCGTTGCGGCGGCCGCGGGCAAGTTCGGCACCATGTTCGGTGTGTCGTCGCTGGGCACCGTCAGCCTGGAAGAGGCGCGCCAGATCAGCGGCGGCCCCCAGGTCTACCAGTTCTACTTCCACAAGGACCGGGGCCTGAACCGCGAGATGATGGCGCGCGCCAAAGCGGCCGGCGTCCAGGTCATGATGCTGACCGTGGATAGCATTACTGGCGGCAACCGCGAACGCGACAAACGCACGGGTTTTGCCATCCCGTTCAGGCTGAACCTAGCCGGCATCGCACAGTTTGCGGCCAAGCCGGCGTGGGCGCTCAACTACCTCACCCACGAACGTTTCCGCCTGCCGCAGCTGGACAGCCACGTCGACATGGGCAAAGGCGCGATGTCCATCAGCCGCTACTTCACCGACATGCTGGACCCGGCGATGACCTGGGACGATGTCGCCGACATGGTGCGGCAGTGGGGCGGCCAGTTCTGCCTGAAAGGCGTGATGTCGGTGGAGGACGCCAGGCGCGCGGTCGATATCGGCTGCACCGGCATCGTCCTGTCCAATCACGGCGGCCGCCAACTGGACGGCTCGCGCAGCGCCTTCGACCAGTTGGCGGAAATCGTCGACGCGGTGGGCGATCGCATCGATGTGATGATGGACGGCGGCGTGCAGCGCGGCACCCATGTGCTCAAGGCCCTGGCCCTGGGCGCCAAGGCGGTGGGACTCGGCCGCTATTACCTGTTCCCGCTGGCGGCGGCGGGCCGCCCGGGCGTGGAGCGGGCGTTGGAGCTGATGCGGGCAGAGATCGAGCGCGCCATGAAGCTGATGGGATGCCGTTCTGTCGCGGAACTGCAGCGGCGGCATTTACGCTTTCGCTGATCGATTCCCAGGCTGAGCTCGGACATATGACCCGCGAATGAGGTAACCGCTATTGCTCCAGTTCGGTCAGGGTTGTCGGCATGCGAGGCTCCGGGGCGGGTGGTCAAGATTCTGAATATCGCATAGACGTTTTCATCGCTTATCCCTGCGGGAACTCGTGGGCTTCAATGGCGTGTGCCGCGTGGCAAGTTATCATGCGGTGGTTTTCGTGGATCGACCTCTTTGACGGTCAGAAGGCCATTCAATGAAAAAAAGCATCCCGCTCATATTGTTGTCCTCGATGCTCCTGACGGCTTGCGGTCCCGACAAGATCATCGCCGATCTGCCTTCGCCCGGCGGGAAGTATCACGTCGAAGTCCGCAAATGCCCTCAACGTGGGTCCTTGACCTGGGCGGAGAAGACGCAGGTTTCCGTTCTTGAATCCGGCGTGTCCGAAAAATGCAATGCCTTCATAGCAGCGCTGACCCAGTTCGACTCATATTCGCCCGACGAGCAGCTGCAACTGGAATGGACGTCCGATACGGAACTCAGGGCGTGGCATCCTGCGTTCGACCCAAAGAATGGCCCCAGGGCCAGCACGTTCAAACCGAATGCGCCGGTTCAAGTGATTTTCGCGCCTGAGAAATAAGATATTCCCGTACCGCCCCACCCGTGATGCCGGCGCCGCCAGTTGCCGCGCCGCAGGCCGCCAGGCTGAGACCAAGCATGAATATCGAAGACATCAAAGGCCGGTTGGCTTTTCTTCAGGAAGCCGAAAAACTCAAAAGCGTGCTGCGTAGCGGGTTCACGTCTACCGGCCGTCCCGAAAGCACGGCCGAGCACAGCTGGCGCCTGTGCCTGATGGCGATGGCTTTTGAAGACGAACTGGCCGGCCTGGACATGCTTAAGGTCTTGAAGCTATGTGTGATCCATGACCTGGGCGAGGCGATTCACGGCGACGTTCCTGCCATCGAAAAACACCGTCATCCGGACAAGAGCGAGCAGGAAAAGTCCGACCTGCTGCACCTGACCCGCTCGCTGGATGAGAAACAGCGGGCGGGCATCCTGGCGCTTTGGCAGGAATACGAGGACGCCGCGACGCCGGAGGCCAAAGCCGTCAAGGCCCTGGACAAACTCGAAACCATCCTCCAGCACACGCAAAGCTTGAATCCGCCGGATTTTGATTACGGCTTCAACCTGACCTACGGCCAAAAACACACCGATGCGGATCCCTTGTTTGCCTTGATGCGCACTATCCTGGACGAGAAGACGCGCGCCCGGATCAATCCGCAGACCTGAATGGATTTGGCGGTCCAGCGGCGGGGCTAGCGGCGCTCTCGGGTGCGGTCGGACGCCGTTCGTGCGTGCCGAACCAGACGCCGGCCAACACCAGAATAAAAGCCCCCGTCAGGCGCCAGCTCAGCGAATACGAGCCAATTAACAGCTCGATCAAGACTGCCGTGATCGGCGCCAGCGCCTGAAACGACATGACCCGGCTCGCCTCCAGGCGGCTCAGCGCCCACAGCAGGCAGAAATAGCCCACTGCGCTGGAAAGCCCGATGAACATCACATTCGCCCATTGAAAGCCCGACAGGCTGGGCAGCAATGGCGCGTTTCGTACGAGGCAGACGCCCGCCAGGAACAGGACCGACACTATCATCGCCACCACGCTGACATACATGGATGGATAGCGGCGCAGATACGGACGATACAAAAGACTGCAAGCTGCGCCGATAATCGTCGCGCCCAACAACGCGGCCCAAGCCCAGCTGTCCGCGGCGCCGCCCGCCACGGCGGCGGAGGGTTGCAGCAATAGCGCAATACCCGAGACCGCCACGCCCGCGCCGATCAGCCGCGGCCAACTGAACCGTTCCCGTCCCGTGGCAATCGCCAGGCACAGGGTCACCAGCGGCAGCGTGGAAAACACCAGCGCGCAGGTGGCGGCCGGCAGTCGCGCCAGCGCGTAGTTCAACAGCAATATCAGCATCGCGAACTGCAGGATGCCCAGGCCCGCCACCGCACAGAAATCCTTGGCCGTAAACCGTACCGACCAGCGCCGCAGCATGGGCGCGGCAAGCACGGCCGCCCCGATGGCATAGCGCAGGAATGCCAGCGTCTCCGCCGACACGTCGCTCGATACTGCGCGTGTGGAGACCATCGCGGCCCCCACAAGCGCGCCCGTGACGGTGGCGGCGCAAATGGCCTGGGCGCGTTCACTCACCGCAGCCGCGCCTGTCCGCAACTATGCATTTCATTCGAGTGCAAGAAGGGCATCGCGTTCCTTACAGATCCCGCGCCCAGACCTGTCCCACCAGATCCTTGCCGAAGCTATGGTGCGGTTCTTCCTCGATCAGCGCAAAACCCGCCTTCTCGTAGATCCGCCGCGCATCCGTCAGCACGCTATTTGTCCACAGAATCATGCGCTTGTAGCCCGCCTGCCGCGCAAAACGCAGGCATTCGTCAACCAGCCGGCGGCCGATGCCCAGGCCGCGCGCGGAACCGTCCACGTACAACAAGCGCAGCTTCGCCGTCGTTTCGTCCTGGCGCACCACGAAGACCGAGCCCACCATCTTCCCGTCCTTCTCCGCGATCCAGCAACGCTCGCTTGCGCGGTCGAATTCCCGGATGAACTTCGCCACGATCTCGGCCACCAACGCCTCGTATTCCGAATTCCAGCCGAACTCTTGCGCATAGACCCTGGCCTGATTTGCCACGACCAAGCCCATGTCGCCCGGGCACGGATCGCGCAGCACATAGGGCAGGGGCGTGTTGTCGCTAAGGAGGTTCTGGATCTCGTTCATGGCATGGACCAGCTGCGCTTGCGCCGGCTCCGAGAGTTGCTTGAGGATGGCGATGATCTCGTTGCGCGAGGCCTCATTGAGCGGCGCAAATGCCTCGCGGCCTGCGTCGGTCAGCTCCAGCAGGCCCACGCGCGCGTCCGCCGCTGAACGCGTCTTGGCGATCAGGCCGTTTTTTTCGAATCCTGAAATCACCCGGCTGACATACCCGGCGTCCAAGTTCAGTTCCCGGCACAGGTCCGAGATGCTGAGCGCCTGCCGGTGGGCCAGCTCATAAAGAATACGGACTTCCGTCAACGAGAATTTGCTCGCGAGCAGATGCTCGTGCAGCACGCCGATCTGGCGTGTGTAGAAACGGTTGAAATGCCGGACCGCTTCGGCGCGGTCATAGAGCGATTGCCCGGTCATGGAACATCCAATTGCTTGCCTGAAGCATATTATTATTTGCTTCAGGCAAATATTGGAAGACTTTTTTTCTGATGCGGGGTGGACAACCCGATAGCTCGGCGCTATTTCACGGGCCGCCGTCGCAATCAGCGTTGCCGGAACTGCTTCCGGTAGGCGGCGGGAGACACGGAAAAGGCAGCCGTAAAGTGCTGGCGTAGCGACACCGTCGAGCCAAACCCTGTCGCCTCGGCCACTCGGTCCACCGACAGAACGCCGGTCTCCAGCAGGCGCTGGGCCGCGGCCAGCCGGTGGTTCAACACCCATTGCGTCGCGGTCGTGCCCGTTTTCAGCTTGAAGCGCCGCGTGAAATTGCGGCGGCTCAGCCCGGCTTGGTCGGCCAGGCGGTCCAGCCCCAACGGTTCCTGCAAGTGTTCGATGGCCCATTCCATGGCGACGCTTATCGGATCGCCGCCGTCCTCCCGCGTGAGCGGCCGTTCGATGTACTGCGCCTGCCCGCCATCGCGATGCGGCGCCATCACGATGCGGCGGGCTACCCGGTTCGCCAGCTCCGCGCCATGGTCGCAACGCAGCAGGTGCAGGCAGCAATCGATGGCGGCGGCGGTACCGGCGGACGTCAGGATGTCGCCATCGTCCACATACAGGGCCTTGCGGTCCAGCCGGATCCGCGGGTACTTGCGGGCGAAGTCGTCGCTCCAGACCCAATGCGTGGACGCCGACCGGCCGTCCAGCAGTCCCGCCTCGGCCAGCACAAAAGCGCCCAGGCACAAGCCAATGATCCGCGCGCCGCGCCCATGGGCGGCGCGCAAGGCCTGCAGCATGCTTTCAGGGGGACGTTCGTCCGGATCGCGCCAGGCTGGCACGATGACCGTGTCGGCCTCCGCCAGGGCGGAGTAGTCATGCGGGACATGGATATCGAAGCCCGACATTGTGGCGACTGGCCCAGCCTGTTCACCGCAGACCAGCAACCGGTAGCGCGGCACGCCCAGACGGGCCAGGTCGTCGCCGAACACCATGCAGGGCACGGACAGGTGGAAGGAGCTGATGCCTGCGAAGGCGACGACCGCGATGGTGTGCATGGCGAGGGTGGCTGGAGTCTGTATTTGGCCCGATCCTATCATTTATTGGTCTTTGGGCCACTTTCCGGCTTGCGGTGGATGGAGGATGCTTGATGCCGTTCGCCCTCATGCGTGAACAGCACACGAAATGCCTACAGATCAAGGATCTACGATGAACCATCCGACCATCCGCGCCATCGCCGGCGCCACCGCTCCACAGTCCATCGACCCCGCCAGCACCGCTTTGCTGGTGATCGACTTCCAGAACGAATACTTCAGCGGCAGGCTGCCCATTCCCGACGGGGCCGCGGCCCTGCGCAACGCCGCCAAACTCGTCGCTTTTGCCGACCAGAATGGGATTCCGGTCTTCCACATCCAGCACGCCACGCCCGCCGGCAGCCCGGTCTTCGCCGAGGGCAGCGCCGGCCTCGATTTCCATCCCGACCTGCGCCCTGCGCCCGGCCATACTGTGCTGCGCAAGTCCACCGTCAGCGTGTTCCCCAGTACTGACATCGACCAGCGCTTGAAGGCCGCCGGCATCCGCACACTGCTCGTCACCGGCCTGATGACCCATGCTTGCGTCGCGGGTGCCGCCCGGGACGCGGTGCCGCTGGGCTATCAGGTCATCGTGGCCGCCGACGCCTGCGCCACTCGCGACCTGGATACCGGCGCGAGCGATTCCTCCGCGCTGCCGCACGCGATACTGCACCGGGCCGCCCTGGCGAGCATCGATGACACCTTCGGCGACATCATGACGACGAAGCAGGTGCTGGAGTTGCCGCTGGCTTGAGGGCGGGCAGGGCCGGCATGCGTTCCGGATAGCCGGGAGAGCCGGCACGAGTTCATGGACAGGCCTGGGCGCCGCAGTCGATCACGTGTCGGGCCCGCTCTCCGCCTCGCCAATCCGGAACACCTGGGACAGATCCCAATCTGCCATGCCGCGTTGCACGGCGTCCTGCAGCAGGCGGCGCACTTCTGGCAGCACGCGTTGGACCGTCGCGCTCGCTTCTGCGAGCTCGGCGATCGCGTCGAGATCCTTGAGCATGACGCGCACCGTGCCGGTGGCATGCTCGGGCGGCGTCACCATGCGCGGCCACAGCGTTTGCAGCAGCACGGAATCGGCCCAGCCGCCTTGCAAGGCCGAGGGCAGGGCGGCGGTGTGGATTCCGCTGCGCCTGGCCAGCACGAAGGCTTCGGCCAAGCCGGCGAGCGTCGTCGCGACGATGGCCTGGTTGGCAAGTTTGGTGGTCTGGCCCGCGCCCACATCGCCCATGCGCGTGACGCGCGAGGCGAACGCGCGCAGCACGGGCGTCACGGATTCGATCGCATCCGCCGGTCCACCCGCCATGATGGCCAGCTTGCCGGTGGCCGCGCCGTCCGTGCCGCCCGAGACGGGAGCATCGATCCATACCCCGCCGGTTGCTGCCGTCCAGCGGCGGGCCAGATCGCGCGTGAGCGCGGGCGACAAGGTGGAATGGTCGACGAGACAAGGAGGCGGCGTGGCGGAACGAGCAAGTCCGTGTTCGCCGAACACGACCTCCTCTACGGCTTGGCCGTCGCCCAGGCAAAGCAGGACGATTTCCACGTCCTCGCCCAGCGCCTGCGGCGTGGTCCGGGCCTGCGCCCCGGCAGCGGCAAGGGGACCAAGCTTTGCGCTGGAACGGTTCCAGACCGCGACCTCGTGTCCGGCGGCCAGTAGCCGCCGGGTCATGGGTTCGCCCATGCGGCCGATCCCGCAAAAGCCGATACGCGGCGTCTTCGTCATTGTTGGTTTCCTTGTGCGGGCGTTTCCCCGAGAGGGGTTTCGTAAGGCCAATCCACGGCTCCGGAATGGGTAACGGCGCCCAGCTTGGCCGGACGCACGAGCGCCTCGTATTTCTCGAGCACGCCGCCCAGCCTGCCGCGCGCAAACGGCTGGCTTGCCGCCGCGCGCTGCGCGAGTTCTTCGTCGGAGAGTTCGACGTCGAGACTCCCCTTGAGTGCATCGATGTGTATGCGGTCGCCGTCGCGTAGCAAGCGTATCGGCCCGCCCGCCGCGGCTTCAGGGCCGACATAGCCGATGCACATGCCGCGTGTGGCGCCCGAGAACCGGCCATCGGTGAGCAGCGCGACTTTTTCACCCATGCCTTGTCCGTAGATTGCCGCGGTGACGCTCAGCATTTCACGCATGCCCGGGCCGCCCTTGGGGCCTTCGTTTCGGATTACCAGGACGTCGCCTTCCCGATAGGCGCCGGCGGCAACCACCGCCATGCAGTCTTCTTCAGTCTCGAATACCCGCGCCGTGCCCGAAAATACCAGCTGCTTGAGGCCGGCGGTCTTCAGTGCGGCGCCGTCGGGGGCCAGATTGCCGCGCAGGACCACCAGCCCCGCATTGGGCGAGAGCGGTTCGTCATGCGGCTTGACCACGCGGCCGTCCGGGCCGGGGAAGGCGCGCAGCGCCGCTTCCAGCGTTTCGCCGCTTTGCGTGAGCGTGTCGCCGTGTATATGCCCGCCCGCGAGCAGGGCATTGAGCACCGCTGGCACGCCGCCGACGTGGTGCAGATCCACGGCAAGATAGCGTCCGCCCGGCTGCATGTCGCCGATAAGCGGCGTGCGCGCCAGGACTTCCGAGACGTCATCGAGCGTGAACGTAATGCCTGCCTCGTGGGCGATGGCCGGGATGTGCAGCATGGCATTGGTCGACCCGCCGGTGGCGGCGACGGCCGCGCAGGCGTTCTCCAGGCTCTTGCGCGTCACCAGGTCGCGCGGCAGCGGCCCGCCATTGCGCAGCGCGCGCATGACGTTTTCACCGGCGCGGCGGGCAATCGCGATCCGTTCGCTGTAGACGGCCGGCACCATCGCCGATCCCAGCGGGGCAAGCCCCAGCACTTCGGAGACCATCGCCATGGTGTTGGCCGTGAACTGTCCCGGGCAGGAGCCGGCGGTCGGCGTGCAGCGCTTTTCAATGCCGCGCAGCGCTTCGGCCGACATGTCGCCCCGCTGCGCCGCGCCGACGGCTTCGATGGCCGTCAGAATCGTGGCCTGCGAGCCGTCCGGGGCCACGCCCGGCAACATGGCGCCGCCGAACAGGAACACGCCGGGGACGTTCACGCGCACCATGCCCATCAGGATGCCGGGCAGGGTCTTGTCGCAACCGGCCACGCCGACGAGCGCATCGTAGCAATGGGCGCGCACGAACAATTCGACGCTGTCGGCAATGGTCTCGCGCGACACCAGCGAGAACCGCATGCCCGAGTGATTCATCGACGTGCCGTCGGAGACCGAGATCGCCGAGCCGCGTATCGGCACCCCGCCGCCGGCCGCAATTCCCAGGCGGACGTTGTCCGATACCTGGTTCAGCGACATGGAACAGGGCGTGTTCTCGCCGAAGGTGTCGACGATGGCGACGAACGGCTTGTCGATGGCCTCGTCATCCAGGCCCGTGGCGCGCAGGAAGGCGCGGTGCGGGGCGCGCGTCACGCCTTCGGTGACCGTGCGGGAGCGGTGTTTGTGCAGATCTTTCATGGAGTATTCCTTATGTCGATGGGCTCAAGTGTTGAGCAGCAAGCCGTTCTCAATGGCCAGCACCTGACCCGTCATTGCTGGCGCCCGCGCGGCGATGAACCACGCCAGTTCCGCGATCTCGGACGGCTGGCACACCCGCTTGAGCGGCGCGTTCTCGCGCATGCCGTCGACCACGCGGGCGTAGGCCTCGTCGCCGAGCACGCGCCGCAACAAGCCGTCGTCGACCATGCCCGGGGCGATGGCATTCACGCGGACACGCGGGGCCAGATTGCGCGCGAGCGACAGCGTCAGCGAATTGACCGCGCCCTTGGAGGCCGCGTAGGCAATCGATGATCCCGTGCCATTGAGGGACGCTAGCGAAGAAATATTGATGACGCAGCCCGACGCCGCGCCTGCCGGACGCTCGCGCATCAGGGGCGCCGCGGCGCGCGTCATCTGGAACATGCCGATGAGATTCACGCGATAGACGCGTTCGAATTCGGCGGCGTCGATTGCGTCGAGGTCGTCGTGCGCAATCACGCGCGTCGTGCCCGCGCTGTTCACGACCGCGTCCAGCCGTCCCCACTTCGCCGCGACGGCATCGACCATGGCGCGGCAGGCAGCATCGTCGCCCACGTCGGCATCCACGATGAGGGTCGGGGCGCCGGCGTCGCCGCACTGTGCGGCCACCGCCTCGGCCGCCGCGCGGGTGCCGTGGTCGAAATTGTTGATGGCCACGGCCCACCCTTCACGCGCGAAGCGCAGGGCCGTGGCGGCCCCGATGCCGCTGGCCGCGCCGGTTACCAGACAGACGGCCACGCTCATGCCTGACCCCGCTTCGTGCGCAGCGACATGGCGATGAGGGCCCCGCCGACCAGCGCGCAGGCCAGCAGGATCATGCCGGGCAGCAGCCGCCCGGTCGTATCCTTGAGAAAGCCGATGACATACGGGCTCACGAAGCCGGCCAGGTTGCCGACCGAGTTGATCAGCGCGATGGCCGCAGCCGCGCCCGCGCCGCTCATCATCGCCGTGGGGATTCCCCAGAAAACCGGCGCGATCGAATTGATACCGATGGCGGCAACGATGAGCGCGGCCATCGAC
>Ga0182740_1001059_pt1 | contig 20315 bp, 19 predicted proteins | sample eDN5th37CKraftBY_FD_128872 | JGI IMG/M metagenome (GOLD analysis project Ga0182740, IMG submission 128872) | Enriched backyard soil microbial communities from Emeryville, California, USA - eDNA 5th pass 37_C Kraft BY (version 2) (version 2) | ecosystem: Environmental > Terrestrial > Soil >...
AGCGACTTCTCGGTCGGCTTCACGACCGTCGCCCCGGCCGCGACGGCGGCGTCGAAGAGCGCCTGCACGTTCGCCGGCTGAGCCGTGACGAGCGACAGTGTGAAGCCGCGGAATCCGCCCGTCTCCGACTGCGCCGCGCGGGTGCGCACCTGCGAGTCGAGGCCGAATGCGGTCCGGTAGAACGCGGCAGCCGCTTCGGGGTCGGGCGCTTCGAGAGTCACCGCATCGATGGAGGTGATGGTCGTGTTGTCCGTCGTGTTCATACCGGCGACGCTACGCGGGTGGCTCGTCGCACACTTCTCGATTCCTGCTCGATGTGCAAGATCGTCCGGATGCGACGAAGGCCGCCACCCGGAGTGGGCGGCGGCCTCGTTCCGCTGCGAGCGGGAACCTGTGTCGACCGGTCTTACGCGGCCTGCGGCACCGCCGTGTTCGATGTCACCGCGAGCTCGTCGCCCGCCACGTCGACCGTCACCGACCCGCCGTCGGCGAGCGCACCCGTCACGAACAGGTCGGCCACGCGGTCGTCGACCTCGCGCTGGATCAGCCGGCGGAGCGGACGAGCACCGTACTCGGGCTCGTACCCGTGCTCGGCCAGCCAGTCCACCGCGGCATCCGTCACATCGATCGTGACCTCGCGACGCGCGAGGCGGTCGGCCGTCGCGCGGATCATGAGCGCCACGATCTCGCGCAGCTGCTCGCGGTCGAGCTTGCGGAACAGCACGATCTCGTCGATGCGGTTGAGGAACTCGGGCCGCATCGCCTCGCGGAGCTTCGCGAACACGCGGTCGCGCAGATCCTTCTCGGACCCGAACCCGGTCTCACCGCCCCCGTCGGCGACGAATCCGATCGCGCCGGCGCGCGACGCGAGGAACTCGCTGCCGAGGTTCGACGTCATGACGACGACCGTGTTGCGGAAGTCGACAGTGCGACCCTGGCCGTCGGTGAGGCGCCCGTCGTCGAGCACCTGCAGCAGCAGGTTGAACACGTCGGGGTGCGCCTTCTCGATCTCGTCGAACAGCACGATCGAGTACGGGTTGCGACGCACGCGCTCGGTGAGCTGACCGGCCTCGTCGTAGCCGACGTATCCCGGAGGGGCGCCGACCAGGCGCGACACGGTGTGACGCTCGCCGAACTCGCTCATGTCGAACCGGATCACGGCGTTCTCGTCGTCGAACAGCGAAGCCGCGAGGGCCTTGGCCAGCTCGGTCTTGCCGACGCCGGTGGGGCCGAGGAACAGGAACGACCCGACCGGACGACGCGCGTCGCCCATGCCGGTGCGGTTGCGGCGCACGGCCTTCGCGACCGCGGCGACGGCCTCGTCCTGCCCGACGACACGCTCGTGCAGCTCGGACTCGAGGTTCGCGAGGCGCTCGCGCTCGGTCTCGGTGAGTCGGCTCACCGGGATGCCCGTCGCGCGGCTGATCACCGCGGCGATCTCGGCCTCGTCGACGACCGCTTCGAGAGCACCGCCACCGGTCGCCGTCGCCTCCTCGATCTTGGCCTGCACCGTCGCGATCTCATCGCGGATGCGCGAAGCCTCCTCGTAGTGCTCCGCCGAGACGGCCGCGTTCTTGTCGGCCTCGAGGGCCGCCAGACGCTCCATGAGCTCCGACACGTCGACCTTGGCGCCGAGCCGCAGGCGCAGCCGCGCTCCGGCCTGGTCGATGAGGTCGATCGCCTTGTCGGGCAGCACGCGCTCGGTGAGGTACCGGTCGCTCAGCTCGACGGCGGCGCGCAGGGCCTCGTCGGTGTAGGTGACGGCGTGGTGCTCCTCGTACGCGGGCTTCAGGCCGCGCAGGATCAGCACCGCGTCCTCGATCGACGGCTCGCCGACCTTCACGGGCTGGAAGCGGCGCTCGAGCGCGGGATCCTTCTCGATCACGCGGTACTCCTTGAGCGTCGTCGCACCCACGAGATGCAGCTCACCGCGCGCGAGGCGGGGCTTGAGGATGTTGCCCGCGTCCATCGCGCCCTCGCCGCCGGCGCCCGCGCCGACGACGGTGTGCACCTCGTCGACGAACACGATCAGCTCGCCCTTGAGCGAGGCGATCTCGTCCATCGTCTTGGTGAGGCGCTCCTCGAAGTCGCCGCGGAACCGCGTGCCGGCGAGCATCGCGGGAAGATCGAGCGCGATGACGCGCTTGCCGCGCAGCTGCTCGGGCACGGCATCCGCCACGATCGCGGCCGCGAGGCCCTCGACGATCGCGGTCTTGCCGACGCCCGCCTCGCCGATCAGCACCGGGTTGTTCTTGGTGCGTCGGCTGAGGATCTCGATGGTCTGCTCGATCTCATCGGCACGGCCGATGACCGGGTCGAGCTCGCCCGCCGCGGCGAGCGCGGTGAGGTCGGTGCCGTACTTGTCGAGCATGGGCGTCTCGGATGCCTCATCCTCCTGCTCGTCGCCGGCAGGCGCGCCGTTCGGGGCGACCGTCTCGCGGACGCCCTGCGTGAGGGCCTCGGCCGTCACGCCGGCGTCGGCCAGCACGCGGCCGGCCGGAGTGTCCTGCGCGAGGACGAGGGCGAAGAAGAGGTGCTCGGGGTCGACGTACGTCGAGCCGGACGAACGGGCGACCTGGAACGCGTGGAACAGCGCGCGCTGAACGGACGGAGTCACGACGGCGCCGTCGACGTCGGCCGGGGCCCCGGCGGCGGGAAGTCGGTCGTCCGCAGCGCGAGCGATCGCGCGCGGGTCGGCGCCGATGCGCTCGACGGCGTCGCGCGCGGGAGACTCCCCCACGATCACGCGCAGCACGTGCAGAGCGTCCAGCTCGCGCTGACCGCGCGAGAGCGCGTACTGGCCGGCGCGCTGCAGGATCTCCTGCGTGCGTGCGCTCAGGAAGCGGCTGAGGTCGATCGACCGCTCCGCGCGTGCCCGCTCACCCGCGAGGTACCGCGCGAGGAACTCGTCGAACGAGCCGCCGGTGGGAGTGGTGTCTTCAGGCATTAATCGGTCTCCTGGACTTGAGTCTTGCGCTGTCAAGTTTACAAACTTGAGCAGATTCGTATCAAGTTCAACGCACCCCCGCCCTCGGTATTCCCGACCACGCGAAACAGCGCTGAGATGCCGGACGCTCGGCGCAGCGACGCCGCACCGGGAAGAATCCCTTCCGACGCGAGGAGGGGTGTCAGAGCCCGGCGCCCACGAGCGCCTCGCCGAGCGGAGTGCGCAGGTGCAGCACGCGATGTCCATCGCGCCGGCTAGCGATGAGACCGGCGGCGCGCAGCACGGTGAGGTGATGCGATGCGGTCGAGAGCGCGAGCCCCGCGTCGGCGGCGATCTGCGATGTCGTACGCGATTCGTGCGCGGTGAGTAGGATGCCGGCGCGCGCCGGTCCGAGAAGCGCCGCGAGCGCATCGTCGCGAGCCGTGGCATCCGCCGCCCACCGCTCGGTTACGCCCTGCGCCGGATAGAAGAGCGTCGGCTGCGCGGGCGGTTCGGTCAGCACCGCGCAACCCTGCTGGGCGAACACCGACGGCACGAGGACGATGCCGGATCCGCGGCAGTCGAGCACTTCGGAATGGAATCCGAGCTCGACGCGCAATCCGCCCGCGCTCCAGTCGACCGTGCGATGGAGGCCCTCGACCATGCTCGCGAGCCCCTCGGTCGCGACGCGGCGCGAACGGACGGTGATGTCGGCACGCAGCATGCGCTCGAGTTGCGGCCACACCGGCTCGAGAAGCGCCGTCCACAGTTCGAGCCACGCGTCGGCGATCATCGCGCGGGCGCGCGGCAGGTTGTCGAGCATCGCTTCGACGGCCCGTCTGCGTGACCCCTCCGAGCGCACAGCGACCTTGCTGAGGTCGACGCGCATGAGCTCGTCGGGTACGTCCCGCAGCCTTTCGGCCTCGTCGGCGGGCTCGAGGTCCCACGTCGGCGTCGTCGTGAGGAAGTCGGGGAAGTATCCGCGCTCGCGCACGAGCACCGCGAAGAGCTCGAACGCTTCGCGCGGCACCTTCGAGCGAACGCTGCGCAACCAGCCCCATTGCAGCGGATGCTCCGCCGGCCGCTGCAGCACCCGCACGGCGTGGCACAGCTCGTGTCCCGGCGACACCCCGAAGCGGATCGCCGAGATGTCATCGGCGGCCAGCCGGAACACGACGAAGTTTCGACTCACATCGAAAGACTACGGTGGCGGATGCCGCGGCGGCAGTCTCTACACATCGAACCACCGCAAGGAATCGAGACATCAGATGAACGCCGCAGAGATCACCATGTCCCCCGCGATGCACGCACCCGCCGGCACCGAGGAGATCATCCCCGCCGAGGCCCTGCGCGTCGGCACGAGGCGCACGCGCCGGTTCGTCGGCCGCGATCACGGCGCCGGCATCTCGTACTTCTTCGTCGACAACGAGCCCGGCGAAGGCCCCGGCCCGCACTGGCACCCCTACACCGAGACGTGGGTCGTGTTGGCCGGCACCGCCGAGATCACGATCGGCGACCGCAAGCTGATCGCCCGAGAGGGCGACACGGTCACGGGTCCGGCCGGTGTGTGGCACCGCTTCGAGAACGTGGGCGAGGACCGCCTGCGCGTGCTCTGCATCCACGCATCCGACGTCATCATCCAGACCTGGGCCGAAGAAGAGTAAGCCCGCACCACCCCCGGCACCACTCACACACCACGGAGGAACCCATGTCATTCCAGGCCTACCTCGACACGATCGAGAAGAAGACCGGGCTCACGCCCCGCCAGCTCGTCGACATCGCCACCGAGAAGGGCTTCGGCCCCGACTCGAAGGCGACGCCGATCATCGAGTGGCTCGCGGCCGACTACGGCCTCGGTCGCGGGCACGCGATGGCGCTCGTGCACGTCATCACGAAGGGCCCGCAGATCCCCACGAAGCACGTCGGCACCGACGGCGTCCACCGCGACGAGTCCGACACGCTGTGGCTCGACGGTGCCGCGACGAATCCGAATCGCACCTAGCGCGAGCGCGGAGACGTGAAGAGGGGGCGGATGCCGCGGCATCCGCCCCTCTTCGTCTGTTGTCATCCCGGACTCACACGGCGCGCAGCAGCGCCTCGGCGGGCACGTCGCGGAATGTGAGCAGGAACGTGCGCTCGGGCCGGGTGCGGGCGCGGTGGATGACCTGCAGCGCCCGCTGGAACGTGGGGCTCGCGTTCACCGTCACGACGCGCTCGACGTCGGCGTTGAGGAGCTGCTTGACCAGTTCGTCCAGGGCGGGGGTGTTGTGGCGGAGGACACTGCCCGCGTCCAGCGCGATATCGGTGTCGTTGATGCCGGCCGCCAGCCGGCGGGCCGTGGCTCGCCCGAAGAACTCTCGGGGCAGGGTGATGACGTGGGCCATGGTGTCACTCCTTTCACGTGATGTGCGGTTGCGGAAGACGCTCGCGGTGAGCGAATCGTGACCGGGACGGGAATCGAACCCGCGTCGTACCTGCGGTGAAAGCGCAGTCGCCCCTACCAGCAGAGCAACCCGGCCGAGTCTGTGATCGTGACCCCAGCGGGAATCGAACCCGCGCTGCTGTCGTGAGAGGGCAGTGTCCTGACCGCTAGACGATGGGGCCCTGAGTGACAGCGCGGCGCGCCACCCTCACGCCTGGAGTTCGTCGCTCGTCGCGAGCGGATGGCCCGATCAGGACGGCCCGATCCTCGTGGGAGCCGGTGCGCGCCGACTGCCGTCGAAGGGTGAGTCCTCGCGCGGACGACACCCATTATGAACAAGGCCAGGCGGCGGGCGAATATTCCTGCGGCCGCCAGCACCGGGCCGGCGGGCGGCGGCGCGTGCCGATCGAGATCGATGCACCGCCCGCCGTCGCAACCGCGCCGAGCAATCAGCTGGGCGGAGTCCACCGCTTCCGCGGGCCGGCCGCCCGCATTGGGTTCTCTGCGCTGGCACCACCATCGATCACGACCGCTGCTCCCGTGATGAACGATGCTTCGTCGCTCAACAGGAACGCGACGAGGTTCGCGAGTTCGTCCGGCTTGCCGGCGCGTCCGAGCGGGATCGCCCGCAGCAGCGGATTCTCCTGCTGGTCTTCGGCCGTGGCCGCCAGCATCGCCGGCATCAGAGCAGTCTCGATGATGCCTGGGACGACGGCGTTCACGCGGATGCCCTCCGGGCCGCCCTGGACCGCTGCCGTCCGCATCACGCCGAGCACGGCGTGCTTCGTGGAGTTGTACACGGCGAGACGCTCGCTGCCGAGCATGCCCGCCACGGAAGAGGTGATGACGACCGATCCGGGGATCTTCGCTGCGGTGAGGTGCCGCAATGCAGCCTGCGTTCCGAGGAACGTGCCGCGGAGGTTCACGGACACGACTTTGTCGAACTCCTCCAGCGTCACGTCGTGCATGAGTGCCCCGACCGTGCCCCCGATGCCGGCGTTGAGGTGGAACAGGTCAATGTGACCGAACCGTTCGATCCCCTCCTGCATGTACCGGTCCACTCCGTCGATCGCGCCGATGTCGGCGACCACCCCGAGAGACTCGCCGGGAAGGGACTCCGTCACGGCATCCAGCGCTTCGCCGTTGATGTCGACGGCCACGACGGCCGCCCCGTCACGCGACAGGCGCTCGGCCGTCGCACGACCGATACCGGATGCGGCTCCGGTCACGACCGCTACCTTCCCCGAAAGATCAACCACCCTGCTCCCCTTCCTGTATGTATGCGCGCCGCCTCTGCGCGACCGCCGCACCCTTGTTTCCCGGCCCCGCGGCCTCAGCTCATACCGGCGTCGACTCGGAGGACCGTGTCTCCGTCTCGCCGTCGTCGAGCTCGGCATCGCGGTCTTCGAGCAGAGACGGGCCGCGTTCGGCGAGCTTCCGCGCGTGCCGGTCGTAGTCGGCAGCGAGCGCTTCCTTGGCGGAACGGATGACGGAGCTTGTGAGCGCCGCAGCCAGATCGGCGTCGCGCGCCTCGAATGCGTCCTGGATGCGGCGGTGCGACGCGAGCGACCGTTCGACCTGCCCCTCGATGCTGAAGGTCAGCCGCCTCAGTCGAAGCACCCGGAGACCGAGGGAGTCGAGAGTCTGCGCGAGGACCGGGTTTCGCGAGATCTCCGCGGAGCGCTCGTTGTAGGCGACGTTGGCCCAGAAGTACGCGCTCTCGGATCCGGACGCCGCGGCCTCGCCCATCGCGTCGAGCAGGAGTCGGAGCTCCTCCAAGTCCTCGTCGGTCGCGTTTGTGCACACGAGGCGCGACACCAGAGCGGAGAGCACCGCACGGACGTCGTAGATCTGCATCATCGTCTCCGCCGGCACGATGGTCACTCGCGGGCGACGGCGCGGGACCGTTGTGACGAGTCCGTGGCGCTCGAGCAACAGCATCGCCTCCCGGGCCGGCGTCCGGCTCGAGTGGTACCGCCGAGCGACGCTGACCGAGTCGACCTTGTCTCCGGGCGCGATTCGCCCGTCGACGATGGCCAACGCGACATCGATCGCGATCCGGTCCACCAGCGACGGATTCGCGGCATCCACCTGAAGGAGGCGCGCTACGTACTGCGCGCCCACCGCTGTGGCCTGTGCTCCCCTGTCAACGCTCATTTGTCACGTCCTTCGCAGCATCGGCGTTCGTAAGCGGGCCCCCCTGTGTCTCAATCCTCGGCCAATCCGAGGAGCCGTGCCGCATTCGATTTGAGGATCTTGGGCAGGACTTCGCTCTTGAACCCGCGAGTCTCGGCGTCGGCCAGCCACCGGTCGGGGGTGAGCACCGGGAAATCCGAGCCGAAGAGGACCTTGTCCGAGATGAGCGAATTCGCGTGTTGCACGAGTTGCTCTTCGAAGTACTTCGGCGACCATCCGGACAAGTCGATGAACACGTTCTGCTTGTGGCGTGCGACCGCCAGCGCCTCCGCCTGCCAGGGGAAGGAGGGGTGAGCGATGATCAGGCGGAGCTCGGGGAAGTCGACGGCGATGTCGTCGAGGAGCATGGGGTTGGAGTGCTTGAGGCGCACCCCTCCCCCGCCTGGAGAAGTGCGCCCGATCCCGGTCTGGCCGGAATGGAAGAGCGCGATTGATCCGTAGCCGGCCAGGACTTCATATAGTTCATACGCCGCTGGTTCGTCCGTCGCAAAGCCCTGAATGCTCGGGTGGAACTTGAAGCCCTTGACGCCGTGATTCTCTATGAGATCGCGGGCTTCCCGGATCGCGTCGGGTCGTCTGGGGTCGATGCTCGCGAATGGAATCATGACGTCCGGATGCCGACGCGCGGCGGCCGCCACGTCCAGGTTCGGGACACGCGAATCGCCCATGTGGCGCTCCGTGTCGACCGGGAAGACCACCGCGAGCATGCGCCGCTCGCGGTAGTAGTCGGCCGTCTGGTCCAAGGTGATGTTCACGAGGTCGGACTTCCACCGTCGCGCTTGGTCCTCCCTGGTACGACGGCTGACCTCGTTCTCAACTCCTGGCGTGTCCGGCCGCATCGCGTGGACGTGGACGTCGATCGCGACGATCGAGTCGAGGTCGATCGCCCCCGTCACGCGGACCACCCCGGGACAAGCGCGCCGTCCGCGACCAACTGGTCGATGTCGGTGTCGTCGAGTCCCGCTGCGACGAGGACGTCCTTGCCATCCTCACCGAGACGCGGCGGGAACGCGTGTTCCTTGCGCGCCGACTTCTCGAACTTGATCGGGTTGCCCGGCACCGATACGCGGGAGCCCTTTCCATCCTCGAGCGTGACGACCATCTGCCGGTGGACGACCTGCGGGTCGGCCAGCGCTTCGGGAACGCTCTTCACCAGGGCGGCCGGGATGCTCGCGGCATTGAAGCGTTGCACCCACTCTGCAGCCGAGTGACTCAGGAAGGCGGGCTCGATGATCGCCCACAGCGCTTCCTTGTTGCGGAGCCTGTCGGCATTGGTCACGAAGCGCGAGTCCGTGATCAACTCCTCGTGCCCGAGCACTCGGGCCATCTCCGCCCACATCCGCTCGGTGTTCGCGGTGGTGACCATCACCTGTCCGTCCCCGCAGGTGAAGGCGCGATACGTGGGTACCGAATCATGCCCTGTGCCCTGCGGGCGGGGCGGCACACCTGAGTGCAGGTAGTAGCTCGCCTGATAATTGAGCATTGAAACGAGGCAGTCGAGCATCGAGACGTCGATGTAGTCGCCCCGACCGGTGGAGCGGCGGTGCTCCAGGGCCGCGAGGACGCCGATCGCCGCGTTGAGCCCCGCGGCGAGATCGCCCACGGGCACACCTGTACGCAATGGACGACCGCCCTCTTCGCCTGTGAGGCTCATCGTGCCTGACGCGGCCTGCACGACCATGTCATAGGCGGGCAGGTCACGGGCGGGGCCGTCCTGACCGAATCCGCTGATGGAGCACCAGATGAGCGATGGATCGCGCTCCATCTCCTCCCGGCGCGACAGCCCCAGGCGATCGAGGACGCCGGGACGGAAGTTCTCCATCACGATGTCGCTCTCCGCGATGAGCCTGCGGATCACGTCCAGAGCACCCGGCCGCTTCAGGTTGAGCACGAGGCTGCGCTTGTTGCGGTTGATGGTGTGGAAGTAGACGCTGTCGTCGCGAACGAAGTTCGGCGCCACGGTCCGGCTGAGGTCGCCCTCGGGCGGCTCGATCTTGATGACCTCGGCACCGAGGTCGCCCAGGATCTGGGTTGCATACGGCCCCGAGAGGAACTGTGTGAAGTCGAGCACTCGAACCCCTGCGAGGGGGCCGCGTTCTGACTGCGTCATGGGACGGGGATTCCTTTCATCGAGCGAGGAGCCAGCGGGCGATCCGACGGGCCTGAGCAGGTTGGGCATGCTGGTCATGGAGACGACCCCGCGGAGGCGCGCACCGCGTCGGACAGGTACTTGGCACCGGACTGCGACGCGGCGCCGCCGTCGACACTGATCTCCGCGCCGTTGACGAAGCTCGCGGCATCAGACAGGAGGAAGGCGACGACCGCCGCGATCTCAGACGGCTGGCCTGCCCGTCCCAGCGGGCTGGCGTCGAGCGATGCCGCAAGGAACGCGGCCGGCGCGGTGGCCACTCCGGAGGTGTCGGTGTAGCCCGGATGGACCATGTTCACCCTGATGCCACGGGCACCGAACTCCATGCTGGCGATCGAGCTGAGCCCTCGGAGCGCCCACTTGCTCAGTGTGTAGGGCACCGCGTGGTAGGGGATGAGAGCAGCGACCGACCCGATGTTGACGATCGAGCCCCCGTCGCCCATGAGCGGAAGTGCCGCCCGCATGGCACGGAGTGCGCCCATGACGGTGACGGAGAAGGCGAGCTCGCATTGTTCCGGCTCGACGACGTCGATGCGGTCGCGGAGCACGAGGCCGACGTTGTTCACGAGGCCGTCCAGACGACCGAACCGTCCCCTCGCGACGTCGATGACCCGCTGCCAGTCGTCGTCCTTCGACACGTCGAGTGTCTCGAACACGGCCGATCCCGGCGCACCCGCGACGCGGCTCAGCGTCTCCGGTGCCTCCGCGACCCGGTCGGTGGCCAGCACGTCGGCCCCCCGCCACGCCAGCTCCTGCACGATGGCCGCACCGATGCCGCGGGCAGCCCCTGTGACGAGGACGACCTTGCCCTCTAGATCATTTGCCATTGCAGACTCCTGTCTCACTGCCGACCGATGACGCAGCGCGCTACTTGATCGCGATCGGGCTGACGGGCGCGCCGACGGCGCCGGTGAACGGAAGGGGTGAGGCAACGAGGAGGAAGTCGTACACCCCGGTCTCGGCGCAGTCCTCGGCGAGCTCCGAGGGGTCCCACATCTCGCCGATGATCATCCCCATGTTCGTGACGACGACCTGGTGAAGCGGCGAGAACGCGTCGCGCACCTCGTAAGGACGCACTTCGAAGCCCCACGTGTCGATCGCGATGGCTGCGATCTCGCTCCGGTGCAGCCAGTCGGCGGTGGAGAACGAGAAGCCGGGCGCGTCTCCCCCGGTGTATCCCTTCCAGCCGTTAGCCCGCGCGCGTTCCAGCTGACCGGTGCGCACCACGACGATGTCTCCCCGGCCGACGCGGGAAGTCTCGCCCTGCGCCTCGATGGTGGCGAGGATGTGCTCCTCGGTGATCGCGAAGCCGTCCTCCAGCTCGCCTCCGCCGACCGCGCGTCCGATGTCGAGCAGGACACCACGTGAGATGGCGAGCGGGGTGGCGTGCTCGATGCCCGTGACCAGGTCACCCGCAGGCGTCACCACCTCGTTCGCGACGCGACCGTTGTAGGCCAGGCCACGGTCGTAGATGTGCCCGAGTCCATCCCAGTGGGTCGCGCACTGAAGGGCCATGAACACCACGTCGTCCGAGCCGCCGACGCCGTGCGGGAACCCCTGCCGGCCGTGGATGTGGTCGTCCGCAGTCTGTGTGAAGGTGTGCACGGGGTTGGTACGTCCCATGAAACCGGTCTGCGGTCCGTTCGGCCCGAGTTCGAGGGACAGAGAGAACGACGCACCACGCTTTACCAGGCGGCCCGCCTCCAGCTTCTTCGCATCGTCGATGAAGTTCAGCGTGCCGACACGGTCGTCCTCACCCCACCGGCCCCAGTTCCGGTACTTCTCCGCGGCCTCGGCGATGACGTCGGCGAACTCATCGACAGTCAGATCCTCATACATTGCTCAGACTCTCCTTTGTCTCTACGGGTGCTTCTTGGATGGACGGGGCCTCTGCCCCGAGGCCGTCAGGCCGGATGCTCGTGGGTGTCGACAGCCACCCAGGGGCGCTGATCTCGCGCCCGCGCATGATGCCGGCGGGGCGCCGGATCAGGACGAAGACGAGTACGGCCGCGATGATGACCGTCGCGATTCCGTTGGGAACGGCGAACTCCCACGGCCCGATCCCGCCGCTCACCTGAATGCGTCGCATCCCGACATCGAGCACGGCGAGCAGGGCGCCTCCCACAACGGCGCCGGTGAGGCTCCCCATCCCGCCGATCACGAGGGAGGCCAGGATGATGAAGCCGAGAGAAAGGTAGTAGTCCGAAGGTGTCAGGACTCCCACCGTGTGCACGTAGAGGGCCCCGCCGACGGCGCTGGCCGCCGCGCTGAGCGCGAACGCCCGTCGCCGCTCGCGGCTGACCTTCACACCCACGGAGCGGGCCGCCACCTGGTCGTCCCGGCTGGCACGGAGGCGCACGCCGGTCGGCGAGCGCTGGAAGAGCCACGCCGCGACGATCACGGCGGCCGCCCCGACCAGCGCGATCGGCACCGTCACGTCGACGGGAATGCCCGAGATCGTGCCGCCGCCCTTGGACAGCACATCCCAGTGAACGAGCACGACCTGCGAGATCATCAGCAGCGCGAGCGTCGCCACCGCTGCCGCCATGCCGCCGAGCCTGGCCAGCGGCAGGGCCACGATGTATCCGACGACCGCGGCGACGATCGCGGCAATCATGACTGTCGGCCACAGCCCGGGGGCGAACGACTTCAACCAGTCGGGCAGGCCCGGCACGAGGAATGCGCGCTGCATCGGTGGGATGGCGAGGATTCCGCCGAGGTACGCTCCCACCGCGATGAACGCCGCGTGCCCGAAGGAGATCACGCCGGAGTTCCCCACGAAGATGTAGATGGCGACCACGAGCGTGACCATGATCAACCCCTGCACGACGTCGCCGGCGAGCTTCGGAACCAGTGAGAGCAGCAGCGCCGCGAGTGCCACCCCGACAAGGAGGACGCCTGGCGTCCAGGCCGCGACAAGAACAGCCCGTAGGCGCGCAGAGATGTTGATCGACATCACACTCGCTCCAATGCACTCGACCGGACGAAGATCCCCCCTGGCCTCACGAGGAGCACCAGGATGACGATCGTGAAGAGGATCGCGTCCCGGTAGACGGCGATGCCAGGCGGAAGCAGAACGGTCAGGGCCACGGTCAGGCCGCCGAGGAGGAAACCGCCGGCCGCTGCGCCGGGGAGGCTCCGAAGCCCGCCGAGCACCACCGCGACAAGACCGAGCAGGAGCGGCTGCACGCCCATCTCGGGCATCACGGATCCGCTGCGCGCGGTAAGCAGGATGCCGGTCAGCGCGGCGATGACGCCGCTGATGACGAACGACATGGTGACCACCCGCTGCGCGCGGACCCCCAGCATCTGGGCCATGACGTAGTCCTCCGCGGAAGCCCGGATCCACACGCCGGCCGCCGTGTTGCGGAGGAAGAAGGTCAGCAGCAGCAGCATGAGCAAGACGACCCCGAAAGTGATCAGGGCGAGGAGCGAGACTGACAGGCCGAGTATCTCGACGCTCGAGCTGACGTCACTGCCGAATCCGGTGCCTTTGGGGCGCGACCCGAAGATGGCGACAGCAACGCCCTGGAGCGCGAGCGACACCCCGAACGACGCGACCAGCAAGGTCGTCTCGTCGGCGCCGCGGAGGAAGCTGAACGGCATCCACGACATCAGCAAGGCGAACAGCACAGAAACACAGACCGCAGCGGGGATCGCGAGGTACCACAGCTCCGGAGCGAACAAGTAGATGGTGTACGCCGACACCATGATGAGCTCGCCCTGGGCCAGGTTTATGAGGCGGGCGACGCCGAACGTCATCGCGAGGCCGACGGCGAGCAGCGCGTAGAGACCGCCGACCGTCAAGGCGTCGATGATGTATTGGACTCCCATATCAGCTCCGATCCGCGGGTGCGTCGCCAACGACGACGTCGATGCCGAAATAGGCGGCGAGCATCTGCTGCCCGTCACGGGTGTTGTCGATTTCCGAGATCTCGCCATTGCGCAGGAGGAGGGCGCGCGATGAGATGTCGAGTGCCTGCAGCGCGCTCTGCTCGACGAGGAGCACAGCTCGCTCGTTGTCTGTGAGCGACGCGATCAGTTCCATCAGCTCTTCCACCACGATGGGCGCAAGCCCGAGAGAGGGTTCGTCGAGCAGGAGGACTCTCGCGCCCGTGAGCAGGGAACGGGCTATCGCGAGCTGCTGCTGCTGACCCCCGGAGAGCAGTCCCGCGCGCCGGTCGCGTGCCCGAGCCAGCACCGGGAATTGCGCGAACACGGCGTCCGTCTCCTGCCGCGCGGCCGTCTTGTCGCGGCGCACCGCGCTCGCGACGAGGAGGTTGTCGGCGACGGTCAGGCTTCCGAAGATCCGCCGCTGTTCGGGCACCAGTGCGAGGCCGCTCCGCACGATCTGGTCGGGGCGCTGATCGAGGATGTCCTTCCCGTCCAGTCGCACCCGGCCGCCGACTCGGACCTTTCCACGGCGGACGGCGGCACGCTTCTCCCCGGCGATGGTCATGAGCGTCGTCGACTTGCCGGCTCCGTTGGGTCCGACCAGGGCGAGGATCTCACCGGGCTGCAACGTGAAGCTCACGCCGCGGACCGCATTGACCGGGCCATAGGACACGGTCAGGTCTTCCACCTCAAGCATCGACAGTCACACTCCTGGTACCCAGATAGGCCTGGATGACTTCCGGACTCTGTTGAACCTCGGCCGGCGCACCGACGCAGATGGTGCGGCCCTCTGCCAGCACGTGGACGCGGTCGCAGAGGCGCATCACGAGGCCCACATCGTGCTCGATGATGATGACGGCGACGCCAGTCGCGTCCCGCATCTCCGCCAGGAAGGCGACGAGTTCCTGGCTCTCGGACTCGTTGAGGCCCGCCGCCGGCTCGTCGACGGCCAGCACCTTGGGCGACGTCGCAAGAGAGCGGGCCAGTGCGGCTTTGCGCTCGAATCCGTAGGGCAGCACGTCGGCACGGATGTCGGCGACGGAGGCGAGGCCGCTCAGCGCGATCAGCTCCTGCGCCTTCGCGCGCGCCGCACCGGACCGCAACCCGGCCCCCAGGGCCGCCACCTCGATGTTCTCGCGGACGGTCATCTTGGTGAACAGCCGTCCCGCTTGGAACGTGCGCGTGATTCCCTTGCGCACGCGCTTGTCCGGGGTGGCCCGGGTGACGTCCTCCCCGTCCAACAGGACGGATCCGGACGTCACCCGGGTGAAGCCGCTGATCACATTGACGAAGGTTGTCTTCCCGGCACCATTCGCCCCGATGAGGCCGAGGATCTCGGCGGGGGCGAGGACCAGGTCGACATCGGACAACGCGGCGACGCCGGCATAGGCGACGCTGACGCCGCGCGTCTCAAGGACATACCCGGTGGAGGAAGACGGCTTCGTCATCGGGAATCAGCCCTCGAGGTGGAGGTCGACCTCGCCCGCCGGAGCGAGAAGCGAGACGAACGTCGGCCACGCGTCGACGTACTGGATGAACACGAACTCCCGGTATGGGTCCGAATGCAGCTCGGGCGAGAACGTCACAGTGCCCAACGCCGTCTCGAACGTGCCCTGCTCGTCGATCCAGGCGGAGAGCGCCGCACCGTCGGTGCCGCCGGTCGCCTCGATGGCCTGAGCGAGGATCTCCATGCCGACGTAGCCCTCGAGGAAGTTGGTGCTGTCGGGGTTGGAGCCGAAGGTCTCGATGTACTGCTGCACGAGCTCGTTCACTTCGTCGCGCGGGTCACCGCCGAACTCCTCTCCCTCCGCGTTCCCCCATGTGTGAGCGGATGCGCTGACGTAGACGTCGTTGATGCCGGGAAGGCTCTCCGACCAGAAGCGGCCGTAGTTCGCGCTCGGAAGGAGCAGCGGTACGTCAACGCCGGCGCCCCGGATCTGTCGGACAACAGCGGCCGAGGAGGGCGGGCCGCCAGCCAGAAGCACGAAGTCGAGGTTCGCGGTGTTCCGGATGTCGGTGATCAGCGGAGCCACGTTCTCGTCCTGCATCGTGTTGATGTCGGAGGTCGCGATGATGTTGATCCCGTATTCCTCGGCCGCGTCCTTGAAGCCCTCGCAGACCTGGATGTTGTAGTCCAGCCAGGTGTCGCAGACGACATAGGCGTTGGGCCCGAAGTTCTCGGAGGCGAAGCGCGCATCGACATTGCCCTCGGCGTACGTCAGCGGTCCGCGGGTGTACGCCATCTGGCCGACACCCTGCACACCCCACAGCGGGCTGCCGGCGCAGAGCGACCACGCGATCACACCCTGAGACACCGCCGCCTGACCGCCGGCGGCACCGAAGTCGTAGTTGCAGTTCTGGAAGGTGATGTCGGCGCCCTTCTCGAGCACCTCCAGCGTCGCCGTACGACTGCCCTGTGGGTCGGAGGTCGTGTCGGCCTCGACGATCTCGAGGAGTCGGCCGTCGATCCCGCCCTTCTCGTTCTGACGGTCGACGAAGAGCTTCACGCCGTTCCAGGTGGGACCGTCGAAGGGCTGGAGGAGACCAGTGAGGCCGATGGCCCCGCCGATGACGATCGGTTCGTCAGTCTCTTCGGCTCCGCCTGCCTGAGCGGAGCCGGAACAGCCGGCCAGCGCCAGCATCGCCAGGATCGTGGCGCCTGCGGCCAGCATTTTGGGCGTTCTCATCATTGAGCCTTCCTGCGTTGTGTGTACAGATAGGAGTTAGGCCGCCTTATCGACCAACTCCGCTTCCCCGAGTTTCCGCGTGATGATGCGTTTCTCACTTCGCATCGTCCCGCGACCCCAACTCATAGTGTCGACACTATAGGAACTGCGCGAGCGATGCTATGTCCTATCGCGCGTTTCTGGACGTGTCATGGCGACAAGGTCATGAACAGGGACGTTGCGCCCCGTCAAGATCGCCTCGTCCAGCCGATCCGCGACGACGGATCCGATCAGCGGATCGACCAGCGTGTGGAACTTGTGGCGCAGCCCCGCCTCGCGCTCGTCCGCGTCGGGATTCGGACGGCTCGCATCGGATTCGACCACGAGCTCGTCCCCACTCGCCGTGAGCACCCGCGTTCGCGCGAAGAAGGGACGGCCCTCGAGCTCCGGCGTATACCGGACGTGGATGCGTTCCGCGTAGTCCCTCACCTCCGCCGCCCTCACGCTTCGGTCATAGGTCGATTCGTCCGCGAGGTCCCAGCCGAGGAACGCCAGCGCCGTCGTCGTGCGGATACTGAACTTCGCCTCGGTTCCTGAGCGGGGATCGACGATGCCGCACACCGACTGGTTCTCGGCGCTCACGAAGACCTCCACGTGGGAGACGGCATCAGGCCCGGCACCCAGTCGCGCAAGCGCTTCACGAGCGTTGTGCGCCGAGGCGTGCGTCCCTGTGCAGGCCGCCATGAGCTTGAACACGGTCTGTGCGATAGCAGGGGTCGTGGCGGACGGCGGTAGGGCATGGGCCGACGCGAACATGGTCACGAAGCCCAGCGGCCCGGTCAGGCCCGTGCGGGCAGCTGTGAAGCCGTCGGCGGCGAGCTGTGCGGCGAGAACACCGGCGCTGGCCGCACGACCGGCGTGCAATGGCTTCGCCATCGAGCCGAACATCGCACGCAGCCCCCCGGACATGGTCGACGCGAGCGCTGTCGCGGCTCCCCAGCCGTCGTCATCGAGGCGCAGGAGGTGTGCGACCGCCGCGGCCGCCGCGATTGCCCCCACCGCGCCGGTCGTATGCCATCCCTCTGCGTAATGCCGCTGGCCGACGAGTCTTCCCACCTCGGCACCGAACTCCACTCCCGCGACAAGCGCGGCGAGCACCGCCTCCAGGTCCGCCGAGCGGGCAGTCCCGACGGCGAGAAGCGCCGGAAGGATGGCCACGCCCGCATGTGCGGACATACCTGGATGGAGGTCGTCGAAGTCCAAGGCGTGCGATGCCACACCGTTCACGAGGGCGGCGTCGGCGAGCGAGCGACTCCCGCGCACCCCCACCAGGCCGGCCGCGTCATCGCCGACGTGGGCCGGCGTGACGTTCCGCACGATGCGCGCGGCGTCCGTGCGCGCCCCGGCCACCGCACACCCGAACCAGTCGAGAACGCAATGCCTCGCGACGCGTTCGGCGTCCGCGGGGAGCGCCCCCCGTTCGAAGGAGCGGGCTCGCCGCCGTGCGCTGTCGAGCGCCCCGTCGGTCCACTCAGACACCGCGTCACCCGATCTTCATGCTGACCGTCTTGGTCTGCACGTAGTGATAGATCGCCTCAACTCCCTTTTCACGCCCGAATCCGCTTTCCTTGAACCCGCCGAAGGGAGCCTGGATACCGCCCGCGAAGTAGTCGTTGACCGATACCTGGCCCGCGTCGAGTCTCGCCGCGACCCGGTGTGCACGCCCGAGGTCGTTCGTCCAGATTCCTGCAGTCAGCCCGTACTTGGTGTCGTTGGCTATGCGGACCGCCTCTTCCTCGGTGTCGAAGGGGATCACGCACAGGACGGGACCGAAGATCTCTTCCTGTGCGATACGCATGCCGTTGTCGACGCCCGTGAAGATCGTGGGCAGGATGAACTGCCCGGCTCGAAGGTCCGGATCGGACGGCACGTCCCCGCCGACGGCCACCCGCGCACCCTCTGAGACGCCGAGCTCGAGGTAGTCCTTGACCTTGGCGAACTGTGCGGCGGTCGTGATCGGGCCCATGTCGGGGTCCTCGATCCCGTGCCCCAAACGCACCTTGCGGTCGATCTCCACGAGGCGCTCCACCAACTCGTCGTGGATGCTGCGGTGAGCGAGCAGGCGGCTTCCCGCAGCGCAGACCTGGCCCGCATTCACGTTGATGGCCATCGCGGAGCCGGCAGCAGCTACGTCGAGGTCGGCGTCCTCGAACACGATGTTCGGCGACTTCCCTCCGAGTTCGAGGGTGACCGGGCTGAGGTTCGCCGCGGCCTGACGCATGACCTCCTGGCCGGTCGGGACCGAGCCGGTGAAGGTGATGCGGCGGACGTCACGGTGCCGCACGAGCGCAGCACCCGCCTCGGCGCCAAGACCGGTCACAACGTTCATCACTCCGGCCGGAAGGCCCGCCTCGACCGCGATCAGAGCGAAATGGACGCACGCGAGCGAGGTGTCCTCGGCGGGCTTGATGACCGCGGTGTTGCCGGCCGCGAGCGCGGGAGCGACACTCCTCGCCGCCTGCTGCATCGCAGCGTTCCAGGGAACGACATGTCCGGTCACTCCATACGGCTCGAGCCGCGTGTAGGAGTGGTGCTGATCACCGATCGGGATGGTCTCGCCCTGGAGCTTGTCGGCGAGGCCTGCGTAGTACTCGAAGTAGCGTGCGGCGACCGCGATGTCCTGCATCGCGCCCCGCAGAGGCTTGCCGTTATCGAGGGACTCTATGCGAGCCAGACCCTCCGCGTTCTCGAGGAGCGCAGCCGACACCTTGAGCATGATGCGGCCGCGTTCGACGCCAGGCATAGTCTTCCAGGCGTGCCATGCGGCGTACGCCGAGCGCACCGCCATGTCCACCTCGCGCTCGCCACCGCGGTGCACGCGCGCGAGCGCCTCTCCTGTGCCGGGATCGTAGGTGGTGAACCAGGAGTCGCCTCCAACGCGATGCTCGCCGTCGACGACGGACCCGTAGGCCTCGAGCAGCTCCACGCCACTCATGCGAGCGAGCCTCCGTCGACGGGCAGGTTGTGGCCCGTGATCATTGCGGCCTCCGACGAGGCGAGGAAGAGCGCCGCGTTGGCGATGTCATCCGCTGTCGCGAGACGCTTCATCGGGATACCGGAGACCACCTTGTCACGCGCGGCATCGGGGTCCGGCGCCGTCTTGGTGAACTCGGGGAGCATGGGCGTGTCCGTGGCGACGGGGCACACTGAGTTCACTCGGATATCGGGGGCGAACTCCACGGCCAGCGCCTTGGTCAGCATGGCCGCGGCGCCCTTGGAGGACGCGTAGGCGCTGTTACCCGGACGGCCTTTCAGCCCCGAGAGTGACGCGGTGATGACGATGGATCCGCCTCCTGCCTCGCGAAGCGCCGGCGCGGCGGCCCGAGCGGCGAGCCACGGGCCACGCGAGTTGACCGCGAAGAGGCGGTCGAAGGTCTCGGGTGCCGTCTCCTCGATGGGAGTCGCCGGAGCGGGGATGCCCGCGTTCGCCCAGACGATGGTCAGCTTGCCGAAACGCTCGATGGCTGCTGCGACCGCGGCCTCGTTGTCGGCCGCAGACGCGGCGTCCGCGCGCACCGCGATGGCCTCACCGCCTGCCTGCGCGATGAGGTCGCGCGTCTCCTCAGCCGCCTGCTGATTGATGTCCACGACGACAACACGCGCGCCTTCCGCGGCGAAGCGGATTGCGCCGGCGCGTCCCATACCTGATCCGCCTCCGGTGATCAGAGCGACTTCGTTGTTCAACCTCATCTGCGACTCCTCCTCGAGTGACACCGGGTGCCAAAAGCGATCACCCGCGACCTACTCTAGCCAAAGTGTCGACTTAACGCGCAAACTGGATCGTGTGTGGGGTTTGATTCGCCGGAAGTGTCGACGCAAAGCCGCCCATGCGCAGCACGTCGCCGCTTCTGAGCGGCACCCAACCAGGTCTCTGCACGAGCGCTAGCTGTACTGCCCAGGCAGGTTGTTTGAGATCCGGCTGATGGGCGGGAGCTTCCCGATCGCAGTGTGGGGCCTGTGGTGATTGTAGAAGTGCAGCCAGGCGGGCAGGGCTGCGCGGCG
>Ga0182740_1001060_pt1 | contig 20297 bp, 19 predicted proteins | sample eDN5th37CKraftBY_FD_128872 | JGI IMG/M metagenome (GOLD analysis project Ga0182740, IMG submission 128872) | Enriched backyard soil microbial communities from Emeryville, California, USA - eDNA 5th pass 37_C Kraft BY (version 2) (version 2) | ecosystem: Environmental > Terrestrial > Soil >...
ACATTGCTTCCGGCCTGAAGGATGACGATGACGCTGCGGGTTTGCCACCTTGCACGCCGCCCGGCATCAACCCGACGCCTGAGCCCGGACCCGGCGATGGCGTTGGTGTTCCTCCTGTTGTGGGGGGCATCGTTCCTCCCGTTGTCGATATTGTCGAAGACATTGTCGACGGCGTCGGTTCGGGTCTGGAGGACGTCCTTGAGCCCGTGGAGAATCTCGTTGACGGTCTCGCGGGTGCTCTCGCGCCGACGCTGGGTTTGGCATTGTCACCTGTGGAGGCGCTCGTCGAAGGTCTCATAGGCGGCCTCCAGGAGACACTCGACCCGCTGCTCACGCCGGTTGCGAACCTGACGGAGGGCGTCGGCGATCTTCTTGAGCCCGTCGGTACGCTCGGCGGTGAAATCATAAGCCTCGTCGATCCGGTCCTCGATCTCGTTGATCCCCTGCTTAAGCCGGTGAACAATCTTGTCGAGGCCGCCGATCCCATCCTGGAGCCGGTGTTCGATGCCGTTGCTCCCGTCGCCGATCTCCTGCAGCCGGTCACCGATCCCCTCCTGAAGCCCTTGGCGCCCGTCACGGAGCCTCTTCTCGAGATCTTGCCGCTGGGCAATGCCGGTGGCGGCTTCTTGAGTAATCTCCTCGGACACGGTGGTGAATCGGACGCAGGGGTTCCTTCCGACGGCTCGCTCGCGTTCGCAAGCGACACCGGCGCGAGCGAGCACGACCTCTTCCAGTCGGGTACGTACACCCAGTTCGGCATGGCCCTGCACGAGACGCTCTCCGGCGGTGAAAGCAGTGATGGCGGCGTTGTCGGCAACGTCGTCGAGACGATCTTCGCGCCGCTCGGCGAGAGTGACGATGACGGCAACAGTTTGCCGATCCTCGGCAGTCTTCAGCACGAAATTGGCCTGCGTGGTCTCGGCGAAGGGCTGATCTGATGACTGACGGGGGCGCGCACAATGCTGGTACTCTGCCAGCAGCCGACGATCACGGGCGACCGGAGAGTGTGATATCGCCGGTCGCCCGCTTGCGCGAGAAACTCACGAGCCCCGCAAAAGGGGATCGCGAGCCCTTTGCCAGTGTTGCCCCCCGCCTTCAGGGCTTCGTGCGTCTTCAGGCCTGGCTCGGCTCGATGCCTTTTCCTTTCTTTCATCACCGGAAAGCCGATACCCCGCCGACGGATGGCGACGCGTCCGGTGACGGTGATCCGCTGGCGCGCTGGCGCGAGGTCGCGCGCAACAACCTCGTGGCCGTCGCGATCTTCTCGGTCTTCGTCAATCTTCTGATGCTGACGATGCCGATCTATCTCTTTCAGATCTCCGACCGCGTGCTCACGAGCCACAGCCTCGACACGCTGCTCATGCTGTCGCTGGTCGTGATTGGCCTGATAGGGATTCTCTCGCTCCTCGACACGCTGCGCCGCCAGGTGCTGAGTCGTCTTGCGACCCGGATGGAGATCATTCTCGGTGGCCCGATCATCGCCAGCATTATTTCGCAGGCACCGGTATCGGACGGCGGAAACATCCAGCCGCTGCGCAATCTGCATCAGGTCCGCGGCTTCCTCTCCGGCCCTATCATGCTGGTGCTGTTCGATGCCCCCATGGCGCCGCTCTACTTTGCGGCGATCTTCTTCATTCACCCGCAGCTCGGCTATCTCGTGCTTATCGCCGGCCTGATGCTCATTGCGATCGCGCTCCTCAATCAGCGCGCGACTTCGACACCGCTCGGCCAAGCCGGCGCTTATGGTGCCAAGGCCGATACACAGGCTGAATCCCTCGCCCGCAATGCCCAGGTGGTGAACGCCATGGGTATGTTGAACGAGAGCGTCATCCAGTGGGGACGCGAGCAGGCCATGGCCCTGACGATGCAGGGCGATGCGCAGGACCGCAGCGTGTGGATCAGTGGCCTGTCGCGCTTCGTGCGTCTCGGCACGCAAATCGCCATTCTCGGCTGGGGCGCCTACCTCGCACTCAACAGCCAGCTCACCGGTGGCATGATGATCGCGGCCTCCATCATCGCCGGGCGCGCTCTGCAGCCACTCGAAGGGATGATCGAAGGCTGGCGTAGCGTCCTGCAGGCCTGGACGGCTTATGGCCGCATGTGCACTGCCGTGCAGACCCTGCGCAGCGAGCCGCTGCGGTTGAGGCTGCCCAAGCCGAAAGGCCACCTTGTCGCGGATAAGCTCCTTTATCTGCCGCCTGGCACGAAGGAGCCGGTGCTCAATGGCGTCAGCTTCGAGCTGCAGCCGGGCGAGTCGTTGGCCATCGTCGGCCCCTCGGGCTCCGGCAAATCGACGCTCGCGCGCATGCTGGTCGGCTGCCTCCATCCGACGGCAGGCAAGATTCGTCTCGATGCGACAGAGCTGCGCAACTGGGACCGCCGCCAGTTCGGCGAGTTCACCGGCTACCTTCCACAGGAGGTCGAGCTCTTTCCCGGCACCATTCGCGAGAACGTCTGCCGCATGCGCGGCGACCTCCCCGACGAGACCGTCTATCGTGCGGCCCAGCTCACCAGCGTCCACGAGATGATCTGTCATCTGCCGAGCGGTTACGAGACGGTGCTCGAGCGCAGCGGCGCACCGCTCTCCGGCGGCCAGAAGCAACGCATCGCGCTCGCGCGGGCCTTCTTCGGCGATCCGGCCCTCGTCGTGCTCGACGAGCCGAACTCCAATCTCGATGCCGTCGGCGAGCAGGCCCTGACCGAGGCCCTGCAGCGGGCCAAGGCGAACGGCATTACCGTCGTCGTCGTCACGCAGCGCCCGGCGCTTCTCAATATCGTCGACAAGGTGCTGATCCTGCGCGCCGGCCGGGCTGATGCCTTCGGCACGCCGCAGGAAGTACTGCGCCGCCTCTATGCGACCAAGGGCGCCGCGGCGCCGGTGGCGGCGTCTCTGCCGGCTCAAGCTGCCGAATAATCACTAGTGAGGGGGCGAGCGAGACATGAGCAACTGTCCAAGTATTGACCAGTGGCACAAAGGAGTGCCGGCCGATAGCCGCGCGCCGATCCGCATTGGCGCCGCCGTTCTGCTGCTCTGCCTCGGCGGGTTTAGTGTTTGGGCATCCGTGGCGCCGCTGGAGGGGGCGGTTGTGGTCTCAGGCTCGTTCGTCGTTACTGGCCAGAACAAGCAGGTGCAGCACCTCGAGGGCGGCATCGTGCGCGATGTGCTGGTGCGCGAAGGCCAGCGCGTCGAGGCAGGCCAGCCCTTGCTCCGGCTCGACCCGACGGCGGCTGAAGCACGCCTGCGCAGGCTCATCATCCGGCAGCATCGCCTCGTCATCATGAGGGCGCGTCTCGAGACCGAGGCCAAAGGCGAGGGCACTTTCCCGCTGCCGATCATTCTGAGCGCTGCTGAAGAACGTGCCGAGGTGGCCGAGATCTACGCGCGCCAGCTTATCGAGCTTCAGGCGCGGCGCACGAAGATCACCGACGAGGTGGCCGTGCTGCGGCGCGAAATCGCCGGACTTCAGGAGAGTATTGCCGGTTACAAAGCCCAGGCCAGCGCCACACAGGAGCGGATGGCGCTCTTTGCGCAGGAACTCAAGGACAAAAACACGCTGCTCGAGCGCGAGCTCGTGCGCAGGACTGAGGTTCTCGCTCTCCGCCGCGCGGAGGCTGGGCTCACCGGTGAGTTCGCCAGCCTGCAGGCACGGGCGGCGGATGCGCGCGAGCGCGTGGCGCGCGCCGAGCAGCAGATCGCGCAGCTGCGGTCGGCGGCCCTGCAGAAGTCCCTGGAGGAGCTGCGCGCGACCGAAACCGAGCTCGACGACGTCAACGAGCAGCTGCGCGCCGCGCGTGACGTCATGGACCGCATCGAGATCCGCGCGCCCGTGGCGGGGATCGTCGTGCGTCTCCTGCACAACACGAAAGGTGGCGTGGTGGCCGCCGGCGCCGTCGTGCTCGAGCTGCTGCCGGTAGAGGATGAGCTGATCATCGAGGCGCGGCTGAATCCGAACGAGGTCGTGCACGTCAAGGAAGGGCTCGGCGCCATGGTCCGCCTGACGGCGCTGAATCAGCGCCTCACGCCTATGATCGATGGCAAGGTGATCTATCTCTCCGCCGATACGGTCTCGCAGCGAGATTCGTTCGGTACCCGGGAGACCGTGCGCCAGGATACGTTCGTCGTGCGCGTCCAGCTCGACGAGGCCAGTGCCCGCAGCAAGATCGAGGATTTCCGGCCGACGCCCGGCATGCCGGCCGACGTCTTCATCAAGACGGACGAGCGCACATTCATGGAATACATCATGAAGCCGCTCTCCGACACGTTCGTGCGCGCCTTCCGTGAGCAGTAGGATATCGCGCCAGCGCAATCTGATTTTAGGGCGGCACTAGATGTAAAGGCTGAAGAGGTTGTTCCTGGGCATGACGAGTCTGACGTGGCTAGTATGGGTCTGTACCAGTTGTAGCAATGCAGCCATGGAGCGAAAGCTTGGCTGCGTATTGAGAGGTTTCGTGGGCGGTGGGCATAAGCGCATTCCCTGAGGGCGGTCTGGACGTGAAACAAGCGGGCCACCGCACGCTCCCGACCAGCCATTGAGTGCGATCTACCCAATCACGGATGCGCTTCGGCGGCCATTCCCGCACTTTCAGGGTGCGTCGGCGCATCAGATGGGCAGGCTTTACAGGCCTCGTGCGGCAATGCTCATCGCACCACGCAGTAAGCAGCATTTTCTGCTTCCCCTTTTGGTGAAAGCTGGGGGTGTGGGCAATACTGAACTCCGTGGCATGTCCTCGTCGCACACACGTAAGACGAAGTGTGCCTGCCGAGGCGCCCCATTGACGCTCGATATCGGCCTAGACTTTGCGCATTAGCGCTCGCAGCGCATAGGTGACCAAGATAGGCACGCCTCGTGCTCACGTCTTGCCGCCCGGCCGGGGCTCGCGGCGCGCACCTCGTGCCGACTTGCCGCGCCGCAGATCGCCCCCTGGTCTCCAGCGCCAGAACGCGGTGCCCGTCCTTCCTGCCGGAGGGACAGGCGCGACGCGACCTCATGCTGCGCGGCGCGTACTGACAGCACCGCAGCAGCCAAGCGCTGGACCTCCTCGGGACACTTCCGGATGAGCTCTATGGCTGCGCGCAGCTCATGGATCATGGACGCCTCACCCGGCTCGGACATCAAAGGCTGGGCGGCGGCTGTGGGCCTACGCCTTCTTGATGAACTTGTTGATCACAAGGCCAACGATGACCTGAACGATGGCACCGGCCGCACCACCACCGACGAACTGCCCTGCCAAGGCGCTGAAATCGACGCCGCCGGCGCCGAGGCCGAGCAGGGCATTGATCAGGCTGCCACCGCCGATGCCGCCGATGCCACCTGCAATCAGGTTGCCGAGATTGCCGAGATCGGCTTCCTTGACGGCCTTGGGAGCCGCCGCGCCACCGACCAGACCGCCGATCAACTGTGCAAGTATCACTTCCATTGCTTTCCTCATGTTCTCGGCGAATGAAGTCGGTCGCACAATGCAGCACCGCGCCCTCGGGTCGCCGGCCCCTCTACTGGCTGTCCCGATCCGCCCAGCATGATGGACACTCGGGCTGATGCAGCGCGCAGCCACATCCTAAGGGGACTTTGGTTGATGAATAGCGATGATTGCGACGCAAATGTATTCGATTCTCGCGTTGTAGACCGACGTATTGGTTACAATGCAAGGAAGCCTGGACACCTGGAGAACAAGCTGTGATGCGGGGACGGGAGACTGGCACTCACTGTACCCGTCCGTCGGCAGCAAACGACCACACGTCCTTGATCTGAGCCCGCGGTGCGAATGCAACTGCGCTGCAACGCAAGCGTCACGCCTTCGTCATGCGGATGATCTCGCCGATTTTTCCGTAGACCGGGCCGGCCAAGCGCGCCAGCGGGCGCAGCTGCTCGCTGTCGATCTTCCCGTTCTGCAGGAGATCATCGCGCACATGAAACAGGTGGATCTCGCCGACGATGAATTCCGAGCCGGACCGACCGAACGTCGCCACCTCGTGCAGCTTGCATTCCATGGTGATCGGGGAGAGTGCGAGCCGTGGCGGCGCGACCAGGACAGAAGGGACGCAGGCGAGGCCCAAGGCCTCGATCTCGCTCACGTCAGCCGAATAATCCGCGGCTGACTGATGCATTTCCTCTAGCCGGTCTTCGTCAACGACATTGACCACGAACGCGCCCGTTTCGAGAATGTTCCGGCTGGTGTCTTTCCTCTGGCCGTCGCGCAGGCCACAGCTGAAGCCGATCATAGGCGGGTCAGCGGACACGAACGTGAAGCAGCTAAAGGGGGCCACGTTCGTCAGACCATTCGCCCCCACGGTCGAAATCCACGCGATCGGACGCGGCACCACAACGCCAGTCAGTATCTTGTAGGCCTCAGCCTTGCTCAATGTCCGCGCTGCGATTTCCATCGTGACCGCTCCCCCCTGTGCTCAACGCTTCGCCTTCGCCTCGGCAATGAGCTGGTTGAAGAGGCTCTCGACGGTCTCGATGTCCTGCTCGCCGGTGAAGAAGTGATCGGCCGCCGCACCGCATTGGGGCGCCGCTTTGTGGCCCGCGCCATTCACCTTGCGCAGCGCCGCCTGGATGAAGCCGACCACATCGAAGGGCAGGGGGCTGTCCGTAGAGATGACCTTCAAGGGGCCGAACTTCTGGCGCGCAACGACGTTCGGCTCGATGCTGCGCCATGTCTTGTCATCGAGGACGAAGGAGAAGCCGGTCTGGTCGCGAATGGTGCAGCAGTAGCGGCCGGTGCTCGCCGTCATCGCCGCGAGGGCCGCCGGCGTGTGCGTGCTGTCGAGGTCGACGAGCCAGTAGCGCTCGGGCCAGACCTTGATCGTCATGTCGGCCCATACGTCGTTCGGATCGTGCGCCATTCTCGCCTCGATTAGTAGGATTGTGGATGGGGGGACGGCCCTCTAGGCGTGGCCGTTCTGCTTGGTCGTGGTCGCTGATGCGGCTCTGGGGCCTTCCCAGAACACGATGCGCCGATGAAGGGCGCGCACGATCGCACTCGCGGTCGCGCCCAAGGCTGCGAGCGTGACGATGCAGACGAACATCACTGGCACGTCGAAGTTTAAGGACGAGGCCTGGATGAGGCTGCCCAGGCCCTCCTGGGCCGCAACGAACTCGCCGACGACGGCGCCGAGCAGGGCCAGCACCAGGCCGACCTGCAACCCGGCAAAGATCGCGCCCGCCGCCGAGGGAAGCTTCACGTCCCAGAAGATCCGCCAGCGCGTCGCCGAGAAGGCTCTGTAGAGATCGACGAGCTCCGGACGCGCGGCTTGCAGTCCCGTCATGGCATTCACGAAGACGGGAAAGAAGCAGATCAAGCCAACGAGCACGACCTTGGAGGCGATGCCGAAACCGAACCAGACGATCAGGAGAGGTGCAAGCGCGACCTTCGGCACCGACTGAAGGGCCACGATGAAGGGATAGACGCAGCGCTCGACTTCGCGGAATTCAGCGACGATACAGGCGGCGATCAGCGCCGCGATGCTTCCCGCGGTAAAGCCCAAGATCATTTCGGTGGCCGTCGCGGCGAGATGCGGCAAAATGGTGCCGGTCGTGTAGACCGTCCACATGGCTGCGCCAACCCGTGAAGGCGGCGGGATCAGGTAATCCGGCACGCTTCCCGACGTGGTGACGCCCTGCCAGACAAGCAGAAGAGCGACAAACGTCAGCGACGGGCTCAACCAGTTCTTGAGGCGCTCGCTCATAGTGAAAACTCCAGGCTGGTGTCCCGTTGCCACGCTAGCGCAGCTTTCCGTCGACGCGAAAGAAGGCGCGCAGATGAGCGTAGAGCTCCGTGAAACGCGGTGACGTCACGACATCCGAAAGACGCGGCCGCTCAAGATCGACATCGAGCACCTCGACGACGTGCCCGGGCCGGTCCGAAAGAACAATGATGCGATCGGCCAGAAGGACCGCCTCCTGAATGGAGTGCGTGATGAAGAGAACGGCCTTGCGCGCCTCGAGCCATATGGTCTGCAGCTCGGCCGCCATGCGCTCTCGCGTCATCGCGTCCAGGGCCGAGAAGGGCTCATCCATGAGCAGAAGCTGAGGGTCGTTGATGAGGCCGCGCGCAATGCCCACGCGCTGCTGCATGCCACCGGACAGCTCGTTCGGGTAGTGCGACGCGAAGTCGGTCAGGCCGGTCAGCTCCAGCAAGCCCATGGCCTTGTCATGATAGTGCGCCGGCGACTTGCCGAGAACGCGGATTGGCACGAGGACATTGTCGAGCACCGTTTTCCACGGCAGCAGTGTCGGCTGCTGAAACACGATGCCGACTTCGGACTGCGGGCCGCGCACCACCTTGCCGTTCAGCGTGACCTCGCCGCTGCTGGGAGCGAGCAGTCCCGACACGATCTTCAGCAGCGTTGACTTGCCGCATCCGGATGGCCCCAGGACTGCAACGAATTCTCCCTCGCCGATGGTGAGATTGAGATCGTCGAGCGCCTGAACCTGCCCTCTGCTGCCAGCGTACGTGACGCCGAGATCCTTGACGACGAGCCGTGGCGGCGCGGAAGCGACGCCTGGTTGAGACGACGCTCCTGCCACCGTGCTGCTCACGTCCGCTCCCTCGCCTGAGCGATAACTTCCTTCACGTCGAAGCGATTGTACGCGGCTACGAGCGCGTTCGTGTAAAGCGTGTCGAGTGGCACATTGGGATTGCTGACCTCGCCACCAACCTGCAGCGCGCCGATGACCGAGCGCCATTCCTCGTCGGAGAAGGCGCCGTACGGGCGCGTGGTGCCAATCCCATCCGGAAGAAGATTGCGCATGCGGACCGTAAGGACCTCGACCTCGCGGCGCAGGTTGTCCTCCTCGGATCCCGTCGCGGGGCGCAGTGCCGGATAATCCCGCCAGTAGGCACGCACGCTGGCCTGAAGATTGGCATTGCAGGCGATGATGCCTTTCGTCAGGGCGCGGCCAAAACGCTCGAAGAGCTCGGGGCTTTTGGCCAACTTGCTGTCGGCGACCGAAAGGCCATGACTCGAGATGTTCTGGAACTTCGCGGGGACGTCGACGACACGGATCGCCGTTCCCGACTGGGCCAGCCGGATATGTGCCGTATCGAACAGGTTGAGCACATCGATCTGGCCGTTGCGCAGGGCCTCGAAGGCGGCAACGCCGGTGCCGACAGCTTGCAGCTTTACGCTGCTCCAAGGCACGCCGGCACCTTCGACGATAGCGCGTGTCATGAAGATATTGCCGGAGGTTAGGGCCAGGACGCCGATCGTCTTGCCCTTGAAGTCGGCCGGAGTGCGGATGGGACTCTTGTCGAGGACCACGAACTCCCAGATCGAGCGCGGCAGGAAATTGTAGACGAACTTGATCGGGAAGTTCGGCCGGCCAGGCTGGCGCGAGATGATGAGCGGTTCGAGGCTGGAATAGGCCGCGTCCACCTGTCCCGCCATGAGCTGCGGAACGATGACGCCGGAGCCGGTGAGGACCTGAACCTGGACGTCCAGCTTTTCAGCCGCGAAGTATCCGAGCTCCTTGGCGAAGCTGATCGGCGCGACGCCCGAGTTGATGGCCGATGGCCAGGCAAAGACGAAGCGATCGTTGGCGCGCGCGCGTCCTGGGAACGCGGAGGCCGCGGCTAACCCGACCAGCCCGCCCACGACGTGACGGCGATTAGGATGGGATCGCATTTCTATGCTCCTCACTTCTCATGTGCCAGACCAAAGACGTTCGTCACCCTCCGCCCGCGCTATTGAGCGAGCGCGCAGCTCCAGGGCGTCATCGTGTCGCTTACGCCGGAGCAGGCACCCGCTTCGTGCAGGATGGCATTCGGGCAAGCGAAGTTGAGGGGAACAGGACCGTGCTCGACGGCTTGAAACTGACCCGCGTATCGGTGCGCCAGGCGCTCCAGAATGCCCTCGTCAAGGCGCAGGTCGGCCGCCACGCGCTCCGGCCCCGAAACATCGATGCGGGGATGATGGGCGGCGGCGTCGAGATCCATTCCGAAATCGAGCACGTGGCTCAACATCTGATACACGCTGGCCAGGATGCGGCGCCCGCCTGAGGCACCTGCCGCCAGCATGCGGTTTCCATCCGCCCCGACGAAGATGACCGGCAACATGTTGGTCAACGGACGCTTGCCGCCGGCAACCGAGTTGGCATTGCCGGGACGCGGATCAAACCACATCGCGCCGTTGTTCATGAGGATGCCCGTACCTGGCAGCACGAGGCGGCTTCCCATGGTACCGAGCAGCGTCGTTGTCAGGGAGATTACCGTGCCTTCCTCGTCGACGACGCTGACGTGGGTCGTGCACGTGCCGGCCGGCTCGCCGCTCACGCCGCCATCCCCAAGGGCGGAGAGCCTGTCCGCGTAGGACGCGCATAGCGCGCCGGCAAGATGCACGCGGCGCGTCGCTCATGCGCTCGATCACACGCGCGAGCGTGGGCGCAGCCGTCAGGCGTCCCGGAAGGTAGAGCCTGCCCGCATCGCGCCAGCTCACGGAGGGCGCCTGATGGAACTGCGCCTGGTAGGTCGCGAGATCGTCGCGCTGCATGAGGCTGCCCACGGCCTCGAAATCGCGCATGAGATCCTCGGCCAGCGCACCGCGGTAGAAATCCTCCCAGCCGTGCTCGCGCAGGCGTTCGAGCGTGTCCGGCAATCTGCCCTGAACCAGGTAGCCGGGTTTGCCCTGCTCCGGCGGAATGGGGACCGTACCGTGCGGGAGATAGATGCGTTCGCTCTCGGCGTACGCGTTCAGAAAACGGGCGGACTGCGCGATCTTGATCGTGGTGAACCAGTCCGTCGGCAGGCCGCGCCGGGCCGCACAGACGGCAGGCCACAAGACATCCTGCCAAGGAAGACGCCCAAAGCGCTGATGAAGCCGTCCGTAGCCGGCAACCGCGGAGGGAACGCAAAAGCTCAGCGGTCCATTCACATTGCGCGCATCGACGACTTCAGGCCATCCGAAGATATCGGGTGACGCCTTGCCCGTGGTCGGAAAATGATGCGGTTCGAGGCGCAGCGGTGCGATCGGCCCAAAGTCCAGAACCTCGACCGGGCCACCCGATCGGCGCACAAGGCCAAAGCCAATGCCGCCGAGACCGCTGTTCCAAGGCTCGACGGAGGCGAGCGTGAACGCCATCGCCACGGCAGCGTCCGCGGCGTTGCCACCAGCCTCAAGGACCGCCAAGCCCGCTTCGGAGGCGGTTCTGCTTTGCGAGACCACCATGCCGCGCGTGCCGTGCGCGGCGGCCTTGTGGACGCGTGCGTTCTGCGTGACGTGAGGCTTCAGCTCGAAGTTGGATAGCGGCATGGCGACGGCGAGTTTCACAGTTCAGGCCGCGACACGAGGCGGTGCGTCGGCCGAAGGTACGGGCGTCGACGAGGCGTGCTCGGGCCAGGAATGAAGCTCGGGCAGGACGTGCTTGCCCAGCATCTCGATGGCCAGCTTGTTGGCTTCGTGGCCCATGCCATCGATGCGCCACAGCACATCATCGATGCCCATCTCAGGTTCTATTCAATAGATTGTAATCACAAGAGAATACGCCATCATCGATCGGACAAGCCATAACATCGCCATGCTTCTAAGGCTGTATCCGTGCGTGACAGGTGCGTGACAGAATTCAGCACCTCAACAGATACAGGCTTTTACCCCCTGACCTCGGTTGTTTCGCGATGTCGGTCCTGAAAGCAAACCACCGCGTGATCAAGGCCGCCAAGCCCATCGGCGGCAAGCGTACCCGCTATCGCATCGAGGGTGTCGAAGGCCTCTGGCTCGACGTCAGCGCCACCGGCAAGGCGTATTGGTATGTACGCTATCAGCCTGGCGGCCGGAGCATCCGGCAGGAACGATGGTATCGCGTGGGGGCACTCCAATCGGTCAGCCTGGCCGACGCTGGCCAGAAGGCGCGCGATATCCTCACCGCCGCTTACGCCAACGAGCGCGACCCCCATGTCGAGCGCAAGGCAAAGCGCTCTGAGACCATGACGCTCGGCGATCTTTATACCGACTGGCACGATCGCCACGCCGCCAATCTCGCCCGCGTCGCGACGGACGAGTCGATCTGGCAGACGCACATCAAGAATGGCCTCGGCCGCCAACGCCTCTCAGGCTTAAAGCGCGCCGAGATCGGAAAGCTCCGCGACAAGGTGGTCAAGACGGGTGGACCAATCGCATCCAACAATGTGCTCATCCTCATCAACCGCGTCCTCAACTGGGGCGTCGACGAAGGGCTTCTGGAATTCAATCCGGCAGTGCGCTTGCGCAAGGTCGGCGAGGTCAAGCCGCGCGAGCGGGTGCTGGCGGATGCCGATATCCCGAAGTTCTGGGCCGCGCTTGAGGCCATGGAAGGCATGACCGGGGAGCACATGGCCAAGGGCGAGAAAGGCCGCATGCTCTCGCCGGCGACGCGCTCGGCCCTGCGGCTCATGCTGCTGACCGGTCAACGCCGCACCGAAGTGGTCGAAGCGGAGAAGGACGAACTGCAATTGCAAGGCGACGACCCGGTGTGGACGATCCCGGGCGAGCGGACGAAGAACGGGATGCTGCACCGGGTTCCGCTTTGTCCAATGGCCTGCACCGAATTCAAGAAAGCACTTGCCGCGAGCCCGAAGAAAAGCCGCTATGTGTTTCCCTCGCCCCTCGACGACGGACTGGATACACCGGTGCTTGCGAGCACGGTCACGCGCGCCATGGCGCGGCTGGTCGCCGAGTTGAAGATCGGTCAGGTCTCGCCGCATGATCTCAGGCGCACCGTCGGGACCCAGATGGCCAAGCTCGGACTGCCGACCCATGTCCGCTCGCTCGTGCTCAATCACAGCGCCATCAGCCGCAGCATTACCGATGCCGTCTACAACCGCTATGCCTACGACAAGGAGAAGCGCGAAGCGCTCGGGGCGTGGGAGAAGGAGCTGAAACGGCTTCTGGCGCAAACGACTGCGCTACCCATAAGCGAGGCCGCGGAGTGATCTCGTTGGTGCCAAGGCAGTGAACTGTCCTCTCGATCTGCTGGTCTCCAAGTAAAGGCTGGACAGCCCGAAGGTCTTCGGTTTGCCGGTAGGTCAACATTGCCTTCGTAAACGTAGCGATTGCGTGCCGAACTTGGCCGGGTCGAGACCAATGTCCGCCTCCCACACTTGTACCAACCGCGCGTACTGCCGTGTCGTCAATCCGCCATTGCTGCCACGACCGGCAAATAGGAACTGGCCTCGCTTACGTCCGGTCAAACAAGGGTGCTCGTCGATCGCTTGTCGCGTCTGGTCGGTCGGTTAAAGCCGAACGGGCCAGCCATCCTCTTCTGATTCTTCTGACGGATGGTCCGCGCGATCACAGGAGTGGCTGCTCGGAGCGACGTTATCAACGGTACGGTGACTCCATCGCAGCGGCGCAACCATCGATTACCAGATCGATGGGAAGTAGTTCGTTCGCGACGGCGGCTTCGCATCGACAAGCTTGCCCTTATTCCACGGCACGCGGGCGGGCGCTTGACTTCAGCTGGGATTCGATCCCACGGCCCGCTGTACTCCACAGCAATCGCGCGTCACGGTGACGTGTGCCCAATATGTCGGCTTGGCCATCGAGACGCATCGCGTTCTGGCATTACTGAGAGACCAAAGCACCTCATAGGGTCCGTATTGAAGATTCAGCTCGGCTTTAGGCTAAGGGCCGGGATTGGCAAAGCCTAGCGCAGGTTTTCGACCCTAATGAAGGGTCAATTGTCCGATTTGAGACAATCTTGAAGGAACGAATATGCTACCGATCATCGATAAATCTGTCCTTGATCACGTCGCGCAAGCAAGTCAATGCTGCCTGAGTTCGATTCACGGGATTCAGTTAGGTCAAGATGGACCTTCGGTCGATCGCGGTGCCCGATATCGATGCAACTCGGCTGTTTGAGTGGGAAAAGACCGACGGTCGGGCGAATTGCCTCAGCGAAATATAGTACATTGCGTAATCGACAAGTTTTGGTTCGAGCATGTGAAATTCCTACGCCATCTGCAGCGTTCCGCTTGCTAGCAATCGGGCAATCAGCGCAGCAGCTCGCACCGCTCAGTTCTGCGTTCCTGTCTGGCGTGAGGAAATCACACTGACTGCCACGGGGGGACGTATGACACTTTCACGTATCGGAGTGCTAGCTGCCGCTATTGCAATCGGGGTCGCCTCGAATAGCGCTGCTCATGCCGCAGAAGGTGGCGCCGGTATTTACATGCTGGGCGTCAAGGCGACTGCAACGCCAGGATTTCTTCCACCGCCCGGTACGTACGTGCAGACCGACAACTACTTCTACAAGGGCGCGGCCGGTGCCAATGTTGATTTGCCCCTAGGCAACAATCTGGCGGTCGGTGTCGATGCTAAAGCTGTCATCAACGCGACGACCTTGACCTGGATTGCGCCACAGCGCGTCCTCGGAGGCCACTTCGGTCTCGCCGCGACCGTGGTTTCGGGCTGGAAGGACGTTGCCGCTACGGCGGTGATAGGCCCGCTCGGTGGAAGCATTGAAGATCACACGACCGCGTTCGGAGATCCGCTCATCACCGCTATGTTGGGCTGGCACAGCGGCAATTGGCACTGGACCATTAGCGCATTCGCAAACGTTCCAGCCGGGGATTACGATGCGACCAGGCTTGCGAGCATCGGCTTCAATCGATGGGCATTAGACGCAACGGCATCCGCTACCTATCTGGACCCCAAACTGGGACACGAACTGTCATTGACCGCGGGCTTTACGTTCAATGGCGAGAACCACGATACGGATTATCGAACGGGCACTGAATTTCATCTTGAATGGGCAGCCATTCAGAATCTGTCGCCACAATGGAAAGCCGGGTTTGTCGGTTACTACTACGATCAAGTCACAGGCGACAGTGGGCGCGGGGCGCGGCTAGGGAACTTCGAAGGGCGTGTCGTCGCTGTAGGGGGCATGCTGGGTTACACATTTCAGTTGGGACAACTGCCTCTCGCGACAAGCTTGCGGTACTTCAAGGAATTCAACGCAAAGAACAGACTTGAAGCGGACGTTGGCATGCTCACCCTATCGATGCCGCTCGCTGTCGGTAGTCCGTGATAGATGGGGACATTGGTTGCTCGGAGCCCGATCAGATGGGCCTTGTTCATCTGATCAGGCGCGTCACCTACTTTAAAAGGAGATTGAGGAGCGAATCGCTGCTTAGCCCTGGTTCATACTCCTTCAGCACAAGTGCTACCTCGGTACGCTGGTTGGGAATGTCCAGGTACCGTTCAGGATTTCCGCATGGGGCCGATAAAGGCGGATCATATAGTTCCAGCCGGCCGTGACCGGCAGGCAGTTGGCGATCTTGCCGTCGCAGCCGCCGAACTGGATGTCGAAGCTGCCGTCGGCGCTCTTCTTAGCAGTGATGTTGTTGAGCGAATACGCGCCGAACGCATTCGGCGTAAAAAAGCCTTCTGCATTGTAGACCGTAACGGACCAGAAGCCGTCGACCGGCACGCTAGCTGGCACCTTCAGACGATACACAGTCTTACCGTCGTTTTTCTCGGGGACGACATTGAGGTAGACGGCTTCCTTGTCGGGGTTGCCGCCCCAGCCTGAGGCCGTGCCGAGCAGGAAGCGCACCGGATCGACTTCCGTACGCTTTCCGAACGACCGACGCAGGTCCGGCAGCGTAGCACTGAGTCCAAGCAGCAGTTCGCGAACCTTCTTCTGGCTGGCCTGATCCCAAGCCGGCACCTCGAACTTGCCCGGCCCGCCCAGTTGCTCGACCTTGATCGCGTCCTGTACCGCGTGGGCTTGCTTCATGTCGTCCTTGTCGGCCGGATCGGCCAGCGTGCGGAACGCCACGGCGGCATAGCGCGTGCCGATGCCCTCGCGCGTCAGCGTGTAGGGGCCCGGCTTGTAGGCGACCTGGTGGGTGTACTGATCCTCGTCGAAGACCTGCATCGAGATGAAGCGCCGGCCGGCATCGGGAATCGTGATCGTGACTGGCCCGGCATCGAGGTCGAACACGGCGGACGAGTAGAGGGTGTCGCGATTGAGGCGTATGACGGTCTGTTTGTCGAGCGGCGCAGGATCGCGCGTATGGTCAAATTTGCCGAAGCCGCCATTTTTTACGATTCCGGCGAAGTAGAGGTCCGATTCCGCGCGCGGGAAATTCTCGATCGTGACAGGGACGGGCTTGGTTTGAGGAGCTTGCGCATAGGCGGCTGCGGCAGGGCCGAGCCCGGCTAGAAGGGCCAGCGTTACGAGCTTCTTCATGGTCGTTTCCTCTTTGCTATGTGTCGGGTCGCGGCGAGCGCATCGTTCGGGATCGGGACCTTTTGCCGGTACCGGTTATGCCGCCCGCTCGAGCGGTGGCTGCTTCCATTGACGGTCCAATGCCTCGGGCTTTGGCCAGTAGAGGCGCAGCGTCGTCCAAAACGGCCCGGAGGGCACCGGCAGCCAGTTCGCCTCGCGGTCCGGTCCCGGGGATTCGTGCTGGAGATAGAGCGTCACCTGCCCGTCCGGATCGCGCTTGAGCGATGGCAGCATCGGCGAGTTGATGAGGTAGCGGTTGATCGCGTTCGCCGAGAGCAGGCTCTGCGGCAACTCATACACGGTGAGCGACCAGAACGCGTTGACTGGGAACGAGATCTTCGGATCGAACCGCAACGTATAGCGTCCGTCTTTGCCGTTCAGCGGCTTGCCGGCAGAATCGCTGTAGTAGAAGGGATAGAGTGCCTCTTCTTTCGAGTTGCCGTAGATGCCCAGCGCGGCCGACGCCATGCGGATCATGTAGTCGCTCTTCAGGAAACTCCGCGTGCCGAAGCCCTCTGCCGCAGTGCGCTTGCCGGTATCGAGGTCGCCGGCTTTGAAGGTGGCGAAGGCCTTCCAAGCATCCGCCATGCCGTCCTCGAGTGCCCTGCGCCGCTCGGGCGCGAGCTTGGCGACATCCAGAGCTTTGCCCGGTGCGACACCGATGCGTGCGAAGCGGCGACGTAATGCCCGCTCGGAGGCGTGTGTTGGGCAGAACTGCAAGATGAAGTTCAGGATCTGGAAGAACTCGACTGAGTTACGCTGCTGCTCGGAGGAGAGCGGCTTGGGAAAGTCGATGGCGGGCGCGGCGGTCGGCGCCGGCTTGCCGAGAAATTGCGAGAGCGGCTGCACCCTGTAGCCCGCCTGGATCGCCTTGACCTTTTCGATATCGGCTGGCTCGAAGAGCTGAGTCCGATAGAGCACGAAGGCAAAATTGGTTTCGCAGCGGATCACGCTTTTCACGCCCGGAGGCGTGCGGCCCTTCCAACCCGGTCCGGCAAGCAGGAAGTTGCCGGCGTCGTTGCCGGTGGCACGACTGCCGACATAGGCGAAGTTGAATGTGTACTGGTCGATAAACTGGAGCGAGTAATAGCGTCCGGCCTCCACGGCGGGGACGGAAATCACCAGAGGCTCAGTGCGCAGGTCGGCGCCGATATAAGAGTAAGGAGTGTCGGAGTTTGGCGTCTGGATCGCCTTGTCGTCCGGCGTGTAGACGCGCGCCGTGCTGGCAATCACGTTCCAGGGAGCCTTGAATTCGGGGTCGCTGCGATCCGCAAAATACGAATATTGGATGCGGTAGTTGTCGACGAGCGGGAAGCCCCAGATCGTCGCCTCCTTTGCGATCGCGCGCAACGTATCGGTTTCGGTGGCGCTGGCGGTAGCAGGCCTAAGGGTCGGGCCGAGCGAGACACCTGCACCCACGCTAGCGAGCGATGCGAGGAGGGTTCGTCTGCTGATGTCAAATGAGCTTGCCATGCTAGTCTTCTCCGGGCTAACGGCGCGGGCGATTCAGAATGGGTTGACGTAGTTGAGGATCGCGATCTGCCGGAGGAGCACACGGCGGATCAGGTGAGCGGGCTTGACCCGCTCGGTAAAGATCGCGGCGTCGCCGACGGCACCTGCCGGAAGGGCGTCGGCGAACTCCGCGTCGTCTAGTCTCACACGCACGACGAACGGGGTCGCCATTACGGTACCTGGTGCGACGGCGGCACCCGATGTCTGGGTCTGGCCCGCTGCAATTGCTTGCAGGACACTCTCGACTTTGCCAGTCACGATGGCGCCGGGCCGTGTCTTGAATGTAAGTTCCACGGACTGCCCCGGTGCCACATAGCGAACGGCGATCTGATCGATTGAGACGCCAACGATGGTCTTAGACGTGTCGATGAAGGCCATCACCGGGGCGAGCGGCAGGCTGGCCACCCGCGCGCCCTTCCGCAGAGCGACATTCGTCACATAGCCGTCGGCTGGCGCCCGGACGGTCGTCTTGTCGAGGCTCCATTGTGCCGCCTCGAGCTGCGCACGCAACTGACCGACCTCCGCCTCGCGCTGCTCGACATCGAAGTTCCTGCCGGCGCCTCGGCTCTGGAGCTGACTCATCTGCTCGAGACGCAGCTCGGCGAAGGCAAGTTGAGCTTTGAAGGTCTTGACCGTTGCCTCGAACGGAATGGGGTCGATCCTGAACAGGACATCCCCTTCCTTGACCGGCCGATTGGCCTCAACGGGAACCTCAATCACTTCGCCCGCGACGGATGGCACGATGGCCACGGAGTTGCGCACGACGAGCGCGGCGCCCTGGGGAGCGCCCCAGTTCATCGGGATGAACAGGCCGATGAGCAGGAGTAGCAGGACGAGGACCGGCGAGACCTTCCAGAACAGGTTAAGCCTTACGATACCAAGCTTCACCAGCAGGAAGAGCAGGACGAGATAGACGTTAAGGAGAACAATGATCATTGTCCTGCCCCCACGTCGCCGGCCTGCCGCAAGGGCACATCGACATAGGCCCAGATCAGAACGACCGGCCACAGCACGAAGCCGAGGAAGAGCGTAACCCAGCCCCCGATGGCTACGGCCTGTGCCCACGGATGGCAGCGCCGCCGCGCGACCATCCCCGGCAGCATAGCAACAAAGACGACGACGGCGAGCGTGCTGAGCAGCAGCACGCTAAGGACCATCCAAGCGAAAATATCGAGCATAGATGCGACTCGTTCTCCGTACAATTCTGCACAGTTAGTCCGAAACAAGATGTGGCATCATCGCAACCGCACTTCGTATAGATCCTTCGGATAATAGGATTGTCCGAAATAGGACAATGTTGAGTCTTTTGATGAAGCAAGTTAGCAGAGTCTGAACTCAGTCGATCGCAAGCGAATATGGATGGTTACCATTTTGTCGGAGGCGTTCCGTAATGAAGTCCTTCGGCGCTCGACCTTGCTGCCAAAACCTTCCGAAGATGGAATTATCCGCAATTGGACAAAACTGGTGTTTTCTTATGAAGCAAGTCAGCAGAGCTCGCGCCGAGCTGATTATGAGCGAACGCGGCTGGTTACCGTTGTTGCCGGAGGCGTTCCGGAATGAAGTTCTTCGGCGCTCGACGTTGCTGCGCTTCGCGCCCGGCGATACGGTATTTCGTCTCAACGATCCTGCGGGCGGGATTTACGGCCTCGTAACAGGCACCGTCAGCATCAGCTTTGCTCAGCCCGGCGCCACGCCGCGGCTTATCCTTCTGGGGATCCCAGGGCACTGGACCGGAGAAGGTTGCTTTATTACGCGGAAGCCGCGAAAGGCAGAAATCACGGCCGTTGTCGATACGACTATGCTGCATCTTCCCCTAGGCGCGATGGATCAGATGGCGGCGCGCGATCCGACGGTGGTGCACCATGTCGCGCTAATGCTGATGATGACGGTCGAGGTCCTGTTCCGCGTGATAGATGATCTTCAAAAAGCCGACGTACACAAGAGGATCGCATCGGTACTTGAGCGCACCAGTTGGATTGGAAAGGCACCGATCCCGCTGACCCAGACCGAGATAGGACTCATGGCCAACGCTTCCCGCAAGCAGGTTAACGCGGCACTCAAGCGCTTCTCCGATGCGGGGTGGCTGACCAACACCTACCGCTCCATATGCATTACCGATCCGGATGAGCTCCGCCGCTTTGTCGAGGAAGACGGCCCCGATTGAGTGCTAATCCTTTACCCGATCTCATGCAGCGGGACGCCACGGCGACCTTGGATATGCGGCTTTGGGGACACCATATCACGATCCCGAAATCGCCTGGCGCAAGATGCTTTGTTTCTCGCCGTGATGGCCAGCGCCACGGGGCAATCATTTCCGCTGGCGCGCTGCTCGCTCAGGCGCTGTCTCGGCTTTGAGGACATCCAGACGGGGCGCAATCCCCTTCGCCTCTGAACTGGCCCCGTTCTGACCGGACACCCGGCGTAAGCAGGGAGGCCCAGGTCTATGTCTAGGCACTGGCCTGCCCCTGATCTCGACGCCAGGAATTAAGTTAGAGTCGGGCCGCTATCGGCCAGCATCTGGTCTGGCCGAAGCGCAGCGTAGGCGAGATCGGATGCTGGCGGCAAGATCGTCTCGGG
>Ga0182740_1001061_pt1 | contig 20281 bp, 16 predicted proteins | sample eDN5th37CKraftBY_FD_128872 | JGI IMG/M metagenome (GOLD analysis project Ga0182740, IMG submission 128872) | Enriched backyard soil microbial communities from Emeryville, California, USA - eDNA 5th pass 37_C Kraft BY (version 2) (version 2) | ecosystem: Environmental > Terrestrial > Soil >...
GGCATCTTCAACGGCTCGCGCTTCCGTCGCGAGATCGCGCCGCGAATCGCCGCCTTCGCGCGCGCACGTGATCCGCGGACAAAGGCGGGAATCGCAGCGCCCGCGCTCGATCGCCGCGCGATGCATGAAACAAGCGATCCCGAGCGGCGCGAAATTTCTTCTTCGGCCTTCACGTTCGGATCGCACGCGGTCGCGCGTCCGGTACGCGCAGCCAAGCGGCGGAACGACGCAGCCGCGCCCAAACGCGCCTCACATGCGTTCGCAGCCGACGCGCTCTATCTTCCTCAGCTCGCACAGCTAACGATGTTGCAGCTTGCGGGTAGCCTGTTTCTGGACGGCCTCAGGGTCTGGCACCAATAGCGCTTGTTATCTCGCGACTCGCGCGTGCGTTTTATATGTGGCGCCGATGCGCCGCGTGGCGCTGACGCCACATACATTTGGTCTCATGCGATCGTACGTTGCCGAACGGGTTCGCGCAGTCCGTCTGGCCTGCTAGGAATCTTTTTGCTCGGTGGTGCATCGGGGTGCGCCGCAGGACTGCCTCAAACGAGTGCGAAGCGCGTCAGTCGAGTGGTGTACCTGGCACCGGTCGATGGGGGATTCTTGCGGATGCGCATTCGGCGCATCCCCTTATGGACAATGGGAGACGAGCGAGGACGCGCATGAAGCGGCGGACTGTGAAATCGACGGCCTCGGTCCAACTGCTGAAGGTCGACGGAATCTCGGCACCAGTCGAAGTGCGTCGGCATCCGAAGGCGCGACGGCTCACGCTGCGCGTCAGCCGCACCCAGCACGCCGTCATCCTCACGATGCCGCGCAACTCCGATCTTAGCGAAGCGGACCGCTTTCTTCTGCGCAATCGCGACTGGGTGCGCGAGCGCCTCGAATGCGTCCCCGAGCCGGTGCCGCTCATCGAGGGGGCGTCTTTTCCACTCCGCGGCGTCCCGCATGAGATCGCCTTCGAGCCCGCCGTGCGTGGCGCCGGTGTGGTCGAGATCGTCGCGCGCGCTGGCCGTCGCGTGCCTGTGCTGATCGTGCGCGGAACGGCCGAGTACGCACCGCGCCGATTGCGCGACTGGCTCTATGCCGAAGCCGCACGCGATCTCCATGCTGCCGTCGCGCGCTATGCCAAGGCGCTCGGCGTGAAGCCGCTCAGGATTACGCTGCGCGATCAGAAGACCCGCTGGGGCTCCTGCTCGAGCGACGGACAGCTCTCCTTCTCCTGGCGGCTGCTGCTGGCGCCGCCGGTCGTGCTCGACTATGTCGCCGCCCACGAAGTCGCCCACCTGGTCCACATGAACCACGGGCCGCGCTTCTGGCGCCTCGTCGACCGCATCATGCCGCGCACCAGCGAAGCCAAGGCGTGGCTCCGCATTCACGGCATGGACCTCTACCGCTACGACGTCGACACCTGACGGCGGCGGCCCGCTCTTCCCTCTCCATTGCGCTGTTCCGTTGCGGCCCAAAAGGCGCTAAGCCAGAGCCATAATCGCGTCACGCGCCGAGCATCCGGGGAAGCGCCGCATGAGCCAAGTCATTACCTGCATCGAGGATCTGCGCGTGCTCGCCCAGCGGCGCGTGCCGCGGATGTTCTACGACTATGCCGACTCGGGTGGCTGGACCGAGAGCACCTACCGCGCCAACGAGGAAGATTTCCAGCGCATCAAGCTGCGCCAGCGCGTCGCCGTCGACATGACCAATCGCACACTTGCGAGCACGATGGTCGGCATTCCCGTCTCGATGCCCCTCGCGCTCGCGCCGGTCGGCATGACGGGCATGCAGCACGCCGACGGCGAGATCCTCGCCGCGCGGGCGGCCAACAAGGCGGGCGTCCCCTTTACGCTCTCCACCATGAGCATCTGCTCCATCGAGGACGTGGCCGAGAACACGGACAAGCCCTTCTGGTTCCAGCTCTACGTGATGCGCGACAAGGATTTCGTGAGCCGCCTGCTCAAGCGCGCCAAGGCCGCGGGCGTCTCCGCACTCGTGCTCACGCTCGATCTGCAAATTCTCGCCCAGCGCCACAAAGACCTCAAGAACGGGCTCACCGCGCCGCCTCGACTCACGATCCCCAACATCATCAATATCGGCACGAAACCGCGCTGGTGGATGGGTATGCTCGGCACCCAGCGGCGCACGTTCCGCAATATCGTCGGGCACGCCAAAGGCGTCAGCGACATGAGCGCGCTCGGCGCCTGGACGGCGGAGCAGTTCGATCCGCGCCTCTCCTGGGACGAGGTGAAGCGCATCCGCGACGAATGGGGCGGCAAGCTCATTCTGAAAGGCATTCTCGACGTCGAGGACGCGGAGCTGGCCGCCGAGTCGGGCGCGGATGCGCTGATCGTCTCGAACCATGGCGGGCGCCAGCTCGATGGTGCCATCTCGTCCATTGCAGCGCTGCCGGAGATTGTGCGCGCGGTCGGTAGCCGGATCGAAGTGCACATGGATGGCGGCATCCGCACCGGGCAGGACGTGATCAAGGCGATCGCCCTCGGCGCCAAAGGTGTCTACATCGGCCGCGCCTTCACCTACGGGCTCGGCGCCATGGGCGAGGAAGGCGTGTCCAAGGCGCTGGAGATCATCCGCAAGGAGCTCGATCTCACCATGGCGCTCTGCGGCCACCGCGACATCCAGAATGTGACGTCGGACATCCTCGTGGGCGGCGGCGTAACCGCGCCGACCAACCTGACTGGCAGCCACCTGCGCGTGATCAGGTAGTTTTCGGGCGGCTATCTTCGAGAGACGTGGCCTGTTCACAGGCCCCACGAAAGCGAAAGCGCGAGGCGTGCGCCCCGCGCTCGGAATCCGCTCAACCGGATGGATGCCCACCCGGCCCGCTCGACATTGTAAACCGATCAGGTCCGCGGCGGGCCGCCGGCGCCGGCACCGGCGCCGGGACCACGGCCACCGCCCCGACCGGGCGTCTTGTTGGCAGCGGGCTTGTTCGGCAGGAGACCCTCGCGCTGAAGCTTCTTGCGGGCGAGCTTGCGGGCCCGGCGGACAGCCTCGGCCTTCTCGCGCACCCGGCGCTCGGAGGGCTTCTCATAATAATTACGCAGCTTCATCTCGCGAAAAATGCCTTCGCGCTGCATCTTCTTCTTGAGCGCCTTGAGCGCCTGATCGACGTTGTTGTCGCGAACGAGAACTTGCAAGCGTACCGCTCCTCGTAGCTCAGATTTTGCCGCATTGACGACTGAATGCGCAAACGCCCCCGATGCCCTCGGCAACGGCGGCGGCCTGCGTTCTGGGGCGCCTTGTAGCAGAGCGCCGGCCGGAAGTCCATCGGCGTCACGACGGCCTCGGGGCCGCCTGGGATCCCGGGACGCGGCCCCGGCGTCCCCTCTTCCCGACCGGCGGGCCGAGACCTCCACGGCTCCCCCGCACTGCAGCAACCCGGCGGGCCGCGAGGCGCGCACGGGCCGGCTTTGCGGCCTCGGATAACTCTATGACGCTATTCGCTTGACTGTGAAGACGGCTCGAATATTACGTGGCGCACTTTTCCCTACGACCGAAGTCGTAGACGGGGGTCGGTCGATCGGGTTTGCATGATGGGTGGCAACGCATGACAAAATCCGCAAAGCTCGAAAATGGGAATGGCGCCAAGAAGGGTGGCCGAAGTAATGGCAGGCCCGATGCGCGCCACAGTGAGATCACGCTGAGCCCCGGCTACAAGCCGAGCGAGGACGAGCCGTTCATGAACGAGCGGCACCGGCTCTATTTCAGGAACAAGCTGCTCACCTGGAAGGAGGACATCCTCCGCCAGACCCGTGAGACGCTGATGGGGCTGCACAACGACACGTCCCAGCATGCCGACCTCGCCGACCGCGCCACATCCGAGACCGACAAGGCCCTCGAGCTCCGCGCACGGGACCGCCAGCGCAAGCTGATCGGCAAGATCGACGCCGCGATCGCCCGCATCGATGACGGCAGTTACGGCTACTGCGAGGAGACGGGAGAGCCGATCAGCCTGAAACGGCTCGACGCGCGGCCGATCGCCACGCTCTCGATCGAGGCCCAGGAGCGCCACGAGCGCCGCGAACGGGTATTCCGCGAGGATTGAGGCGACCACGCGGCCGGGGGGCGGCGCCCAGCGGGCATATCTCCGCTGCGGCATTGTATTTGAATTCCAGTCGTCTTGACCGCCCCGGAAAAGACTGTAAGAACGGCGCGTTTTTCTCCCGCACTCCAAACCCGAGGGGGTTCCCTTGTCGCGCCAGTCGTACTTGTTCACGAGTGAGTCGGTTTCCGAAGGCCACCCAGACAAGGTGTGCGACCGCATCTCCGACGAGATCGTCGACCTCTTCTACCGCGAGGGTCCCAAAGCGGGCATCGACCCCTGGGTCATCCGCGCCGCCTGCGAGACGCTCGCGACCACGAACCAGATCGTCATTGCCGGCGAGACGCGCGGGCCGAGCACCGTCACCCATGATTGGATCAGCCATGTCGCGCGCATGGCCGTGCGCGACATCGGCTACGAGCAGGACGGCTTTCACTGGGAGAAGGCGGACGTAAAGGTCCTCCTCCATCCTCAGTCCGCCGACATCGCGCAGGGCGTCGACTCGGGCGGCAACAAGGAAGAGGGTGCGGGCGACCAGGGCATCATGTTCGGCTACGCCACGCGCGACACGCCGGAGCTGATGCCGGCCCCCATCTACTACGCGCACAAGATCCTCGAGGATCTCGCAACCGCCCGCAAGTCCGGCAAGGGCGACGCCGCCAAGCTCGGCCCCGACAGCAAGAGCCAGGTCACCGTGCGCTATGAAGGCGGCAAGCCCGTCGGCGTGACGCAGATCGTGGTCTCGCACCAGCACATCGACGAGAAGCTGACGTCGAAGGACGTGCGCGCGATCGTCGAGCCCTATGTGCGCAAGACGCTGCCGGATGGCTGGATCGGCAAGGATACCGTCTGGCACATCAATCCGACGGGCAAGTTCTTCATCGGTGGTCCCGACGGCGACGCAGGTCTCACCGGCCGCAAGATCATCGTCGATACGTACGGCGGTGCCGCCCCGCACGGCGGTGGCGCGTTCTCTGGCAAGGATCCGACGAAGGTCGACCGCTCGGCAGCATATGCGGCACGCTACCTTGCGAAGAACGTCGTCGCCTCGGGCCTCGCTGACCGCTGCTGCATCCAGGTTTCGTACGCGATCGGCGTCGCGAAGCCCCTCTCCATCTACGTCGACACGTACGGCACGGGCAAAGTCGACGAAGGCAAGCTCGAGGTCGCGCTCAACGAGGTCATGGACCTCTCGCCGCGCGGCATCCGCAAGCATCTCGATCTCAACAAGCCGATCTATGCGCGCACGTCCGCCTATGGCCACTTCGGCCGCAAGCCCGACAGCGAGGGCGGCTTCTCCTGGGAGAAGACCGATCTCGCCGAAGCGATCAAGAAGGCCGTCGCCTGAGGCCGATCACCGGCAACCGGACACGAAGGCCCGGGAGGCGGAACCTCCCGGGCCTTTGTCATTTCTCACGCGAACTCAGCTCGCCTTCTTGCGGTCGCGCATGAGCTCGACGAAACGATCGAAGAGATAATGGCTGTCCTCGGGACCCGGTGAGGCTTCCGGGTGGTGTTGCACGGAGAAGACCGGCTTGTCCTTGAGACGGATGCCGCAGTTCGTGCCATCGAAGAGCGAGACGTGCGTCTCCTCGACGCCTTCGGGCAACGTTTCGCGGTCGACAGCAAAGCCGTGGTTCATCGAGACGATCTCGACCTTGTTGGTCGTGTAGTCCTTCACGGGGTGGTTCGCGCCGTGGTGGCCCTGGTGCATCTTGTGCGTCTTTGCGCCGACCGCGATGCCGAGCATCTGATGACCGAGGCAGATGCCGAAGATCGGCAGGCCTGACGCGACGAGCTTCTTGATCTCGGGTACGGCGTACTTGCCCGTTGCCGCAGGATCGCCGGGGCCGTTCGAGAGGAACACGCCATCGGGCTTCCTCGCGAGAATGTCCTCAGCGGACGTCTGCGCCGGCACGACCGTCACGCGGCAACCTGAGTTGGCGAGGCAGCGCAGGATATTGCGCTTCAACCCATAGTCGATTGCGACGACATGAAACTCCGGGTTCTCCTGGCGCGGATAACCCTTGTTCCACACCCAGCGCATTTCATCCCAGCCATAGCTCTGCCCACTGGTCACCTCGGGCACGAGGTCCATGCCGTCGAGCCCCGGCCACGCGGCGGCCTCGGCCTTCAGCGCTTCCAGGTCGAACTCACCATCGGGGCTGTGGGCGATCACCGCGTTCGGCATGCCCTGCTCGCGAATGCGCGCCGTGAGCGCGCGCGTGTCCACCTCGGCAATGGCGATGATGCCGCGTGCCTTCAGCCACTGATCAAGCGTTTCGGCCGCGCGATAGTTCGAGGGCGCCGAGATCGAGGCGCGCAGCACCGCCCCGCGCGCGCCGGTGCGGGCCGCGAGGTTCGAGGTCTCCGTGTCCTCGTTATTGGCGCCGACATTGCCGATGTGAGGGAATGTGAAGGTGATGATCTGCGCCGCGTACGAAGGGTCGGTCAGGATCTCCTGGTATCCGGTCATCGCCGTGTTGAAGCAGACCTCGCCGACGGCCGTGCCGACCGCGCCGAGACCGCGGCCCTTGATGACCGTGCCGTCGGCAAGTACGAGGCGCGCCGTCGCCGGCGGGCGAGCCCAGGCGTCAGTCGTCGCGGCCTTGCTGGCAGTGCTCATGGCATCACCTGTGGTTGTCGGCGCTTCGGCGCGCGAGTTGTATTTAGTGTGCGTAGAGGCGGTTCGCCAGTACGCGAGACCGCCTCCTGCACAACCCAAGACCGGCCGCGGCCCAATGAAGGCGAGCCTTCGGCCCTCAGTAAACGCGAGCCTTCGGCTCGACGTACTTCATCTCGTTGGTCAGCGTGTAGGTGTGCACCGGCCGGTAGTCGATCCGCACCTCGTGCTTGGCGTCATCGGCCCAAGTAAGCGTGTGCTTCATCCACTCCTTGTCGTCGCGATCGGGGAAATCCTCGCGCGCGTGGGCGCCACGGCTTTCTTTGCGGTTGTTCGCCGAGATCATGGTGACCGCCGCCTGCGCGATCAGGTTGTCGTATTCGAGCGTCTCGATAAGGTCGGAGTTCCAGATCAGCGAGCGGTCCGAGACCGCGATATCGCCCGTCTCCTTCCAGATCTCGACGATCTTCTCGGCGCCTTCCTTGAGGACGGGACCATCGCGGAACACGGCGCAGTTCGACTGCATGAGACGCTGCATCTTCAGGCGCAGCGCCGACGTCGGCTGGTCACCCTTGGCATGGCGGAAGCGGTCGAGGCGCGAGAGCGCGAGATCGGCGGCATCCTTCGGCAGGTCCTGGTGCGCGCTTCCCACCTCCGTGGTCTCGGCCGCCTTGAGGCCTGCCGCACGTCCAAACACGACGAGATCGATAAGCGAGTTCGAGCCGAGGCGGTTGGCGCCGTGCACCGAGACGCATGCTGCTTCGCCGATGGCCATGAGGCCCGGCACGATCTGATCGGGATTGCCCCCCTTCAACGTGACGACCTCGCCGTGATAGTTCGTCGGGATACCGCCCATGTTGTAGTGGACGGTCGGCAGCACCGGGATCGGCTCGCGGTGCAGATCGACGCCGGCGAAGACCTTGGCGCTCTCGGTAATGCCCGGCAGACGCTCGGCCAGGATCTTCGGATCGAGATGGTCGAGATGCAGGTAGATGTGGTCCTTGAGCGGGCCGACGCCGCGCCCTTCGCGGATCTCGATCGTCATCGAGCGCGAGACGACGTCGCGCGAGGCGAGATCCTTCACGTGCGGGGCATAGCGCTCCATGAAGCGCTCGCCGTTCGAGTTCGTGAGGTAGCCGCCTTCGCCGCGCGAGCCCTCGGTGATGAGCACGCCGGCACCGTAGACGCCGGTCGGATGGAACTGCACGAACTCCATATCCTGGAGTGGCAAGCCGGCGCGCAGCACCATGGCATTGCCGTCGCCGGTACACGTGTGCGCGCCCGTGCACGAGAAGTACGTGCGGCTGTAGCCGCCGGTCGCCAGGATCGTCTTCTTGGCGCGGAAGCGATGCAGCGTCCCATCCTCGAGACAGAGCGCTATGACACCGCGGCAGGCTCCCTCCTGATCCATGATCAGGTCGATCGCGAAGTACTCGATGAAGAACTCCGCCGAGTAGCGCAGCGACTGGCCATAGAGCGTGTGCAGCATGGCATGGCCGGTGCGGTCGGCCGCCGCGCATGTGCGCTGGGCGGGCGGGCCCTCGCCGAACTCGGTGGTCATGCCGCCGAACGGTCGCTGGTAGATGCGGCCATCCTCCGTACGGCTGAACGGCACGCCGAAGTGCTCCAGCTCGTAGACGGCCTGCGGCGCGTTGCGGCAGAGATATTCGATCGCATCCTGATCACCCAGCCAGTCCGACCCCTTGACGGTGTCGTACATGTGCCAGCGCCAGTCGTCCTTGCCCATGTTGCCGAGTGAGGCTGCGACGCCGCCCTGTGCCGCGACCGTATGCGAGCGCGTCGGGAAGACCTTCGTGATGCAGGCCGTCTTGAGACCGGCCTGGGCGCAGCCGAGCGTGGCGCGCAGACCGGCGCCGCCGGCACCGACGACGATGACGTCGTACGTGTGGTCGGTAGTCGGATAGGCCTTGCCGTTGACCGCCGGCTTGGCGACACCGTTGGCTTGTGCGTTCATCGAACTCTAGCTCCCGAATGCGAGCTTCAACACCGCCAGGATGCACGTCGCACCGACGGCAATGGCGAAGAACGTGTTGAGCATGAGGAGCACGATCTTGAGCCCCTCCGAGTGGATGTAGTCCTCGATGACCGTCTGCATGCCGAGGCGCATGTGGATGACGCCCGACAGGACGAGCATTCCGAGCGCAATGGTCACGAGCGGATTTGCCAGCATCTCGCTGGCCTGCCCGTAGCTCGCACCGACAAGGCGGAGCACGAGGAACACGGCGAAGATCACGAGGACGAGGTTGGCGACGGCGGTCACGCGCTGGCGCCAGAAATGATCGGTGCCTTCCTTGGCCGAGCCGAGGCCGCGCACGCGGGCGAGCGGGGTGCGGATCTGAGCCTCATTGGGCGAGGGCGTCGGGCGAAGCGTCGTGGTCATGGCGGCCCCTCAGAACATGAACGCGGCGATCCAGACGAGGATCGTCAGCGAGATTGAACCAATGAGGGAACCCCAGCAGAGGGTGTCCACCGTCGCGAGATCGAAACCGCGGCCCGTATCCCAGATCATGTGGCGGATGCCGCCGAGCATGTGATGGAAGAGTGCCCAGGTATAGCCGAAGAGGATCAGCAGGCCGATCGGCGTGCCGAGAATATATTTCGCGTGGTAATAGGCGGCCGACCCGCTCGCCGCCGAGACGAGGTAGAACGCCAGCAGCAGGGTGCCGAAGTACAGAGCGACGCCCGTGATGCGATGGACGATCGACATCATCATGTTGATGAGCGGGCTGTAGATCTGGAGATGTGGCGAGATCGGGCGCTGCGTCCCGGCGGATGGCTTGGCGCTGGCCATACTTTCGGCTCTCGTTAGCTGGGCGCCGGATCAAGGCACCGGCGGGCGCCGGCGAAGCTCGAAACGGTCCCTTTTGCCTCTGGGTCAGCAGACGCCCGTCCGTCCGTTGCCAGCCGAACACGCGCCCCTGGTGCGGCGAGGCCCCTATCAGACCCGCCAAACCGGCTTTTAACGCGGTGCAGCAACGGGGGCAATTGCTGTGTTGGTTCTAAAGTGGATTTGTTCTCGGCCGAATCGGCTGTGTCTTCAATGGAAAAGACTTGGGCGATGACCGCCTGCATGGCAGCCATCGCCCATCGGCACCAATGCGCAGGAAAGGCTCCTGCTCAGTGGATCTCTTCCTGCTTGCGGAGTGCCGCCCTCAGGATCTCGATGTTGAAGCCGGGCGCGCGTGCCTGGTCGAGGATCACGGCCTCCTTGCGCGAGAGGAGATCGCAGGCGCCTCTGATCTTGTCGGCGACCGCGTGCGGGATCACCACGGCACCGTGGCGGTCGGCATGGATGAGATCATTGTGCTTCACGACCATGCCGTGCACGCGCACCTCCTTGCCGTAGTCGTGGAGGTGCGTCCAGGCGTGGCTCGGCGCCAGCGAGCCGGCGAGCGCGAAGAAGCCCGGCGCCCACTGCGGGATGTCGCGGATGCAGCCGTCGGTGATCACACCGAGCGAGCCGAGGCCCTTGTGGACGGTGCTCTGCACTTCGCCCCAGAAGGCGCCATAGCCGACCTCGGCACCGTCGAGGTCCTGCAGCACGGTGATCGTCGGTCCGGGGCCTGAGGCGATGTACTCGTAGTAGCCGATGCGCTGGTTACGGGCGGCTTCGCCGGTGAGCTCGTTCGGGTGGGTCGCACGGCACGTAGCGACGCGTGCGTAGCCGACGACGGCGACCACATCCGGGAACGGGCACACGAACGGCTTCACCGTATAGCCGGTGAGACGACGCTCGGGTGCCACGATCTCGAGCGCGTTGCAGATTGTCGGGGTGTCAACGGTCTTCAGAAATTCAAGCGTTTCTACTGAAACAGTGGTCATGGGCAGTTCCTCGGTCGAGCTTTGGTTGCGTGGGAGGTACGGTTGATCGATGGCCCCTGCCGGCATGGCATAGAGCTGGGAAGGCGAGGCACCTCTTACCGGCAACCGGCGGACAAAACTACTGCGCGGCGAGCTGGATGCGCCGCTCGTCGACGCCAACCTTGCGCGCGGCCTCGACGATGGCACCCCAGGTATCCTCGGGCAGCGGCACGCCGTTGGCGAGACGTTCCGCCTTCGTGCGCTCCTCGGGCTCGCCGGGAATGAGCACCTCGTCGCCCGCCTTTGCGGGCCGCGCACCCTTCACGAACTCGATGTAGCGTTGCATGTCCTTGGAGAAGAAGCCTGACGTATCGAGCTTGCTCGGATCGACGTAGAACGAGAGCATACCGTTCGAGAACTTGCGACCCGGCTCGGTTGCGCCCGTGCCTGTGAGCGAGCCGCCGAGCAGCTCGCACATGAGCGCCAGACCCGAGCCTTTGTGGTCGCCGAAAGCGCGGATGGCGCCCTTGCCCTGGCTGTGGTTGCGCAGCCCCGTCGGCGTGTAATCGCCATAAAGCACGTGAGGATCGTTGCTCACCTTTCCGTCGGGGCCGATGAGCGCATCCTCCGGCAGCGCTTTGCCACCGAACGACGCATTGAGCACCTTGCCCTCCGCGACAACGGATGTCGCAAAATCGAGGATCACGGGCCTCTGGCCCGGACGCGGCACGCCCACACAATAGGGCGCCGTCGAGAAACGGCGCTCCGTCGCCCCGAACGGTGCGACGAGAATGCTGCCGGCCGCGTTGACGAAGTGCACCGACACGAGCCCCTCGGCGGCCGCCATCTCCGCCCAGTCGCCGACGCGGCCGATGTGGCCGACATCGCGTAGCGCGACGCACGCCAGCCCCATCTCCTTGCACTTCCTGATGCCCAACGCGACAGCCTGCGGTGTGATGGTCTGCCCGAAGCCATACTGGCCGTCGACAACAGCAATCACAGGCGTTTCCGAAACGATTCGGATCTCACGGTCGGCGATGAAGGCGCCTTCGGCCTTCCACTGCAGATAGCGCGGCACGCGCTGCACGCCGTGGCTGTCGTGCCCGGTGAGGTTCGCGATCACGAGGTATTTGCCGATGCGCTTGCCCTCGGCCTCCGAGCAGCCGGCCTTGATGAAGATATCGCGCACGAGATCCTCGAGCGCCTGGGCCTTGATACGGATCATTCGTCCTCCCGGGAGGTGTCGGCTTGGTGGGGAATTTCCTCCCCTCCATCGCACGGCGCGCGGGGGGCGGTCCACTCCGCGAGCACCGCAGGAGGCGAGAAGGGGGATTGCGCAAAGCAAGGATCGGCGTGCGCCGTAACTATTGCCCGCCCCGCTTGCGCATGGTCAAGCCAACCATCAGCGCAGTGAAGCGGTCGTAGGAGGCTTCCCGCATCCACGCTGCTGAGCAAGCGTCGCTAGATATTGCTGCCTTGCCTGCAACGCCTCGACTTCTTTACTGGCCGCCCCCTGAAAATCCATCCCAAACCAGAGTATGGGAATAAATAGACCAGCCACCCCAGCAGCGACGTTCTGCGCGACTTTTAGGCCCTGCTCTTCTGCCAATTGAGCGACCTTCTGATTGTTATTCTGCGCCTCAGCGGCGATCGCCGTGCAATCCATTGCCGCGTCAGTGGCTTGAATGAGAGCGATAGGTTGCGGTGCTCGGCCAGCACATCCAGCCAAAAGCAGTCCGATTACCAGAAGAATTGTCGGCATGTGGCCCCCGCCCGAAAATTGATTCGCTCGAATACGACGCGCGAGAATTACACAAGCGCCTGCATAAGCTCCTTTTCGCCGTTAGCGAAGAACGCCGATTATCCCCGAAAAACATATACAGAAGTCGCAGGCCCCACGCGCATCGGTTGCCATAGGTAAATCCATGACAATCGAGAATTGAGCGACCGACCGCGAGGTTTGTCCTGCGATAAGGGCCTCGTGAGACGGACAGGTTTGGCGCTGAGGGAATGATTGGAGGCGACGGCCGGAATCGAACCGGCGTTTACGGATTTGCAGTCCGCTGCGTCACCACTCCGCCACGTCGCCTCACCATCGGGCGGCGCAAACCGCGCCCCGATGAGGACATGCGCCCGGGTGAGCCCCTGCTCGTTACCGAAACAGGGCGCGACGCACAGGCGACCGTCTAGCACAGCTCTCGGCCAGCGCAAATGGCCAGTGCGGCCCGCGGCCGATCGTCCGCTTAGCCTTATCGCAACGACGTGAGCTGACCGCTGCCACAATGATGGCTATACTGGTGTCATGCTTCAGTCCCGTATCGACATCGTCGTCCGCAAACCGCAGGCGGGCGACGCGGAAGCACTGGCGGAGCTCTTCGGCAAATCCTGGCGGCTTGCCTATTCGGGGATCATTCCCCACGCGCATCTGGAGGGCATCATCCGGCGCCGCACGGTGGAATGGTGGCGTGGCGTCGCGAGCCGCGGCGAGGGAATGCTGGTGCTCGAGGTCAGCGGTGACGTCGCCGGCTACACGACGTTCGGTCGCGCGCGCTCGAAGGGTCGCTTCCAGGGCGAGATCTACGAGCTTTATGTGACGCCGACCCATCAGGGCCTCGGCTTCGGCGAACACCTTTTCGAGGCGGCGCGCCATGCGCTCGATGTCAGGCGGCTCTCCGGCCTCGTCGTCTGGGCGCTCGCGGAGAACGATCAGGCCTGCCACTTCTACTGGCGTCGCGGCGGCCGGCCGATCGCGCGCCTCTTCGATGTGCTCGGTGACAGCAAGGTCGAGCGCATTGCCTTCGGTTGGCGCTGAGGCGCCGCCGCAGCTCGTTTCCTGCCCTAAAAAGCAAAAGGGTCAGGCGCTCACCTGACCCCGTTGCTATTGCTGATGGCAGAGATCAGCCCTTCGAGAGGCACTTCTTCTGCTTCGTGCTCCAGTATTTCATGGCGCCGCAGCGGCCGGGACCAACCTTGGCGACTTTCTTCTTCGCCGGCTTCTTGGCGACCTTCTTCTTGGCGACTTTCTTCTTGGCAGCCTTCTTCTTCGCCACCTTCTTCTTGGCGACGAGTTCGATCGCGCTGTCGGGCGTGATCTTAGAGGCAGGCGCCACCGCGGGTGCGGCCTGCGCCGAGGTGAACAGGAACGCGCCGAGCGCCCCGGCGAGAGCCAGCTTCGCGAACTTCATGACAATTCCTCCACAGTGAGCATCGAGCTTGCAAGCAAGACACCGTGGCCGCAGGAGAACTGAACCCTTATCACCCTCGGTGTCGGCGACACCATTGCATTTTATTCTATCGACAGGAAGTAACACGGAATATATGCACAATATAAACCGCTCTCGTGGCCCGCTAGTCACACATATTCCGTAGCCGTCTACTTGAATGGTTGTTAATCTATCACATGAACGCTTGTTAATCTCGACCAGCGACGCCGGTAAGACAGTTGTGCTATAGGTGTTGTTGCTGCAGTGCCGCAAATACCGGATAGCTTATGTCGCACAATACGTTCGGCCATCTTTTCCGCGTCACGACCTGGGGCGAGAGCCACGGGCCTGCCCTCGGCTGCGTCATCGACGGCTGCCCGCCGGGCATCGCGCTGACGACCGCGGACATCCAGGCCTACCTCGACCGCCGGCGGCCGGGACAGTCGCGCTACACGACCCAGCGCCGCGAGCCGGACGCGGTGAAGATCCTATCCGGGGTATTCGACGATGATGCCGGACGGCAGGTGACGACCGGGACGCCGATCTCGCTCATGATCGAGAACACGGACCAGCGTTCCAAGGACTACGGCGAGATCGCCGACAAATTCCGGCCCGGCCACGCCGACTACACCTACTTCGCCAAGTACGGCATTCGCGACTATCGCGGCGGCGGGCGCTCGTCGGCGCGCGAGACGGCGGCGCGCGTGGCGGCGGGGGCCGTGGCGCGCGCGGTGGTGGAGGGCGTGACGATCCGCGGCGCGCTCGTGCAGATCGGCTCACGCGCCATTGACAGGAGCCGCTGGAACTGGGCCGAGGTCGACAACAATCCCTTCTTCTGCCCCGACGCCGAGACTGCGGCGCTGTGGGCGGACGATTTGGACGCCGTGCGCAAGGCCGGTTCCTCGCTCGGCGCCATCATCGAGGTGATCGCGGACGGCGTGCCTGCGGGATGGGGTGCGCCGATCTACGGCAAGCTCGATCAGGACCTCGCGTCGGCCATGATGAGCATCAACGCCGTGAAGGGCGTCGAGATCGGCGATGGCTTTGCCGCGGCAGCCCTCACAGGCGAAGCGAACGCCGATGAAATGCGCGCCGGCAACGACGGCAAGCCCGTGTTTCTCTCGAACCATGCCGGGGGCATTCTCGGCGGCATCTCGACCGGCCAGCCCGTCGTTGCACGTTTTGCCGTGAAACCAACGTCCTCGATTCTCCAGCCGCGCCGCACCGTCGACAGGCACGGCAACGACACCGAGATCGTCACCAAGGGCCGCCACGATCCGTGCGTCGGCATCCGTGCGGTCCCGGTAGGTGAGGCGATGATGGCGCTCGTGCTCGCCGACCACTTCCTGCGCCATCGCGCGCAGAACGGGTAGCTGTTAGGCGCGCCCCGGAACATCACCGAGTGAGCGCAGGAACAGCCCGAAGGTCAGCAGGCCCTCGGGCCACGGTCCGTGGCCCGATGCCGTATTCAGATGCCCCGCGTTGGCGATGATCGAGACATCCGCACCCCAGGCGGCGCCAAATGCCTGCGCGCGCTCGATGGAGCAGTGCGGATCATCCGAGCTGCCGATCAGGCGCGATGGAAACGGGAGCGGCACCATGGGCAAGGGCGCGAACCCGCCCTTTCTCGCAGGCCATGTGTCCGTGCCTTCGAGGTCAGCCGGCGCCACGAGGAAGGCACCCGCGAGGCGGCTCGGCACGAGACGCGGCGCTGCGTGCACAACCGCCGACACACCGCAACTGTGGGCGACAAGTACCACGGGGCGCGTGGCCGTCGAGACTTCCTCGACGATGCGCTCGACCCAGTCGGCGAGGCGCGGCGTATCCCAGTCCGTCTGCTCGATGCGGCGCGCGGTCTTGAAATGGCGCTCCCAGCGCGATTGCCAGTGGTCCGGACCGGAGTTCGTCCAGCCCGGCACGATCAGCATGTCGATTTCGGAGGTTCGCATCATTGAAGTATAAAATGAATGTCAAGACTGCTGCCACACCGCTGGCGGCAACGCCGATGAGAATGGGCTGACCTGACGAGGTCCGCCTTCTATACTCCGCGCCCATGAACACAGACACGATGACGACGAGCGAAGTCCCCGCCAAAGACCGCATCAGCGTGCCCGACGGCGAACCTGTGCCCGTTGGCAAGGGCAGTCACGTCTATCTCGTCGACGGCTCGGGATACATCTTCCGCGCCTTCCACGCGCTGCCACCGCTCACGCGCCCGTCCGACGGTCTGCCGGTCGGCGCCGTGCACGGCTTCTGCGCGATGCTGTGGAAGCTCATCCAGGATGCCAAGGCGGGACGCGGGCCGACCCATATCGCCGTCATTTTCGATGCCTCGCGCCTCAACTACCGCAACGACATCTATCCAAATTACAAGGCGAACCGGCCGCCGCCGCCCGAGGAGCTCATTCCGCAGTTCCCGCTCATCCGCGCGGCGGTGAAAGCCTTCAACATTGCCTCGATCGAGCAGGAAGGCTTCGAGGCCGACGACCTCATTGCGACGTACGCGAAGGCCGCGCTCGACGCCGGCGGCGACGTCACGATCGTCTCGTCCGACAAGGACCTCATGCAGCTCGTCAAGCCGGGCATCGTCATGCTCGACACCATGAAGGGCAAGCTGATCGGGCGCGAGGAAGTCATCGAGAAATTCGGGCTGGAGCCCGCCTGCGTCGTCGACATCCAGGCGCTCGCCGGCGACTCGACGGACAACGTACCGGGCGTGCCCGGCATCGGCATCAAGACGGCAGCCGAGCTCATCCGCGAGTATGGCGACCTCGACTCGCTGCTGGCGCGAGCGGGTGAGATCAAGCAGCCGAAGCGCCGCGAAAAACTCATCGAGTTCGCCGAGCAGGCGCGCATGAGCCGCGAGCTCGTGCGTCTCAAGGACGACGTGCCGGTGGAGGTGCCGGTCGAGCGCCTCGGCTTGCAGGAGCAGCTTGCCGATCCCCTGCTCACGTTCATGCGCACCATGGAGTTCAACACGCTGACGAAGCGTATCGCTGACGCCATCGGCGTAGCGCCGCCGCCGCCGCTCGAGCGCTCCGTCGGGTTAAGCGTGAAGTCGACGGGCGCGCCAAAAAAGGAAGTCGACGACAGATCCTCCGCCAAGGCCGGCGCCGAGACCCCCGGGGCTGGCGTCGAGTTCGGCCGCGCCACCGCACGCCAGCCGAAGATCGATCGCGCTGCCTATGAGACCGTGCGCGAACTCGCCCGGCTCCAGGCCTGGGCCGCAGAAATCCGCGACGTCGGCCACTTCGCCTTCGACACCGAGACAACCGGCCTCGATGCCATGACCGCCGATCTCGTCGGCTTCTCGCTCGCGACGGAGCCCGGCAAGGCCTGCTACGTGCCGCTCGGCCACACGACCGGCAATGTCGATCTCTTCGACTCTGGCGGCCTCGTCGAGGGCCAGATCGACAAACGCGCGGCGCTCGAAGTCCTGAAACCCCTGCTCGAGGACCCGGGCATCCTCAAGATCGGGCAGAACCTCAAGTACGATTGCCTCGTCATGCGCCGCCACGGCATCCGCGTCACATCCATCGACGACACGATGCTGATCTCCTACGCGCTCGACGCCGGCAAAGGTCTTCAGGGCATGGATGCCCTCTCCGAGCGCCATCTCGGCCATACGCCTCTCGCATTCACCCAGGTGATCGAGTTCGCGCCGGCGGCGAAGAAGAAATCCGATCGCACGTTTGCCGGCGTGCCGATCGACAAGGCAACGGAATATGCCGCCGAGGACGCTGACGTCGCGCTGAGGCTCTGGCTCGCCTTGAAGCCGCGCCTCGTCGCCGAACGCGTGATGACCGTCTACGAGACCCTGGAGCGGCCGCTGCTGCCCGTGCTGGCGGACATGGAAGCCGCCGGCGTCAAGGTCGATCGCGACATCCTCTCGCGCCTCTCCTCGACCTTCACGCAGGGCATCGCGCGCCTGGAGGACGAGGTGTACGCCCTGGTCGGGCGGCGCTTCAATCTCGGCAGTCCGCGCCAGCTCGGCGAACTCCTGTTCGATCAGCTCAAGCTGCCGGGCGGCAAGCGCACCAAGTCCGGCCAGTGGGAGACACGCGCCGGCCTGCTCGACGATCTCGCCGCCAACGAGGAGTTGCCGCCCGACGCGCGCAAGCTCATCAACACCATGCTCGAATGGCGCCAGCTCTCCAAGCTCAAGAGCACCTATACCGACGCGCTGCCGCTGCATATTCATCCGGAGACAGCGCGCATTCACACGAGCTACGCGCTCGCTGCCACGACGACGGGACGCCTCGCCTCGACCGATCCGAACCTGCAGAACATCCCCGCGCGCACGAAGGAAGGGCGCGAGATCCGCACGGCCTTCATCGCCGAGAACGGCGCCAAGCTCATCTCGGCGGACTACAGCCAGATCGAGCTGCGCGTGCTCGCGCACATAGCCGACATCCCGCAGCTCAAGAAAGCCTTCGCCGACGGCCTCGACATTCACGCAATGACGGCGTCCGAAATGTTCGGCGTGCCGGTCAAGGATATGCCCGCGGAGACGCGGCGGCGCGCGAAAGCGATCAACTTCGGTATCATCTACGGCATTTCCGCCTTCGGGCTCGCGAACCAGCTCGGCATCTCACGACAGGAAGCCGGCGACTACATCACCACCTACTTCCAGCGCTTTCCCGGCATCCGTGACTACATGGAGCGCACCAAGCAGTTCGCGCGTGAGCATGGTTACGTCGAGACGGTCTTCGGCCGGCGCATCCACTATCCCGAGATCAACACGAAGAACCCATCCATGCGCGGGTTCCTGGAACGCGCTGCCATCAACGCGCCCATCCAGGGCTCGGCCGCCGACATCATCCGCCGTGCCATGATCCGCATGCCGGGTGCGCTGGCCGATGCCGGGCTCGATCACACGACCATGCTGCTGCAGGTCCACGACGAGCTGATTTTCGAGGCGCGCGAGAGCGAGGTCGAGAATGCCCTCCCGCTCGTACAGCGCGTCATGGAGGGCGCCGCCGAGCCGGCCGTGAAGTTCTCGGTGCCGATCCACGTCGATGCCAAGGCGGCCGCCAACTGGGAAGCAGCGCACTAGCGCGTGGTTCGGCCGCGGGTTGCATTGCCCGCGTTTTCGGACCAATTAGTTCCGCTCCCCGAACATAGCTCCCGGCGCGGAGCGGGAGCCTTCCGCCATGGCCCAAACGCTGACATCGTTCTAAGGAACATCCTGGAAACCTTGCCTGCCCGCGCTGCGCCAAAGAATATGGAAACGACCAGATGCTCGAACGCCTGAAGTGCGACATCCTCATCCTGGGCTCCGGCGGTGCCGGCCTCTTCGCCGCGCTCCACGCCTACCAGGCGAACCCCGACCTCGACATCGTCGTTGCCACGAAAGGCCTCGTCGGCAAGTCGGGCTGCACGCGCATGGTGCAGGGCGGCTACAACGTCTCGCTCATTCCGGGCGACTCCGTCGAGCGCCACTTCATGGACACCATCGAAGGCGGCAAGTGGCTCCCCAACCAGGAGCTGGCGTGGCGCCTTGTCGAGACGGCCGTCGAGCGCGTGCGTGAGTTGGAGAACGAGGTCGGCTGCTTCTTCGATCGCAATCCCGACGGCAGCCTGCACGGCAAGGCCTTCGCCGGCCAGACGTTCGACCGCACGGTGCACAAGGGCGATCTCACCGGCATCGAGATCATCAACCGGCTCATGGAGCAGGTCTGGAAGCGCCCAATCCGGCGGCTCGAGGAGCATCGCGCCGTAGCCCTCATCCCGACCAAGGACGGCTCGGCCCTCTCGGGCGCGCTCATGGTGGACGTGCGCACGGGCAACTTCCGCTTCATCGAGGCGAAGGCCGTGCTGCTCGGCACGGGCGGCGGGCCGACCATGTACCTCTATCACACGCCCTCCGGCGACAAGAGCATGGACGGCATTGCCATGGGCCTGCGCCTCGGCCTCGGCCTGCGCGACATGGAGATGGTGCAATTCCACCCGACCGGCGTGCTCGCGGGCAAGGAAACCCGCATGACCGGCACCATCATCGAGGAAGGCCTGCGCGGCGCCGGCGGCTACCTGCTCGACGGCAACGAGCAGCGCTTCATGTTCAACTACGACCCGCGCGGCGAGCGCGCGACGCGCGATCTCGTCTCGCAGTCCATGTACCGCGAGATGCAGGCCGGACGTACGACGCCCAACGGCGGGTTGTACATCGCCATGGGCCATCTCGGCCGCGAGAAGGTGGCGAAGCAGTTCAAGGGCATGGTCGAGCGCTGCGCCGACTGCGGCTTCGACCTCGCGGGCGGCCTCGTCGAGGTCGTGCCGACGGCGCACTACCTCATGGGCGGCATTCTCTGTGATGTCGACACGAAGTCGGAGCTGCCCGGCCTCTTCGTCGCGGGCGAGGATGCAGGTGGCATCCACGGCGCCAACCGCCTCGGTGGCAATGGTGTCGCCAACTCGACCGTGTTCGGCGGCATTGCCGGCGACATCATGCCGGGCTGGATCGCCAAAAACCCCGGCCATCGCCCGCCGGATGAAGCCATGATCGAAGCCGAGATGGCGCGCGCGCTGCATCCCTTCTCGAAGGCCCGCGGCGACATCAACGAGATCCGCGAGAAC
>Ga0182740_1001062_pt1 | contig 20271 bp, 14 predicted proteins | sample eDN5th37CKraftBY_FD_128872 | JGI IMG/M metagenome (GOLD analysis project Ga0182740, IMG submission 128872) | Enriched backyard soil microbial communities from Emeryville, California, USA - eDNA 5th pass 37_C Kraft BY (version 2) (version 2) | ecosystem: Environmental > Terrestrial > Soil >...
ATTGGCTGTCGTTTCACCCTGCGCCTGACGCCAGTATCCGGCACCGATCCCCGCCTGAAAAGCCCTCGGCCCCACCCAATCCGCGCGAACCGGACGCCGGCTTGACGGGTGCTTCCGGTTCGCGCAGGCCGTTTCGACAGCACACGCCGTCCCGCCCGCACCTGCCGGAGCAGGGGATGCGAAACGACCGCGGCCCCTCCCGGATCTCCGGGAGGGGCCGCGGTCGATGTCAGTCGAGATGTCTGGGACGGCTCAGTGACCGCGTCGGACCAGCCGGCGCATCCGCTCGGAGGCGATCCGCGCCGAGCGCGTCGCTTGCCCGGACTCGTCCCGGCGGTCGGCCCGCTTCTCGATCGTGGCAGTCGCCACCGGGTCGCCGGTCGTGTCGGCAACGGTCACGCGGTGCGTGGACCGGCTGATCACGGCCTGGCTCACCGGCACGGCGCGCACCACGGCCTTGTCGTTGTCCTGATCGATGTAGAAACGCAGGGAGCGGGAGGAAGAGTTCGTCATGCTGCACCGCTTTCCGAACGCCATCATGCATGAAGCGGGATGGGCGTTCATGGTTCCCCGGACCAGGCCGGGGAGCGGTGCCAGAAGGCGCGCGTGGACCGGCTCAGGTCACGAGGTGATCGTTTGTCGATAACCCGTACTACTGCCAGCGTCCAACGACGCTCCCTTCACGGAGAGAGGGCGGGGAGATGCTCGACCCGCGCACAAAACCACGCTGCCGTCCGGCGGCGCACTCGCTATGATACCGCCGCTGCCGGGGTCGGGTCAACAATCCGGGCGCGTCCGTTCACCGGAGATTCACCCGTTCCCGGCCTTGCCGATCCTCCGCCACGGCCAGACAATGGGCCATCGTGAGCCGTGCGGATGCATCGGCTCCGCACGGCAGCAGGACATCAGGGCAGGAGCGGCAACGGGTGAATGCGCGGACGGAATCGGAAACGGACGGTCGGCCGGCACGCCCGACCATCGCGGTCGGCGCGGTGCCGAGATTCCCGCACGAGGCGGTGGATGCCTTCGTCGCGGAGGCCTTCACGGCAGCGGGCATGGACGCCACGGATGCGCGCGAGGCCGCCGAATTCCTCACGCTGGCCGACCTTCGGGGGGTCGAATCGCATGGCGTCGCCCGGCTTCCGGGGTATATCAGCCGCCTGAAGGCCGGCCAGATCGACCCCCACGCCGAGCTCGCCGTGGTTCAGGAGTGGCCGTCCACCCTCGCGCTCGATGCCCGCAACGGCCTCGGCCTCACGATGGGACGGCAGGCGATGGAGCGGACCATCGCCAAGGCGGAGGAATCCGGCATCTGCCTCACCACCGTCCGCCACAGCAATCATTTCGGCATCGCCGGGTCCTACGCCCTGATGGCCGCCGAACGTGGCCTCGGCGGCATGGCGATGACCAACGCCTCCCGGCTCGTCGTGCCGATGTTCTCCCGCGCGCCGATGCTGGGCACGAACCCGATCGCCTTCGCCGTGCCGACCGGCTCCGGACGCCCCTTCATCCTCGACATGTCCACCAGCACCGTCGCCTGGGGCAAGATCGAGATCGCCCGCCGCGCTGGCCTGCCGATCCCGGAGGGCTGGGCGCTCGACCGCGAGGGGCATCCCACCACCGATCCGAAGGCCGTGGCCGGGCTGATGCCCCTCGGCGGCCCCCGCGAGCAGTCGGGGCACAAGGGCTACGGCCTCGGCGTGATGGTGGAGGTGCTGACCGCCATTCTCGCCGGCAGCGCGTGGAGCTACGACATCGGGCGCAGCACGGCGGAATCGGGCTACTCCTCGCCCGGCGGCATCGGGCACAGTTTCCTTGCCTGGCGGATCGATGCCTTCCGCGATCCCGCCGAGTTCAACGCCGCGATGGACGCCATGATCGCCGAACTCCGCGCCGCGCCCCTGGCCGAAGGGGTGATCGCCGAAGGGGTGATGGTGCCTGGCGATCCCGAGGCCGAGTCGGAGGAGGTGAATCGCGCGCAGGGGACCCCGATCCGGGCCGAAGTGCTGGCGGAACTCGCGGAGATGGCGGCGACGGTCGGCATCCTGCCCCTCGATCACCCCGATCGCGGCGTTCCGGCGACCTGAACGCCGCCGATTCGGTATGCTTCCCGGATGACGTGTGACGTCCGGCCGCGACGGATCGCAGGACCCCGGGCAGCGCACCGTTGCTTGGGGAGGCCGATGACGGGGACGACAGCACGACGGCCGCGACTCGCGGATTCGATCATCGACGAACTGGCGGGAGAGATTCTGCGCGGCGACCTGCCGGCCGGCCAGTTGCTGCCGCCGGAACCGCAACTCTCGGAGCGGTTCGGGGTGAGCCGCACGGTGGTGCGGGAGGCGATCAAGCGCCTGCAGAGCCTGGGCCTGATCGAGGTCCGGCACGGCATCGGCACCATCGTGCTCGGCCATGCCGCCTGGGACGACCTTGATCCCGACCTGATCCGCATCCGGGCCGACGCCGGGCTGATCGGCGACCTCGCGGAGGACCTCTTCGCGATCCGGCGCACGATCGAGGTGGAGATCGCCGGGCTCGCCGCGCAGTTGCGCTCGGACGACGACCTGGCGACGCTGACGGCCATCGTCGCGGCGATGCGGGCGCCGGGGATCGCCCCGGAGACCTATACCGATCTCGATCTCGCCTTCCACGATGCGTTGCTCGTTGCCGCCCGCAACCGGTTGCTCGCCAAGATGATGCAGCCGGTGAACCAGATCCGCCGCATCGGGTCGCTGATCACCACCGGGTCGATGGAGCGGGTCATCCCCGATTCCATCGCCGGCCACGAGCGCATCCTCGCCGCGATCCAGGCGGGGGACGCCGCCCGCGCCCGCGCGGAGATGGCGGACCACCTCGACGAGTTCGCGCGCGACCTCATCACCGGCCTCTCGTCGGCGGGCGGGCGAACGGAGTAGGGCCAGACCGGAACGATCCCGCGGGCATGGCGGTCCTTCCAGGTTGCGTTGGGCCGGGGCGCGTCAGCTCCAGTAGAAGAGCCACCCGTAGACGCAGACAGCCGTCAGGATCGCCACCGGATACATCGTGCGGATGAAGGTGTCCAGCCGTCGCGCGCGGGCGAAGCGTTTCGCCTTGTAGCTCCGGTCCACCGCGATCGTCAACAGCACGAGCACCGCCGAGAGGCCGATGTAGACGTAGTAGCCCCATTCGATCGCGACCGTGTAGCCGATGTCCGGCAACTGGCTGGAGATCGAGTTCAGCATCACGGACGAGGAGAGCAGCGCCGTGATCGCGAACCCGACGCGGGCGCCCGCCTGTTCCGCCGGGAACCAGATCGCGATGTAGGTCACCAGCGTCAGCAGCACGAGCGGCAGCAGGTTCTTGATCAGGAACCGATTCACGTCGCGCCCGATGTCGATCACCGCCTGGAACTCGGAGTATTGCACCAGCCCCTGCGTGTCGTAATCGTCGGCCTCGGTGGTGATGGCGTCCTGCTCGAAGTTCACCGAATCCACGGACCAGCTCGGCACGCGGTTGAAGGGGCGGGAGAGGTCGAAGCCGCTGACGAGCCGCTGGGCCTGGGGTTTCTGGAGCAGGCTGGGATCGGGCACGTAGACGATGTCGGATTGCGTGTATTCCGGATTCTGGAAGCGGATGGTCAGCTGGTGCCGGTCCCAGGGGTAGTCCTGGTAGGCCATCGGCTCGTTGAACGTGCCCTGCACGCGGAAGAGCCGGTAGTTCATGCCGGCCCGGGTGGTCGAGCTGTTCAGCGGCGTTCCCAGCGAGAGGCTGCTGTTCTGGGCGTTGGTGAAGACGATGTTCAGCGGCGCATCGTCGCCGTTGTAGCGGAAGTAGATGAAGAAATCGGCGGTGTAGGTCTGGTTCGCCGTGGAAAGGTCGCGCAACTCGATCATGTCGATGCCGACGTAGACCACCCGGTACTGCCGGATGTAGTAGCCGTCGATGGCGATGGTGCGGCCCGAGGCCACCTCTTCCTGGATGTCGTGTTCGGAGAGATTGGTCACGAGGCGATACTGGGTCGGGGCGCTATAGAGATCCTGGTTGTCGAACTGGCCGATGGAGAAGCCTTGCGGGGAATCGCCCTCCGCGGTGAAGAAGACCGGTCCGGCCAGGCCCCGGAAGGCCGATTCCTGGTCGTTCATGGCGTGGAGCTGCGCGACGACCCCGGCCCGGTAGGCGGCGATCTGGTTCTGGTCCTCCGTGATGTGGGCGCGTTGCGAGGCGACGCCGAGCGCCATCACGGCGTCCCATGTCTTCGGGCCGCGCCAGCCAGGCGTTACCCCGTGGTCGGCCTCATACCGGCGGGCGAAGGAGAGCGTATCGCCGCCGACCGAGTCGTAGAGCAGGGGCGAGACGGCGTACATGTCCTGGGTGAAGTAGCCGGGGTCGTTCTGTTCCTCCGGCAGGTCGCTGAAGAGGCCGGCGAAGTACTCGCTGCCCAGCGACTCCGATCCCATGATGGGGGGATTCAGGCCGGCGCGCCGCATCTGCAGCACCATCTCGTACCCATTGGCGTTGGTCGTCACGAGGAAGACCATGCCGATGTTCTGCGCGGACTTCATCTCGTTCACGATCCGGGCGACGGAGCCGGTCCGGTCGTCGGTGATGGTCCAGGTGTGGGTGATGGTGCCCTTGGTGGCGAACGCCTTCGCGAACTCGGCGGCCAGCGAGGCTTCGTAGTCGCTGGTGCCGGCGATGATGCTCACCTCCTTCTGGCCGAGGACGGTGGGAATGTAATCGGCGAGGATGGTCGCCTCGGTGGAGTTGGTGAAGATGGTGCGGAAGTAATCGGAATACTGGGAGAGCGCGTCATCCGTCGCCTCCCCGGAGACGGCGGGCATCCCGGCCGCCTGGTAGATGGGGGCAGCGGCCAGCGAGGTGGTGCTGGAACCGTGGCCGATCACCCCCACGAACCGCTTGTCGTCCACGATCTGCTGGGCGATGGCCTTTGCCTGCTCGGCGTCGTTCTGGTCGTCGAAGAAGACGAGCTCCATTTTCGGGCCGCGGCTGACCGTGGCGTTGAAGTCGTCCCTGGCGATGGTGGCGGAGTTGGCGATCTGCTCGCCGATCGCCGCATTCTCCCCGCTCAGCGGGGCGACCACAGCCAGGTAGAAGACATCGGTCTCGTTCCGGTAGCGGTCGATGATGACGAAGGAGCCGATCGCGACCAGCAACAACAGCCCGGCCACCACGAGCGGCCATTTCGGGCCCGCCGGGGCGGCCGGCTTGCGCTCCTGGTCGTGGGGCTCGTCCAGGGCTGGCTTCGGCTTGATCCGGCCGCGGACGGTAGGCACGGGGATGCGGATGCGCACCCGCTTCGGCTCGGCGCCGGACCTCAGGCTGGGCGGCACCTTCGGCTTGTCGAGATCGGAGATCGCCGGCGGAACGACGGGATGGATCTCCGCCGCGCGCAGGGCATCGCGGCGGGCGCCGCCCCGGCTGTCGGGATTGATCTCCACGGCCCGGTCGAGGCAGTAGAGCCGCTCGCCCCGGTCGCTGGAGACCTCGGCGAGCCAGAGCCAGGCGATCTCGTTCTGCGGATCGCCCAGCAGCGCCATGGCGAACAGGTGCTTGGCGCTGTCGATCTCGTTCTGCTCGTACGCGTCGATGCCGCGATTGATGTACCCCAACGGCGACGATGGATCCGTGGCCACCCGCTGCTCCCCTCCCTGTTTCCATTCGTTGCGACGCCGGATCACCCACGATCCGGCCATCGTTCCCCATCAGCGTGCGCCACGCAACAGTTGCCCCGCGAGGATTCATTATCGGGAACGCGGGCGGTCGTGCCAACCCTGGGGTCGAGGCGGCCTCGCCCCGGCCGGCGGTCAAACGTAGAACACCCACCAGTAGATGCCGACGACGATCGCGATGACGAGGGGGTAGAGCGTTCGCAGCATGATATCGATCTGCCGGACGCGGACATATCGCTTGTCCTTGTAGCTCCGGCCAACAGCGATGGAGAGCATGACGACGAACGCCGCCAGCGTGATGTAGGCGTAGTAGCCCCATTCGATCGCCACGATGTAGCCGATGTCCGGCATCTGGCTGGCGATGGTGCCGAGCATCACCGCCGACGAGAGCAGGGAGGTGATGGCGAAACTCACGCGGGCGCTCGCCTGGTCGGGCGGGAACCAGAGCGCGACGTAGGTGACGAGCGACAGGAGTGCCAGCGGGAGCAGGTTCTTCAGCAGGTAGGAGGTGACGTTGCGCTCGATATCCACCACCACGCGGAATTCGGAGTACTGCACGAACCCGTTCGTGTCGTAGGTGTCCGCCGTGGTCGTCACCGACGCCTGGGCGTAGAGCAGGTCCATCACCTGCCAGTTCGGGATGCTATCGAATGGCTCGGACTGATCGAACGAACTGGCGAGGCGTTGCTCCATCGGCTCCGCCTGCGAGGCCGGGTCGACTACGTAGACGATGTCGTTCTGGGTGAGATGGTTGTTCTGGAAGCGGATCAGGAGCCGGTGCTGATCCCACGGGTAATCGCGGAAGTCCATCGGGACGTTGAAGGTGCCCTGCACCCGGAAGTAGACGTAATGCATGCCGTCATCCGTGGTGGAGGTGGAGACCGGCGTCCCCAGGGCCAGGCCGTCGGTCGTGGCGTTGGGGAAGGAGATGTCGAGCGCCTTGTCGTCGCCGTTGTAGCGGAAGGCGAGGAAGAAGTCGGCGTCGAACGACTCCTGGGTCAGGTCGAGGTCGCGCAGCTCGATCATCTCCACACCGATGTAGACCACGCGGTACTGCCGGACGTAGGCGCCATCGATCTCGAAGGCGCGGCCAGCGGCGATCTCCTCCTTCATGTCATAGAGGGAGAGGTTGGTCACCAGGCGATACTGGGTGGGGGCGCTGGAGAGGGTGTTGTCCTGGAACTGGCCGACGGAGAAGCCCTGGGGGGAATCGCCGCTGGTCGTGAAGTAGAACGGGCCGGACAGGCCCCGGAACGAGGAGTCCGGTCCGTCGATGTCGTGGAGTTTCGCCGTGATGCCGGACCGCACCCGATCGATGTCGGCGTCCTCGGGCTGGATATCGGCCCGGCTGGCGGCGGTGGCGAGCGCGGTGACGGCATCCCAGATCTTGGCGGGGCGCCATCCGGGCTGGACGCCGAATTCCTCCTCGTAGGTGCGCTGGAAGACGAGCGTATCGGCGCCGACGGCGTCGTAGATCAGCGGGGAAACGGCGTAGAGGCCGTCCGTGAAGTAGCCGGGTTGCCGGATCTCTTCCGGCTCGCTGGCGAAGAGCGACGGGAACCGCTCGGACCCCATCGTTTCCGATCCGAACATGGTGTTCGAGGGAATGCCGGCCCGCCGGCTGGCGAGCAGGAAGGCGTGGGCGTCGTCCTCGGTGAGGGTGAGCAGCACCATGCCCGCGTTCGGATCGGCCTTCAGGGCGGCGACGATCTGCGCGATCGACGCATTGGAGTCGCCCTCGGCGATCGTCCAGACGTGGGGAATCGTGCCGCCCTTCTGCGTGTAGGCGGTGCGGAACTGGGAGGTGAGCTCCTGTTCGTACTGCCCTTCGCCGGTGACGATGCTGACGCGGTCCTGCTTCATCACGTCGTGGAGGTAGGTGCCGAGCAGGATGCCTTCCGTGCGGTTCGAGAAGATCGTGCGGAAGTAGTCCGGATAGGCGACCAGTTCGTCGGCGGTGGATTGCGCCGTGATGGCCGGAATGCCGGCGCGTTGGTAGACCGGCGCCGCGGCCAGCGATGCCGCCGAGTCGCCATGCCCGATCACGCCGACGATCCGGGGGTTGGCGACGATGGTCTCCGCCACCGTGCGGGCGACCTCCGGGTCGCCCTGGTCGTCGAAGAAGACGAGGGCGATGTGCGGCCCCTTCGTCTTGCGGTTGAAGTCCTCGGCGGCGAGGGTGGCGCCGTTCCGCATCGCGATCCCGATATCGCTCTCCGGGCCGGACATCGGTCCGGCGACGGCGATGAGGATGTCCTCGGCGGCGGATTGCCGGTTCGCAAGCGGGATCGATATCCCGATGGCGAGGAGGACGCAGAGGAGCGCCAGCCACGGCGCCCAGCGGTAGCGTCGCGCAGGCGGGCGGTTTGCCGTGGGGCGAGCGCCGGGCGGTGGGGTGAGGGCGGGCGGCGGGAGGTGCAGGGCCTTCCGGACGCGGACGCCGGGATGCAGGATCTCGGGCATGCCGGAACGCCGCCGGTAGGATGGCGGCGGAACGGGGGTATCGAGGTCGGCGATGGGGGCGGGGGTGGATGGGCGTACGTCCGCCGCCCGCAGGCGATCGCGGTGACGGCGTCCGGCGCTCTCCGGGTTGATCCGCGCCGCCTCGTTCAGGCAGTAGAGCCGTTCGCCGGGCTCATCCGAGAGTTCGGCGAGCCAGAGCCATGCGATCTCGGATTCCGGATCGATGGCCAGCGCCTGGCCGACGTGATCGCGCGCGGCATCGGTATCACCGGCCTGAAAGGCGCGAATCGCCTGGTTGAGTTGCGACCGAATCCCCGGCGATGGCGTATCCCCGTCCACTGACTACCCCGAAGAGACCCGGCCGGTGCGAGGGCGGCCGGGTGCGATGGCCTGGCGGATCGAAGTGGGACCTCGTTGAAGGCGTGTGCAACCGGCAGGCCATCGGCCTTGCGGCGGGAGGCCTGGGCATTGGAGCGGGAGCGCACCGGTTCAGGATAGCCTACCCGAGCGCGCCGGAGCGGGAAAGCGGCGTGTTTCGATTGCAGGAAGCGTGATGCTTCTGGGCGGTGCCTGCGGAACCGGTATTCGACACGCCATCACGGGGACACCGTCTCGCCTGACGTGGCATGTGCTGAGACCTCGGCGAACCACGAGGGTTCGCCCTACGTGCGGTCGAATCGCCTGCCGATCCGGTCGTTTGTAGGGGCCGACTGCATGGCGGCCCGCCAAGCCGGCAGAGGACACCGTCGGCTTGACAGCCCACTGAGCGCAGCGAAGAGCCCCCGCACGAAGCACAATCGACCGAACCACCAGGTCGATGCTTTGCTTCTCGCGGGCGTCTCGCGGCCGACTACGTGTCGATCCGAGCGAGAACCCTCGGACCACCGGTTTGCCGCAGCAACCTACAGGGTCCAGAAGCGGCGATGCTGGGCGATGGCGTCGTCGATCGCGGCGCGGGAATCGAGGCCGACCCGCTGCGATGGGGGCATCGACTCCGCGCGGGGGCCATACGGCTCCTCCAGCGGCAGGATGTTGTTCAGGCCGTCGCAGAGCCCTTCCCCGATCGCCGCGGAGCAGTAGGGCGCGTAGAAATCGCTGTACCCGCCCTCCTGTGCGATCACGAGGCGGCTGGCGCAGATCTCGTCCGCCGCGTCGCGCAGGATACGCGTCATCGCGCGGTAGGCGGCGGTGGTGAGGGACATCCGCCCGAGCGGATCCTGCACGCTGGCATCCTGCCCGGCGGAGACCATGATCAGGTCCGGTGCGAACTGGCGGATGACGGGGACGACGATCGTCTCCATCACCTCCAGGTAGGCGCGGTTGCCGGAGCCCGCCGGCAGCGGGATGTTCACCGTCGTGCCCGCGCCCTTGCCCTCGCCCACCTGGTCGAGCGCGCCCCAGCCCACCGGGAAGAGGTCCTCCTGGTGGATCGAGATGAAGAGGACCGAGGGATCGTCGTAGAAGGCGTCCTGGGTGCCGTTGCCGTGGTGGACATCCCAGTCCACGATGGCGATCTTCGCGGCGCCGTGGGCACGCTGGGCGTGCCGTGCCGCGAGGGCGACATTCGCGAAGATGCAGAACCCCATCCCGCGATCGGACATGGCGTGGTGGCCGGGGGGCCGCACCAGCGCGTAGGCGTGGTGGACATCGCCGGTCATCACGCTGTTCACGGCGGCGACCACGCCGCCAACGGCGAAGCGGGCGATGCGATCGCCCCCGCGCCCGATCGGCGCGCCCCGGCCGGTGTCGCCGCCGGTCTTGCCGACATCCTTCACCCGGGTGATGTATTCCTGGGTGTGGTAGGCGAGCAGGATCTCGTCGTCGACCTCAAGATCGGGGATGCGCTCCATCGCGTCGGTGTAACCGAAGAGATCGAGCAACTGCTTCGAGCGAATGGCGATGGCGGGGCTGGAGAGGTGGGGGACCGGGTCGGCGAACGGGAAGGGATCGCGGTAGCCGATCAGGTACTGGCCGGGATTGTGGGTGAGGTAGCGGTCGTCGAAGACGAGGCCAACGCGGCGATCACGGCGATGCATCATCCGGGCGAATCCTTCTGCGCGGAGGGAGGTTTCGTGGGTCGGCTCGCCACAGCCGAAGCATCACCATAGGAGGATTTCCGGATTCGCGCAAGGACGCGCGGCCATCGCGGCGCTCAGATGCAACGATCCCCGGCCTCCTGCGAGGCCGGGGATCGTCGTCATGGGTGCGGGTGTGTGGTCGAACGGATGCCTACCAGTGGACGGCCAGGGCCATGTCGTCCATCACGTTCCACATCCAGGTGAAGGTGCCCCAGTCGTAGAAGCGGAGCTTGCCGGTTCCCGGATCGGAGAGATAGACGCCGCTGTCATCGTAGCCATAGGCGACCATGACGTGCTCACCCGCCGTGAGCTGGTAGGTGGTGCCATCCGACGACGTCTCGTAGGTGCTGGTGTCGCCCCAGAGGCCGAGCCAGACGAGGGTCGGGTACCCGGCGGCGATCTGCTGCTTCAGGGTATCGGTGCCGCCGTAGAAGACGGTGCCATTGAAGCCGAACGCCTGCAGGGCGGGAACCAGCGGCTCGGCGTAGACGCCGTAGTCGGTGGTGTTGCCCCACTGGCCGTTGATGTCGCCGCGATAGCCCCAGTGGGGGTTCGCGCTCTGCGGCACGTAGGCGTCGAACGACCACTCGCTGATCCAGTTGCCGAGGGCGCCGGTCGCGATGGAGAGCGAGGCGTACTCGCAGCTCAGGCCGCGCTGCTGCTGGTAGGTGGAGATGCCGGGGATGATGACCGCGCCGGAATCGCTGCTGGTGGCAGTGGTCGACGCGGAGGTGCCCGCGCCAGTCGTGTCGCTGCTGGCGGTGGGAACGGTGCCGGAGAAGGAGGCCACCTCGGCGCCGGTGGAGCAATCGCTGCCGTCCACCCAGATCGTCTTGCCGCCGACGTAGGCGCCGTTGATATGGAATTCCAGGTAGAGCATCGCGCCGGACGATGCGGCGGACGTATCGAAGGCCAGCGCGGCGACGCCGCTGCTGTCCGTGACCTCACGGTCACTGCTGATGATGTCCGAGGTGCCATCGTAGGAGAGGGCCAGCGACACATCGGTGCCCGCGCTCGGAGCCCCACCCGAGCGGACCTCGAACGACACACCGACACTGCATCCGGGCGCCGGGTGCGTCGCGTCGATGGTTGCCCAGGCCTCAACCGATGCGTCCTGCGCCAACACGGATGGTGCGGCGAGCGGCGAGCAGAGGCTCGCGGCGATGCCGCCGATAACCAGTGCGCGGGTCACTGTCCGTCGCATGTTTCCCCCTCAATCCCCTTGCGGGTGCAGTTCTTTCCGAGAAGCAAGCTGCTTCACGTTCCCCACGGTATCGCCCGGTATACGCAACCTTGTCAAGGCCGGATGTATCCGAAGCACACGCGATGCCGACTGTACCAAGCCGGGACGAATCGTGCTTTCAGCAAATTCCCAGCTGTGACCACATCGTCACAGCTGGGCGGCCGATCGGACCGAATCCTGTCGCGCGTACGTATGATGGCATCATCGGCCAGGAATCCGGATGATGCAATGGGCCGGGCGTGAACCCGCCACGCCTCTGCCAGATCTGTGCCAGGCAGGCATGGCATGAATGCACGTTCTCTCGGTGCGCGGGCAGGATTCGGTCCGGTTCAGGCGGCATCGGCGTCGTGCGCGGGGCGCTCCAGGTCCTCGCCGAGGAAGTGCCGGCGCGCCGCCTCGTCCGCGACCAGCCCCTCCGGCCCCGTCATGAAGATCGGGGCGAATCCGCCCGCGCTGGGATCGAGGGCCCGGGCCTCGGCGACACGGTCGCGCAGGGCATCCGCCTCCGGTCCGACGCCGGTCATCAGCGGGGCGGACCAGATCGCGTGCTGGCGCAGGGTTTCCCGGGCGGCTCGCTGGCTGGCGGCGAAGGCCTCCGGGAGTGCCGTCCAGTCGTCGGGTGCGGCCAGGAGGTCGCGCAGGGCGCGGACATCCCGGAAGGCGAGCGAGAGGCCGTGCCCCTGGCTGGGATCGTTGGCCCCTGCCGCATCGCCGATCAGGACGACGCCGGGCGCATGCGTGACATCGACGACGATGTCCGCGTTCGGGAAGAACCCGGCGGGGCCTTCACTCCGCCACTCGCCGATCGCACCCTCGGGTAGCCAGGGCCGCATCGCCTCGATCAGCGCGGCGGGCAGTTCCTCCCGCTGGAGGCGTTCCGCCTCGGGGGTCGGGCAGACGAAGTAGATCCGGTTCGTGCCGCCAACCTGCGGGAAGACCATCGCGAAGCCGCCGGGAAAATAGGCCTGATGCGCGGATTCCGGGTCGAGGTGGAGCCCGGAGACGATCGCTCCGGCGATGGCATGGTGGATCGGGTCGCGCTGACCGCTGCCGCCGATCCAGCCCCGGACGGCGCTCCGCTGGCCGTCCGCGCCGACCAGCAGGCGGGGCGCGTAGGCGGTGCCGCCCGCTGCCGCGTCCACCGTCGCCACGATCGTGTCACCGTCGCGCTGGAGGGCGAGCGCGGCTGGCCGGTGGATCGTCGCCCCGGCGTCCCGGGCGGCGCCCAGCAGGGCATCCTGCATCGCCGGGTGGCGGACGCTGATCTCGCCGGGCGAGCCGGGCATCAGGTCGGCCCAGAGGAAGCTGTCGTCCCGCTCACCATCGCGATACCGGGTCCAGCGCGGCAGTTCGACCGCGCCCGCTCCGGCGAGCAGGGCCTGCTCCAGGCCGAGGGCGCGCAGTTCCTTCACCCCCCACGGGTGGATGCTCTCGCCCCGGATGCGGTCGCGGAAGACCGGTTCGCGCTCGACGATGGCGACGGTATGGCCAGCCCGCGCGAGGACGGCCCCGAGCGCGCTGCCTGCGACCCCGCCGCCGGCGATCAGGACATCGATGGGACGTGGCGTGCGGTCGGTTGGGGATGGTGCGCTCATGGAGTCCCTGGGGTGAAACGGGCCGGAGCGCCCGTTGGTGGGGCGCTCCGGTGCGGCGGTGGTCGATTCGATCCTGGCCCGGATCAGGAGCCGTGCGTCTCGCCGATCATGTAGGCGATGAGGACGATGATGAACGCGGCGGCATTCGCGAGCGCGGTGTAGAGCACGCGCTGGCGGGCATCGGTGCGGGTGCTGGCGTAGCCGTGCTCGAACCCGACCGGGATGATCGCCAGGAGCGCCACGAGGAAGTGCGTCGCGGTGATCGACTTGCCGGAGCTGATCAGCGAGAAGCCCATCATGTACTGGAGGAGCAGGAGGGTTGCCGCCGCGAACGACACGCCGCGTTGCCAGGAGAAGGCGGCTCCGGTGATCAGCGTGCGGATGTTCAGGATGAGGGCGGCAAGGAAGCCCAGCAGCGTGAGGCTGCCGATGATCATGTGCGCGGTGGTCATGGGCGTCTGGGGATCTCCTTTGATCGGACGGACGGGGGCGAGGAACCGGCTCCTGCGAATGGGACGCATTCGCAGGCACGCGCGCGGAACGCTGTCGCTTCTTACCGCATTATGGCATTATCGGCCTGCATCTGACGCCTCGATCGCCTGAATCACGGGTCGATTCTGCATCCATGCCTGTTGCGCATGGCGGATCGGGGTGGAATCATGCGCGGTGCAATCGTGGGATGCCGAGGACCTTGTGCCGGGCGCATGACGGCGTGCCACTGGCGTGGCCTTTGTATACTGCGGTGACACGAGCAAGCGAATACCACCGGATCGTCGCGCGACCGCGAGCGCCCCGTCTCCCGTGCGAGCGCCGCGCGGCGAGGACGCCGATTCGATAGGCCCAATCATCTGGATGAGAACGCGAGGAAACGACGCATGACCGATCACATCGAACGCCAGGCGCACGACGAGGCCGTCGCGACGATCGAGGCGCTGTTCGCCGAGAACCGCACGTTCGCGCCGCCCGCCGAGTTCGTGGCCCAGGCCAACGTGACCGATCCCGCCATCTACGAGCGGGCGCGGGAGGACCCGGAGGCGTTCTGGGCGGAGCAGGCGGAATCCCTCTCCTGGACCAGGAAGTGGGACACGGTGCTCACCTGGGACCCGCCCTTCGCGAAGTGGTTCGAGGGCGGCAAGCTCAACGTCGCCTACAACTGCCTCGACCGCCATGTGGAGGCCGGCAAGGGCGACAAGATCGCCTATTACTGGGAAGGCGAGCCGGGCGACACCCGGGCGATCACCTACGCCGAACTCCTGGCCGAGGTGAGCAGGACGGCGAATGCGCTGAAGGAACTCGGTGTCCGGAAGGGCGATCGCGTCGCCGTCTACATGCCGATGATCCTGGAGGCGCCGATCGCGTTGCTGGCCTGCGCCCGCATCGGCGCGCCGCACACGATGGTCTTCGGCGGTTTCAGCGCCGAGGCCCTGCGCGACCGCATCAACGACGCCCAGGCGAAGGTGGTGATCACGGCGGATGGCGGCTACCGGCGGGGCACGGCGGCGGCGCTGAAGCCGAACGTCGACAAGGCCGTCGAGGAGACGCCATCGGTCGAGCACATTCTCGTCGCGAAGCGGACCGGGCAGGAAACCGCGATGGTCGAGGGCCGCGATGTCTGGTGGGACGAGATCGTGTCCCGCCAGTCCGAGGTCTGCCCGCCGGAGGAGATGGACGCGGAGGACATGCTCTACGTCCTCTATACCTCCGGCACCACCGCGAAGCCGAAGGGCATCGTCCACACCACCGCGGGCTACCTGCTCGGCGTCTCCTACACGCACAAGGTCGTCTTCGATATCAAGGAGGACGACATCTACTGGTGCGCCGCCGATATCGGGTGGGTGACGGGGCACTCCTACATCGTCTACGGTCCGCTGGCGAACGGCACCACGGGCGTGATGTACGAGGGCACGCCGACGACGCCGGCCCCGGACCGCTGGTGGGACATCATCGAGCGCTACAAGGTGTCGATCCTCTACTGCGCGCCGACGGCGATTCGCGCGCACATGAAGGAAGGCCACCAGCACGCGGCGAAGCACGATCTCTCGTCGCTGCGGCTGCTGGGGTCGGTGGGGGAGCCGATCAACCCGGAGGCCTGGATCTGGTACCACAAGTACATCGGCGGCGAGCGCTGCCCGATCGTCGATACCTGGTGGCAGACGGAGACGGGATCGATCCTGATCTCGCCGATCCCGGGCATCACGGTGACGAAGCCGGGCTCCGCGACCTTCCCGCTGCCGGGCATCGACGCGGATATCGTGGACGATCACGGGAACTCCGTCCCGCTGGGCAGCGGCGGCTACCTGGTGGTCCGCAAGCCGTGGCCGTCGATGCTGCGCGGCATCTACGGCGACGATGAGCGCTACAAGTCGACCTACTGGAGCAAGTACGAGGGCCTCTACTTCCCGGGGGACGGCGCCAAGCGCGACGACGACGGCTACTTCTGGCTGCTTGGCCGCGTGGATGACGTGATGAACGTCTCCGGGCACCGCCTGAGCACGACGGAGATCGAGAGCGCGCTGGTCTCCCACGACCTGGTCGCCGAGGCGGCGGTGGTCGGGCAGCCCGACCCGCTCACGGGCGAGGCGATCTTCGCCTTCGTGACGCTGAAGATCCGCGCCCACGATCACGAGGGGTTCGGGGACGAACTGCGGCAGCATGTCGCGGAGAAGATCAGCCCGATCGCGAAGCCGAAACGGCTGATGTTCACGCCGGACCTGCCGAAGACGCGTTCCGGCAAGATCATGCGCCGCCTGCTGCGCGACATCGCGAGCGGTCACCAGCTGGGCGACACCACGACGCTGGCCGATCCCTCCATCGTGGAACTGATCCGCGACGCCAGCCTCACCTCGAAGGACGACGACTAGACCCTAGGCCTGGTTCTGACGCATGACGGCCCGCAACGGAATCCGTTGCGGGCCGTCCGTATGTCACCATGCATAGGTGGTCATCGGTGGGGGTGGCGCGGAGTGGCGGTGGGGGGATGTAGCTCGCGTATGCAACGTGAACGGAACCGGCCACCGCAGGCGATCACGAAGATCGGTGATCGCCATTACCTCAACCGGATCAAGGGGTCGCGTGGGGCCGAACTGACGACCATCATTCCGCCCGACATGGTGGATACGGTGAACGAGGACCTGGAGGCGATCAACCGCGGCGACGGAACGCGCCTTCCGGACAACCGGTTCGAGTATCGGGGCCGCGTCTATGCCTGGGAGCAGGGATCGACCGGGTATCCCGTCAGCGGGCCGGGATTCATTGTGGCCGATCGATTCTCGTACTCCGCGATCCAGACATTCGTGCGGCACGGAGGTGTCAATACCCGATCGATGAACGAGCTTCGGCGCAACCCCCACCTGCCCGAGGCGAGTGTAGAATTGGCCAAGGAGTGCTGGCGAAAACGCACGAACCGGAGTGGCAATGACGACCTTCTGGACTGACATCTCCCTGATGCACGATGTGGACGACCTGGTCATCGCCAGGGCCGTCGCTGCCGCAATGGGTGTCAGGCTCGCATCGGTCGCCATCGTCCCACACGGCACCGACGCTGCCCTCGAAGCCGGACGGGTGGCCGAGGTCGTCGTGCAGCGGCAGGATCTGCGTGCGTTCGGCGAGGGCGGCTCCTGGCCAATCGCACTGGCTATTACCACGGCGAGCGATCGCCCCGTTGCCGACCTCGCCGCCCTTCGGGCTGTCGCCGCCGGGATCGGCGTCCCGCTGATCGCGAATATCGCCGCGGATGGACAGGACATGTTCCGGGTCGTCTTCCCGGACGGCCACGCGCCGGTCCGGCTGCTGGATGACGATGAGAATCCGGAACTCACCGCAGACGATCGTCGCCGCCTCGCCCGGTACGACCAGCCGGCCCGGGCCGCCTGATCGCGGCCGCCAGCCCGCAGCGGATTCGCCTCTTGACGCGCTGTCAGGAACGGCCCTCCACGCAGCCGTGTGGAGGGCCGCTGTCGTGCTACCTTTTGGTGGATTTCCGGTCGGGTGACGGGTCGTGTCCAGGAAAGAGGCTCGAGGTGCGTGCTGCCATACTCTCCATCGCCGCCAGGGTCGGCTGGCTCGGCGCTCGTGTCGTGACGCCTGCCCTGGCGTTCGTCCAGCGACATCTGCTTCACCGAAGGACCATCGTGGCCTCCTCGCTGACCTCCCTCGGCGTTCACTTTCTGCCCGGATGGCAGACGTTCGATGGCGCGCCTGTCGGGGGCCTCTCCGGCATCGATTTCGATCCCGGCTCCGGGCGCTGGGTGCTCGTCACGGACGACCGTGCGTCCGATTTTCCGGCGCGCGCCTACGATGCCGCCATCGCCGTGAACGAGCGTGGCTTCGGCGAGGTCGCCCTCACCGGCACCGTTACGTTCCGCCAGGCCGATGGCGCGCCCTATCCGACCATCGCCGAACCCGGCGCCACACCGGATATCGAGTCGATTCGCATGGACCCGGCGAACGGGCACCTCTGGTTCGCGAGCGAGGGCAATCCCGCCTACAGCGTGCCGCCGGAGCTGGTCGAGAACGACGCCGGGGGCGCGTTCATCCGGGCGCTTCCCCTTCCGGAGCGGTTCCACCTCACCGAAGACGGCCAACGCGGCCCACGGGCCAACCTGACGGTGGAGGGCATGTGCTTCGCGGCGGACGACGCGTCGATCTGGGCGTCGATGGAGGGGCCGCTGGTCCAGGATGGCGTCCTGCCGACGCTGGACGCGGGAGCGCCGGTCCGCTTCATCCAGTTCGACCGCGACGGAACCATCCTGCGGGAGGTCGTCTACGACCTCGACCCGCTCGTCCGGGCGTCCGATTCGCTGGAGGTCGCCGGGGTGAGCGAGATCCTGGCGATCGACGACGAGCGGCTGCTGGTGCTGGAACGCCAGGCGGCGAACCGCCTCTTCGGCATCCCGGACTTCACCGTGCGTCTCTACGAGGCGACGGTGACGGGCGCGACAGACGTGCAGGGGATCGACGCGCTGGTAGGCGCGGACTACATACCGGTGACGAAGCGCCTGCTCGCCGACCTCGGCCAGCTGGGGGTCGGGATCGTCACGAACTTCGAGGGGATCTGCTGGGGGCCGGTGCTGGCGAGCGGGCACCGCTCGCTGGTGCTGATCGCGGACAACAACCAGGTCCGGATGCTGCCGTCGCAGTTGCTCGCGCTCGACGCCGGGGATCTGTAGGCAGCAGGCGTCTCCCCCGCCACGACGGCGTGTTCAGTGGGTGTGATTGCCGGGGAGCGCCGAGATCAGGTTGTCCGCGATGACGGCGGAACTCAGGACCCCCGGAATGCCCGCGCCGGGATGCGTGCCCGCGCCCACGAAGTAGAGGTTCTCCACGTCCTGCGAGCGGTTGTGCGGGCGGAACCACGCCGATTGGGTGAGGACCGGCTCCACCGAGAAGGCCGATCCCAGGTACGACCCCAGGGTGTCCTGGAAATGGCGCGGGTCGATCATGTGCTCGGTCACGAGGTGGCGGGAGAGGTCCGGCAGGTAGCGCTCCTCCAGGAACCGCATGATGCGGTCGCGATAGGGCCTGGCGGCGGTCTGCCAGTCCGTGTCGCCGCTGAGATGCGGGACCGGCGCCAGCACGTAGAAGGCGTCGCAGCCGGGCGGTGCGAGGGAGGGATCGGTCAGCGTCGGGCAGTGCAGGTAGAGCGAGAAATCGTCCGCCAGCGTCTTGCGCCGGAAGATGTCGTCCAGCAGGCCCTTGTAGCGCGGCCCGAGGATGATGTCGTGGTGCTTCAGCTCCGGCCCATTCGTGCCCCGGTACTGGCGATCCGTGCCGAAGTAGATCACCACCAGGGACATCGAGTACTTCATCCGCGCGTAGCGCCAGTCGGCGTTCCAGCGGCGCGGGTGGTCCTTCAGCAGGCGGGTGTAGGTCGTGGCGACATCGGCGTTGGAGACGACGACATCCGCCGCCAGCTCCCGCCCATCCTCCAGGCGGACGCCGGTCGCGCGGCGTCCCGTGGTGAGGATCGTCTCGACGGGCGCGTTGCATTCCAGCGTGCCGCCGAGTTCGCCGAAGAGGCGCACGAGCGCGTCGATCACGGCGCCGGTGCCGCCCAGCGCGAACCAGACCCCCCAGTTCCGTTCCAGATGGTGGATCAGCACGTAGATGCTGGTGGTCTGGAACGGGTTGCCGCCGACCAGCAGCGGGTGGAAGGTGAGCACCTGGCGCAGGCGTTCGTCCTGCACGTAGCGGGAGACGAGGCCATAGACGGTACGGTAGCTCTGGAGCTGCACGAGCGCCGGGGCGACCTTCGCCATGTCGGAGACGTGCAGGAACGGCTTGTCGGCGAGCTCGGTGAAACCCTTGTCGAAGATGCGTTCCGACATCGCGACGAAGCAGCGGTAGCCCGCGATCTCGTCCTCGGCGGCAGGGCCGGTGAGGCGGCGGATCTCCGCTTCCATCCGCGTCGCGTCGCCGGAGTAGTCGAGGTACTCCCCGTCGGGGAAGAAGATGCGGTAGAAAGGGTCCACCGGCACCAGCCGGACGTAGTCCGATGGTGTCCGCCCGGCGAGGGTGAAGAGGTCCTCGATCATCCACGGCGCGGTGATGACGGTCGGGCCGCCATCGAAGGTGAAGCCGTCCTGCCGGTAGACGTAACCGCGCCCGCCCGGTTGGTCGCGTTGTTCGAGGATGGTGACCTCATGGCCCTTCGCCGCAAGGCGAACGCCGGTCGCGAGGCCGCCGAAGCCGCTGCCGATGATGACGATACGCATGAGCGGGGCGTTTCCTTGTGAGGAGGACGAGGGTGGGCATCCATGCCGGATCGCCGGCGCTGCGAATGCAAGAATAGAACCAGCATCCGGAGTGTCGCACGCTCCGGCCCCGTCGTTCCGCGTGCACCAGGATGATCCCATGCGCGAAGCCATCGCCCCCGATATCGAGACCATGCAGCAGTATTACCAGCAGGATCGCTATCGCGCCTTCGTCCGTCCGGTCGAACCGGCGGCGGTGGGCAGCGCCTGGCTGATCCACGGGTTCCTCGGCACGCCAGCGGACATGCACGGTCTCGCCGACCTCACGCAGTCCCTCGGGTTTCACACGGAGGGGCCGCTGGTGCCCGGCATGGCGGGCGAGATCGACACGCTGGGCACGATGACCGCCGGCCGATGGCGGGCCTCGGCGCTGGCGGAGTGGAACCGGTTCGCGGCGGCGCACGATGGGCCGCGTGTCCTCGTCGGGTACTCGATGGGCGGGGCGATGGCGTTGCATATCGCCGCGCAGGC
>Ga0182740_1001070_pt1 | contig 20152 bp, 19 predicted proteins | sample eDN5th37CKraftBY_FD_128872 | JGI IMG/M metagenome (GOLD analysis project Ga0182740, IMG submission 128872) | Enriched backyard soil microbial communities from Emeryville, California, USA - eDNA 5th pass 37_C Kraft BY (version 2) (version 2) | ecosystem: Environmental > Terrestrial > Soil >...
CAAGCCGCCCCACGCCATTCCCGTACCGGAATCCGGCGCTGCACGCGTTCTTTATACACACCGGAGTGCCGTCTGTCCGGTCCGGGCGCCAGACGTGCGAGCGATTGCCTGGGTCGTCCAGTCTACAGCCGAAGGCCGGTCCTCAACGTGGCCGGGACGCCGACGGGGTGGGACCGTGGACCTGCTGGCCGCGTGCAGCGCGATCCCCCATCTGCGATCACCCGCCTGACACCCCCGCACGCATCGGGCCCGGACCGCAGATAGCGGACGGGGACCGTCCTCCCGGCCCGGTATCGTACCGGAAGCGGCATCGACGCGGGCAAGCGTGCCCCCGGCGATCCGCGATCCCCGGAGCGATCCCATGACCTCACCGACCACCGACTTCTTCCTCGATTCGCTCCTCGGCCACGACCGGGACATGACCTCCTACCTGATGGCATTGAGCGCGGACCTCGGCGACGAGGAACTCGACCGGGAGTTCGATATCGGGCACCGGACGCTGCGGCGGACCTTCGACCACATCATCCTCGCCACCGACTCCTGGAACGGCCAGATGACGGGCGAACCGGTCCCGTGGAAACCGGACCCGGCCTCGATCGCGGAGATGCAGGTTCGGCACCAGGCGGTCTACGCCCGCTTCGAGGCGACAGCCCGCGCCATCGCGGCGGAGGGCCGGGAGGACGAGGTCTTCATCGATGCCCATGCCTACCCGCAGACGAAGGGGCTGACGGTGCTGCATGTGATCCTGCACAGCCACATGCACCGGAGCGAAGTGCTGCACATACTCCAGCGGTTGGGCGTAGCGGACCTGCCGGAGGGCGATCCCCAGGAGTGGGGGCATTACACCGGGCGCATCCCGACCTCGCGCCCGGAGCCGGAAACCGCCGGATCGCCTGATGATCCGGCACACTGACGCTCCACTCTGACACCGGCGCGTGCCGGGACAGCGACCGGTCCCGCTTGTCCCTGCCGCGCGGGGCGATCTCGCGATAGGATGCCGGAGCCGGTCATCTGCCGGGTTTGTCGCGCACAGAGGGAGCGGGGGACGATCATGCCGGGCGTGCTGTGGAATGCGTTGACGCGGGACGAGGTTCGATCGCGGTTGGCGGGCGGGGCGCTGGTCGTGCTGCCCACGGCGGCCACGGAACAGCACGGGCCGCACCTGCCGACCGGGCACGACAGCGTCACGGTCGAGCACATCGCCCACCGGGCCGCCGAGACGGCCGCCACCGAGGCCGTGATCGCGCCGGTGCTCTGCTTCGGATCGTCGCAACATCACCTCCCCTTCGGCGGCACCCTCTCGCTCTCGACCGCGACCTACTACCGGGTCACGCGCGACCTGGTGGAATCGATCCTCACCAGCGGCGCCCGGCGCGTCCTGCTCCTGAACGGCCACGGCGGCAACCAGCAGCTGAACGAGCTGGTGGCGCGCGATGTCGCGCTGGACCAGCCGGCAGCGAGTGGGGTCATCCTCGCCGCCGCCTCCTACTGGCAGGTCGCGGAGCAATCGCTGGCAGCGCTCGCGCGGGAGCACGACGTGGCGATCCCCGGTCACGCGGGGCGGTTCGAGACCTCCACGATGCTGGCGCTGGACCCCGCCGCCGTGCGGCCCCGCTGGGCGGAACGCTCCAGCGACGGGTCCAACGCCCCGGTGATCCCCGGCGTGCGGGTGGAGACGGCGGGATTGTGGCAGTCGTTCGATGGCTACACGGACGATCCGGGCGCGGCGACGGCGGACCTGGGCGCGGCGATCCTCGAGGCCGTGATCCGGGATGTCGCCGCGCTCTACGAGACGCTGGCCACAGCCTGATCGCCCGGTTGCCATCCGTGGCGACGAACGCGACGCCGGGGATGTGGCGCGGCGCAGCCCGAGGCGATGCCAACCTGCCCCCTGAAGATCCCGACTGCGACGGCGCGGGAGTGAAACGCCCGATAGCTTCGGTTGAGGAAGCCGGGTCCCGACGCCTTCTCGCATAACGGCATGGTAGAGTAGGGGCGCAGCACCGTATCGCAAGGGTCCCCACACGCAGAGGAGGCGTCCATGTCCCGATCTGTCCGCATCGCCGTCATGGCCTTCATTGTCGCGCTTTCCCTCCCGTTGGGCCTGTCCGGCGGGGCGACCGTGGCGCAGACGCCCATCACGACCGGCGCCTATGCCGACGCCTTCGCCCAGGCGCGGGCCGACGCGACGAGCGACTTCGAGCGGGCCGTCCTCGCGGATGACGCCATCACGCAGGCCGAGTAGGACGAGGCCGTGCAGCGTTTCGTGGCGTGCCTGCGGGACGAGCCGCACGGGTTCACCGTGACGGTGGAGGCCGATCCGCTGGTTCCCGGCGCGGTGATCTATCGCGGCGATATCGCCCCGAACCTCCCGCCGGACGTGCGCCAGCGGATCGTGGAGTCCTGCCAGGCAGGGACGACGGCGCTGATCGAGCCGCTCTTCATCGCGTCGATCGTGAACCCGGGCAATGCCCCGTTCGACTCGCTGGTGCTGGCCTGCCTGCACGCAGACGGCCTGGTCGCCGACGGCTTCCGCGCCGATGACCTGCCCGCGCTCCGGGAAGCGGCAAGCAGCCAGACGAGGCGCGTCAACCCCGAGATCGCCGGCAGCTCACCAGGCGCAGCGGGGGTCTCCTGCCTGGTGAATCCGTTGCGCATCGATCTCGCTGCGACGCCGGAAGCATCGCCCGCCCCGTAAACCACCGTCCCACGACCGGCATGCATCACGTCACGCAAGCGGCGTGGTGCCATCGCGCCGCCCCGAAGGGCCGGGGACCTGGGAGCAGGGCCGCCCATCGGAAGAAAGCGGCAGGCGCACCGTCACCAACAATCCCCCTTCCGCACGCGCCTCAAGGACAAGCTCGCCTCGGTGCAGCGTGACCACGCTGTCGACCAGGGAGAGGCCCAGCCCGAACCCCGGTGCGCGATCGGTGGCGCCCAGGCGCGTCGCGGCATGGCGATAGAAGGGCTCCCGGAGCCGGTCGATATCGCCGTCGAGGACAGTCCCGGAGTTGGCGATTTCGAGGATCGCGTCGGTTCCCACCCGGCGCAACGTCACCTGGATCGTCCCGGCGTCGACGTTGTGGTGGATCGCGTTCTCGATCAGGTTCCGCAACGCGAGGTCCAGCAGCGACGCATCCCCCAGCACCGTCACTTCGGGCACGATCTCCTCATGCCACCGCAGGTGCCGGGCATCGGGCTCGGCACGAGCCTCGTCCAGGACGCGGCCGAGGATGGCATCGAGCGAGACGACTCCCAGCGCCGCGTGGTCCTCGTGGCGTGCCCGCGCGAGGACCAGCAGGGCGGCGATCAGGCGTTCGCTCCGCCCGTTCGCGCGGAGGGCAACGCGGAACGCCGGTTCGAGATCGGGCGGGACGAGGCCCTGGGCCATCGGTATCTCGAGCGCGGTCCGGACCGTGGTGAGGGGCGTACGCAGTTCGTGGGAGGCATTGGCTACGAACTGGCCCTGCTGGGCGAATACCCGCTCCAGCCGGTCGAGCATGCCGTCGAACGTGTCGCCGAGCTGCTTGATCTCGTCGTCCGGACCGGCCAGATGCAGGCGCCGCCCCAGGTCCGTCTCCGAGATGTCCCGCGCCAGCATCGTGATACCGTCCAGGCGTCGCAACGACTGCCGGCTGATCGTGGCGGCGATCGCGACCGCCACCACCGCGAATCCTGCCAGCACCACGATGGCCCAGAGCATCAGCTGCGGGGGCCGGGCAAGCCCGACGGTCTCGACCCGCACCGTCCCGTCTGCGGAGGCAAAGACGACGGTGACGCCGTCGTCTCCCACCTGTCCGCGCAGGGTTTCCCCATCCTCCGGGATCGGGGCGCCAGTCGCAGCATCGCTTCCCTGGGACACCGACACGGTTTCACCGAGCGGCACGACCGCGATGCCCCGATCGCCGGTCACGATGAGGGCGATCGTCACGATCCCGATCATCGCGCCGGTGAACGCCCCGGCAATCGCGATCGTCAGGTGCGCGTGGACGCTGAGACGCCGTCTCCACATTTCATCGAACCCGATACCCGAACCCGGCCACGGTTTCGATCAGGTTCCGGTTGCCCAGCTTGCCGCGCAGCGCGTGAATGACCACCTTCACCACATCCGGCGAGCGGTCGAACGGATCGTCCCAGACGGCATCGAGCAGGGCGGTCGCCGTGCGGAACGCGCCATCGGCGACCAGGAGTTCGCGAAGCACGCCGAACTCCTTTGGCGTGAGGGTGAGGGGAACGCCATCGCGTTCGGCCACCTGGCGGTACGGATCGAGCCGGATGCCCGCCCGCTCGACGATCGGCATCCGGGCCCGCTCACCAGGATCGGCCGCGCGGCGTCCGAGCGCCTGGATGCGGGCCAGCAATTCGAGGTATGCAAACGGCTTCGCGAGATAGTCGTCGGCGCCGGTGGCGAACCCTTCCATCAGGTCGCCCAGCGTGCCGGACGCGGTGAGCATGAGGACGCGCGCAGGATAGCCCGTCGAGACAAGGCTGCGGCACACCACATCGCCATGCACCAGTGGCAGGTCGCGGTCCAGCACGATCACATCGGCGTCACGCTCCTGGGTCCAGGTAAGGGCTTGTTGCCCGTCATACGCCACGTCGACGACGTGTCCGGCATGTCGAAGCCCGGCGGCCAGCATGTCGGCGAGATCGCGCTCGTCTTCCACGATCAGCACCCGCACCACACCACTGCCCCTCCCGATCCGGACCCTCCGCCATCGCCGTCGTGCGATGGCGCCTCGCCCAACTATCGCACGAAGGAGGTTTGGCGCGGGTTAGGGTTGGCCAAACCGGCACGCAACCACCTCCTTGCTAGCATCCGGGCGGTGTTCCGGCGGGAACTCCATCGACGATCCACCGTTCGGAGGTTCTGGTGTCCTTCTTCAGCCGTATCCCCCTCGCCCTCCTCGTCATCGTCCTGGCGCTTTCCTCCAGACCGGCGCTCGCCGCCACACCTGAACCCGAGTCTCCGGGAACGCCCCCGATCGCATCACCCACCGTCTCAGGCGATCCGTACGCGAAGGAGTTTGCCGAAGCCCGAAACCGGGCGACCTCCGATTTCGAACGCGCGGTACTGGCCGATGACCTCATCACCCACGCCGAGTATGCGGAGGCGGTCGATCGCTTCGTGACGTGCATGCAGGATGCCGGATACGACTTCGTGGCCGTGCCAGGTCCGGATGTTCCTGGCATGTGGTGGTACGAGTCGCGCATCCCGGATGTCGCCATGCAGAGCACACCGGTGATGGAGGCGTACTCAGCCGATCAGAAGGAGGACTCCGACCGCTGCTCGGAAGGCACGACCTTCGTGATCGAGGCGCTCTATGGGGCGATCCTCACCAATCCGACGAACGCGGACCGAACGGCCCTGATCGTCACCTGCTTCCAGCGGACGGGGCTCGCCGAGAGCGACTATACCGCCGCCGATTTCGCGGCCAACTTCGCCCGGGAAGGCGGAACGTTTCCGTTTCCAGAGAGCGATCGCCGCTTCGGGTCGTGTGTGAACAACCCGAACCAGACGGGTTTGCCGCTCCAGCTCTCCGAACCCAACCCCCGGATGCTGCCGGGGAAACCGCTGGCCTCCCCGGAGGCTTCCCCGGCTCCATAGCGCCGGCCGGGACGGCATGGCCCTGGCATTCACGGGGCCATGCCGGAAGCAGCGGTCGCCGATGCGCACGATCGGCCCACGGGCAAATATCCCCCCAGCACCATCTTGCATCTTTGGCTGCGATTCCCTATGATCGCGGGGTTGGGTCCCTGTGTACGTACAATGCGTCCGGTCATAGGCAAGAGGGGGAAGTGCTCATGAGCTACCGTGGGTTCCTGGCCAGAGTGTGCGTCGTGCTGCTCGCCATGACGTATGTCCTGCTCGCGTTCGGCGGGGGAGGCCCCGCCTTCGCGGCCAACGCCACACCGGTGGTTGTCACGCCGCCGGACGCCGTCCCGGCGGTGGCGACACCGGGCTCCGACGCACCCGTGGTGGCCGCCGCCGAGACCGGGTCCATCACCGCATCGGCCGAACCCAGCATGGTGACCAGTGGCGGATTGGCGACCTACCTCTTCCAGGGAACCTTCAGCAAGACGAGCGGGACCGGGCCGTTCTTCGTTCGGATCAGTCTGCCCGCCGGGATGACGGTGACCAGCACCGGCTGCTGGGGCACGAACGTCGTGTTCGCCAATCCGTGCGTCGTTTCGGATGGCAGCGACATCGTCGCGCAGATGGCGACCACCAACGCCGACGGGGACTTCATCTCCGCCTATACCATCGAAATCGAGGGGATCGTCACCGGAGCGCCCGGCGACCGGCCGGTGGCCACTGGCTGCATCGGCGAGGGAACCTACAGCGCGAACACCGCGGATACCTGCGACAGCGCACGGGTCCAGATCGCCGAGCCGGGCGCGTTCTCCAAGACGGTCGACAAGGCGTTCGCGAGCTCTGGCGACACCGTCACCTACACCATCAGCTTCTCGGGCTGGTCCGCCCAGAACGTCATCTACATCGTCGACTCGCTTCCGAGCGGCTTCGATTTCCTCAGCGCCACCTGCACCGGCACCAACGTCACCTTCGGGTCGCCCAACTGCGGCGGCCTCGTCGATAGTGGCCTGCTCTTCATCGGCGGCTCCGTCACCTCGGTGGGTGAGGTCTCGGGAACCGTGACCGTGAGCGGCACCGTCCAGGGGTCCGTCGGGACCGTGATCTCCAATACCGCGAGCTTCTATACCGATCCGCAGGGCACGCTCGATGAGGCCACGCCAGTCGCGTCTGACGAAGCCTCGGTGACGTTGCAGCGGCCGACCTCGACCGCCACCACGACCGTCGTGCCCACAGGGACCATCGGCGCCACGGTGACGCCGACCTCGCCTCGCGACAACTACACGCCGGAGGTCACGCCCACCTCACCCCGCGACGATTACACGCCGGAAGTCACCCCCACCTCGCCTCGCGACAACTACACGCCCGAGGTTACGCCGACCACCTCGCCGGAGTCGAGTGTCACCCCTCAGGACCCAGGTACCCAGACGCCCGTGCCCCCGACCGCGCCCGCCTCGACGGTGACGCCTCCTCCCGCCGCCGGCGCAACGGTGGCTGTCTCTGCCCTGCCCAGCACCGGGCAAGGGGATGGCCGCGATGCCCCGTCGTCACCGCTGAGCCTCGCGGCGATCGGCGCGATCCTCGCCCTGGCAGCGTCCTTCCTCGTGTTGCGGCGGCACCGTCGCGCCTGACGGAGCCGACCGCGAATACCGGCCCGCATCACGACGAACACCGGGTGAGGAGTGTCCTCACCCGGTGTTCGTCTTCATCCGTTGCGCCTCGCAGGGGCCTGTCCCGGCCGCAGCCTACCGGTACAGGTTGGGCGCACCACAGCGGCTGGAGGAAGAGCCGGCGCCTATGATCGATCCCGACCGGTGCTGGTTGCCGCGCCCGGAGGGCCACACCGTGTCGGGGCAAGAGGTCCGTTCGTGGCGATCGTTTCGGGTTCGGCTGGAGAACGGGAGAAGGAGGCGGATCGTTGCGATCCGCCTCCTGCCCCCGTTCGCCGGTCGATGGATCAGTGGCGGTCGCGGGGGTCGAGCGCGTCGCGGAGGCCGTCGCCGACGAGGTTGAAGGCCAGCACTGTGAAGGCAATGGCGAGGCCGGGCGCGATGGCAATGTGCGGGTAGTTGCGGATGAACTCCCGGCCATCGGAGAGCATCGTGCCCCAGGAGGCCGTCGGGCGCTGGATGCCGAGGCCGAGGAACGAGAGCGCCGATTCCAGGATGATGATGCCGCCGACGCTGAGGCTGGCGATGATGATCACCGGGCCGATCGCGTTCGGCACGATGTGCCTCGCGATGATCGAGCGGTTCGTCACCCCCACCGAGCGCGCGGCGAGCACGTAGTCCGTCTCCCGCAGGCTCAGCACCTCCGCCCGCACCACCCGCGCGTACGATGCCCAGACCGTGCAGCCGATGACGATCACGACATTGCGCAGGCTCGGCCCGAAGACGGTCGAGAGCGTCATCAGCAGGGCCAGCAGCGGGAAGGCCATCAGCGTGTCGATGATCCGCGAAAGCCAGAAATCAACCTTGCCGCCGAAGAACCCCGCCGTCGCCCCGATCGTGACGCCGATCGTCACCGCGATCAGAGTCGCGCCGATCCCGACGATCAGGGCGACGCGCGCCCCGAAGATGATGCGGCTGAGGATGTCGCGGCCAATGTCGTCATTGCCCAGCCAGTGCGCGGCGCTGGGGCCATCTCCGCGCATGCGCGGATTGACGGCATCCGGATCGTACGGGGCGATCAGCGGGGCGGCGATCGCGCAGATGACGAGGACGGCGAGGAAGCACAGTCCCACCAGCCCCGGCCGGTAGCGGGTGAAACGCCGCCAGACGCGGTTGCGGTTGGAGCCGCGCTCGACGGAGGCCAGCGAGACCCGGTCGTTGGCCAGGGCCTCCGCAACCGCGGTCGCGTCGTTCACGATCTCGCGTTGTCGCTCGCTGGCGGAGAGGGAAGAGGTCGATTCGCTCATAGGGACACGTCCATGCGCTGAAAGGGCGGTCGGCCGAAGGCGGGAACGTCCGGGACGGCATCACGGCCGCGGCATCACTTCGTGATGCGGACCCGTGGATCGATGAAGGCGTAGGTGAGGTCCGTCAGGATGTTCGCGAGGACGACCAGCGTGGTCAGGAGCAGGACGATGGCCTGCACGACCTGGAGATCCTGCGATGTGATGGCCTGATAGAAGAGCCGCCCCATGCCCGGCCAGGCGAAGACGGTCTCCACCACGATGGTGCCGCTGAGGATGAACGCGGCGCGGTAGCCGATGATCGTGATCACCGGCAGCAGCGTATTGCGGACGACGTGCCGCCACAGGATCGCACCGTTCTTCAGGCCCTTGGCGCGGGCGGTGGTGACGTAGTCCTGCCCCAGCACCTCGATCGTGGCGCCCCGCGTGATGCGGGCGAGGCCGGCCACCTCATCGATGGAGAGCACGATCACCGGCAACAGGTAGGATTTCCAGCCAGCGGAGCCGTAGGGTGGCAACCACCCCAGCTTCACCGAGAAGAGGATGATCGCCATCAGGCCGATCCAGTAATTGGGCACGGCGACGCCCACGGTCGACCCCAGCATGCTGAGGTAATCGAACCAGGAGTAGCGTTTGACCGCCGCGATCACCCCGACCGGCAACGCGATGAGCAGGGAGAGCGTAAAGGAGATGGCGGTGAGGCGGAGCGTCATGCCGGCGGCCTGGCCGATCATGTCGGTGATGGGGACGCCGGGACGCATCATGGATGTGCCGAAATCGCCCTGCACGACGTTGGAGACCCACGTCCAGTAGCGTGTGTACCAGGGATCGTTCAGGTGCCACTTGTCGCGGATGGCATCCAGCTGCTCCTCCGTGACGTAGGCCTGCCCCACCATCTGCCGGGCGGGATCGCCGGGCATGAAGTACATCACGAAAAAGGTGAGCAGGGTGACGAAGAAGAGCACGATCACGCCCTGGATGAGGCGCTTCACGATATAGGCGACCATAGGAACCGATGCTCCATCGCTCAGGGGCCGATCACGCTGGCCCTCCCGGACGGGAGCTGTGGCGTGCCGGCTCGTCGAACCACCCGGACTGGCGAGCGTCGCCCCATCCGGGTACGCGCAGAGCTGGGGAGCCCGCCAACCTTCGGCGATCGACGGAGCACCAGCAGACGACCCGAGCGGGACCGGACGCGCACCGTCCGATCCCGCGAGCTGGATTCAGGCTACTCCTGGATCCAGAACTTGAACAACTGGGGATAGAGATTGTCCGACGAGAGAACCTCGCCCGGCAGCCCCTTCACCCGGTTCCGGTAGAAGGCGATGCTCTGCAGGTTGAGCAGGAAGAGGAAGGGGACCTCCTCCGCCACGATCTCCTGCACGCGGTGATAGATGGCGACCCGCTTGGCCGGGTCCTGCTCCAGGATTCCCTGCGTGAGCAGGTCGTCCATCTCGGCATTGCGGAAGTTGCTGAAGTTGTTCGCCCCGGTCGAGGAGAGCGTGTCACGGGCATCCGGCTCGCCGTTGCCACCGCCATAGACCCAGTTGAAGAGCGCGGCCTGCAAGCGGCCGTCGACCATCCCGGCGAGCGTGTCGCTGGCGATGCCCTCCTGCAGCTGGCAATCGACCCCGATCTCCTTCCACCACTGCTGGGCCAGCTCGGCCTCCGGCCGGCGCTGGGTATCCCCCTGGAAGACGATCATGGTGAAGCTGGCCTTGTTGCCATCCTTCTCCCGCACGTCGCCGTTCAGTTTCCAGCCGGCATCCTCCAGCAGCTGCTTCGCCTTCTCCGGGTCGAACTCGTACTTCGGGACATCCGGGTTGTAGAACTGGGCGACATTCGGCGAGAGGTTGGAGGTCGCGACCTGGGCCTGGCCCTTGAAGATGTCGTTCGCCAGCGATTCCCGGTCCAGCGCGTGCAGGAGCGCCTGGCGCACCGGCTTCTCGGAGAGGAAGGGCTGGGCCTGCTCGTCGCCGCTGACCGGCGTGCCCATGCTGCCGCCCGGCGGGATGTTGTTCAGCACGAAGTGATTGGTGGCGTTCTGCAGGGTCTCGTAGACCGTGAAATCGCCGCTCTCCTTCAGCCGGTCGTTATCCTCGGCATTCAGCGACCAGATGGAGTTGTCGGCCTGGCCGGTCTCCAGCGCGGCGGCGCGGGCGGCGGCCTCCGGCACGACATCGATGCGCACGGCGTCGACATTGGCGCGGCCCCGGAAGTAATCGGGGTTCGCCTCCAGCAGGGTGTGCTGGGCGGGAATCCACTCCTTGACCTTGAAGGGGCCGCTCCCGATGGCCGCGCCCTTGAAGGCGTTCTCGCCCTTCTCCGCGTGGTATTTCGCGGGATAGATGAAGGCCGGGGCGACGTTCACCATGAAGGTGACATCGGCCTCCTTCAGCTTGACGACGACGGTGGTGGCGTCCGGCGCCTCCACGGAATCCACGAGTTCGAATTCCCCGGCGCGATTGGAGCCGTTCTTCGGGTCGAGGATCCAGTCGTAGGTGTATTTCACATCGGCGGACGAGAACTCATCCCCGTTGTGGAACGTCACGCCGGTCTTGAGCTTGAACGTGTAGGTCTTGCCGTCTGCCGACGCCTCGTAGGAATCGGCGAGCACCGGCACGAGCTCGTAGTTCTCGTTGATGGTGTAGAGGCCGTCGAAGATCTGGGCGATGGCCACCCACTGCGCCGTCTCGCTGCCATCCTCCGGGCTGAGGCTCTCGATCGTGTCCTGCGCGATGACCACCAGCGTGCCGCCCTGCACCGGCTGCAGGTCCTGCACGCGGAACGCGGCCTGTCGCTGCGTCTCCCGCGCCTCGGCCTGCCCAGCGGTGAGGACCGGGATCAACCCGGCGGCCGCCGCGGCGGCCAGGAACCCGCGCCGGCTGCCGCTGAGCTCCATCAGCGCCCGCAGCGCCGCGCGGCGATCGTCCCCGTCAACCCCGTTCGCCTGCCTTGCACCGTCTCGGTTCACACCCGCAACCACCATTGCCACTCGAAATGCCCCCTGCGACCGGCCGCCCCACGGCGTCCGGCCCCGCGCCGACACGTCTCCGCCATCGTCCATGCCGGAGGTGCCTGTCGTTCAGAACGTCTCATCCGTGCCCCATTCTGGCACAGGGTGGGAGCCCGAACAACGACCGCATTGGGGCGGGATGCACGTTCCACACGAGGGGATGCAGATCGCTTTGAGCGGATTGCACAACGCGATCTGCATCCGATGACGCACTGCCAGCGCAACGCCAGCGCTGCGCCAGCTCAGGCTACTGGGCCTTCCAGAGCCGGTAGACCTGGTTGTAGATGCCGGAGGAGTCCTGCACCTTCTCCTGCGTGGGCAGTCCCATGATGCTCTTCGCCCAGAAGGTGGTCCACTGGACGTTGAGCAGGAAGACGAAGGGCACTTCCTCCGCGACGATCTCCTGGACGCGCTTGTACATCTCGATGCGCTTCGCCTCGTCGAGCTCGCTCACGCCCTTGGTGAGCAGCTCGTCGACCTCGGCGTTGGAGAAGTGGTTGAAGTTGTTCGCGCCCTTGGTGGTCAGGGTGTCGCGGGCATCGGGATCGACGCCGCCGTAGGTCCAGTTGAAGAGACCAGCGTCGTAGTCGCCCTTCACGAGGCCTTCGAGCACGTTGTTGCTCTCCGCCAGCTCGACGGCAACCCCGATATCCTTCCACCACTGCTGGGCGAGCTCCGCCTCCGGGCGGCGCTGGGTGTCGCCCTGGATGATCTGGAGGGTGAAGGCGGCCTTCACGCCGTCCTTCTCGCGGGTGTCGCCGTTCAGCTTCCAGCCGGCATCCTCCAGCAACTGCTTCGCCTTTTCCGGGTCGAAGTCGTACTTCGGGACATCCGCGTTGAAGAACTTGGTGTTCGAGGGCGACAGGTTGGAGGTGGCGACCTGCGCCTGGCCCTTGAAGACCTCGTCGGCGATGGCCTGGCGGTCGATCGCGGTGATGAGCGCCTGGCGGGCGGCCTTGTCGCTGAGGAAGGGCTTGGCGTTGTTGAGCGGGAAGTGGTTCACCGCGAGGCTGGGATTCTTGTAGACGGTGAAGTTGCCGGAATCCTCCAGCGCGATGTTGTCCTCCGCGCTGAGGGACCAGACGGAGCTGTCGGCCTGGCCGGACTCCAGCGCGGCGACGCGGCCAGCGGCCTCCGGCACGACATCGAGGCGGAAGATATCGAAGTTTGGCCGCCCCCGGAAGTAGTCGGGATTGGCCTCCAGCGTCGTGCTCTGGGCCGGAATCCACTCCTTGAGCTTGAACGGACCGGTGCCCACCGGCTTGGCGGTGAAGGCTTCCTCGCCGATCTCGGCGTGGTACTTGGCCGGGTAGATGAAGGTCGGGGCGACGTTCACCATGAAGGTCACGTCCGGCGTGGTGAGCGTGACGACGACCGTGGAGGCGTCCGGGGCCTCGACCTTCTCGACCAGCTCGAAGGCGCCGGCGCGGAGGGAGGCGTTCTTCGGGTCCTTGATCCAGTCGTAGGTGTACTTCACGTCGGCGGACGAGAAATCGTCGCCGTTGTGGAACTTGACGCCGGACTTGAGCTTGAACGTGTAGGTCTTGCCATCCTCGGAGACCTCATGGGACTCGGCGAGGACCGGCACGATTTCGAAGTTCTCGTTGACGATGTAGAGCGCATCGAACATCTGGACGACGATGGCCCAGACGACGGTGGCGCCCTCGTTGTCGGGGCTGAGGGTGTCGACGGTCTGATGGCCGAGGGTAATGAACTCCCCGCCCTGGACCGGCGTGGGGCTGGCCTCCTGCGCGGCGGCGAGGCGGGAGGCGACCGTGCTGGACGAGAGGACGGGGATGAGCCCGGCGGCGGCAGCGGCCTTGAGGAAGGAACGCCGCGAGCCACCGAGCGCCATCAGGTCGCGCAGGCGGGCCTGGCGCTCGGCCTCATCGAGGATCGGGGACGCGGGAAGGAGGGGCTTGTGGGACACCGGGCATCTCTCCATACGACGTGTCGCGAACCCGTGGCGGACTGGGGGTATCGCCACGGCATCTCCAGGGACCCGAGCGGCCGATGCGCGAATGGGCCGGTTGCCGTGCGTGGCCCATCTCACCGGTACGCCAAGAAGACGATCCTCACGAGGAAGTGAGATTGGTTATCAGTGTTGCACAAGGGGAAAGTGTGGGCAACGGAACGCCCCGGCGTTCCGTTGCCGGAAGAGGCCGGTTCTTGGTCCGAACGCACAAACCGGTTCGGCACGCCTGGAGGCGCCCCGCCAGAAGCGTCTCCGTACGGCGGCTTTTCGAGGACCGTCCATGTCAGCGGCGTCTCGCAACACCGAAGCATCCCGGATGCAGCAACCCGGCCGATACGCGATCGGCCCCTACGCCCAAGGGCATCAGGAGGGCGGCGTGGGGTCCCGGTCGCGATCCGTGTCCCAGTTCGCGGGATTGGCGATGATGTAACGGCGCGAACGGTCGAGGTCGTCGGCATCCCGGATGATGTGGTCGTAATACTCGTTCTGCCAGAGACGACGATCGTACGGAGGCCAGCCGTTACGATGGACACCGTCGCTGTACAACGCGGTCGTGACGGTCTTGAACCGTTGCACCACATCGCCGAGCGTCGGGTTCCCGGCGCGATCCTCATGGCAGAGCCGGACGATGGCATGCAGGTGATTGGGCATGACCACGAATGCATCGAAGGTGACGCGCGCAAATGCATCGGCCATTTCGCCCCACACCGCCGCGACCATCGTGCCAGCGTCGTTGAGCACCATCGTCCGATCGATCACGCTGCCGAACCGCCATTCGCGATGCTGGGTCACGAGGGTGATGGCATACGGTCCTGGCGACCGGTAATCCCATCCCCGCAATCGGAGGCTTCGGCGTTCAGCCCCGGTTCGCAACGGCATGGAAGCCCTCCGTGAACAGCCCCGATGTGTAGGGACCGATCGCGTATCGGTCCGAGATCCCAGGCACGGGATGCTCGCCAAGGTGGGCGCTTCGACTGCTCCTCGCGGACGAAGCGTGTCGCCGCCGCAGCCGGGCCGATACGCGATCGGCCCCTACGCAGCGCATCACTCGGGCAGATGACTGCTACTCGACAATCAACGTGCCGACCATCCCTGCCTCTCGGTGGCCGGGGACGGAGCAATAGAACTGATAGGTGCCTGCCGGAAGATTGACAACCACCGTGTCGGAGTCTCCCCCATTCAGCAGGATCGATTCGATTGCCCCGGAGTCGATCACAAAGTCGTGCTGCAGAACGCCTTCGTTCGTGATAGTGATCGTGACATCCGTATCCGCTGCAATGGTGAGCTCCTTGGGGGCGAAGGCAATGTCCTTCGTACTGATTTCAGCGTCGATCGCTGCAGGCTGCAAAGACGTTTCCACCTCTGTCGCTTTCGCATCTTTGGAAGGTTCCTCGCCCGACCCAGACGAATCGAGAGAGAACCAGGTGCGCTCGTTGTCGAAGCTGAACAATGGTTCCACGTACATGACAAGTGAGTCCGCATCTTCGGTGGCAATCTGCCAGCAGACGTTGAACGTCACCTTTCCTCCTGGGAAGACATCACTGAGGTTTACAGCGCTATCCGGCGTCACGCCGCAGTCATTGTCGAAGGTGCTGTAGCCCTTGTTGAGGGCCCCGACGGACTGGAAGTTCAGGTCAAACGCTGGGCTACCAGTCTCGCTCCCGGTGTAGGTCATCTCGATACGCGCCATGAAGAACTGGTTCCCTGCTGCCGGTGGGTCGTTGAACTGGTTCTCAGCGGCTATGATGTCGTCGGCGTTTGGCGTCACGTTATCCACGCTCACCTCGTAGTCGCCGACGAGGCCAATCGAGCCAACCGGTATCGGTCGCTTCCGCGAGCTCTCCTTTACCACCGTGCGCGCACTGGAGTCCGCGGTTGGTGTACCAGTCGCTCCACCGTTACCACCAAGCGAGAACCAGACCCGCTCGTCATCCATATTCAGCAGTGGCTCGACGTACATCATCAGCGAGTCAATCTCCGCTGAACTCACACTCCAGCAGAGATTCAGTTCGACCTCGCCCCCTTCGAAGAGCTCGGGCGCGTCGTTTAGCCCCTCCGGCACCACGCCACAGGAATCATCAAATGTCGTATACGCAACGCCACGATCACCAACGACCTTGAAAGACAGTTCAAAGGCCGGCTTACCTGACTCATTTCCGGAATAGAGCACTGCCACCCGAGCGATCAGGTACTGATTCCCATCTTTGGGAGGATCGTTGAACTGGTTCTCAGCCGCGATGATCTCGTTGGCATTCGGCGTTACGTCCAGCACGGTAACACTGTAGTCGCCGATCTTTCCGGGCTTACCAATGCCAAGTGGAGCACTGCGATCGGTGCCCGGAGCCGCGGCGATGGCTGAACTGGCGAGGTCATTGGCAAGCATCCCTCCCATCACCACAAGACAAGCGAAAAGACTCATCAACCGTCTCATCCCGCACCCCTATCAGACGAATGAGCCAAGGGTATCGGCCAGCGCCATATGGCCTCCCCCCACACACGGACCCCACAAGTTCTCGCAAACGAATCCAGACAAATTGTACTGAAATCCATCCTCAAAGGGAATCCGACGAGGAAGCGAACTTCGCCTCATGCACCGCGATCCGGTGGGCAACCCCGTCGAGGATCAGCTGCAGGCCCATGTCGAACCGCACGTCCGGGTCGGACAGCTCGTCGTCGTGCTCCATGAACAGCTCCACCATCGGATACGTCGTCTGCGCGAACAGCTCCTGCATCCGGGGCATCATCTTCTCCTGGAACTCCTCCCGCGACACCCCGGCCGCCTCCCACCGCCGCCGGTTCACGATCTCCTCCACCGTCGCGCCCCGGGTGAAATCGTCCAGCACCGAGACGATCGTCATCTTCGTCATGAAATCGAGGGGAAGCGCTTCCGTCATCCGCAGCGTGTTCTCGATATGGCGCAGGAATCCGTGCCCGAACGTCTCCATCGACATGAACGACGCGCTGCTGAAGAAATCCACCATCCATTCGTGGCGCAGGATGTTCGCGCGGGACGCCCACGCGATCGACGCCAGGTCCTCCCGCCAGTCGCCGGTCGGCTCGTCCGGCGGGGCCGACTCGACCATGAGCCGCTCCAGCACCAGCGCCTCCAGGTCGCGCTTGGTCGGCACGTACCAGTAGAGCGACATCACCCCGACCCCGAGTTCCGCCGCGATCCTGCGCATCGTCATCGCGGCCGGCCCCTCCCGGTCCGCGATGGCCATCGCCGCATCGATGATCTGCTCCACATCGAGGTTCACCCGGGGACGGCGCCCGCGCCCCATGCGCGCGGCGACGGCCTCATCCCGCACCGCCATCCGCTCGTCCCGCGTCGGGCGAGGAGGTCCGGCTCCCTGCCGTCGTTCATCCCACCGTCCGCGCCGGCCTCCGCCCATCTCATCCGATCCGTCCACCGGTGCCCCCTGCGACATCCATGTGCCGCGCGTCATGCCATCGTGCATCGTGCTGCGTCCATTATCGCGAACCGACGGTGTCCGGAACGCCGTCTTGCCCCGGCGCTCCGCCACCCTGCCATCCCGAATGCGCCTCGCCCATGCGGGCGGGCATCACCCGGAACCCGTCTCGAAAACAGGATCGTGCGACCCTCTTGACTTTCGTACAGTGTACCATTATCGTACATCGTACGCTCAATCGTACGCCGTACGACCTGGCGACGACATCCGGCATTCATCCGATCGCCCTTCACAATCCGGCATCATCCGAAAGGAGCCGCCATCCCATGACTTTTCTCGACGGACACCCTTCCCACCCGGCCATCGAGGCCATTTCCCTCTCCAAGCGCTTCGGCACGACCCAGGCGCTGGACGATGTCTCCTTCCACGTCCCCCAGGGCACCATCCTCGGCCTGCTCGGGCCGAATGGCTCCGGCAAGAGCACGACCGTCCGCGCCCTCACCACCCTCCTGCTCCCCGACAGTGGCACGGGCCGCGTGAACGGCATCGATGTCGTGCAGGACGCCGAACGCGCCCGCTTCCAGTTCGGCCTCGCCTCCCAGTCCGCGACCGTGGACGAACTGCTGACGGGACGGGACAACCTGATCCTCATCGGCCAGCTCTTCCAGATGCCGGCCAGCCGGGCCCGGCAGCGCGCGGATGAGCTGCTGGAGCGCTTCGGCCTCAGCGATGCCGCCGACCGCCGCGCGAAGACCTATTCCGGCGGCATGCGTCGCCGTCTCGATCTCGCATCCAGCCTCGTCGCCGCGCCGCCGGTCCTCTTCCTGGACGAACCGACCACCGGCCTCGATCCCCGCAGCCGCCTCCAGATCTGGGACGCCATCGCCCAGCTCGTGCGGGAGGGGACGACCGTCCTCCTCACCACGCAGTACCTGGAGGAGGCCGATTTCCTCGCCGACCGCATTGTCGTGATCGACCACGGCCGCGTGATCGCCAACGACACGCCGCGCAACCTGAAGCGCTCCGTCGGCGGCGAGCAGATCACCCTCACCGTCACCCAACCCGACGACCTGCCCCTGGCCCAGCAGATCCTGGAGGCCGTCAGCGGCGCCACCCCGACCTTCGTGCCGGAATCGCTGCAGATCGCCGCACCCGCCCCGAACTCCGGCGAATCGCTGACCGCCGTCCTGAACGAACTGACGCGCAACGCGATCGCGATCGACGACATCAGCCTCCGCCGCCCGACGCTGGACGAGGTCTTCCTCCAGCTGACCGGCGACGCAACCACCACCAACGCCGCGCTCGCTTCTACCCGAAAGGAGGCCGCCTGATGGCTGCAACCACCTCATCCACATCCGGCGCCCAGTCCCTCGTCCCCGATTTCGCCTTCGATCCCTCCCACGCGATCCCGGCCGGACCGCTCGCCACGATGCGACGGGCCGTGCGTGACAGCGCCCTGATCCTGCGCACGAACGTGAAGCACTTCCTGGCGCAGCCGGGGCAGATCATCGGCATGATCGCGATGCCGATCATCTTCATCATCCTCTTCGGCTACGTCTTCGGCAGCGCGATCCAGATCCCGGGCGTCTCCAACTACCGCGAATTCATGATGCCGGGCATCTTCGCCCAGTCCGCCGCCTTCACGATGGTCGCCGCCGCGGTCGGCATGGCCGAGATGAAGGAGAAGGGGCAGATGGACCGCTTCCGCTCGCTGCCGATGTCGCGCTCGGCCGTGCTGGTCGGGCAGGCGTTCTACCAGGTCCTGAACACGCTGGTTGGCACGATCACGATGGTCTTCGCCGCGCTGGCGACCGGCTGGCGCATCCACACCAGCCCGCTGGAAGGGCTGGCCGGCTTCGGCATCCTGCTGCTCTTCGTGGTGGCCGTGAACTTCGTGGGCGTCTGCATCGGCATGGTGGCCCACAACGCGACGATGGCCGATACGATCACGATGCCGATCACGATGCCGCTGACCTTCCTCGCCAACACCTTCGTCGCCCCGGAACTGCTGCCGGGCTGGCTGCAGCCGGTCGCCGAATGGAACCCGCTCTCCGCCACGGTCGCCGCGATGCGGAACCTCTGGGGCAATGCCTCCACGGTGGTGCCCGCGCACCAGGCCTGGCCGCTCGCGAACCCGGAGATCGCCTCGGTCCTCTTCTCGCTGATCCTGATCGCGATCGCGCTGCCGCTCTCGGTCTGGCTCTATCGCAAGGAGTCCTGAGCCAGGATTCGACATCTGGCATCCGGGATGCCGGGACCGGACCGCCGGTTCCTCCAGACGCGGGGACGCTCGATGAAGCGTCCCCGCGTCTGGCGTCTGGCGCCTGCACGTCAGACGACGGCTGTGGGGGTGGCTGTCCAGAACTGGCGGGAATCGCTAGACTCAGGGAAGACACAGGGGGTTCCCACCCAGGCCCAGCCGGGCATCGTTACTGCGTTTCCGGCCGGGGCGGTGCCCGCCGTGAATGGACCCGCGAACTGGCAGCAGGCAACGCGCATGCAGAAGGCAGGCTTGGTGTGAAGGAACCTCGCATCGTCGATCAGGACGGCCACGATCTCGCGGTCGATCCGCCCCGGACCCGCGAACACATCACCATCAGCATCTCGGCCCGCACGATCGGCGTCGTGCTGGCCCTCTTCCTGATCGGCTGGTTGTTGCGGGAACTCTCCAGCACGCTGGTGATCTTCGCCGGGGCGATGCTGCTCGCGACGGCGATCGACAAGCCGGCGTCGGCGATGGTGCGCCAGGGCGTGCCGCGCGGCGTGGCGATCTTCGTCATCTTCGCGGCCCTGGTGGCGTTGCTGGCGCTGATCGTCTCGCTCCTGATTCCGCTGGTGACGGAGGAGGCCAAGCAACTGGCGAAGGACCTCCCCGGCTACCAGCAGCAGGTGGAGGACATCCTCCATCGGTATCACGTCGGGAACAGCGACAGCACCCAGATCTCCCTGGACTCGATCACGACCCAGATCAGCGGCAACCTCCAGACCATCGCCTCCCACCTGACCGAGATCACGCTCGAGGTCGGCCATACCGCCGTGGTGCTCTTCGTGACACTGGTGATCGCGTTCATGATGGGCATGAACCCGAGCGGCGCCTCGAACTACCTGGCGCGCTTCCTCACCCCCACCGCGAATGCCCGGCTGCGGCGAATCACCGCCGATGTCGATCACCGGATCGGAACCTGGGTGCGCGGACAGGTGCTGGTGGCGATCAGTTTCGGCGTGCTGTTCGGCCTCGGGCTGG
>Ga0182740_1001071_pt1 | contig 20121 bp, 16 predicted proteins | sample eDN5th37CKraftBY_FD_128872 | JGI IMG/M metagenome (GOLD analysis project Ga0182740, IMG submission 128872) | Enriched backyard soil microbial communities from Emeryville, California, USA - eDNA 5th pass 37_C Kraft BY (version 2) (version 2) | ecosystem: Environmental > Terrestrial > Soil >...
ATGCCGGACGAGTGGGGCGACAACATGCTCGGCGCCTTCCAGACCTTCCGCCGCGCCAATCTGGCGTCGGGCTTTCCGGTGTCGAGCGGCGGTGCGCCCGGCGCACCGTACAACGATACGGGCCAGCCGCTGCCTTATCACGCCTACGATGCGGCGACCGACAACGCCGGCAATCCGCTCTACAAGGGCGTCGCCAACACGCTGCCGGGCAGCCGGCCGGACCAGTATCTCGACGCCTTCAAGCGCGACGTGCGCGAAGGCAAGCTGCCGCACGTATCGTGGATCAATGCGCCGTCGATCTACTGCGAGCATCCCGGGCCCTCGAGCCCGGTGCAGGGCTCGTGGTTCCTGCAGGAAGTTCTCGATGCGCTGACCGCCAATCCGGAGGTCTGGAGCCGGACGGTCCTGATCGTCAATTTCGACGAAAACGACGGCTATTTCGATCACGTGCCCTCGCCGTCGGCGCCGTCGCGCAATCCCGATAACACATACGCCGGCAAGACCACGCTGAGCGAGGAAGAACTGGCGCCGGAGTATTTCACGCAGCCGCCGCCGCAGGGCAGCACCAGCCAGCCGGCGCCGGACGGCCGCGTCTACGGGCCGGGACCGCGCGTTCCGCTTTACGTGATCTCGCCGTGGAGCCGCGGCGGCTGGGTCAATTCGCAGGTGTTCGACCACACCTCGGTGCTGCGCTTCCTCGAGGCCCGCTTTGGCGTGCAGGAGCCGAACATCAGCCCCTTCCGGCGCGCCGTCTGCGGCGACCTGACCAGCGCCTTCAATTTCAAGACGCCGAATACCGAGGCGCTGCCGACGCTGGCGGGCCGCACCACGCGCGATGCGGCCGACGCGCTGCGCGCCGCGCAGCAGCGGCTGCCGGCCGTGCCGGTGCCGCGCGACATGGCGCTGCCGCTGCAGGCGCCGGGCACGCGTCCTTCGCGCGCGCTGCCCTACGAACTGCATACCAGCGCGCGCTGCGAGGCGTCGGGCCAGGCGTCGGGCCGGGTGGAGTTGCTGTTCTCGAATACCGGTACGCAGGCCGCCGTGTTCCACGTCTACGATGGCCACAAGCTGGACCGCATTCCGCGCCGCTATATGGTCGAGGCCGGCAAGACGCTGTCCGACATCTGGAACGCCGGGGCAGACAATTTCGGCCGCTACGATCTGTGGGTGCTCGGTCCCAACGGCTACCACCGGCACTTCAAGGGCGACCTGAACCGGCTCGGCGCTGCGCAGGCCGCTCCTGAGATCCGTGTCTGCTACGACATCGCCAACGGGGACGTCTACGTGGACCTGCTCAATCCGGGCGCCGCCGCGTGCCAGTTCGCCATCGCGCCGCTGGCCTATCGCACCGACGGCCCCTGGCAGGTCGACGTAGCCGCGGGCGGCACGGCCTCGCGGCACTGGTCGCTGGCCGACAGCGGCCAGTGGTACGACTTCGCGGTGACATGCAGCAGCGATCCGGCCTTCTATCGCCGCTTTGCCGGCCGGGTGGAAACCGGGCGGCATACGGTCAGCGACCCGGCGATGGGCGAGGTCTGACGGAGGCGGGTCAGTCATGAGGCGAGTCGCCACGCGAGTCGTCAGGCGAGTCGTCGGGCGAGGCGTCAGGCGAGGCGTCAGGCGAGGCGTCAGGTTAGTCTTCGGCTGCGATGGGCGGCGCGGCTTGCCCGTTCGCTTCCTTCACCCATCGCCATAACGTCGCGCGGCTGATGCCCAGCCGCTGCGCGGCCTGCTGGCGGTTGCCGCCGCAGGCCGCCAGCACCTCCAGCACCCGCGCGCGAGACGCGGCGTTGGCGCCGGGGCCTGAGCCAACGTCCGAGCGAATATCCGAGCGAATATCCGAGCGAATATCCGAGCCCCCGCCATCCAACCCATAAAGCTCGGGACAGTCGTGGCGCAATTCGTCGAACGCGATCGCGTCGACGTGCTGCCACTGCGAGAAGAACACCGCCATCCGTTCGCACAGGTTCTCGAGCTCCCGCACATTGCCCGGCCAGCGGTAGGCCAGCAGCCGCTCACGCAGCGGCGCAAGCAAGGCCGCCGCGTCGAGGCCGCTGTCAAGCCGGTCCAGGCTGCGCCGCAGCAGCACGGCGGCCAGCGCTTCGATGTCCTCCGTGCGCTCCCGCAGCGGCGGCAGGCGCAATTGCAGCGTGTTGATCCGGTAGTAGAGGTCCTGGCGGAATTGCTTCGCCGCGATCCGCTGCGGCAAGGGCTGGTGGGTCGCCGCGATGATGCGCACGTCGACGGGAATCGGTACGCCGCCGCCGAGCCGCACGATCTCACGCTCCTGCAGCACGCGCAGCAGCCGCGTCTGCAGCGAGACCGGCATGTCGCCGATCTCGTCGAGGAACAGCGTGCCGGTGTGGGCCGCTTCGAACAGGCCGCGCTTGCCGCCGCGGCGCGAGCCGGTGAACGCGCCTTCTTCGTAGCCGAACAGTTCGCTCTCGAGCAGCGCCTCCGGAAAGGCCGCGCAATTGACGGCGACGAACGGCTTGCCGGCGCGCTTGCTGTCGTTATGGATGGCCTGCGCGAACAGCTCCTTGCCGACGCCGCTTTCGCCGGAGATCAGCACGGTCAGGTCGGTCCGCGCGAAGCGCCTGGCGGTTGCGCACGCCCGTAGAAAGGACGGACTGCTTCCGATCAAATTGTCGAAACGATGGCGCGCGGTCGGTTGATGGCGGCGCTGCTGGCTGCGCAGGCTGGCGTCGGCATCCTGGATATTGCGCGCGTCGTAGAGCGTCAGGGCGGCACCCACCGTATCGCCGTGCTCGCGAATCGGGGTGCGATTGGCGATCCAGTCGCGCTGGGCGTAGCGCAGCACGCTGCCGCGCTCCTGCAGGCCGCTGTCCAGCGTGCTCTGCAGCGACAGCGCCGGCTCGATGTCGTCCAGATGCTGGCCGAGCAAGCGGGCGCGCACGCGTCCCAGCAGCTTCTCCATCGGCGGATTGACCGCGATCAGGCGATTGTCGCGATCGACCGCCAGCACGGCTTCCTGCAGGTTGTGCAGCACGCCGTTCAGCTGCTCGTAGCGGCCCGCCTCGAGCCGGGCGACACGCGCCAGCTCGATCGCGTCCTCGATGCCCTGGCGCACCGCGCCGAGCGAGTAGGCGAGGCGGCCCTGCAAGCCATACTGCTCGGCCAGCTCCACCACGATGCTCGAGCCGACCACCACTTCGTAGCCGTCGCGGGCCAGCAGTTCAAAGCACTGCCTGGCCTCGTCGGGCGTGCGGTAGGCGTACTGCGCCACCTTGATCTTCAGCAGGTCGCGCACCGCATCGAGCTCCGGGATGCAGGCGCCGTACATCACCACGCCGACCTTGGACGAGATGCGCCGCGCGTTGAGCAGCGCCAGCAGGATGTCGAAGCCGGACAGCTTGATGGTGGCCACCGGCGCCACCACCGCGTTGCGCAGGATGGTGGCGTTGGCGCCGGCGCTGATCAGCGCGTCGGTCGAGCCATCGCGGATGCGCTCGCGCGCGGCGTCGAGGGCCGCCTCGAACGAGGCGTTGACCACCTCGATCTCGGCCCGGTCCGCGTATTCGTCCAGCACGGTCATCGCGAACCGGCTCAGGTGCTTGTAGCTGATGAAGCAAAGCCGCGGCCGGGTGCCGCGGTCGTTCGGGGTGTTGCGCATGGTCTCCTCGCCGGCGGTCTGCGCGTTTCGTCCCGCCTCGAAGCTCAGGCCGCGCGCTTTCGCCGTGTTTCATCGATGTCTCGCCAGTGTTTCATGAAACAGTGAAACGCGAGTAACAGAATGAATAGTTCCGAATAATCAAGCGGTTAGGGCGCCTGGCAAAGGTGGCATGGGGCTTGCGGAACAAGTCGCATGCTACTGACGGAGAAAAGAATGCAGGCGCTCAGCCATATCACCGTGCTGGATTTGACCCACATGCTGTCGGGCCCGTACGGCACGATGCTGCTGGCCGATCTCGGCGCGCGCACCATCAAGGTCGAGCCGCCCGGCGCCGGAGAGGGGACGCGGCGGCTGCTGGCCGAGAGCGAGGACTATGCGCGCGACGGCATGGGCGCCTACTTCCTGACGCTGAACCGCAACAAGGAAAGCGTCTGCATCGACCTGAAGTCCGACGCCGGCCGGGCGGTGTTCCTGGATCTGGTGCGGCATGCCGACGTGGTGTTCGACAACTTCAGTGCCGGCGTCACCGAGCGGCTGGGGATCGATCATGCCGCGCTGTCCCAGGTCAATCCGCGCATCGTCACCTGTTCGGTGACCGGCTTCGGCCAGACCGGCCCGGACCGGCAGCAGCCAGCCTTCGACCAGGTCGTGCAGGCGATGGGTGGCGGCATGTCGATCACCGGCATGGCGGATGGACCGCCGGTGCGCAGCGGCATTCCGATCGGCGATCTGGGCGGCGGCGTGTTCGGCGCGATCGGCGTGCTGGCGGCGCTGGCCGAGCGCGAGCACAGCGGCGTGGGACAGCACGTCGATATCTCGATGCTGGATGCGCAGATCTCGCTGCTGAACTACATGGCGACGATGCATCTGATGTCGGGCATCGTGCCGGAGCGGATCGGCAACAGCCATTTCGTGCACGTGCCGTACAACACCTATCCCACCCGCGACGGCCACATCATCATCGCCTGCATCGGCGATGCGTTCTTCGAGCGCTTCCTGAGCGTGATCGATCATCCCGAGCTGCGCCGCCCGGAATATCTGCGCCAGCCGGGCCGCTACGCCGACAAGGACCGCATCGACGCGATCATCGGCGATGTGCTGCGCGGCGAGTCGTCGGCGTATTGGCTCGACCGGCTGCGCCAGGCCCGCATTCCGTGCGGCCCGGTCAATGACTTCGCCCATGCGCTGCGCGAACCGCAGGTGCTCGACCGCGACATGGTGGTCGAGGTGGAGCTCAAGACCGGCGAGACGGTGCGCATGCCGGGCAATCCCGTCAAGCTGTCGCGCGCGGCCGCGCCGGCGTACAGCTGCCCGCCCGCGGTCGGCGAACACACCGAGGCCGTGCTGCGCGATCTGCTCGGCTACGACGCCGATCGGCTGGAGCGGTTGCGCGCCGCGCGTGCGGTCGCATGACGGAGGCAACGACGATGGAACGGGAAACGATCGTCATCACCGATGTCGCGCCACGCGATGGGCTGCAGAACCAGGCCGTGGCGATTTCGACCGAAGGGAAGCTGGAGCTGGTCCGCCGCCTTGCCGCGTCCGGTGTGCGCAGCGTCGAGGCGACCAGCTTCGTCTCGCCCCGCGCGGTACCGCAGATGGCCGATGCGGCCGACGTGGTGGCCCGCTTGCGCGGGGAGCTGCCCGATCTGCGTCTGTCGACGCTGGTGCCGAACCGCAAGGGACTGGAGCGCGCGCATGCCGCTGGCGCGCCGGAGATCGCCGTGGTGCTGTCCGCGACCGAGACCATGAACCTGCGCAACATCAATATGGATCTGGCGCAGGCCACCGCGGTCAGCGAGGAGACGCTTGCCCACGCACGCGAGCTCGGCCTGCGCACGCGAGCCTATATCGCGGTCGCGTTTGTCTGTCCGTTCGAGGGCGAGGTGCCGCTCTCCGCCGTGGTCCGGCTGGCACAGCGCATGCGCGAGGCCGGTGCGCAGGAGATCGTGATTGCGGACACCATCGGTGCCGCCGCACCGGCCGGAGTCAAGGCGCGCTTTGCCGCGCTGGCCGACATCATCGAGATCGACCGGCTCGCGGTCCATCTGCACGATACGCGCGGCCTCGGTGCCGCCAATGCGTGGGCCGCGCTCGAAGCGGGCGTGCGGCGCTTCGACGCCAGCGTCGGCGGCATCGGCGGCTGCCCCTTCGCCCCCGGCGCGGCCGGCAATCTGGCGACCGAGGACCTGGTGCTGATGGCGGAGCAGAGCGGCTTCGCGACCGGTATCGCGCTCGAGGGCCTGCTCGATGCGGTCGGCTACGCGGAGGCCCTGCTGGGACGTCCATTGGGCGGGCGATCCAGCGCATGGCTGCGGCGCCAATACAGGGCTGTGCCGCCGACGTGAGTCCGCCGTCCAGATTCACGCCACAGCCCCAGCAAGCCCCGACAAGCAAAACAAGCACACCGAGCACAACAAGCACAACAAGCACAACACACAACGAACACAACAGGAGACAACCGATGCTGAACCATCGCTGGATGCGCGCGGCCATGATGAGCCTGGCTTGCCTGGCCGCCGCCGTGCCTTGGGGCCACGCCGCCGCCAAATGGCCCGACAAACCCGTCACGCTGATCGTGCCCTATGCCCCAGGCGGCGGCACCGATATCGTCAGCCGGCTGGTGGCGCAGAAGCTGTCGGAGCGCTGGGGCCAGTCGGTGGTGGTCGAGAACCGCCCCGGCGCCAACGGCGTGATCGGCACCGGCCACGTCGCCAAGTCGGCGCCGGATGGCCACACCTTGCTGATGGTGGTCGGCTCCCACGCGATCAATCCGGTGCTGATGAAGAGCCTGCCGTATGACACCGCCAAGGGCTTCACGCCGATCACGCGGCTGGCGGTGTCGCCGATGGTGCTGGTGGTCGCCAAGTCAAGCCCGTACAAGACGCTGAACGACCTGGTGGAGGCCGCGCGCAAGCAACCGCTCGGCGTGGGTTATTCGGAGGGGCAGACCCGCCTGACCGGCGAGCTGCTGCGCCAGGTCGGCAAGCTGCAGACCATCCCCGTGTCGTACAAGGGCGGGGCGCAGATCATGGTCGACATCATCGGCGGCCATCTCGCCTCGGGCTTTACCAGCGTGCTGACCGCCTTGCCGCACGTCAACGGCGGCAACCTGCGCGTGATCGGCGTTGCGGCGGACGAGCGGATGCCGATCTTCCCCGACGCGATGACGTTCAAGGAAGCCGGCCTCGATGGCGTGCAGTCGCTGAACTGGTATGGCCTGTTCGGACCCGCCGGCATGCCCGTGGCCACCGTCGAACAGATCCACCGCGACCTGCGCGAGGTCACGGCCGACCCCGCGGTCGCCAAGCAGATGCGGGACCAGAGCGCCGCCATCGTGCTGACCCCGCCGGACGCGTTCCGCGCGTTCATCGGCAGCGAGACGCAGAAGTGGGCAGAAGTGGCACGCCGCGGCGGCATTCGCCCCGAGTAGCGCAGCGCGGACGCAACGACCCGCGATATAACGAGCAGGAGGAGACAAGATGCAACGCCGCAAACTGATTCAGGCGCTGGGGGCCGCCGTGCTGGCGCTCGCCGCGGCGCCGGGCTCCAACGCCCTCGCGCAGGACTATCCGGCGCGGCCGATCCGCTTGATCGTGCCGTTCGCTCCCGGCGGGGTCTCGGACACCAGCGCGCGCGTGATCGCCGACAAACTGGGCCAGCGGCTCGGCCAGCAGGTCGTGGTCGACAACCGTCCGGGGGCGTCGGGCAATATCGGCACCGCGATGGCCGCGCAGGCGGCGCCCGATGGCTATACGCTATTGCTCGGCTTCGACGGCACTATGGTGATTAACCCACATGTGTTCGCCAAGGTTCCGTTCGATACGGTCAAGGACTTCGTGCCGATCAGCAAGATCGGCGATGCCGCGCTGATCCTGATCACCCATCCGTCGGTGCCGGCGAGGAACCTGACCGAGCTGGTGGCGTACTCGCGGACCACCTCGGCGGGCCTGTCCTATGGCAGCGCCGGCACCGGCAGCACGCCGCATCTGGCCGGCGAACTTCTGAAGGCGCGCACCGGGCTGAACATGGTCCACGTGCCCTACAAGGGAGGCGGACAGGCCATGGGCGATCTGGTCGGGGGCACGCTGCCGGTGCTGTTTACCGCGGTGGCCGGCGCGCAGCAATACGTGAAGAACGGCAAGGCCAACGCGATCGCGGTGTCCGCTGCGAAGCGCGTGCCGTCGCTGCCGGACGTGCCGACGCTGGCGGAGTCGGGCGTGCCCGGCTTCGTCAGCGACTCATGGGTAGGGCTGCTGGCGCCTGCCAATACGCCGAAGGAGATCGTCGACAAGCTGGCGCGCGAGCTCAATGCGGTCGTCAATATGCCCGATACCCGCGAGCGGCTGGCGACGCTGGGGATCGTGCCGTCGGGCAATACTTCGGAGGCCTTCGCCAGCGAGATCCAGAACGACCTGAAGAAGTACAGCGAGATCGTCAAGACCGCGAAGATTCGCGTGCAGTGAGGGCTTGCGCGTCGGCGAAGCGATCGGTCGCGGCGATCAGCTGATCGAGGATGCCCGGCTCCGTCCACGCATGGCCGGCGCCCTCGATCAGATGGAAGTCGGCCTGCGGCCAGGCCTGGTGCAGCGCGTAGGCATAGCGCGCCGGGCATGGCATGTCATAGCGGCCATGCACGATGACGCCGGGAATGCCGGCCAGCTTGTGCGCATCGCGCAGCAGCTGGCCTTCCTCCAGCCAGCAGCGGTGCGTGAAGTAGTGGTTTTCCAGCCGCGCAAACGCCAGCGCGAAATGGCCGTCGTCGTGCTTGGCGGCGATCGCCGGATCGGGCAGCAGCGTAATGGTCTCGGCTTCCCACACGCTCCATGCGCGCGCGGCTTCGATCTGTTTGGCCTTGTCCTCGCCGGTCAGCAGCTTGCGGTAGGCCGCCATCATGTTGCCGCGCTCGGCGTCGGGCACCGGCGCCTGGAAGCGTGCCCACTTGTCGGGGAACATCTCGGAGACGCCGTATTGGTAGTACCAGTCGAGCTCGGCCTGCGACACCGTGTAGATGCCGCGCAAGACCAGCTCGCTGACCCGCTCGGGATGCTTCTGCGCATAGGCCAGCGCCAGCGTCGAGCCCCACGAGCCGCCGAAGACGAGCCAGCGTTCGGCGCCGGCCAGCGCGCGCAGCCGCTCGATGTCGTCGACCAGATGCCAGGTGGTATTGGCTTCGAGCCCGGCATGCGGGGTCGAGCGGCCGCAGCCGCGCTGGTCGAACAGCAATACGTCATAGCGTGAGGGATCGAACAGGCGCCGATGGTCGGGCGAGATGCCGCCGCCCGGCCCGCCGTGCAGGAACACCGCCGGCTTGGCGCCGGGCGTGCCGGCACGCTCGTAGTAGATGACGTGGCCATCGCCGACATCGAGCGTGCCGGTCTCGTAGGGTTCGTTTTCGGGATAGAGCGTGCGCGGCGAGGGCATGGATGCGGTCTCCGAGGGGGAATACCGCAGTGTACCGGCGTCGCCGGCCACGACAGCCACGATAGCCACTACAGCGACAGCCGCGACAGGTTGGCCAACCAGGCCAACGGATCAGGTCGACGGCGCGGGCCGACGCATCAGATCGGTCAGGCGGGTTCAGGCCGCCATCGGCGCCGCGGCAAGCCAGATCAGTAGCGCGCCTGCTGCGATCAGCACGATTCCGGACAGGCGCGCCACCTGCAGGCCGGCGGGGCCGACCTTCTCCAGCAGCACGAGCAGGGCCAGCGCAGCGACCCAGACCAGGGCCATCACGCCGGGAGCGAACAGCACCCCCATCAGCGCCCAACAGCAGCCCAGGCAGAATGCGCCATGCCGCATCCCCATCGTCACTGCGCCACGCTTGCCGTCGCGCCAGTTCGTCATCAGGAAGCCGAGGGGGCTGCGGCAGTGGGTCAGGCAGGCCCGCTTCCATGGCGTCAGCTGGTAGAGGCCCGCCACGCAAAGGATCGCGCCCGCGGCCACGCGGCTTGACATCGCCATTGCGGGCGACAGCAGTAGGGCCTCGTGCAGCGCCCATTGCACCAGCGTCATGGCCGCGCTGAAGCCGGTCCAGACGGCCAGATAGCCGAGCCCGAAGCAGAGCACAGTCGCCGGCAGCCTGCGCTTCTCGCGCCGGCGTTGCAGCCCGGCGTAGACCAGCATCACCGGCGCGGCGGCTGGCGCCATCATGCCGATCATCATGACGACCCACATCGCGAAGGTGTAGAGCAGGTCCGCGGCCGTCCAGGGCATCGGCATGTCCTTGCCCATGCCCATGCCGGCCATCATGGCGTCGTGATCCGCGGTGGAGGTCATCGACCGGTCCAGATGGAACAGATAGCCCCACGCGAGCGCCGCTATGGCGAGCATGCAGGCCCAGCCGAACAGCCGGTCGCGCCGCCGCAATGCGCCGTACCGGGCGGCGTCCCGACCGCCGTCTCCACCGCCGTCCCGATCTTTGCCCCGATCGTTGTCCCGAACGCCGGCTGGTAGCGGCACCGCGCCGGCGGGCTCAGGCTCCCTGCCAGGAGAATGGCGCATATTGGCCATTGTTGCGGCCGCTGTCGTCGTCCCAGACCATGCCAAGCGCATGGACGTGGCTGCGTGCGGGGCGCGCCAGCGCGACGCGGTCCGCTGCCGGGTGGCCGGTGTTATCCAGATGGATCGGCTCGGTCGCATTCGGATTGATGCCCATCACGCCTTCGGCCGCCATGTCGACCAGGTTCGGCGCGGTGACCGACCAACTGCGGCTGTTGCGGTCGAAGCGGATCTGCGCCGATTCCACGCCGGCGAACGAGCCGACCAGCGGAGCGAGCGCCGCCATTGGCCCGCCCGCGGCGCCGCTGGCAATCGCGGTGATCGCATCACGCTGTGAGGCATCGGCGCGTTCGTCGACGATCACGCCGACGGACCAGTTGCCCTTGCCCATTTCCTCCGGCGTCGAGCCCAGCACGATAAAGCCGAGCCCATCGAGCGAAACCTCGCCATAGCGTCCCTGCTCGATCTGGAAGCCCATGGCGAAGATGCAGTGGCCCTTGGTGGGCGGCGCCGCCAGTTGTCCGGGCAGGCAGGGACAGATGAAGTCGCAGTTGCAGGTCTCGTAATACTGACCCTCGATGTTCCAGTTGGGCGTGGCCATGGTTTGCCTCCTTGCCTTGCGTCCCGGACCGCACTCGCGTACCGCGGTGGAGCGGGCAGTACGTGGCGTCTCGGTTTCGCGTGTACCGATTCACTGGAATATAGGTGAGCGGGCGGCGGATGCCGGCGGGGCCGGCAAAGTCAGTGATTTTTGCCTCGGGATGGCGCGCGAGAGCGGTGGTGCGGGGAAGGTGGCAGTGCGGGAACGGCGGCAGTGCGGGGAGGCGGGGAACGGGGAACGGGGAACGGGGAACGGGGAACGGGGAACGGGGAACGGGGAGGCGGAGAGATGGGGCGCCGGTGCCGCCGGCGAGGCGGCGGCACCGGGATCATGCAGGCGTCGGCGAGACGCCCGGCGAAGCTGCGCTGCGGGTTATTCCACCGTCGCGCCGGATTCCTGCACGATGGTCTTCCACTTCTTGTAGTCGGACTGGACCAGATCGGCGAACTGCTTCTGCGACATCAGCTTCGGCTCGGCGCCCTGCTCGTGAATCGCCTGGATCATCGCCGGCGTGGCGAGCTGCTTGTTCACCTCGGCGGCCAGCTTGTCGACCACCTCGCGCGGCGTCTTCGCCGGCGCGAAGATGCCGTACCACGTGCTGACGTCGACCTGCTTGTAGCCGCTTTCGGCCAGCGTCGGCACATCCGGCAGCGAGGTGCTGCGCGTGGCCGAGGTCACGGCCAGCGCGCGCAGCTTGCCCGCCTTGATCTGCGCCATGGCCGACGGCACCGAGGCCACCATCAGGTCCACGTTGCCGGCGATGGCGTCCATCATCGCGGCGTTCGAGCCCTTGTATGGCACGTGCAGCAGCTTGATGCCCGCGGCCTGGCTGAAGATCTCCGCGGCCAGATGAATGGTCGTGCCGTTGCCCGGCGAGCCGTACTTGATCGAGCCGGGCGCGCGCTTGGCGGCAGCCACTACGTCTGCGATGTTCTTGAACGGCGAATTGGCCGGCGCGACGATCATGATCGGGGTATAGGCGACGTGCGTCACCGCGACCAGGTCCTTGCTCGGATCGTACTTGACCGTCTTGTACAGCCACGGGGCGACGACGAGGTTGTCCTTCTGGCCCATCACCAGCTCGTAGCCGGTCGGCGCCGCGCGCACGACCTCGGCAATGCCGATGGTGCCGCCGGCGCCCGGACGATTGTCCGGCACCACGGTCCATTTGGCGCTCTGGGTCAATTGATTGGCGACGAGGCGGGACAGGATATCGGTGCCGCCGCCCGGAGGAAACGGAATCACCAGTCGGATCGGCTTGGCAGGCCAGGCCGTGTCGGCCTGCACCGGGGCGACGGCGGCCATGCCGCAGGCCGCCAGAAGGGCGAGCAACGCCTTCTTCATCGTCTGTCTCCTTGTTTGGGATGTCCCGAACCAGTCCTGTTGCTGGCTTGTCGCGGCCGGATGGCGCCGGTCCCGCTGGGCTGGAGCAAGTCTAGAGGGCGGGAGTGGAGCGGGCGAAGTCATATTTTCAGAGACCAGATATGCGTTTTAAAAATAGCGGAGGTTACCACTAACGGCGGTGGGAGGGAGATGGAGGGCTCTATAGGGCGCCGATCGAGAGCGCTTTAGGCGGTATGGAACGTGCAGCCGCTATCGCCGAGGCGCCCGGCGCATGCAAGACTTCGGCGCGCTTCCTATAGAGGTCACTGCTTGTTAAAACGGCGGCATTTCTGGCAAGCGTTGTAGCCAATCGGCTGGCAACTTATGGGGACGTTGGCCTCTGCCGAACCTCGTTGTTCTTGCCATATGAACCGCTACCATGAACCGCTATCCTGACCACTCTCCGGCTCGTTATCTCGCAAGTTATCCCGCGTGTTATCCCGCCAGTCAGTCCGCCGGCTGCTATCCCGTTCGCCTTCCCGCGCGATGCTCGGTTGCCCGTTCGCCGGGGCAGGCTAACTGCTATTCGACCCTGCGCCACCGTCCCGATCCGATATGCCACCGGGTAGCCGATCCCGGGAGAACACTGGACGGTGATCATGCACCTGCGACAGTCCGCGACCACGATGCCTCATACAAGCTCGTGTTCTCATTCCGCGAAGTCGTCCGCGACCTGATACACGGCTTCATCGGCAACCCATGGCTTCGCTCGCTCGACTGGAATTCCCTGGAGCCGGTGTCCGCGAACTATGTGTCGGACCGGCTTCGTCGCGGCATCAACGATGTGGTCTGGCGAATCAACGTCCCGGGTCAGGACCAGCCGCTGTACTTGCTGATCGAATTCCAGAGTCGGAACGATGCCGACATGGCGGCGCGCATGCTGGCCTATGTCGGCATGTTCTACCGCGATGCGAGCCGCCGGCGCGACCGAAGGCGCGGGCAAAGTTATCCGCCGGTCCTGCCTATCGTGCTCTATAGCGGCAACACACGATGGCGCGCCAGTACGGAGATTGCGACGATGATCTCGGCCGTGCCGCAGTCCATGGCGAGTCACCAGCCGCGCTTGAACTATTGCCTGATCGACCGTACGCGCTACACGGATGCCGAACTGGCGGCGAAGCGAAATCTGGTGGCAGTGCTGATGCGATTCAAACGGGCCGAGAGCATCGAAGCCATGCTGGAGCCGTTGCGGCTGGCGAGGGAATTGACGGCACACAATGCCGCCCTCGACGAGGCAATGACGGCGTGGTTCGCTGCCCTGACCCCGAATGCTTTGCATTTAACGGAAGTACATAACCTGATGGAGTTCGAAATGGAAATGTCGGCAAGGTTTCATCGGTGGGCGCGGGAGTACGCGAAGAAGGAGGTCGAGAAGGGCATCGAGAAGGGGGTTCACATCGGCAAGGCCGAAGCGCTGCAAAGGGTCCTGCAGCATCGTTTCGGCCCATTGTCCACACACGTTGTCGCCAAGCTGGAGGCCGCCTCAACGGATCAACTGGACGCCTGGCAGGACCGGGCATTGGAGGTGGCGTGCCTGGATGACGTATTTCGCGCCTGAACCGCGCAAATCACCCGCTCCAACTCGTAGGGCCGAGACTGGCCACAGGGCGATGCCCTTCCTTCAGCCTCGGCCGCGTCGGCGGAGATTCAGAAATCCACTTTCTGCCCCGGCTCCGGCACGATGACGCGGGTCGCATCCGTGGCGCCCAGCGCCGCGGTGAACTCCGCCGGCGTGCCGCGCAGCATGGGGCTGGTCAGATAGTGGATCGGGATCGCATACCGGGGGCGGATCATCTCGCGCACGGCGATCGCCGCCTCGCGCGGCCCCATGGTGAAATGCCCGCCAATGGGGATCAGCACCAGGTCCGGCTTGTAGAGGTCCGCCACCAACCGCATATCGGCGAACAAGCCGGTGTCGCCCATGTGCCAGATGCGAAAGCCGTTCTCCATCTCGATGATGTAGCCCACCGGCTCGCCGCCGTAGTGGACCTCGTCCTTGCCCGAGCTCGGGTTCTTCCAGGCCAGCTCGGAAGAGTGCTCCGCATGCACGGCGGTGATCTTCGGACCGTTGGCACCGAAGGGCGCGACCGTACCGCTCTTGCCGAAGCGCTGCGACAGGTTGGCCGGCACCATGCCGAGGCTGACGAGCGTCTGCCCCATGCCGCCGCCGTTGTAGATCGGCGCGTTATGCATCTTCGCCAGCGCCGGCGCATCGCCAAGGTGGTCGCCGTGGGCATGCGTGACCAGGATCAGATCGACCTTGCCGAGCGTCTGCAGCTGCTTGAATGGGGCGGGCGTCTTGGGGTTCCCTGTCAGCCAGGGATCGATCACGATGACCTTGCCGCCGGGCGTCGTGATGCGCGTGGCGGCCTGGCCCAGCCACAGGACCTCGGTTTTGCCTGCGGCCGTCTTGCCCGCGGCGGACGGCAGGAGGGCCGGTGTGGAGGCGGACGTCGCGGTGGGGGCGGTCGGGCCTGTAGGCGCGGTGGCGCATGCACCGAGCAGCGTCAGCAGGGCGGCGAGCAGCAGGGGACGGGCTTGTGGCATGGCTTCCTCCGGGCGTTGTAGGCGAAGCTGGCAAGGACGGCGTAGCGACTACCAAAGCGACTGGCAAAGGCCAGTATTGGCACGCGTCATGTCAGTGTCAACCTGGTGGTCGACGGGGGGTTAGCCTGCCGGGTGCTACGAATGGAAAGAGCGCGAGCCGGGTTGCTGTAAAAAAGCCGATTGCTTGGGTGCCAGCCGGCCCCGGAAGGGCGCTCTCGCTGCCCTGCCCAGAATAGACGGCGCTATGGGGCTATTCGTCCTTGCATGGCGAGAGCGGCAAGGGCTGAACCGGTGTCTTGACCACCGTGGCATCGGCGCCTTGCGTCACCTTGGAAACGGACAGAAGACATGCTCGAATCATCTTGTCTTGTTGCGCGAGTGGGGTTTGGTTCGATGGCACGACCTCCAAGCCCCTGTTAACGGCGTTAGGACTGCAAACTTGCGTTCACTCTGACGTCCAGTCGATTCGCGCTGAATCGGCACGCAACGCCCAGCTAAGGCGCGTCTGCAGCGGACTAGCAGCTCTCCTGCCGCCCGGACAAGGACAACGCCCGCTCGATGCACCGGATGATCTCCGTATCCTCGAACGGCTTGTTCACGAAGCACGCGGCGCCGGCCGCGCGGGCGCGCTGCTCGTGGCCTTGCTCGGAGAATGCCGTCATGAAGATGATCGGCACATGGCAGCCGCGCGCGCGCAGCGCCTCGCACAGCGCGAAGCCGTTCATCTTCGGCATCTGCACGTCGGTGATCACGCAGGCGACCCCGCCCAGCGTGGGGGACCCAAGCAATTCCGCGCCGCTGCCGTAGAGTTCGACCGCCAGGTCGAAGGACCGCATCAGTCTCCCCATGGCGTCTCTGACGGAGGCGTCGTCGTCGACGATGGCAATCACGGGGGGCGAAGTCACAAGGGATCCTTGAAGAATCTGGCGCGATGGCGAGGGGGCCGGTCCCTCCACCGCTTGATCGAAGCATACTGCGGCTCGACGCGGCGCCCAATCATACGGTGGTATGTCAGTGGTGACCCGACACGGCGAGATGGCGGCACGGCGAGGCGGCGACACGGCGAGGCAGGGGACGTCGAGCCGCGCCGGCTACCGCTTCCCGAAAAGCTAGAACGTATGCCGCACGCCAAGCGCGAACACCTGCGGGTCCGCTCCCGCCTGGATGCCGAGCTCGTTGATCGCGAAGTCGTACGTCGCGTTGCGCTTGTTGTCGATGCGGCTGTAGTAGCCATACAGCGCCGTGCGCCTGGAGAGCGGATAGTCGTAGCCCACCGTCCATTGCGTCGCGCCGGTCTGCGGGCCGCTGCGCAGGAATCCCACCGTATCGGTCGACCCGCCCGTGCCATTGGCGGCGTACCCGAAGCCGAGCCGCACGCTGCCGGTGCCCAGCCTTTGCACCAGCGACGCATACCAGGCGTTGCGCTGCAGGTCGCCGGTGGCGGTCCTGTAGTGCAGGCGCTCGTAGACACCGGCGATGCGCGTACGGGGCAGCAGTTGCCACGCCACGCCAAGCTTGAATGCGTCGTCGTCGCGGCCGGCCGCCTGATAGTGCCGGTGGACCTCGTAGGCGACGGTCGCGTCGAGCGTGCCGCGCTGGTAGACCAGCGCCGCGGAGTAGAGCGACGGATTGCGCGCGACCGTTGTCCTTTCTTCCGGCAGGCCCCAGCCGAACCACAGGCTGGCGCCGCCGAACCGGGGCGAGCGGTATTGCACGATGTTCTTCTGGCGGCGATCGAACGAACTGGTGTTCTCGACATTGTCGGAAGTGGATGCCGACCCATTGCCGATCAGCGCCATATAGCCGGCGGTGGTCGGGTAGTACGGGTCGTAGCCCATCGTCGACTCGGTATATGGCGTGTGCCAGTGGCCCAGGAACAGCAGGCCGTAGTCGCCCTGCAGGCCGATGCGCGAATTCCGGCTGGCGATCTGGCCCTGACCCGAGTCGAGCGACAGATTGCTCTCGATCTGCCATAGCGTCTTCAGCGAAGCGCCCAGCGCCTCCTCGCCGCGCAGGCCGAACACGGAGCGATAGTTGCTCTGGCGCATGCCGCTGCCGAGGGCGGTGCCGTCGGTGGCGGTGCTCGCCCGCGTGTATTCGGTCGCCGTATTGAGGCGCCCGTAGACGGTGACCGAGCTGTCCGCCAGCGCAGAACCGCCCGCGATCGACAGCATGCCGGCGCAGCACAGCGCCTCAGTGCGCCGCATCGTCGTCCTTGCGATGGGCGGCGAGCGTCGGCCCCGGCGTGCCGGTAATCTTTGGCACGCACTCGGTGTGGAACCAGGCCACCGTGACGGGCTCGCCCGCCAGCATGCGCTTGACCGGCGGGATCAGCTGCTCGCCGATCAGCATGCCAAGCAGACCGATCAGCGCGACCGCCGGCGGCGCCGGCGAGCGGACCTGCATCAGCGCGTAGAGGATGCCGACCAGGACGCCGGCGCCAAGGGAAATGAGATAGATCTTCATGGCGGTCTCGCAATCGGGAGCAAATCGGATTCAGGTGCGCGTCGGCGGCAACCCGACGCCGAGCAGATGGCGCACGCGCGGCGGCTCGGCGCCCGTGTGGAAGCGGGCGATGTCGCGCTGCAGGTCGGCATCGGCGTGTGGCACGCGGCGGTGCTGGCGCAGATGCTCGGCCCACGATTCGACCAGGAACCATTCGGTCAGCAGTTCCGGGTCGGTCGGGTCTTCCATCACGCCCCAGCTGAAGGCCCCATCGCGCAAGCGCTCTTCCGACAGCTGGTGCACGGCCCGCAGGAAAGGATCGCGGTTGGCGGCCGGGATGCAGTATTCGATCAGGATCATCACCGGACCGCGGTCGTGCGCGATCTCGTCGGCCATCTCCGGCTCAGGCCAATGGTGTGCCGGGCCGAGGTCTTCCTCGCCGCGCGGCAGGCGTATCCGGTGCAGCAGCAGCGTCGCGACGATCAGGCCTGCGCCGGCGATCCACAGCGCATTTGGTGTGCCCATCGCCTGCGCGACGAAGCCCCAGATCAGGCTGCCGCCCGCCAGCGCTCCGTTGAACACCATCTGGTAGACCGCCAGCGCGCGGCCGCGCACCCAGTTCGGCAGGATGGCCTGCGCCGCGCCGCCCAACGTGGTCAGCGCCGTGATCCAGGCCGCGCCGAGCAGCAACAACAGCGGCAGCGCGGCCCACACCGGCGGCGCGAGCGACAACGCGGCCATCACCGCGGCGGTGACCACCGCCGACAGCAGCACCAGGCCATCGGCATCGAGCCGCTTCTGCAGCGCCGGCATCGTCAGCGCACCGAGGATCGCCCCCGCGCCGACCGCGCCCAGCAGGATGCCGTAGAGCCCCGCGCCGCCGTGCAGCAGCTGGCGCGCCACCAGTGGAAGCAGGGCCCAGATGCTGCTGCCGAAGGCGAAATGCACCGCGGCACGCAGCAGCACGATATGCAGCTTGCTGTGCGCCCGGGTGAAACGCAGTCCGGCCCGGAACGCGCTGAAGAAGTGCTCGCGCAGCGGATCGCTGGCCTGCGCCGGGCGCCGCCACCAGATCAGCGCCGCGATCACGAACAGGTAGCTGAGCAGATCGGCGCCGTAGGTCGCCGCCGCACCGAACGCGGCCAGCAGCAGGCCGCCGGTGGCAGGACCGATGGCGCGCGCGATATTGACGCCCAGCGCGTTCAGCGCCACCGCCTGCCGCAGCGTGCTCGGTGGCACCAGCTCGGGCACGATCGATTGCCAGGTCGGTCCCATCATCGCCGCCCCGATGCCGCCGACGAAGGCCAGCCCGATCAGGATCTCGATGGTCAGCGCCTGCCGCCAGGCCAGCAGCATCAGCGTGCCGCTGAGCAGCGCGAGACCCACCTGGATCACGATCAGGAAACGGCGGCGATCGAGGATGTCGGACAGCACACCCGCGGGAATCGCCAGCAGGAACACCGGCAGCGTAGCGGCCGCCTGGATCGTCGCGACCGCGGCGGGCGAGGTCGACAGGTCGGTGGCCAGCCAGGCGCTGGCGACGTCGCGCATGAAGCTGCCGATATTGCCCAGGATGGTGGCGACCCACAGCACCGCGAAGGTCGGCTTGGCGAGCGGCGCGAAGGTGCCGGTCGGGGCCGGCGCGGCCGCGCCGGGTGGCACGCTGGTGCTCATGCCGGCCTCCGCGTACGCCAGTCGTGCCATGCCACCAGCAGGAAGCCGCCGACCAGGCCCAGATGTTCGAAGAAGGCGTTCGCCATCATGAACTGCGCCTCGGGCGGCACGCTCCAGAACCGGTTGGCGAGGAAGGTGGCGGCCAGCGTGAAGGCGGCCAGCGCCAGCGCGCCGAGCCAACGGCCGATTCCCGTCAGGATCATGGCGGCGGCCGCGAGTTCGACGGCGATGGTGGCTACCGCCATCGGCACCGCCGGGGTCAGGCCGAAGTGCTGCATCTCGGCGACGGCACCGGGGAAGTCGAACAGCTTGACCAGCCCTCCCTGCAGATAGGCTGCGCACAGCAGCAACAGCGCGATCCAGCGCAGCGAGCGCGGTAGCGTACCCGCATCGTCATCGGCCCGGGACGGCCGCGAGGTTGAATGCGTCATGTTCGTTCTCCGGTTGGCGTCTTGCAGCTCGGTGTGCACGTCCGCTCGTACGTCAACTCGTACGTCGGCTTGCCCATCAGAATGCCCAGCACGAACAGCCCAGCGCGCCCCAGAACCCGCTTTCGTCGGCGGTCGGCACGTTGGATGTCCACGCCTTGGCGTGGGCGTGGCCATGCACGCCGCACGACGACGCGCAGCCGCACGCGGTGTTCAGCGCCAGGGTGCGGGCCTGCACCTGCGGACGGGGCTGGTAGCGGCTGCCGTGGCGCGCCGGCGACCAGTCGGGCATCGGCGGCGGCAGCTCCGGTGCGTGGCGGCCGAACTCCGCGTCGCCGTAGACCACCTTGCCGCCGAGCACGGTCATCACGGCGGTGATGTCCTGGATCTCGTCGCCCGGCACCGAGAAGTAGTCGGCCGACAGCACTGCCAGGTCGGCGAGCTGGCCCACCTGGATCCGGCCCTTCTTGCCGACCTCGGACGAGAACCACGTGTTGGCCTCGGTCCACAGGCGCAGCGCGGTCTCGCGGTCCAGCAGATTGGCCTGCGGGTACATCGCCATGCCGCCCACGGTCTTGCCGGTGGTCAGCCAGTACAGCGATACCCATGGGTTGTACGAGGCGACGCGCGTGGCATCGGTGCCGGCGCCGACCTTGACGCCGCGCTCGAGCATCTTCTTGACCGGCGGCGTGGCTTCGGCCGCTTTCGCGCCATAGCGCTCGACAAAGTATTCGCCCTGGTACGCCATGCGGTGCTGCACGGCGATGCCGCCACCGAGCGCGGCGATGCGGTCGATATTGCGGTCGGAGATGGTCTCGGCGTGGTCGAAGAACCAGTTCAGGCCCTGGAACGGGACGTCGCGCGCCACCTTCTCGTAGACATCGAGCGCGCGCGTGATGGTCTCGTCG
>Ga0182740_1001074_pt1 | contig 20094 bp, 17 predicted proteins | sample eDN5th37CKraftBY_FD_128872 | JGI IMG/M metagenome (GOLD analysis project Ga0182740, IMG submission 128872) | Enriched backyard soil microbial communities from Emeryville, California, USA - eDNA 5th pass 37_C Kraft BY (version 2) (version 2) | ecosystem: Environmental > Terrestrial > Soil >...
ACGACCTGCCACACATCCTGGTGCTCCACGTCGAAGAACCTATGACGTCCTACTGGGTTCACGTCACTCAGGACAAAGTGAAGTCCACGGGCAAAGGGGTGAAGATCCTGGTCCCCAAGACGTCCACCGTCGACAAGGAGCACGCGGACGAACTGATGAAAGTGGCCACTGGTGGGCGCGCAGGTTCACGTTGGGAAGGAAGCGCGTGGGACGGCGGTGCCGCCGTGACGGTGTCCAACCGGCTCCGCTACGCCTTGCTCACTCCCCGGCTGATCGCACCCCACCCGAACCGGTCAGTGAAAGAAGTACGCCCTCACGAGGCCATCGCCCTTCTCGTCAAGATGCGACTTCACGACCTTGAACCCGCCCTTCCCGGCCACAAGAGCGTTGTTCCCGATCTCGAATCGTGCCGATCCTCATCGGAGTGGCAATGGCGTCTATACGCAGCCCTGTACGACGTGCTCGTCCACCGCGAAGGAAACGACGTTTTCCAGCACCTTATCGAGACGGCACCCACTGCTCACGAGCGCGCCGCCGCCAGCGTGGTCCTCTGCGCCATGCACGTCGAAGACCAGAATCCTCAAGCAGGGCTGGACATCATCGAGAGCGCACTCACGGCAGCCGAGGAATACACCCCGACCGACCACGACTGGCTCCGCCTACACAAGGCTCGCTGCCTCAGCGACCTCGGCGACGTCGACCAAGCCCGCAACATCGCCGTCACCGTCCAGCGCCTCCGAACCCTCGAACCCAACGATCCCACCGCTACCGCGATCGCCGGCGCCGGCGCCGACATCATCTTCACTGCCAGTGGCTGGGGCGGTGACCTGTCAGAAGTAATCACCGGACGCGACACGATCGCCTCATGGTGGCGCACCCAAGAAATCTCCTCCGGACTCCAGCACCACTTCGACGAACACTTCCGGACATGGGCGACACACACCACCAGCAACACCCACGCCGAGAGCGACACCTGGTTTCGACTACGCGCCGCCGCGCTGCTCGCGGGTATGGCCGCCGAGCATTCGGCCTGGCGCCATACCTCCGCCCTCCTGGCCAAACACATCCTCACCTTCGCAACGCCCGAATCGGACCCGACCAAGATCGCCGGGGCATTGACTGCCCTACGTCGCGCTGGAGACAGCAAAGCAATCGCACTCGCAACCAAACGGCTTCTCGACGCAGGCCCCGCGTCCGCGGTCCGAGACGCTACTGCCGCTGTGAATCTCGACGGTTCAACCCGCACCTCACTCGGGGCGGATCTCAAGCTGCTCTCTTCTGCCGCCGACGTGCTCGATCACGAGACCGCCGATCGCACCGTGCGGTGGATCTTGTCGAACCTGTCCGATCTCGAAGGGTTCGCCGAACGCTTCAAACCCACGTTCTCTGCCGACCATGCCCTTCTGGAGACCGTGGGCAGCGTTGTCCCCCAACTGTCCGACGCGGCGCTACGTGAACTGATCAAGTACGTGCTGTCGCTTCCTGAGCAAGAAGATCTGGCTTGGGAGCACGAATGGGCGAAGGTAGTACGCCAGATTCCTTCAGAGGCATGGAGCAGCGACAACCGGGCAGCGCTATCCGCCAGAATCGGCGACGGCGAACAGCTTCATCGCGCTTTTACCGTGGTAGTAGCCGAAACCGACCACAAATGCCGCAAAGAGCTCCGGAAGCGTATTCGCGAGGGGAACAGCGACACTCTCGACGCTCTCAACGCGTTCGGCGACGTACGAGACCTCGACGCCGACACCGTCGAAGCGCTCTGCGCATACCTCGAGGACCGAATCAACGTGCGGATTGCCGACATGCAAGGCGGCAAACACGCGGGCTACGGCCACGAAGCCGACACCCTAGTGTTGATCAATGTATGGCACCCGGATCACGCTCGCTGGGAGCCTGTTCGCACATTCCTGTCATTCCACTCCCCCGAGTCGGTCTCTCACCTCGAGGGAACGTTGAAGCGTCTTCGAAGACTCGGCGGGCACGTCCCCGACGATGTGGCCTCCACTCTCGTCACGCCCCTCCGAACCATCATGCAGACAGGCCACCGGAACCATCCCTTCTTCGGCAACGAAGATGTCCGTGGAACAGCAGGAAGCGCACTGGCCGTGCTCAAACCAGATGCCATCACCAACACCGAGCTGTGGGATCTGATGGAAGGACCCACTCGCAACCACCGAGAAGCCGCCGTTCTGGTCATCTCCGCCCGGGGCATCGACGGAGCATTCGACACCCTCTGGGCCATGTCCCGGGACAAAGACCCGTGGACGCGTGCACTCGTAGCCAATCAGCTCGCCGCCGCCGCATCCAATCACGAACACCATGACCGTTTCTCCACGTTGTTGGAGCGGCTTCTGGCAGATCCGGGAACGCTCACTGCACGAATGGTTGCTGTAGCACTCCGAGGTCGTCCTCGCTCAGTCTCGTCAGATCACCTCGCGGATGTTCTTCGGAACCACATCTCCGCTCAGGTCCGACGTTATGTCGCCGAGTACGAATCCGGTACAGCACAGATCCTCGACTGAGCAGGAAGCGAACGGAGCAAGATCCGCTATTCGGCCAGGTCAACACGCGATTGCCGATACCGTCTTCCCAGGTCCGTGGCGTGACGCGTTCACCGAAACCTGTCCGGACTCCGAACTGTTGCTCTGAGTGGATGGGACACGTTCTGGTCCACAGCATCGGAGTCAGCGGTTGACACCCCTCGTCGGTCGTAGTGATGACCGAGGCCTACCACTGCCCGTCGGCCTCCATGACCGAATGCGATGCAATATCGAAATCACGATGGCGTCCATGCTCACGCAGACTTCTTGGCGAAGGTGGCTGCTTGGTTGGACAGTTCGCCGTGCAGCTCGGCGAGGCTGTCGTAGGGGCCGAGCTCGAGGGCGTAGACCTCGTACGCGTGGTCGGTGCTCATCACCGAACGGTACGGCGGCTGTACGCCGGGCACGCCGCACCGTGCCCGAAGGTGGATGTCGGCCTTCTCCGACACGGATTGCCACGACCACTCCGGTTCGCTTCCTACACCGGTCCTCCCGCGATGGCCTCTGCACTCCGCACTGCACCGGCCCCCTGAACAGCGCCGAGACCCGATCCTCTCCCACGGCGTCCACGGCTCCCACGAGCGCCCACGGTAAGAACGCCCACCGGCGGATGTGTCCGGCCCTGCACAGATGACACGTCCCCTTCCGCGCAGATCCGGTGATATCCGCACGCGATACCGATGGTCCGTTACTCGACCGGATGACAGACGGGCAGGCTGTCGGGACTGGACGCTAGCGTCGACACCGCGCTCTCGAGCACGAGAGTGCTCGCGCCGCATCATCTGCCAGGAGGCCCCGTGTTCGTGACCGTCGTGCTGATGCTCGGAGCGGTGGTGCTGCTGGCCGGATTCGTGTGGACCCGCACCGCCACCGAACCCGCCCCGAAGCTCGCCGCGCTCACCGTCCAAGCCTGCGGCGCGTTGATGCTCGGAGCGGCCGCGCTCGCCTCCGCCTCGTCCTGGACCGCGAAGCTGCCGATCCTGCTCAGCTCCGCGATCCTGATGGCAGCCTGCACCTACGCCTACCGGCGTGCCCGCCAACACAGCCAGAGCACCGACTGACCCGTCGCACGGCGCCACATACGTGCCGTGAGCTGTGTAGATGACACGTCCCCCTCACCGCGGGCGCGGGGACATCGCACCGGGACGCCGGCAGGTCGGTCCGGCAAGACCGGCCCGCGGCCGGTGCCTCCGCGATGGGCACGGGATCTGGACATCAAATCCCAGTCACACCCGCGCGCCGCCGCTTCAACATGTATGCGGTGTCGGGTCCGGTCGAAATGTGTGCGGTTCGTCCGGGGCGGTCTCAACCCATCGTTGCAACACGCACCTGCAAATCTGGAGGCCGTGTTGTCATCGACTCAACGTGTCAAGAAGGGCCCCGGCCGGCGCCCACTGTCCGCCAAACGCCGACGATTCATGGAACTGCGCGCCCGCGGATGGGGCGTCCGCGCCGCCGCCCGGGAGGCCGGTGTCTCACCGGCTGCCGGACACAACTGGGCCAACGGCTATACGGTCTACCGGGACGGCACAGCGATCAAGACCGTCGCCCCTCTCGATCGCCTCGCCGTCCGTGAGATCAGTTCCCGGTATCTGTCCGAAAACGAACGGATCCAGATCGCCGACCTCCGCCGGGAGGGTGTCAACGTCGCAAAGATCGCCGAACAGCTGAAGCGGTCCCGGTCGACGATCTACCGCGAACTCAAGCGCAATGCCACTTCGTCCGGGGCATACCGGCCGCACGAAGCCCATCGGCAGGCAGTGGCTCGGCGTGCCCGCCACCATCGCCGGCGGATCGATGTCCACCCAGAACTGGTCGAGGCGATCTCCGAGCTGCTTGCGCAGCGGTGGAGCCCAGAACAGATCAGCCGTCATCTCCGACGACAACATGTGAACAACCCTGCGATGCAGCTGTGCCACGAAAGCATCTACCAAGCGCTCTACCAGCCAGGATCGTTGCTGATGCGTCCCTCACGGTTGGCACCGCACCGGCGCTCTCCGCTGCGCACCGGCCGTGATCACCGTCGTGCCCACGTCGCCCTGGACCGGCGTCGGTCCCGCTTCGAACAACCCATGCTCGCCATCCACGACCGTCCCGCCTCGGCTACCGATCGGATCGAAGCAGGCCACTGGGAAGGGAACCTCATCATCGGGAAGGAAGGCTTGTCAGCGGTCGGCACCCTCGTCGAACGCCACAGCCGCATCGTCCGTCTGTTGCACCTGCCTCGCCGCGACGGAGTGACCGTGCGCCGAGCATTGACCGAGCGGCTGAAGGACTTGCCACCGAGTCTGGTGCGCTCGATCACTTGGGATCAGGGCACCGAGATGGCACGCCACGGTGAGGTGACTGCTGCGTTGGGTGTACCGGTGTATTTCTGCGACTCTCGCTCCCCGTGGCAGCGAGGCTCGAACGAGAACATGAATGGGGTCCTGCGGGACTACTTCCCTAAGGGCACCGACCTGAGCGTGCACTCACTCGAGCATCTGATGGCCGTCGAGAACGAACTCAACCACCGACCACGCCGGGTCCTCCAAGACCGCTCCCCGGCAACACTCTTCGACGCACTGTTAGCCTCTGAGCCACCCCGAGTGTTGCAACGATGACTAGAACCCGCCCCGGAATACCTGCTCAAGCTTCAACCGGAGCCGACAAGAATCAGGGCCAACGTCTATCTGATCTCCGACGTCCCCGGCGCAGCGCCAGATCCGATCGCTAGCAGATGCGATAGAACGGCGATGTGACGCCATTGAGTGAAGCCATGATGTATATGCATGTTGCCCCGGGCGCATACGCCATTCGGCCCCAATGGGTGCCGGGCACACCCGCGTATCCTGAGCCGTCCACCACCTCATTAGGTCGGGCATCGGACTTGACGAAGAAATAGTAATAGCCCGAATAGTTCTCCACGCGAAGCCAGTTCGTCGCGCAACGAGGGCTGTATCGCAACTGGAGGGTGGCTCCGCCGACATTCCTCCAAGCAATCGTATAGGCGTCAGACGCGCAGCCACGAGCGACGGGATCCTGGTTGTGGTCAGCCGGGCCGGCTATGGCTGTGCCCGCAGTGCCGGTAACAACGCCAAAGGCACACACAAGCGCAGCAATCATTCCAAATAATCTCTGTCGCATCTCAACTCCAGTCGATAGGTCCGTCAATTTTGACCATTTCCGCGACTGGTCGCTATCGGCCAATCGAACCACGTGTCAACGGCAGCCCTATGAGATGGTCCTGAACGACTCCGGCGAGAGCTTACGCGGAGATGTCACAACCGTCAGCACAGAACGTCTCACCGACAACCGGCGACGGTGCCCTCAGAAATCAGCAGGTCGAAACCGGCAGAGCGGGCTACCTCGGCCAGGACCGCATAGGTCACTGCCTCATCGACACCGACGTCGACCGTGTGGCCTCGGGCAGCGAGCCTGTCGATGGTTTGCATCGTCCCGGAAACCTGCCGCCGGGGATACGTCGAGCCGCGGGCTGCTTCGGTGGTCGACCCGTCCGGGTGCGGGTTCGCGTCGTCGATGGACCAGTGGTACCGCGCGCCACGGTCCGTGGACTCACCGGCAACTACAGGGACGGCTCGGACCCTCAACAGACCAGCTCGCGCAGTCCCGGAATGCTCGGTCGAGGAGATCGTGCTGGTCTCGACATCGAGACGGAACACCCGTGGATGCTCGATCAACGCCTCGAACAGCTGCACCGGTGTGGAGGTGTCCTCCGGCAAGCTCTCGATGTCGAGCAGTACCCGGATCTTGCGCGGACTCGGACGGTGAGCGAACAGGTCCCCCCCGTCCTTGGTAGGCGAGAGGTCCTGCCGTTGCTTGCGGCGGATCGGGTCGTCATCGCCGTTGTGCAACTCCCGGAAGATACGCATCACCGTGGCATTGTGGCTGGGCCTACGACACGTCCCCATAGCAGTACCTGTAGCTGTGGTGCCGCGCGCCGATCGGTTCTAATGGGCCCGTGACCGTGATCATCGTTGCCCGCGCCACCAATGGTTTCGTAGTAGCTACCGATAGCCGAACCTGCTCGGGGAATCTGCCCTACACGATCGACACCGACGACGCAGTGAAGGTCCGGGTGCACACTTTCGGATCGGGTGGCTACGTCACCGCCTCAAGCGGCCGAGCCAAGATCAACGGCCGGCCCATCGGCGAGGTCGAGAAGCAATTCATCGAAGAACAGGTTTCAGCGGGTCGTGTACCTACCCCGAAAGAGTTGGCCAAGCGCCTGCGCAGAGAGATCAAGTGGTTCAACCTCGCCCACGAGTGCAAGTGCCGCAGCAAACTCGATGCATGTGTTTACACGGGAGAATGCGATCAGTGTCGGTACCAAGATGAGCCGGAGCACGACTGCCCCGCATGTGCCACACCGCGATGGACCAGATTCGGATTCCGCGAGGACGACTGTCTCTGTTCACCAGGGGAAGGGCAACCAGCCGATACAAGCCCTCCGCGATACCGCTGGTGCCGCTGCACAACCGAGCAGGAAGGCCGCTTGGACTGGGTATGTGTGCCGTTCGGACTAGACCGTCACGACAACCCGATCACCGTAAGCATCGGCCCCTCTCACACGAAACGCCTCAAGTCCACCGCACTCACTCGATTCCCGCATGTACAAGGCGAACTTCTCAGCGCTTTCACCGAGAAGTTCACTGTGGAATCGGAAACCGCCAAGCAGGCAAAGGCAGTCGCTACCAACGGTGCCGATGCCAACACGAAACCCCTCGCCGACACCGTGAAATTGGTTCGTGAACTCCTGATCACCGCATACCGCGAAGGACCTGACGCCGCGGCCCTCCGCAGAGAGGTGGCTCTTCCCTCGAATGATCCGGAAGACAGAGGGCCTTTCACCATCCGCCAAGTCGCCGACACGGTCCGTGCCGGCAAGAAGCTGGACAGCATAGACATCTACAACGAAGTCGGTGTCTCCAGCATCGGCGGCCCTGCCCTATTCATCACTGCCCTCGACGACGGCACCACTTCCGAATGGACAGAAGCGATCCCCACGAACTGAGATATCACCCCGACCGACTCCTCTCCTCCCCTGTACCACTCCCCCGCACAGAGATGACCGGGCGCTGTCACGGCCCTTGGCATCGTCCTCTGAAGGACGCCTCAATCGGAGCGAAACGTCACCTAGATGGGAAGATGGCAGGTCCCCCCACCACGATGGTGGCCGCCATCGACGAGGCCCGCGCGCGTTGCCGGCGTGGGGAGGGGGTGTTCCCACCACCCGCGGTGGGCGACGCCGCTTGGGTGGCCGCCAGCGCACGGTCATGCACGCACCCCACCAACAACCGAACAACTCCTCAGCCGCAGGGTCAGGCGCATCCAGAAACCGCACCACGATCCCTCCCGCACGGCAGAAATCCCGTGCGGGAGGGCCGACAAGCGCGCCGAAGATCAGGGCAGGAACGACGCGATCCACTCGAAGAGCCGCTCGATCTCTTCACGGTACTTCCAGAGCCTCCAGCCGTGGCACACCAGACGTACGAGCCGCACGAGGCGCGAGAACATCCAGCGGTTACGAGGGAGACGAGGGGCGCGATGCTTGGCCATAGGGTTTCCTCCGAGTCGAACGGATAGGTCACCTCTTCTGCTGCGCCGCAGGACAATCACTAGGTCCGCACGCAATTAATTACGCGGGAGGTGCCATCAGTGCAGGTCACGGGGGCGCATAGGATCGGCGCGTGCCAGAGCAGCGAAGCGACATCAACGTGACCGTCACGAAGCCCGCCCTCGATCGCCTCTCCGAAATCGACCGGGCACTCGGCTACAAGTCACGCGACCGGACCGGCCGCTACCTGCTCCGGAAGTACATCGAGCGCAACGCACCCCTGCCCGCGGCGGATCGGCTCACCCACGTCTCCACCGTCATGCGCCACCCGCTACCGCCCCTCCCGGATGAAGACCCCGTCGTCCCCGTTCGTCGCCTTCGCCTGCGCGTCACGCCGTCCGACTCGACACGAGCCCGCGACCTGGCTTTCCGTCTCCCCGGCCAGGCAAAGACCCGCGGGCACACCGACTACCAGTCACGACTGCTCACCGACGCCGTGATGACCTCGATCGCCGTCGAGAGTTGTGAACTCGGCCTGGACCCGATCACCGATCCGGTGCTCGCGGGTGTCTACCCGCTGCTTCGGCACCGGGCCGCCCTCGGCCTGTGGAGGCTGGTCGTCGCCGCCACCAGGACCGGTGCGGAACGAGCAATCCTCCGCGAAGCGGAAGCCTCCCGTGTGGACCGCGCGGTGCGCACAGCACGGTCCGAGAAGCCCATCGAACTGGCACCGAGATACGAGGAAGACGTCGCCGCCCTCCTCGAGATGAACGATCTCGACGACGGCGAAGCCGTGTGGCACCACGATCACCGATTTCTGCTCACGCAGTTCCTCGCCACCCGCATCCTCTCGACATCCTCGAGGCGCAACCCGAAACGCTGGGAACAGGCTCTGTACGCCCAGGAAGGCAAGGACTGGAAACAGTTGCATGCCGACGCCATCAAGCTGGGACCGAGGCCCCCAGGCATGCGACGCCGCACAGGCCGGCCCCGCCCCGGGGCCGTCGGAATCAGCTTCGAGGGCCGCGGCGGCGGAGCCGTATGGCGAGCACAACGCATCCTGGCGCTACCCGCAATCGTCGACTGGCTCAGCACCTCGGCAGCCTCCACCAGCGAGCGGACATGGATTGTTCATCCTCCGGGCTGGCAACTCGCGCTCCCCGAGGGCTGGAACCCGGCCTTTCCCCGCGACCTGATTCAAGAAGGGTGGGCCGAGCACATCGCCGCGCGCCGCGTGCTCTACTTCGATCTCGACCAGGAACGTCCCCCGGTGCAACAGGCTCCTGGAGCTCGCGGGCACATGGTCTGGCCCACCGTCGACGACAAGCACGGGGACCCGGTTCCGGTTGCCGGCCTTCAGACCGTCCTCGCAGCACTGCTCGAGCACATCCGAGACCCGCGCAAGGCCGCCGAGATCCTGCTTCTGGAACTGCACCCAGGCCCAGCGGTCACCGGCCGAACACGACCCGACCGCGCGGCGGTCACGCCCCCGGACACCGACGACTTGTCCCTCGCAAACACCTGGCCTCCCCTCTCGGCGAAGCAATCGGCAGGCTCGACTCCCACGGCCTCGTCTCCCTCAGCTGACGAGCGATCGACCCCGGCACCCCGCCACCCCGCAGACGTACCATCGCTGCCGGACTTCACCCGCACATCGCGGTCGAAGCACGGCGCGCGATCTGACGACGCGCTCGATGCTCGGGTCGCGGAATTGAACTGGTATCACCAGTGGCAGGACCCGACCACCGAGACGTATCATCCGATGCCGGTGTTCGTTCCCGTCGACACGGCCCAGCGGCTCGGCTTCATCGACGATGAACGCGCCCAGCAACTCATCGAAGACGCCCAGTCGCGCACCCAGGACAGGATGAACGCCGCGCTCCGCGAAGCCTCACGCACGTGTCCACCGGCCGAGCACGATGCACTCCAAAAGGCGACGAATGATCCTGCCCGGTTTTCCGCGCTGGCCCGAAAACTGGGCCTCGACTTCTACCTCGTGTCCGCGGCGTGGTGCTGGTATGTCCCGTCCCTGTCCGACCACGTCGAAACCGACCCCGAACGCCTCCGCTGGCTCGCCACTCACCTGATCAAGCTCTACAGTCGAGAGCCCGACCGCGACATGGAGCAAGCCGTCCGCGCCGCCGCACGGGAGTTCGCGCCCCTCTACCGCCGTTGATATTCCTGGATTTTGTGCCACCGACGATAATTTCCCTCGAAAATCGAGCTGTTTACTGAGGTCAGACGCCATTTCGCCCGCCGAACATCGCGCGGGAAACGACGAGTGGCCGGACGACAGGAAACCCGAGTGAGCACAGACCGGAACAACGAAGCCACATCGCACGGATCGGACCGACAACGCGAACGTGGACGGGAGACGGATTCCGCCTCGAAGACCCGACGCATCCGCACGCTGACGGACGGATTGCTCGCCGGCATCGGCGGCCGCCTCCTGTGGGAAGGCATGAAGTGGGCAGGCGAACAGCTCCTCGGCTGACCTCACCCCATGCAGGCCGCAGAGGGCCTAGTAGAACCCGCTGGCTCGCCCGCTCCCGCCCCATCCGACGCTCAACGGAGTCGGGGCGGGGCGGCAGCCGATCCCCCCGACACAAACGCTCAGGTTCGCCACGTGCCTACGAACTGGCGCCCCCTGGCTTCTTCGGCATCCTGGCGTGGACCTCTCACATGGCTGTGAACATCAGACTCCGGTCATAGCCGCCATAGTCCAGCCACCGCGTCGTGCCCCACACAAGCGCACCGGCCGCGGCCTCGATCATCTCGGTGATATAGACCGGGTCCGGCACCGACATCGTCCGGAAGTGCCCCGGCTCGTACTCCCGAGTCGGGCGAAGATCGAAGCCCTCGATACCGAACCAGTTCTGACCGTGCCCGGCTCCACTGGCCGCCTTCCAGAGATACGCCCACTCGTTCGCGTCCTGGCCGACCACGGTGGCTGCGTTGCGCACCAACTTCTCGTACCCCGGCGGCTTATCGGTCGGCGTGACCTCGAAAGGAAGCCCCGCAGCACGCTCCTTCAGCTTCGCGATCCGATCCTCGATCCGGCCCGCATCGCTCCCACGCGCATCCAGAGCCTGCTTGTGCAGGGTGAAATCGTGGTGCATGAGCCGAACATGCCGCTGCACACACTCCTCGAACGTCCTGGTCGGAACGTCGAGCAGCCAGATGGCGTGTGCCACTGCCTCGAGTCCGGACCTGGCCAGCAGCAGATACGGGCGCATCCGCACCCTGTTGACCGCATCAGGGACGAGATCGTACGGCGCCACCAGATCCGCCCACAGGCACAGACTCTCGGTCGCCGCGAGCAGATAACTGCGCGCCCACACCGAGATCTTCTCCCAGCGGTAAATCGCATCGGCCTGATCCAGCTGGCTGCCCGGCAGCGGATCAACAGTCCGGTTCAGTACCAACTCGCACGACCGAACCCGATACGTGTTTGCGGCCCACTGCTGAACCTGATCCGCCGGCACCAGCAGCTGCGCCTCGGACCCCTGCCCGTCATCGTGAACCCCCACGCGTGCTCGCTCCCGTCTTCGAGGTACGCCGCGGACCGTATCGGTCGCCACCGACATCCGCACCCGCCTCATGCACCAGCTCGAAATCGGAAGCGATCGATGGGACGTGCCATCACCGCATGCAACACGGCAAAGAATGTGCCGACACCGATGTGCTCGACCATCTCGTCAGGTTTCCGGCCGGGTTTCAGAGACACGACACTTTCCTCCATGACGGAACCGACCCGACAAGCGGCGACCGCACCCGAAGGAACTGGCTCCGACGGCCTCACCGCTCAGTGATCACCGATGATGAGCAGATGAGGAAGAGGTGTAATCACGCAGCGTGGGTCCGGCGCCTGGTCGACGCAGCCAAGAACGGGACGCTCCTGGACCTGCGAGAGGGGGTGCCGGCGCACCTGCACGACCCGGCGACCGCCGATCAGTGGCCAGCGGACCGGCGCATCCCCGCGCGCGTGATCCGGGACGTTCTCACCGGTGACCACACAGGTTTCGACCCCCAAGGGCTCAGGATCGCCGGAGCCCGGATCACCGGTGACATCAACTTCGCGCACATCACCTTCGATTTCCCCCTTGAGATAGTTCAGTGCCGGATCGACAGAACGATGGATCTAACCGGCGTGAGGCTTCGACAATTGACGCTCTCGGAAACTTACCTTCCACCGCTGAAACTCGACGGAGCGAACATCACCGGTGACCTCGTCGCCGACCGGATTGTCACCAACGGCGAGATCAGCATGATCGGCGTCACCATCGGTGGTCAGTTCGACCTGGATAGTGCCCGTCTACACCACCCGGGCCGCGACGCCCTCTCCCTCCACAATGCCACCATCACAGGCGCACTCTTCGCCCGCGACATCACCACCGACGGCGCCATTCTCGCGCGCGACGCCACCATCAGCCGACTCGACTTCACCGGCGCTCACCTCCGCAACTCTGGAGGCGACGCGCTGTCCGTCGACCGCGCCACCATCACCGGTGGACTGCTCGCCGAGCGCATCACCACCGACGGCGAGATCCGTGCAATTGATGCCACCTGCGGACAACTCGACCTCACCGGCGCCACCCTCCACAACCCCAAACACCACGTCCTTGCGCTCAACCGCGCCACCATCACCGGTGGACTGCTCGCCGAGCGCATCACCACGGATGGCCAGATCCTCGCGATCGATGCCACCATCAGCGGCAAGCTCGACCTCACCGGCGCCACCCTCCACAACCCCGGAGACAACGTCCTTGCGCTCGACGGCGCCAGCGTCACCGGTGAACTCTTGGTAGTGGATGCCGATGCCCCCCTCAACGGAACGATCCCGCAATTCCATGCCGACGGCCGGATCTCAGCAGCGAGCACGCGCTTCGAGAACCGTCTCGACCTCCGTGGCGCGAAATCATGGTCCACTGACAACGCTGGTCTGGAGATCGTCCTCGACGGCGCAGTCATACGCGACCTGACCTTGCCTGCTGACGGCCCCGCCAGCATCAGCCTGTCTCGCGCGAAAATCACCACCCTGCACACCCCCGACGATCAGGAGCCCCAGTATCCGGTGACCGCGACCGGTTGGGAGATCGGCGACGTCCACGGGCACATCCGCACCGACCGAGCCGCTGCCGACCGCTGGCTCAACCGCGGGCAGGGTGCGGACGCCAGCCCACAACCGTGGCATGCCCTCGCCACGGTGTACGAACGCAACGGACACCCCGCCGAAGGCCGCCGCCTCCGCTTCACCGCCGCGAACAAGGTCACCAAGGCCACACCCTGGCGCTCCAAACTCCCGCGCTGGTTGTATCGGTACTCCGCCGGACACGGCTATTACCCACTGCGCGCCGCCGGGTGGCTCCTCGCCGCGCTCATGGCCGGGTTCGTGCTCGTCGATATGAACCGCGCGCACTTCGTTCCCACCAGCCTCAGTGAAGCGACCACAGTCGCCGACACAGTCAGTGGCGATGCGGCGCCCGCCGAAGTGGAGCACTCGAGGACGATCACCGGTGCAGACGACTGCGCAATGCATCCGCAGTACCCGTGCCTGGACGCGTTCAGCTACGCCCTCACCGGCGTCGTTCCCGCCGCGACCGGCATCACCCGCCCCGACTGGGCCATCAGCACCGACGCACCCTTGTGGGTGAAAGCCGGTATCCCGGTACTGCGCATCTTCGCCTGGATCTTCACTGCGATCCTGCTCGCCGGTGTGACCGGACTCCTGCGCAAAAGCGCGTGATCGTGTCCGGCCGCCGAACTTGACCGGACGGCCTAGCCGGTTACCTCAAGAGATGATCATCCACCGAATACTGCGGGCATGTCGTAACCCGCGGCGACTCTGGGTACACGTACAGTCGGACTCTATGTCCGTTTTGACTCTCCAGACTGGCGACAGCCTTATCGTGCGGCTGGCGCACGAAGCCGATGGGAGTGTCAGCTTTTCGGTGGATCCGGTTCTGGCGCATCGGTTTAGTTCTCACTCGGGGTGATCCGGCCTTCGAACGTGATAGCGAACGCGTTCAACGCCGGCTTCCACCTCATCGCCCATCGTGCTCTTCCCTTCCCCGTCGGGTCCAGGGCTCGGGTCGCCAAGTACAGACACTTCAGCGCGGCCTGTTCGTTGGGGAAATGTCCACGGGCCCGGGTAGCCCGGCGGTACCGCGCGTTGATGCTCTCGATCGCGTTGGTGCTGCAGATGACGCGTCTGATCTCGGGGTCGTAATCGAGGAACGGCACAAATTCGCTCCATGCGCCGCGCCACAACCGGATGATCGCCGGGTAGCGCGGGCCCCATTTGACGGCGAACTCATCGAACCGCTCGCTGGCCGCGGCCTCGTTGGCTGCAGTGTAGATCGGCCGCAGATCGCGGCTCATCTCATCCCAGTACCTGCGTGACGCATAGCGGAAGGTGTTGCGCAGCAGATGGATCACACACGTCTGGACGATTGCGCGGTCCCACACCGTGGTGATGGCCTCGGGTAGGCCCTTGAGTCCGTCACACACCACGATGCACACGTCACCGGTGCCGCGGTTCTTGATCTCGGTCAGGACGGCGAGCCAGAACTTCGCGCCCTCACCGCCGTCGCCGGCCCACAATCCGATGATGTCGCGATGCCCGTCCACGGTCACGCCGATCGCCACATAGACCGGCCGGTTGGTGACCTGACCATCGCGAACCTTGACGTGGATCGCGTCGATGAACAGCACCGGATACACCGGATCGAGCGGCCGGACGGACCACTCCGTCATTTCGGCGAGCACCTTGTCGGTGATCTTGCTGATCGTTTCCTTCGATACCGTGGCGCCGTAGACGTCCTCGAAGTGCGCGGCGATCTCGCCGGTGGTCAGGCCTTTCGCCGAGAGCGACAAGATGATCTCGTCGACCCCGGTCAGACGTCGCTGACGTTTCTTGACGATCTGCGGGTCGAACGAGGCATCGGTGTCTCGTGGGACCTGGATCTGCACCGGGCCGATCTCGGTCAGCACGGTCTTGCTGCGCCGGCCGTTGCGGGAGTTACCGCTGTTTCTGCCCTCGACCTGGTGTTTCTCGTAGCCAAGGTGTTCGTCCATCTCCGCCTCGAGGGCGGTTTCGAGCACCGTGGCGGTGAGTTGGTTGAGCAGTCCGTCCTGAGTTGGCTCATTTCGTTAGTGCGTGAACCCCGAACCGGAAATCCGATCCACAAGACCCTCAATCTCAGGGTCGACCTGAGGTGGAAACGTGTGCCGGGTGCCGTTGATCGCGATGGTCGCAGAACGCAGTGGCCGGAGCTTCTTGATGACGTTGCCGATCGCCAATCCCGTGCGGTCCTGCACCAGACGCGAGATCGCCAACGCAGCGAACACGACGGTCAGATGCGCCTCGATCGAGGCCTTCGTGTGGTGGAAGATCGGCCGTGCCCGCAGGTCGGTCTTGGACATTCGGAACGACTGCTCCACATGCCACAGATCATGATACTTCGCGATGACCTCACTCGAATCCATCAGTGATACAGGTAGATTCGTGACATAGCCTTTGAGTCCCGAGAGGGAGCGGGCTCGTTCGAGAGAGGCAGTGTCGAGACTGCGACCTTTCGCGGTGGTCTTGACGAACCGTGTCGACTTTGGGGCTGTGTCGCCGTCGACGATGGCGCGGGCGCGGGCTTCCTGTGCGTTGAGTGTCTTCTCATCACGTGCTGCCCGCTTGGTCGAGTACTGCCACACCGCCCGCCACGCGTTCGGATGTTCTGTCGGACTCCACACCGGTTCGGCACGTTTACGGACGTTGTTGACCGCCGAACGTCCGTGTCGTGGGGTGAGTGTGTCGACGATCTGTCCGTTGGTGAACGCGTTTCCGTGCCAATGGAAATGGGACTCGAGGTCCCCGGGAGCTTTGGTGACACGGGACCCCACGATGAACTTCAGGCCGGCGGCATCGAGGTCGGTCAGGTTCGTGGCCGACAGCATCCCGGCGTCGGCAGCGATGACCATCTCCACACCCTCGATGTCGTGGCGGGCCTGGAACTGACGCACGATCGGGACGATGGTGCGGGTTTCGGCGTGGTTACCTTCGAAACATCCGATCTCCAAGGGAAACCCGGTGCGGTCCACCAGCAGCCCGACGACGATTTGTGGGTCGACCCGACGTTCTTTCGAGTAGCCCACTTTCCGCAGGTCATCCTCCTTTTCTGCTTCAAAATACAAGGTCGTGACGTCATAGAGCAGCAGGCTCAGACCACCGGTGTTCGCGGCGTAGGCGAAGCACTGTTCGGCGATCGCGGCGCGATAGTTGCGGTCGATGATCCACCGCAGATGCCGTTTGATCGTGGCGTAGCTCGGTGGGTCGACGCCGAGATCACGCAGGACCCGGCCTGCATCGAGTTTCGAGCCGGGTTCGACGATGCGGGCGATGACCAGATCACGGAACACCGCATCGTCGATCCGGTCGAAGCCGAGCCGGTCGTAGGCGGTGTGCAGGACCTGCCGCAACAGGATCGATGCGGTGGTTTCGGTCCGGCCCGGCGCGTCGACGACCGGTTGCTGCTCTGCGGCCGGCAGCAGCGTGCCTTGGCCGGTCGGCAGGGTGCGTTCCACCGGCAGTTGCGCGGTGATGTCCAGGTCGAGGGTCTGTTGCTCGGGGTCGAGCCAGGCTCGGGCCCGCTCGAGCAGCATGCCGAGTTCGACTTCGGTGTGGGCGGATCCGAGGTGTTTGACGATTTCTTGTCGGCCGCCGATGTAGCGGGCGACCTGCACGGCGGTGGCTCCGGACTTGGTGCGGACCTTCCTGATAAACGCCACAGGGCGAGCGTAGACCGGCCCCGTTAGTGCGTGAGATCGGCTCGTTTCAATCCGGAACCTGCTGGTCACAGGGATGGGCCAGGAGATTCTGTCTCTGAGTGAGCCAAGTCAGGCCAAAGAATCTGCTCCGTCTCGTACGAGCGGACCACATTCCAACAATGGCGTCCCCAGTTGCAGGTCGGGCGGACGAATCGGTCATCCGATACAATATCGGGCGGACACTCTCAGAGTATGTCTCATTTGGCGAGCTTCTTGAAGCGGGCCAACGCCGCAGCGAGTTGGAGAAAAGCGGCGAAGTGCTCGCCGTGACGTTCGTAGCGGATGGTCAGCCGCCGGTAGCCGGTCAGCCACGCCAGGGTGCGTTCGATCTTCCACCGGTAACGCCCGAGACGCTCGCTACTGTCGACGCCGCGCCGGGCGATCCGCGGGACGATGCCGCGGGCCCGCAGCCACCGACGGTGGACGGGATAGTCGTAGCCCTTGTCCGCCCGCAGCCGGCCGGGTCGGCGGCGTCGTGGACCGCGAGACGAGCGCACCGCCGGGATCGCGGTGACCATCGGTTGCAGCATGACGCTGTCGTGGGTGTTCGCCGAGGTCACCGCGGTGACCAGCGGGATACCGTCCGCCTCGGAGAGGACATGGATCTTCGAACCGTTCTCGCCTCGATCGACCGGGCTGGGACCGGTCAGAGATCCCCCCTTTTCGCCCGTACGTGGGCGGCATCGAGGATCACGGCGGACCAGTCCAGATTCCCGTCGGCGCCGAGCCGATCTAGAACCTGTCGGTGCAACTCGTCGAACACCCCGGCTTTGGCCCACGTGGTGAAGCGGCGGTGCGCGGTCGGGACGCTGACTCCGAACGACGGCGGCAGGTGCCGCCACGCACACCCGCTGGTGAGCACATAGACGATGGCAGTGAAGACCGCCCGATCATCGAGCGCTGCGCGGCCGCCGCCCTGCGGCCGCGCCCGGAACCCGGGTAACAGCGGTTCGACGATCTCCCACAACGCATCCGGCACCAACCTGGAAGACAACGCATCGACCACGACGGTGCATTATGCCGCACGCAAGATCCAGGCCATACAAGACACGCTCTTAATGCCGGATGGGGTGTGATCTTGGTGGATAGACGGCTCAGGCGTGGGTTCGCTGAAGCTCGGCGGGGTCACTGATCTGGTTGCGGAGGTGTACCCCGATGGGGTGGGTGTAGATGTTGATGGTGGCCCCGCTGAGAAATCCGACCAGGGTCAGTCCGGCGTCGTGAGTAAGGTCGATCGCGAGAGATGAGGGGGCGGGAGACGGCGGCGAGGACCGGGATACCGGCCATGACTATCGTGCACGGCCTTGACCACCTACTCCGTTGCTGGTATCTCGAACATCGTTGTGGCGCAGTGCCTCTCTTGATACGCGCCCATCGCCCACCGCTATGACCTCAACCGTACGTGCCGTGGGTCGACCGGCGCTATGCAAAGCACACGGGTGGCCGGGACTGATGTCCCGGCCACCCGTTGGCTCACCTCACGTCGAGATAAATGCTCTTGAGCTGCTGGTAGCTCGCTAGGCCCTCAGGTCCGAGCTCGCGGCCGAGACCACTGTTCTTGATACCGCCGAACGGGGCTGTGGGGTCATTGGAATAGGCGTTGATGCCTACCGTTCCGCTAGCGATATTGCGTGCGAACTGGGCGCCGCGTTCGGGGTCGGCAGTCCAGACTGAACCGCCGAGTCCGTAGTCGGAGTGGTTGGCGATGGTGATTGCCTCGGCTTCGTCGGTATACGGGATCACCGCCAGTACTGGTCCGAAGATTTCTTCCTGGGCAATCGTGTGGTCGGTCTGGACATCGGCGAAGACGGTGGGTTCGACGAACCAGCCGCGTTCGGTGTTGGGCGGTCTACCCCCGCCGGTCGTGATACGTCCACCATCGGCACGGCCCTTTTCGATGTACCCTTCGACGCGGTCGCGCTGCCGGGACGAGACCAATGGGCCCATCTGGGTCGAGTCCGAAAGAGGATCACCAACGGTCAGGTTCTTTGCCAGGTCGGTGATGGTATCGACAATCTCGTTGTATCGCGACCGCGGGGCGAGTACGCGGGTTCCGAGCCAACAGATCTGACCGTTGTTGAGCATGGTTGCGGCGAAGAAGGATTCGATGTTCCCGATAAGGTCGGCGTCGTCGAGGACGACCGCTGCAGACTTTCCACCGAGCTCGAGAGTGACCGGGCGTAGCAATTCGCCGCACGTGCGGGCGATGGCACGTCCGGCGGCGGTCGAACCGGTGAACGAGACCTTGTCGAGGCCCGGGTGAGCGACGAGATAGGCACCGAGATCGCGTCCGCCGGGGACGATGTTGAGGACACCCGCGGGAAGGCCCGCCGCGATCGCAGCGTCGGCCATCAGGAATGCGTCGAGCACGGTCTCCGGGGAGGGCTTGAGGACGACGGTGCATCCCGCTGCGAGCGCTGGAGCAAGCTTGAGGAACGTGATGGCTTGCGGCACGTTCCACGGCACGATGGCGCCGACGACGCCGATCGGAGAGCGGGTGACCAATGTGGATCCGCCGAGCATGCCTGAGCGGAGTTCGTCTTCCTGCTTCGTAGCCATCTCCGCGTAATAACGCAACAGGAGAGGAGGAAAGCCGCCTTCAAACTGGCGCGCGAGCGAGATAGGCATGCCGTTCTGGCTGCTCACTCGGGTCGCAGTGTCCTCGGAGCGTAACTCGAGTTCGTCTGCAAACCGTCCCAGGACCTCGGCACGTTGAGCTGCGGTCCACGATGCCCAATCGGTGAGCGCCGTGCGGGCGGCGTCGATTGCGTCGTCGACGTCGGCTTCAGTGGCTTCGGGTACCGAGCCGATGCGTTGTTCGGTGGTGGGGGAGATGACCGGGATGGTTGCATCCTCGGCGGGCCGGCTCCATTGTCCGTTGATGTACAGGCCGGTGTAATCGATCGTCATGGGGCGTCCTTTGTAAGTAAGGCTCGGGCGGTGATCAGTCCTGTACAAGTACGGGCTTGAGGACTTCACCGCGGTGTTGGGCGTCGATGGCGTCGTTGATCTTCGCGAAAGGGAAGGTGGTGACGAGCTTGTCGAGAGGGAATCGCCCGGCCTTGTACAGCTCCACCAGTTGGGGTATGAATTCGTCGGGTACGCTGTCGCCCTCGATGATCCCGGTGATGGTGATGCCCATCGAAAGGGAGCTGATGATGTTCAGTGGTACAGAGG
>Ga0182740_1001075_pt1 | contig 20090 bp, 17 predicted proteins | sample eDN5th37CKraftBY_FD_128872 | JGI IMG/M metagenome (GOLD analysis project Ga0182740, IMG submission 128872) | Enriched backyard soil microbial communities from Emeryville, California, USA - eDNA 5th pass 37_C Kraft BY (version 2) (version 2) | ecosystem: Environmental > Terrestrial > Soil >...
ACCGTGCGCGGGACGTCGGTTACGAGCCGGCGACTGCGGTGAGTACATATTTCGGTGTGTTCTTCATCTTTCACACCGAGCCGTGGAGACCGGCAAGTCTCCGGCGTCCCGCGCCGCCCTCATCTGGAAGGGCGCGAATGGGGTAAACCCCAAGCGCGCTATTTTCGAGGGGACCGGCAACTGACGAAGCCTCGGCGCTCAAAAAGCGATCGCGAGAAGGATCACGCATGTCCAAAATCAAACCTCGCTCCGAGCGAGCGGGTAAGGCCGCGCGAAACCAACAATAGAGCAGACGATGCTGACCCCTCGCATATCAACAGAATTGCAGAATGGATTGATCGCCAAATAAGAATGGAACTGCACCGGCCCTGATGATCCCTTGCCGTCAAACCCCGCTGGCGCGCGGCTTCGAGTCGCCGCTAGCGCAAGAAACGGTGCAAGTTCATGTCTCAGGCGGAAAAATCCGGTGATCCGCGCGTCGCGACCAACGCGCTCGTCAACGACGAAGTCAAATACACCACCTGCTACATGTGCGCCTGCCGCTGCGGCATCAAGGTCAGCCTGCGCGACGGCAAGGTTCGCTACATCGAAGGCAACAAGGATCACCCGGTGAACAAGGGCGTGCTGTGCGCCAAGGGTTCGGCCGGCATCATGCAGCATTATTCCCCGGCGCGCCTGCGCAAGCCTTTGCTGCGCACCGGCGAGCGCGGCAGCGGCGAATTCCGCGAGATCGAGTGGGAGGAGGCGCTTTCCATCGCCACCGAATGGCTCGGCAACATCCGCAAGACCGACCCGAAGAAGCTCGCGTTTTTCACCGGCCGCGACCAGTCGCAGGCGCTCACCGGCTGGTGGGCGACGCAATTCGGCACGCTGAACTATGCGGCGCATGGCGGCTTCTGCTCCGTCAACATGGCGGCGGGCGGGCTCTACACTGTCGGCGGCTCGTTCTGGGAATTCGGCGAGCCCGATTGGGAGCGCAGCAAATATTTCATGCTGTTCGGCGTCGCCGAGGATCACGACTCGAACCCGATCAAGATCGGTCTCGGCAAGCTCAAGCGCCAGGGCGCCAAGGTCGTTTCGGTCAATCCGGTCCGCACCGGCTATTCGGCCATCGCCGACGAGTGGCTCGGCATCCGCCCCGGCACCGACGGGCTGTTCATTCTCGCGCTCGTTCACGAGCTGCTGCGCGCCGGCAAGATCGATGCCGATTATCTCGCGCGTTACACCAATTCGCCCTGGCTCGTGATTCAGCAGCGCGGCGGCGCCGAAGACGGCCTGTTCTTCCGCGTCGAAGGCGCGCCGCAGGTTTACGATCGCAAGCGCAAGAAGATCGTCAGCGCCCTCGATCCCGACGCCGCGCCCGCGCTTTCCGGCGAGTATCAGCTTCCCGACGGCCGCAAGGCCGTGCCGTCCTTCATGCTGCTCGCCGAGCGCTATCTCAGCAGCGAATATTCTCCCGAGGCGGTTGCCGGGAAGACCGGCATTTCCGCCGCGACGATCAAGCGCATCGCCGCGGAACTCGCGCATGTCGCCTTCGAGCAGGAAGTCGTCGTCGAGCAGCCGTGGACCGATTGGGCAGGGCGCCGGCACGAGCGCATGATCGGCCGGCCGATCAGCATTCACGCAATGCGCGGCATCTCGGCGCACTCGAACGGCTTCCACACCTGCCGCGCGCTGCACATGCTGCAAACGCTGCTCGGCGCGATCGACACGCCCGGCGCCTTCCGCTACGAGCCGCCATATCCGAAACCGATCCCCCCGGTCGTCAAGCCTGCAGGCCCGGCGAAACCGGGCGAGAGCCTGAAGGGCTCGCCGCTCGGCTTCCCGCAGGGGCCGGAAGATTTGCTGGTCGACGAGAACGGCCATGCGCTTCGCATCGACAAGGCGTTTTCGTGGGAAGCGCCGCTGTCGTCGCACGGCATGCTGCACACCGTGATCGCGAATGCGCATCGCGGCGATCCGTACCCGATCGACACGCTCTTTATGTATATGGCCAACATGAGCTGGAACTCCGCGATGAACACCGCGGGGACCATGGAGATGCTCACCGACAAGGACGAGAACGGCGAGTACAAGATTCCGCGCATCATCTATTCCGACGCCTACTACTCGGAGATGGTGGCCTATTCCGATCTCGTCTTCCCGGACACGACGTATCTCGAGCGTTACGACTGCATCTCGATGCTGGATCGTCCGATCAGCAGCGCCGAAGGCGCGGCCGATGCCATCCGTCAGCCGGTCGTCCAGCCCGATCGCGATGTGCGCGCTTTCCAGGACGTGCTGATCGATCTCGGCGCGCGGCTGAAACTGCCGGGCCTCGTCAACGAGAACGGCGAGCCGAAATATCCCGGCTTCTTCCCCGATTACATGGTCAACCACGAGCGCAGCCCCAATGTCGGCATGCTCGCGGGCTGGCGCGGCGACAACGGCGGCGAGGAGGCGATCGGGCCGATCAATCCCCGCCAGCTCGAGCGCTATATCGAGAACCAGTGCTTCTGGCAGAGCGAAATTCCGCACGAGGCGCTTTACTTCAAGCCGTGGAACAAGGCCTATCTCGATTGGGCCGTCTCGATGGGCTTCCTCGGCAAGCCGGAGCCGATCTTCATTCAGCTCTACAGCGAGACGATTCAGAAATTCCGTCTCGTCGCGCGCGGCCACGGCGACGTGCCGATTCCCGATCAGCATCGCGAGCGCGTGGCGACGTATTTCGATCCGCTGCCGATCTGGTACATGCCGTTCGAGGAAGCCAATGCCGGCGGCGATTTCGATTTCCACGCCGTCACGCAGCGGCCGATGGCGATGTACCATAGCTGGGGTTCGCAGAATGCGTGGCTTCGCCAGATCCACGGCGAGAACATGCTGCACATTCACCGCGAGACGGCGGCGGAGCTGGGCATCAAGGAAGGCGACTGGGTGAAACTGACGAGCCCGCACAGCTCGATCACCGTGCGCGCAAAACCCATGGACGGCGTCAACAAGAACACCGTCTGGACCTGGAATGCGATCGGCAAGCGTTCGGGCGCCTGGAATCTCGCGCCCGGCGCCAACGAGTCGAAGCGCGGCTTCCTGCTCAATCACCTGATCCGCGATCTTCTGCCGCCGCGCGAAGGCGGCTACCGCTACTCGAACTCCGATCCGGTGACGGGGCAGGCGGCCTGGTATGACCTTCGCGTGCGGATCGAGAAGGCGGCCGGCAAGCATGAGCACAGCGAGCCGCATTTCCCGACCCTCGCGACGCCGAATCTGCCGGAGCGGCCGGATATTCTGCGCTATGGCCACAAATTCCGGCCGGAGGTGAAGCAATGACCTCGCTTCCGCAAGCAACCGGCAAAAAGCTCGGCCTCGTCATCGATCTCGACGTCTGCGTCGGCTGTCACGCCTGCGCGGTGAACTGCAAGGAGTGGAACACCGGCGGCGTCGCCGCGCCGCTTACCGACCTCAAGCCCTATGGCGAGGATCCGGTCGGCGTCTGGTTCAATCGTATTCACAGCTACGAGATGAACGACAACGAGCGCAGCCGCACGGTGCATTTCCCGCGCTCGTGCCTGCATTGCGAGGAGCCGGCTTGCGTCACCGTTTGCCCGACCGGCGCGAGCTACAAACGCGCCGAGGACGGCATCGTGCTCGTCAACGAGGATCTCTGCATCGGCTGCAAGCTCTGTTCGTGGGCCTGCCCGTATGGCGCGCGCGAGTTCGACTATGACGCAGGCGTGATGAAGAAGTGCACGCTCTGCATCGACCGCATCTATAACGAGAACCTGCCCGAGCGCGACCGCGTGCCGGCCTGCGTCGCGACATGCCCGACCTCGGCGCGCTCGTTCGGCGATCTCGGCGATCCGAATTCGGCGGTGTCGAAGCTCGTCAAGGAGCGCGGCGGTTTCGAACTGATGCCGGAGATGGGTTATCGGCCGACCAATCGTTATCTGCCGCCGCGGCCCAGGAAGCAGTTCGGCGAGCACACTGTATCGCCCGAGCTTGCGCCGCTCACGCCGCAGCCGGGCGAGGGCTTCCTCGGCTGGATCGACCGCGTGCTGTCGAACTGAAGCGATCGAAACCATAAAAACTGAAACCTCATGCATCCCGCATTTTCCGTCATCATCTTCACCACGCTGTCGGGCGCAGGCTACGGGCTCCTGTCCTGGGCCGGGCTTTATGCCATCGCCGGCCATCTGCCGAGCGGCCAGCTCTACGGCTTCACCGTCATGGCGCTTTCGCTCGGCGCGGTGACGGTCGGGCTCCTGTCCTCGACCTTTCACCTTGGTCATCCCGAACGGGCGTGGCGCGCCTTCTCGCAGTGGCGCTCGTCGTGGCTGTCGCGCGAAGGCGTCGCGTCCTGCATCACGTATCTTCCGGCGGCGGTCTTCGGAATCGGCTGGGTGTTTTTCGGTGCGGTGACCGGCGCCTGGGCCGCCGCCGGATTGATCGCCGCGCTTTGTTCGGTCGCGACGGTGATCTGCACCGCCTATATCTATCGTTCGCTGAAGACGATCCCGAGCTGGTACAATCACTGGGTCGTGCCGAATTACGTCGCGCTCTCGCAGATGACCGGCGCCTTGCTGCTCGCGGCGCTGAGCGATCTGTTCGGCTATCGGCTGCCGGGCCTGTACTTTCTGTCTGTCGCGGCGATCATCGCGGCGCTCGCCTGCAAGCTCGGTTACTGGCGGCATATCGACAGCGATGCGCCGAAGAGCACGCTGAACACCGCGACCGGCCTGCCGGGGAATGTGCGGTTGTTCGAGGCGCCGCACACTTCGGAAAATTATCTGATGAAGGAAATGGGCTACCGCATCGCGCGCAAGCACGCGCAAAAGCTGCGGCGGATTGCGCTTGTTCTCGCGTTCCTCATCCCGGCGGGTCTGATTGCCATCGCGAGTCTTACCGGCGGCGTGCTGCCGGCGGTTTGCTCGGTGGTCGCGGCGATTTCAGCGATGGCGGGCGTGCTGACCGAGCGCTGGCTGTTCTTTGCCGAAGCGAAGCATGCCGTAACATTGTTCTATGGCCGCAAGCTCGATCAGGCGGCCTGAAATAAAGGCGCGGCCCTGGAATACGATCCCGAGGGCCGCGCCGTTACCTGAACGCTGGCGTAATTAAGCCGCCGCCTTTTTCCGGTTGGCTTCGAGCCTCGCATCGACGAGCGAAACAATGCCGTCGATCACGGGGTGCGAGAGACCCTTTTGCTTGGCGATCAGTTGCACCAGCTTGTCGGCGCGCTCGATGTTGGGCGCTCCGTTGTTGAGCGCACGCGCCGCTGACGCAGGGCGGGTGAGGCTCTCGGCCGCCGCGGCGTATTTTTCGAACGGCACGAGGTCCTTCGGATCGGCGCCCAACTTCACGCAAAGATCGTTCACGAAGTTATAGACCGAGCGCGACTCCTCGATGTTCGAGTGCACAGCTTCCTGCGCCGTGCGCATGCCGTCCTTGGTGATGCAGCGATAGTTGCCCGCGAGCAGCATCGCCCATTTGGCGAGCGGCACGAAGATCGACTCGTGATATTTGAGCTTCACCGGCAGCTCGATCTTGCCTTCCGGCGCATCGAACCGCACGGCTTCGACATCGGCCTGCAGCTGCTTGAGAATATTATTGTAAGCCTCGTTGTCGAAACGCGCGACCTTGAAGTTGGTCGGCAGCGTGACCTGCAGGACGTTGACCTTTTCCTCCGGCGGGCGCACCGCCTGCGGATCGGGGCTGCACAGCGTCACATTGCCGGGCGCGAACGAATCCCACACCGTCGGATCGGTATAGGCGGGCTTCAGCGCGTCGTGATCGAGGCCTTTGATGCGCTTCACATAGGGCAGCGGCGGCATGTTCATGATCGACATGCACGGCTTGCCGGACTTGGCGACGGCATCCAGAAGCTCGCGCACGCCGGCCGAGCGATACTGCGGCTCCTGCATGGCGAGGCCGATGAGATCGAAGTCGGCCGGGTTCACGTCGGCGGGGCCGGCGGCCCTGACCTTGCCGGGCAGCTTGCGGGAATCGATTTCGATCTGCTCCTTGCGGCCGCGCACCGGCATCCGCACGCGGAAGCCTTCGGCGTTGATGAGATCGGCTTCGGCCGGAAGGCAGACCAGCGTCACGTTGTGCCCGCCGAACATCAGCTTCGATGCCAGCAGCGACCCGTACGATGCGCCAAGAATGAGAATGTTATAGCTCGCCATGAGTGGCTCCTGAAATTTCGCGTTCGGCCGTGCGCCTGCGGCGGAAAAATCGATCAACTTTCCGTGTTGTGCACGCGCGCCAGAATCGCGCCCGGTTAAACTGAATTTTGCAGACTTCCAATAAGCTTTTGCCCGGAAAATCCAGCACTGCGGCGGATAATCATCCTTAGCCGTGCAAGCGTCAAGAGTCGCAGGCCGCAAGAGCGTGCTGCATTGCGGAGAGTGTCCTGAAAAATCCTATAGGACACCAATTTTCCTGCCGTCGGACGGCGAGAGGAAGCTCGAAATCCGGTGCAAAACGAAATTATCAATCGTCTTGCGGCCCAGGATTGAACGACTGTTTCGAAAAATGTTTCGCAGCCGGATTATTGTGGCTCTGGGGCGTTTTGCTGCAGTGGCGAATTGGCCGGGAGTTCGCCGGTCAGAGGATCGATTCGATTCCACCAGCCGCCGCCGAGCGCCTGAAACAGCGCGACGGTATCCGAAAGCCGCGCCGCCTGCGCATCGACTCGGGCCAGTGACGATTGCAGATAGGCCTGCTGCGCCGTGATCAGCGTCGCGATGTTGACCTGACCGAGTTCGACCTGCTTGCGCACAAGCTCGATATACCGGGAGGAAGAGCGCTCCGCCGAAACGGCCGCGTCAATGGCGCGGGCGTCGGCCTGGAGGGCGCGCAGAACATCGGCGACATTCCGGAAGGCGGCAAGCACGACGCCGCGATACTGCTCAACGGCTTGCGCGGCGGCAGCTTCCGCAGCGGCTTGCCGGTTCTGCAGCATCCCGGCATCGAACACCGTTTGGGCGAGGCTGCCGGCGATCGTCCACATGCCGGTGCCGGGCGAGAACAGTTGCGAAAGAGAAGCCGCGGTGCTGCCGGCGTTGCCGGTGAGAGTGATCTGCGGCAGGCGATTGGCGATCGCAACGCCAATCTGTGCGTTGGCCGAACGCAGATTCGCTTCAGCGGCGCGAATGTCGGGACGCTGCCGCACGAGATCGGCGGGCAGGCTCAGCGGCAGCTTGCGCGGCAGCGTGAAAGACGAAAGCTGAAAATGCGCGACCGGCACCGCCGAGGGCAGGCGGCCGGTCAGTTGCGCGATCAGATTGTGCTGCTGCGCGAACTGCTTTTCGACCGGAACGAGCAGGAGCTTGGCTTGCGCCACGGCGCTTTCCTGCGCGACGACGTCGGTCATCGCGATCTGGCCTTCGTCATTCTGCTTTTTCAGAATATTGAGCAGTTGGGTCTGCAAATCGATACTGCGGCGAAGAACGCCGATCTGGCCGAGGAGGCGCGCTTCCTCGACCGCGGCAAGCGCGATGTTGGAAGAGAGCGTCAGATAAGTGCCCTCGCGCTGAAAGAGCTGCATCTCGGCGAGCGCTTCGGCGCTTTCGATTTGCCGGCGCGTGCCGCCCCAGATGTCGGGCACGAACGAGACGGTCACTTGCGCGGTATGCAGGCTGTAAAGCTCCGCGTTCGAAGCGACGTTGGAAGAAACGATGTTCGAAATCTGCTGGCGGTTGGCGTCAAAGCCCGCGCCGATCACGGGGAAGAGCGCGCCGCGCTGGGCGAGCGCATTGGCTTGCGCCACGCGCAGCGCCGCTTCCGCCGCGCCGACATCGGCATTGTGCGTGAGGCCGTCCCGGATGAGATCGCTCAACTTTCGCGAGCGGAACGCTTCCCACCACTCGGCGGGAATATCGGCGCCGTGCTCGATCTTTCGCCCGGCGACGGCATCGCCCTTCGCGCCGTTGGGGCCGCGGCCGGTAAGATAGGCCGGCTCCGCCGGGCCTTCGGGCGTTACGAAGTTGGGGCCGACGGCACAGCCCGTAACGAGCGCGGCGAGCGCCGCGCAAGCGAGCAGGCGGGCGCGCATCGGGCGCGGGTCAACCGGTCGCTTCACGCCCGGCCCTCCGCGATGTTTCGGCCGGCGTTCGTTGCGAAAACAGCGCAATCAAGGCGGGCAGCGTGACAAGGATGATGACGGGCGCGAGCAGCATGCCGCCGACGACCACGACGGCGAGCGGCTTTTGTACCTGCGAGCCGATGCCGTTCGACACCGCGGCGGGCAGGAGCCCGACGCCGGCGATGACGCAGGTCATCAGGACAGGGCGCATCTGCAATTCGCCCGCGCGCAGCACGGCGGCGATGCGGTCCATGCCGCGCTCCAAAAGGCGATTGTACTGGCTGATGATGATAATGCCGTCCATCACCGAAATTCCGAACAGGGCGATGAAGCCGATGGCCGCCGAAACGCTGAACGGAAAGCGGGTGACGAAGAGAGCGGCAACGCCGCCGACGATGGCCATGGGGATGACGCTGAGCGCCAACAGCGTATCGGGAACGGACCCGAAATTGAGCCACAGTAGAAGGCCGATCAGCGCGATGCTGATCGGCACCACGATCCGCAGCCGGGCGATGGCGTCCTGCAGATTTTTAAATTCGCCGACCCATTCGAGCCGTGTGCCCGGCGGCAGCCGGATTTCCTTGGCGATCTTTTGTTCGGCTTCCTTGATGGTGCTGCCGAGATCGCGATCGCGCACGCTGAACTTGATCGGCAGATAGCGCTGCTGCTGCTCGCGGTAGATATAGGACGCGCCGGAGATGAGCTTGATGCTCGCCACCTCCCGCAGCGGAATCTGGACGATACCGCTCGGGCCCTGCGTGCCGATCACGAGGTTGTTGATGGCCTCGGCGTTTTTGCGAAATTGCGGCGCCAGCCGCACCATGATCGGGAAATGACGGTCGCTGCCGTCTTCGTAAACATCGCCCGCCGTTTCGCCGCCGATCGCGACCCGGATGGTCGAATTGATGTCGCCGGGTGAAAGCCCGTAACGCGCGGCCCGCGCGCGGTCGATGTCGATCTGGATCGTCGGCTGGCCGAGCGAAGTGAAGATCGCAAGATCGGTGACGCCGGGCACGGTCGCGAGCACGGCCTTGATCTTCTCGGCTGTGTCGGTCAGCACGTGCAGATCGTTGCCGAATACCTTGATCGAGTTCTCGCCCTTAACGCCCGACACCTGCTCCGCGACATTGTCCTGCAGGTATTGCGAGAAGTTGAATTCGATGCCTGGAAATTCCTTCTCGAGCGCTTCCTGAATCTCTGTGGTGAGCGCTTCCTTGTCGAGGCCGGGGCGCCATTTGCTGACGGGCTTGAGCGGCGCGAAGACTTCGACGTTGAAAAAACCCGCAGCGTCGGTGCCGTCGTCGGGCCGGCCCTGCTGGGAGACGGCGGCCTCGACTTCGGGGAAGCTGCCGATGACCTTGCGGATGCGGTTGGCGTAGCCGTTACCTTCCTCGAGCGAGATCGTCGCCGGCATCGTGCCGCGAATCCAGAGATTGCCTTCCTCGAGTTTCGGCATGAATTCGAGGCCGAGCGAACGGCCGAGAAGCGCGGAGACGAGGAGCAGCGCAATCGCACCGCCGGCCACGATCTTTCGTTTCGCAACGGCCCGGTGCAGCACGGGGACATAGTAGCGATGCAGCGTGCGAACGAACCAGGTTTCCGTCTCGCGCACGTGCTCTGGCAGCAAAAAGGCGCAGAGCGCGGGCGTGATGGTGAAGGTCGCGAGCAGGCCGCCGGCAAGCGCATAGGCATAAGTCTTTGCCATCGGCCCGAAGATGTGGCCCTCGACGCCGCTCAGCGTGAACAGCGGCAGAAAGCCCGCGATGATGATCGCGGCGGCAAACAAAATCGAGCGTTGTACGGCGGAGCCCGCCTGATAGATCGCGAGCAGCTTGCCCTTCAGCCCGGCCTCGTCCGAAAGCTTGGCGGGCGCCTTGGCGCTCTCGCCGAGCTGCCGGAAAATGCGCTCGACCATGATGACGGTCGCATCGACGATCAAGCCGAAGTCGATCGCGCCGACCGAAAGAAGGTTCGCGGACTCGCCGCGCAGCACCATGATGCCGATGGCGAAATAGAGCGCGAACGGGATTGTGGTGGCGACAATGACCGCCGAGCGAAGGTCGCCAAGAAATGCCCATTGCAGGAAGAAGATCAACAGAATGCCCACGATCATGTTGTGCAACACGGTGTGGGTGGTGGTGTTGATGAGATCCTGCCGGTCGTAGATGCGCTCGATCTGTACGCCGGGCGGCAACACGCCGGAGCTGTTGATCCGCTCGACTTCGGCTCTCACGCGTTCGATGGTCGGCGAGCTTTGCTGCCCGCGCCGCATCAGCACGATACCCTGCACGATGTCGTCGTCTTCATTCATGCCCGCGATGCCGAGGCGGGGGAGGTTGCCGACGACGACATTGGCGACGTCGCGCACCAGCACCGGGTTGCCGCCGGCTTGCGTCAGCATCGTGCTGCCGAGATCCTCGATCGAGCGGATCAAGCCGACGCCGCGCACGACCGCGGATTGCGAGCCGAGATTGATGGTGTTGCCGCCGACATTGATGTTGCTGTTGGTCAGCGTCTGCACGAGCTGGGGCAGCGTCAGGCCGTAGGCGACGAGCTTGCCGAGGTCGACCTGCAGCTCGAAGGTCTTGGTCTTGCCGCCCCATCCGACGACGTCGATCACGCCCGGCACCGTGCGGAAGCGGCGTTGCAGCACCCAGTCCTGCAATGTCTTGAGGTCGAGCACGCTGTAGCCCGGCGGGCCTTTCAGGCGATAGCGAAAGATTTCACCGATCGGGCTGACCGGGCTGATCTGCGGCTGTGCGCCGTTCGGGAGCGGCGGCATCTGCGCCAGCCGGTTCAATACCTGCTGCAGCGCTTCGTCGTAGCTGTACTCATACGTGAACTGCAGTTTCACGTCGGAGAGGCCGTAAAGCGAGATCGTCCGCAGCACGCGTGTGTTCGGCAGCCCCGCGATCTGCGTCTCGATCGGGATGGTGATGTAGCGCTCCATTTCCTCGGCCGAGAGACCGGGGCTCTGGGTGATGACATCGACCAGCGGCGGAACGGGATCGGGATAGGCTTCGATGTTGAGCGCACGAAACGCGAATGTCCCGCCGGCCATCGCGGCAAGCAGGATCACCAGCATCAGAATGCGATGCTTCAATGCCTGCGCAATTAAGGCGTTCATGACGCAGCTTGGCTCGGATCAGGATTGCGAACGGGCTGCGAGGCGATCGATGAACAGGCTGCCGCGCGTGATGACCTTTTCGTTGAGGCCGAGACCTTCGACGACCTGAACGAGGTCGCCGTCGCTCATCCCGGTCTTGACCGAACGCAACTCGACCGACTGGTCGTCGTGCACGACCCAGAGCCGCGCTGTATTCCCTTCGTAAATTACGGCGCCGCGCGGCACGGCGGCCATCGCGCCTTTATCTTCGCCGACGACGATGGTGACGGTCGCGAACATTTCCGGCGCCAGCAGATTGTCGGTGTTGGGGATAGCCGCGCGCACCATGCGCCGGCGGCTCACCGGGTCGATCGCGGCCGCGACGTAGTCGATTTTGGCGCGGAAGGTTTTGCCCGGCTGGGCAAGCACCGTGAACTTGATGTCCTGACCGCGCTTGATTTTCATCGCGTCGGTCTCGCGCACATAGGCGACGAGCCAGACCGTCGAGAGATCGCCGATCACATAAACAGGATCGGTTGCACCGGCCGAGACATACTGGCCGGGACCGACCTTGCGCTGCACGACGGTGCCCGAAAGAGGGGAGAACACCGTCGTCTCCGGCGTGATGGCGCCGCTTTTCTGGAATTTGTCGATCTCGGCGTCGCTGCGGCCGATCAGCCGCAAGCGGTTGCGCATCGCCTCCAGCGTTGTCTGCGCGCCGCGCAGATCGTTCCTGGCATTGGTGAGGTCGGCCTGTGCCTGCTGCCAGTCGCGCAGCGCGCCGGCTTGAGCGTCATAAAGGTTGTGCTGGCGGCGCTCGACCGTCTCGGCAAGATTGACTTGCGCGCGCGCCTTGTCGACGGCCGCGGCTGCGTTGATGAATTCGTTTTGCGCCTGCACGGTGTCGCTCGCTTCCAGTACGAACAGCGGCTGACCTTTTTCGACGTGCTCGCCGGGCGCGGCGGCAAGTTTTGCGACGCGGCCCGTGTAGGGCGCGAAGATCGCCGTCGAGCGATCTTCATCGACCGCGATCTTGCCTTCGGTCACGAGTTCGTCGCGAAACGATTGCGGCGTGACCGGCTCGACGGTGAACGAACTCCACTGGGCCGCGCTCGGATAAAAGCGGTTCGGGTCGCGCAACATCGGCTCCGGCACGCTGGCCGAAGCGGTATGCGTGTATTGCCAGACAGCGGAAACCCCGGTGTAGCCGCCGGCCAAAATTACCAGCGCTGCCGTGATCTTTCGCCACGGCAAGTTCCGCGCGGACGCATGCCATTGCCGCATATTCATTCCTGTCCCAAGTCCCCTTCCCAAGTCCCCTGTCCGAAGTCCCCTGAGGGTGCGCGCCGGCGCCGGCGCGTGCATTCCTGATTCTTGTGTTTTGTTTTAGCGGGCCTCTATAACCCGCCACGCTTACAGCAGAATTACGCGTTTGCCTGGGGATTAAAGGGAATGCCGATGTGGTTTTTCAAAAACCTTACACGAGCCTTACATGAGGCACTGTAGGGTGGGCGCGGGCGAACGGCCCGGATCGAGGTAATATTGGAAAACCCTTGCCGGATTGCCCAAGCGGAATGCAACGCATGAGACTGCTCATCGTCGAGGATAATGAGGAGCTTGCGCAGCTTCTCGCCAAGGGCCTGCAGACGGCGGGCTTTGCCGCCGACGTCCTGGGCCGGATCGATGATGCGCGTTCCGTGCTTGCTTCGACGCAATATGCCGCCCTGATCCTCGATCTTGGGTTGCCTGACGGCGACGGTCTCGGCCTTCTGCAAGAACTCCGCGCCAATAAAAATCCGCTGCCGGTTTTGGTGCTGACAGCGAGAAGCGGCGTGCATGACCGGGTGAGCGGGTTGCGGGGCGGCGCCGACGATTATCTCGTGAAGCCCTTTGCGCTGGACGAATTGATCGCGCGCATCGAAGCATTGTTGCGGCGGCCGGGGCAGTTGCTCGGCAGCTCGTTGCGGCTTGCCAACATTGCCTTCGATACCGAGTCCCGCCAGACTTTCATCGACGGCAATCCGCATGTGCTGTCGGCGCGCGAAACGGCGGTGCTCGAGCTGTTGATGCGCCGGAAAGGCGCGGTGGTGCCAAAGCGCATGGTCGAAGACCAGATGTTCGGCCTCGGCGATGTCAGCTCGAACGCGGTCGAGGTTTATGTTCATCGCCTGCGCAAGCAGCTCGCGGCTGGCGGCGCGCGCGTCAAGATTCACACCATGCGCGGCATCGGGTACGTCATGTCCGAGGAAGAATAGCGTGTTTCACTTCCGCTCCATCACATCGCGGATCACCTTCCTGCATATCGTGGCGATTGCCGTGACGGCCGGCGTGCTGCTGGTCGTGCACTACATTTTCATGAACGCGGCGGTGACGACGATTCATAACCGCGCGATTTTCGAGCAGACCGAATGGCTCGCCCGCCATCTCGAATATCGCCCGGATGGGGAACTGGTTCTCAATCTGCCCGAAGGCCTGCGCGATCTCTTTTCCGAAAGCTACGGCCGCTACACCTATGCCGTCCTCGATGAGAATGGCAAAGTCTTGTTTTCGTCGAGCAAGAATCCCGAGCCGGTGTTTTCGGGCTACGACAAGTCCCGGAGCATGGAGTTTCTCGAAACGCGGCGCGGCGATCACGAGATCGAAGGCGCGAGTATCGAGAAGACGATCAACAACAGAAACCTGAGGGTGCAGCTCGGCGAGAACCTTGCGCATCGCGACGTGCTGCTCGACGACCTCATCGCCGAATTTCTGAAGGAGGTCGGCTGGACGACGATCCCGATCATGCTGTTCCTGCTGATCGCCGATATTCTCATCGTCCGCCACGCCATGCAGCCCTTGTTGCGGCTATCGGCGAAAGCCCGCGAGATCAGTCCGGTTCGCATCAATGTCCGCTTGCCGGTCGACGACATTCCGAAAGAAATTTTTCCGCTGGTTACGGCAGTCAATCAGGCGCTCGACCGGCTCGAGAGCGGCTTTCATCAGCAGCGCGAATTTACCGGCGACGTCGCGCATGAATTGCGCACGCCGCTCGCGGTGCTGCGCACGCGGCTTGAGACATTTCCCGATCAGAAGAGCGTCGCGGCCTTGCACCGCGATGTCGAAATCATGAGCCGCGTCGTGAGCCAGCTGCTCGATTCCGCCGAGATGGAGACGCTGGTCGTCGATCCGGACGAGCGCGCCGATCTTCATGAGGTCGCGACCGATGTCGCCGAGCTGATCGCGCCGTTGGCGCTGGCGCAGAAGAAAGAGATCAATCTGAACGGCACCCGGCAGCCGGTTTGGGTCAATGGCAATGCCGAATCGCTGCGGCGCGCCATCCGGAACCTCGCCGAAAACGCGCTCCGTCACACGCCTTCGGGAACCAGGGTCGAAATTTTCGTCGGGGCGGACGGAACCGTCAGCGTGCTCGACCGCGGGGAGGGCGTCGATCCCGAAAAGCGGGAGGCGATCTTCGAGCGTTTCGTTTCCGGCGACAATCGCCGCACCGGCGGAGCAGGTCTTGGTCTTTCGATCGTGAAAAAAATTGTCGAGACGCATGGCGGCTCGATCACCGTAAATCGCCGTGCGGGCGGCGGCGCGGAGTTCAAGCTGCATTTTACGCCGCTTGCGAACGAGGCGCCCGAAGCGATCGTTACCGCCGTCGCCTGAATTCTGAAATTCCGCTCCGAGCGGAACCGATCATCGCATGTGCCGTTGACCCCGGACGCCGCTTCAACGCGGCGCTTTCCGTCATTCACCGCACATAGGGAAAGGTTCCGCCATGGGCATCCTCACCAAGGACATCAAATCTTTCGACGAGCTGTTTTTGCATCAATTGCAGGACATTTATTACGCTGAAAAGCAAATCGTGAAAAAACTTCCGGGCATGATCGATAAGGCGACCAATCGCGATCTCACGGCCGGGCTCAAGGACCATCTCGAGGAAACCAAAAATCACGTCGAGCGGCTTGAGCAGGTTTTCAAGAAACTCGGCAAGGAACCCAAAGCCGTGGATTGCCCGGCGATCGACGGCATCCTGAAGGAAGCCGATGAGGTTTCGAGCGAGATCGAAGACAAGGAAGTGCTCGATGCCGCCATCATTGCCTCGGCGCAGGCGGTCGAGCATTACGAAATCACGAAATACGGCACGCTCATTGCCTGGGCGCATGCGCTGGGTCACGACACGATCGTTGCTCCGCTATCGGCGACGCTGAAGGAAGAGGGCGCGGCCGACAAGAAGCTCACGACGGTGGCCGAGCGCAAGAGCGTCAACCGCAAAGCCGCGAGTTGATCGGCCGATGAAAAAGCCCCGGCTTTCGGGCCGGGGCTTTTTTATAAGCAGCATCAGCCGATCGATTGCAGCTTCCGCCAGCCTTGTGACACGCTGGCTTTGAAATCGCGCCAGTTGGTCTCAACCACATCCCAGTTGACCATCTGGCGTTCGGCCGCAGGTGCCGATGCAGGTGCCGATGTAGGTGCCGATGCGGTTGCCGATGGTGTCGTGATGCTGGCGTCGTGCACATAGGCGGCGCCGATCGTCAGCGCGACACCGAGAATAAATCCGAAGATGGTCTGCATATCCGCTCCTTCAGTTGCTTGGCGTTGGTTAACGCCAAGCTGAAGAAGACGGTTCCGCTACTGAACGGTGCGGAGCCGAAGTTCCGCAACACCCGCAGCGACATTCAACCCAAGCTGGCCTTGCACGGAAAGCGGCTGGAGCGCGATCGTGCGGTTGGAACCGCCAACCAGCACGTTGGCGCCAAGACCCGCGCCAACGGTGGCTTCGGCAGTGGCACCCGCATAGTTTCCGGCCAGCGCGCCAAACGGACGTGATGTCGGCGCATAAACCGACCAGATCATCTGGCCCGCGTCCGTCGCCCCAAGGTCGATGCCGAATTTGGTGATCGTGCCGGTATAGACTTCCTGCGGCGCGTTGTTCACCGGCTTGAAGAGGCAGGTCAGATCTTTTCGAGAGGTCACGATCAAACCGATGCCGGCCGAAATATCGCATTCGAGCACGCCGGCCTGCACGCTATCGGGCCCCTGCGCGCGTACGTGAGGGGTAAGCGTGAGCGTCAGTGCGGCGGCGACAGCGACTGAAGCGGCAAACGAACGCATCGTGATCTCCATGATCGATGACGAAAAACAGACGCGAGAATACGCCAACCGTAAAGGCGAAGAAAGCAAGCAGATTAGTTGTGATTTAGCTGCGATCGACGCTCAGAACCGCGCGGGTCTGGCGGTCGGGGCCTAGATCATCGAGGTCGTCGATGGACATCAGTTCGGCAAGCCGATTGCGCGCACGATTGACACGGCTCTTGATCGTGCCGACCGCGCAGCCGCAGATTGCGGCGGCTTCCTCATAGGAAAATCCCGAAGCACCGACCAGGATAACGGCTTCGCGCTGATCATCCGGCAGCTTGTCGAGTGCCGCGCGCAGCTCCTCGAACTCGAGCTTGGTGCTTTGCTCGGGCTGTGACTTGAGACTGTCGGCGTACATGCCGGTCGCGTCTTCCACCTCGCGCTTGCGCTTGCGATATTCCGAGCGGAAGAGGTTGCGCAGAATAGTGAACAGCCAGGCCGGCATGTTGGTGCCCGGCTCGAATGAATCGATATTCTTTAACGCACGCAGAATCGTTTCCTGGACGAGATCGTCGGCGCGATCGACATTGCCGCTCAGGGAAATGGCGAAGGCGCGGAGATTGGGGATCGCCGCCAGAATGCTGTCACGAGTTGCGTTGTCGAGACTCATGAACGAGATCCTTCGCCGCCGCGGTCCTGGTTATCGAGCCGTTTCAAAAGATCGGTGAAGCGATCGGGAACGCCTTCCTTCACCACCTCGTCGTACATTGCCCGCAGCTGCTGACCGATCTTGATGGTCGCTTCACGGGTCAATCCACCGCCGGTAGCCGGCTCTCCGTCTCTGGTCCGTTGCATGGGTTTTCCCGGCTTGTCGTCGCTTGTCGTCATTTCTGAACCCCGGCAGCCCCGAACAGGCCGCTTTTGCCCCTATAATCATTCTGCAGGTAACGCCCACGTGGATATAGAGTTCCGCCGTTAGGGAACTTTTTTTTGAACCGCGGGTTAAGCCATCATACTCGAACAGCGGAAGGGGAAAATCAGTGTCTATTTCTCAGCTCGTTGCTCAGCATTTGCCGTTTTTGCGGCGTTATGCGCGCGCACTGACCGGAAGCCAAAAATCGGGCGATACCTACGTAGCCGCGGTGTTGGAGGCCCTTATTGAGGAGCCCCAAAGCTTTCCAGGAAAATACGAGCCCCGGGTGGCGCTTTACCGCGCATTCACGCGGGTCTGGAATTCGCTCGCCGGCGGCAACCTTTCCTCCTCCGATCCGAAGGGTTTGAGCGTCGAACAGCGTTTGACTCACCTAACGCCGCTCACACGCCAAGCGTTCCTGCTGCTTGGGCTTGAGGGTTTTTCCGAAAAGGATGCTGCCGACATCCTCGACATCGAGGTCGCCAAGCTCCGGCAGTATCTCGACGAAGCAGGCCGCGAGCTCGCGGCCGAGATCGCGACCGATGTGCTGATTATCGAAGATGTTCCTCTGATCGCTGTCGATATCGAGGGCATCGTCGAAAATCTCGGCCATAAGGTAACGGGCATCGCCCGTACGCACCGCGAAGCGGTGCAGCTTGCACGCGCCAAACCGCCGGGACTGATCCTCGCCGATATTCAACTGGCCGACGGCAGTTCGGGTCTCGATGCCGTGAACGAATTGCTGGAGAGCTTCGAAGTGCCGGTGATTTTCATCACCGCTTATCCGGAGCGTTTCCTGACCGGCGAACGTCCGGAACCGGCATTTTTGATTCCCAAACCATTCCAGCCGGCGACGCTCTCGGCCGTTATCAGTCAGGCACTCTTTTTCGAGCGTTCCGCGAAGCGCCGCGAACGCCGTGCGAGCTAGACGATGAAAAAGAACGGGTGTGATCGGCTGGCCGATCACACCCGGGTTAGCCGGCCGTGCGGGGGGAGAAGGGGATGGCCGACTGAGAGGTTAACCCGCCATCGCTGCACATGTTCCCCGCCTATTCGTTGTGATTGAACCAGTTGATCCGAATTGCATTGAAGAATTGTCGCGTTTCCTAATCTTGAAAGATCGAGCATCTAAAAATGAACCTGCATGCGCTCTGGAATAGCGCTCTCGATCGACTGAATTCACTCGGTGGCCAGCGAGCTGTCGATATCGCCATCGCGCTGATCATTTTTTTGTTAGCGATGGCTGTGGCGTGGTTCGCCTGGCATCGGCGCAGCCGGACTCAGACTTCGCAAATCCGTTCGCTCGAAACCGAACATCTTCGGTTGACGGCCGAGATCGCCACGCTTCTGCAACGCTACGAAACGGCGCTGCGCGGCTCGGATGTTACCGTGTTCACGCAGGACCAGGATCTTCGATACACGTCGATCAGCAACGATTTTCTCGGCTACCACATCGATGAGATCATCGACCGCACCGACGACGATCTGATCCCGGCAGACAACCGCGCCGCGGTTGTCGAAATGAAACGCGCGGTTCTGAATTCAGGGCAACCGCTCGATCGCGAATTGCAGATCTTCGACGGCCAGATTTCGCGCTGGTACGATTTTCACGTCGAGCCGGTGCGCAGTGGCGGACGCGTCGCGGGACTCACCAGTGCTGTTGTTGACATCACAGCGCGCAAGGAAGGCCAGGAGCATCTTCGTCTTCTGATGCGCGAGATTTCACATCGCTCGAAAAATCTGCTCGCCATCATTCAGGCGATGGCTCGCCAGACTGCGCGCCACGCCGGCGGTATCGAGGATTTTCTGAACCAGTTTAATGCGCGGGTGCAGGCGCTCGCTCGTTCCCACGACCTCCTGGTGCAGGAAGATTGGCACGGCGCCAGCATGAAGGACCTGTTGCGGATGCAACTGGGCCCCTATGTGGACGCCGAATTCACCCAGGTCAGTATCGGCGGGCCGGCTGTTTTGCTGAAGCCGGAGACGGCACAGAATCTCGGCCTCGCGCTGCACGAACTCGCGTCGAATGCCTCGAAATATGGCGCGCTTTCGGTGGCCTCCGGAAAGGTCACCGCATATTGGAAGCAGATCGCGAACGAGCCGAACGGCATCGAATTCGTCTGGACTGAAGAAGGCGGCCCGACCGTGAACGTGCCGAAAAAGCGCGGTTTCGGCAGCATGCTGATCCAGCAAAACCTGTCGCGCGCGCTCGAAACGGAGGTCGATCTCCGCTTCGAAAAGGATGGATTGCGCTGCCAGATCACGATTCCGCGCGATCACCTTTATTCGCTGACCCCGGAACCGGCTCCGGACACCTGAGGAACCCGATTTCGTTTGGAGGGTTATTCCGGTGTCTCAATCGTTTTCGCGGAGGACACCATGTCCCTCGATTGGTTTGGCAATCAGCTTCGCAATCCGGCGCTGTCCGCGAGCCTTGTCGTCGTGCTTGCCGCGGCTGCGGCCGGCATTTTTACCGTGGCGACTTCCATTGCCGCACCGGAAATCAACCGCGCCGCAAAATCGAACCGCGTGATGGTCGAGCGGGATCTTTCCTCGCTCATTTTCAATGCGCAGCCGGTCGCAGGCAGTCATAGGGCCATTCGCGAACCGGAATATTTCGATCCGGCGCGACGCACGATGACCGAGGAAATATTGCCCGCGCGTCAGCCGTCGGAGGAACGAACGCCGTTGAAGGGTTGTGAGTCGGGCTTGAGCCCCGACATCAACCCGTCCGTTGCAATTGCGCCGAGCCGTTGCGTAACGGAGTTGCGTGATTCAACGAAGCTCGCTTCTCTCCGTTAGCGGTAGATAGCGGGGAGAGGGGGAATGCGGGTGAACTCGAAACTTTGCTGCGTGCTATCGGCGCTCGCTGCCGCTCCGTTGTCGATGGCGCAGACGAAAATGCCGTCGCGTGCCGAGCCGATCACGGGCACATTCCTGAGTGTGCAGGC
>Ga0182740_1001078_pt1 | contig 20056 bp, 20 predicted proteins | sample eDN5th37CKraftBY_FD_128872 | JGI IMG/M metagenome (GOLD analysis project Ga0182740, IMG submission 128872) | Enriched backyard soil microbial communities from Emeryville, California, USA - eDNA 5th pass 37_C Kraft BY (version 2) (version 2) | ecosystem: Environmental > Terrestrial > Soil >...
CAGGTCGACCGGCAGCTCTTCGCCCTTGTTGAGCATGTCCACCATGCGCTTGTGCGCGGCATCGCGGCCGGTCAGCAGCTTGCCGTTGAGCAGCAGGGTCTGGCCCGGCTTCCAGCCGGCGACTTCTTCCGGAGTGATCGTGTCCAGATCGACGCGGGTGCCCTTGGAGGCGTCGTAGGTCAGCTTCGGCCAATCTTCCAGCGACGGCGGGTCGAGCATCACCGGGCCGCTGCCGTCCAGGGTGAAATGGGCGTGGCGGGTGGCGGCGCAGTTGGGGATCATCGCCACCGGCAGGTTGGCGGCGTGGGTCGGGTAGTCCTTGATCTTGACATCCAGCACCGTGGTCAGGCCGCCCAGGCCCTGCGCGCCGATGCCCAGCGCGTTGACCTTGTCGTGCAGCTCGATGCGCAGTTCCTCGATGCGGTTGGACGGGCCGCGCGCCTTGAGTTCGTTGATGTCGATTTCCTCCATCAACGCCTCCTTGGCCAGCAGCATCGCCTTCTCGGCGGTGCCGCCGATGCCGATGCCGAGCATGCCCGGCGGGCACCAGCCGGCGCCCATCGTCGGCACGGTCTTGAGCACCCAGTCGACGATGGAATCGGACGGGTTGAGCATGGCGAACTTCGACTTCGCCTCCGAGCCGCCGCCCTTGGCCGCGACGATCACCTCCACCTTGTCGCCCGGCACCACCTTCACGTTGACCACGCCCGGGGTGTTGTCGCGGGTGTTGGTGCGCTTGCCGGCCGGGTCGGCCAGCACCGAGGCGCGCAGCTTGTTGTCCGGGTGGTTGTAGGCGCGGCGGATGCCCTCGTTGGCCATGTCCTCCACGCCCATCGTGGCGTCGTCCCAGCGCACGTTCATGCCGATCTCGAGGAACACGGTGACGATGCCGGTGTCCTGGCAGATCGGGCGGTGGCCCTCGGCGCACATGCGCGAGTTGATCAGGATCTGCGCCATCGCCTCCTTGGCCGCCGGCGACTCCTCGCGCTCGTAGGCGGCGGCGAGGCTCTTGATGTAATCGACCGGGTGGTAGTACGAGATGTACTGCAAGGCGTCGGCGATGGACTGGATGAGGTCTTCCTGCTTGATCGATGTCACGGCTTGCTCGAGGCTGGCGGGGGATTGGAGCCGGCCATTTTAGTGCAAAGTGCCGCTCCGGCCCTTCCGTCACGCTGGCACACGCTGTTGCGTCCTTCCCGCATGGACATGACCGATACCTTCCAGAACCACCGCCCGCGCCTGCTGGCGCTGGCCTATCGGCTGCTCGGCAGCCGCACCGATGCCGAGGACGTGGTCCAGGACGCCTGGCTGCGCTGGGCCGGCGCCGACACCGCCGCCATCCTCGACCCGGAGGCATGGCTGGTCACCGCCACCACCAGGCTCGGCCTGGACCGGCTGCGCGCAGCCACCCGCCAGCGCCTGGATTACGTCGGCCCGTGGCTGCCCGAGCCACTGCACATCGCCGCCGACCTGCCGCCTGCCCCGGACCCGGCGCAGGTCCACGCCGTCGCCGAGGAGGTTTCGCTGGCATTCCTGATCCTGCTCGAACAACTCGGCCCCGAGGAGCGCGCCGCGTTCCTGCTCAAGGAGGCGTTCGGCCACGACTACGCCGGCATCGCCGGACTGCTGGGGCACAGCGAAGCCAATTGCCGGCAGCTGGTGCACCGCGCCCGCAAGCGCCTGCAGGAAGGACGGCCGCGCTTCGCCGCCGACGCCGGCCAGCACCGGCGGTTGCTGGCGCGGTTCATGGAGGCCTCCCAGCGCGGCGACAGCGCGGCCATCCATGCCCTGCTGCATGCCAATGCGCGGTTGCTCTCCGACGGTGGCGGCGTGGTCACCGCGGCGCTGCGGCCACTGCTCGGCGCCGAGCGCATCGCCCGGTTGTTCTGGGCCATCGCCCGCCGCGGCGGCAGCCATCCGGCACGGCTGGGCAGCGTCAACGGCGAGCCGGCGATCCTGCGTTTTGACGGCGACCGCCTGCATTCGGTGACCACCATCGAGGTCGATGGCGGGCGCATCGCGCGGATCTACAGCGTGCTCAACCCGCACAAGCTGCGCGCCCTTGTCACGGCCGGCGACGTCGGCGCGTCCCTGCAATGAAGGTGGCCATGCCGGCCACCACTGGAGCCGTTCCAATGAGCAACACTTCCCCCCGCGTCCCCTACACCCGCCTGGCCGCCGATGCGTTCAAGGGCCTGCTCGCCGCCAGCAAGGCCGTGCACGAAGGCTCGGTCGAGCACGCGTTGATGGAGCTGGTGTTCCTGCGCGTGTCGCAGATCAACGGCTGCGGCTACTGCATGGACATGCACGCCACCGCGCTGCGCCAGGCCGGCATCGAGCCACGCAAGCTCGACACGCTGCCGGCCTGGCACGAGAGCCGTTTCTTCGACGCGCGCGAGCGCGCCGCGCTGGGCTGGGCCGAAGCACTGACCCGGCTGCCCGATGGCGCACCCTCGCAGGCCGCGTTCGACGCGCTGGCGCCGCACTTCGACGAGAAGGGCATCAGCGACCTGAGCATGGGCATCGCCACGATCAACGCCTGGAACCGCCTCGGCGCCGGCCTGCTGCCACCGCTGCCGTGATCCCCGCCGGTGCCGCCCCGCGCGGGCGGCTCCGTACCGGGCCCGATGGCCGCCACCGGTGGCAGGCCGCACAATACGGCCTCATGGAAACCCTGGTACTGATCCTCGACCTCATCGGCACCTTCGTCTTCGCCCTGTCCGGCGCGATGATGGGCGTGCGCCGCCGGCTGGACCTGTTCGGCGTGCTGGTGCTGTCCTTCGCCGCCGCCAGCGCCGGCGGCATGACCCGCGACGTGCTGATCGGCGCCACCCCGGTGGCGGCGCTGAGCGACTGGCGCTACCCGAGCATCTCGCTGGCCGCCGGCCTCGTCACCTTCCTGTGGAGCCCGTGGATCGAGCGCCTGAGCAACCCGGTGCGGATGTTCGACGCCCTCGGCCTGGCGGTATTCGCCGTGGCCGGCACGCAGAAGGCGCTGGCCTTCGGGCTGGCCCCGCCGATGGCCGCGGCGATGGGCATGCTCACCGGCATCGGCGGCGGCATCGCCCGCGACGTGCTGCTGGCGCAGGTGCCGCTGGTACTGCGCGCCGAGCTGTACGCGATCGCCGCACTGGCCGGCGCCGCGGTGGTCGCCGTCGGCCACTGGCTGCAATGGCCCGCCCTGCCCTGCGTGCTGGCCGGCGCCGGGCTGTGCTTCGGCCTGCGGATGATGGCGCTGCGTTACGGCTGGCACCTGCCGGTGGCGCTGCAATCCGGCGGCGACGGCGAGCCGCCGGGGCCGATGCGGTAGCGCTCCTGCGCAGGAGCAATCCTGGCCGCAACGGGGCATTCTCCTTGTAGATGCGGGGCTCGCCCCGCATGGAGCTTTCCCGGTGAAGCCCAATGCGGAGCAAGCACCGCATCTACAAAAGCCCCGCCGAAATCCCTCACCTGTCACGGACGCGGCACAATGCCGGCCATGCCCGCTCCCCACGCTCCTGCCGCCCGTCCCAGCCTGCGCGAACGCATGGATGCATTGCGCAACCTGCCGCCGTTCCTGCGCCAGGTATGGCGGACCAGCCGCCTGCTGACCCTGGCCAGCCTCGGCCTGCGCCTGCTGCGCGCCCTGCTGCCGGTGGCGATGCTGTATGTGGGCAAGCTGATCATCGACGAGGCCGTGCATCTGGCCGGCAACGGCGGCATGCCGCCACTGCGCGAGGCGCTGGCCGGCGGCCAGCTCGACACCCTGCTGCAACTGCTGGCGCTGGAGCTGGGCATCGCCATCGGCTCGGACCTGCTGGGCCGGCTGGTCAACTACGCCGACGCGCTGCTGTCCGAATTGTTCACCAACGCCACCAGCGTGCGCCTGATGGAACATGCCGCCGAGCTGGACCTGGAGGACTTCGAGGACCCCGACCTGCAGGACAAGCTCGACCGCGCGCGGCGCCAGACCATGGGCCGGATGAACCTGATGGGGCAGCTGTTCGGGCAGGTGCAGGACGCCATCACCGTCATCAGCTTCGCCGCCGGGCTGGTCGCCTACGCGCCGTGGCTGATGGCGCTGCTGGCGGTGGCGCTGGTGCCGGCGTTCATCGGCGAATCGCATTTCAACACGCTCGGCTATTCGCTCAACCACAGCTGGACGCCCGAGCGCCGCCAGCTCGACTACCTGCGCCAGGTGGGCGCCAGCGTGGAAACCGCCAAGGAGGTGAAGATCTTCAACCTCCACCGCTTCCTGATCGAGCGCTACAAGCTGCTGGCCGAGCGCTTCTACCGCGCCAACCGCACGCTGGCGCGCAAGCGCGCGTTCTGGGGCACGCTGCTGGCGGCGCTGGGCACCCTGGGCTACTACGCCGCCTACGCCTACATCGCCTGGCGCACCATCAGCGGCGATTTCAGCATCGGCGACCTGACCTTCCTCGCCGGCAGCTTCATGCGCCTGCGGCAGCTGCTGGAAGGCCTGCTCACCGGCTTCTCGCAGGTGGCCGGGCAGGCGTTGTACCTGGACGACCTGTTCTCGTTCTTCGCCATCGAACCGGAAATCCGCTCGCGCCCGGATGCATTGCCGGTGCCGCGCCCGATCCGCGAGGGCTTCGTGTTCGAGGACGTCGGCTTCCGCTACCCCGACGCCGAGCGCTGGGCGGTGCGCCACCTCGACTTCCGGCTGGAGGCCGGCGAGGTCATCGCCCTGGTCGGCGAAAACGGCGCCGGCAAGACCACGCTGGTCAAGCTACTGGCGCGGCTGTACGACCCGGACGAGGGCCGCATCCTGCTCGACGGCCGCGACCTGCGCGACTACGACCTGGACGACCTGCGCGCCAACATGGGCGTGATCTTCCAGGATTTCGTGCGCTACCACCTGAGCGCCGGCGAGAACATCGGCGTCGGCCTGGTCGAGGCCATGCGCGACGACGCCCGCATCCGCGACGCCGCGCACCGGGCGCTGGCCGACGAGGTGATCGAAGCGCTGCCCGATGGCTACGAACAACTGATCGGCCGCCGCTTCAAGACCGGCGTGGACCTGTCCGGCGGCCAGTGGCAGAAGATCGCCATCGCCCGCGCCTACATGCGCGACGCGCAGGTGATGATCCTCGACGAACCCACCGCCGCGCTCGACGCCCGCGCCGAGTTCGAGGTGTTCCAGCGCTTCAAGGAACTGTCCGCGCAGCGCACCGCGGTGCTGATCTCGCACCGCTTCTCCTCGGTGCGCATGGCCGACCGCATCCTGGTGCTGGCCGACGGCCGCATCGAGGCCAGCGGCACCCACGCGCAGTTGATGGAGGGAGGCGGCCGCTACGCCGAGCTGTTCGAACTGCAGGCCGCCGGCTACCGCTGAAACCGCACCCGGAAAGATGAGATTCAATCTCATTTGACGGATTTCGGCTAGAATGGGCCGTCAACCCATCCCCACGCAAGCCACCGCATGTCTTCCGCTTTCGGCACCGAGACGGTGCTCGACGTCCACCACTGGACGGACGCCTACTTCAGCTTCTCCACCACCCGCGACAGCAGCTTCCGCTTCGAGAACGGCCAGTTCGTGATGATCGGCCTGGAAAACGAAGGCGGCCGTCCGCTGCTGCGCGCCTATTCCATCGCCAGCGCCAACTGGGAAGAGCGCCTGCACTTCTTCAGCATCAAGGTGCAGGATGGCCCGCTGACCTCGCGCCTGCAGCACCTCAAGCCCGGCGACAAGTTGGTGGTCGGCAAGAAGCCCACCGGCACCCTGCTGATCTCCGACCTGCACCCCGGCATGCACCTGTACCTGCTGGGTACCGGCACCGGGCTGGCGCCGTGGCTGAGCATCGTCAAGGACCCGGAGACCTACGAGCGCTTCGAGAAGGTCATCGTCTGCCACGGCGTGCGCTTCGAGCGGGACCTGGCCTACCGCGAGTACTTCGAGAAGGAACTGTTCGAGGACGAGATCCTCGGCGACATCGTCCGCGACAAGCTGCTGTACTACCCGGCCGTCACTCGCGAACCGTTCCGCAACCACGGCCGCCTGACCACGCTGATGGAAACCGGCGCCATGCCGCAGACCCTCGGCCTGCCGCCGTTCGACCCGGCCAACGACCGCTTCATGATCTGCGGCAGCCCGCAGATGCTGGCCGACCTGCGCGGCGTGCTGGACGCGCGCGGCTTCGAGGTATCCCCGCGCATCGGCTCGCCGGGCCACTACGTGTTCGAGCGCGCCTTCGTCGAGAAGTAGGCCAGGGCTCCCCAGGCCTTGTCCCGACGGCCGGATCATGCCGATCCGGCCGTTTTCGTTTCCGAAGCTCTACGATATGCATGCCAGTCCATTTGTTGCGCGGTGCGCAACATGCTAGATTGCGCGACATGATCCAGTCGTTCCGGCACAAAGGGCTGCGCAGGCTCTTCGAGACGGGGAACACCTCCGGCATCCAAGCCAGCCATGCCAAACGACTGCGGCTGCAGCTGGCCGCACTGGATACCGCGCAGACCATCGAGGACATGGACATCCCGGGGTTTCGGCTGCATGCGCTGAAGGGCGAGCTGAAAGGACGCTGGTCCATCAGCGTCAACGGCAACTGGCGCATCACCTTCGAGTTCAAGGATGGCAACGCCCATGTACTGGACTACGAGGACTACCACTGATGACCATGCACAATCCCCCGCATCCCGGCGAATTCATTGCCGGCCTCTATCTCGAACCCAACAACATCAGCGGCCGGGAACTGGCCCAGAAGCTCGGTGTCGCCGCATCCACCCTCAGCCGCGTGCTGAACGGCAGCAGCCGGGTCAGCCCGGAAATGGCATTGCGCCTCTCCAAGGCTCTGGGCCGCAGCCCGGAAAGCTGGCTGGCCATGCAGGACGCCCATGACCTGTGGGTGGCCCGCCAGCAGGTCGATCTGGATGATGTGAGCCGGCTGGAGCTGGCTCCGACCTGATCCCGGGCTTCCGCCCGGGAAGCAGGCGGCACTCCGAGCAATGATGGGCACATGGCGAACCTCCCGCCATTCCCGGCAAGCCTTTGCCGACCGCGACGGCGCGAAAGCCGCACGCGGCATGCCGCGAAAGGCCTTGCGCCGCAACCCTGCCGTTCGACACACCCACGGACCTGCGCGCGCGGGGTACCCTGCGTGTTCAGTATTTCCCGGAGTTTCCGACTTGAACACCCGCCTCGCCCTTGCCCTCGCCGTGTCCCTGGGCCTTGCCGCACCGGCCTACAGCCCGGCCGCCGATGCCGCCACCCAGGCCGCCGAGCAGGCCAATCCGTTCTTCGCCGAAAGCCCGCTGCCGCTGCACTACCCGCAGTTCGACAAGATCAAGGACAGCGACTTCGCCCCGGCCTTCGACGCCGGCATGGCACAGCAGATCGAGGAAGTGGAGGCCATCGCCAACAACCCGGCCGCGCCGACCTTCGAGAACACGCTGGTCGCGCTGGAGAACAGCGGCGCCGTCCTCGACCGCGCCACCACCGTGTTCTTCTCGCTGAGCGGCGCGGACACCAACGACGCGCGCAAGCAGCTGCAGGCCGACTATTCGGCGAAGTTCGCCGCGCACCGCGACGCCATCAGCCTCAATGGCAAGCTGTTCGAGCGCATCAAGGCGCTGTACGACAAGCGCGACACGCTGGGCCTGGATGCCGAAGGCCTGCGCCTGGTCGAGAAGTACCACGACAACTTCGTCCGCGCCGGCGCCGAGCTGCCCGACGCCGACAAGGCCAAGCTGAAGGAAATCAACGCCGAGCTGGCCAACCTGGGCACCAAATTCAGCCAGAACGTGCTGGCCGAGGTCAACGCCGCCTACATCGTGGTCGACGACGTGAAGGAACTGGACGGCCTGTCGGCCGAGCAGGTCGCCGCCGCCGCCGAAGCCGCCAAGGCGCGCAAGCTGGACGGCAAGTGCGTCATCGCCCTGCTCAACACCACCGGCCAACCGGCGCTGAGCAACCTGACCAACCGCGAGCTGCGCCGCAGGATCTTCGAGGCCTCGGTGGCGCGCGGCAGCAAGGGCGGCGAGTACGACAACACCGCGCTGGTCTCGCGCATCATGACCCTGCGCGCCGAGAAGGCCGCGCTGATGGGCTTCGCCAACTACGCCGCCTATTCGCTGGGCAACCAGACCGCCAAGACCCCCGAAGCGGTCAACGCGATGCTCGGCCAGCTGGCCCCGGCCGCGGTGGCCAACGCCAGGCGCGAGGCCGCCGACCTGCAGGCGATGATCGACGCCGAGCAGAAGGCCGCCGGCCAGCCGACGTTCGAGCTGCAGCCGTGGGACTGGGCCTACTACAGCGAAAAGGTGCGCCAGGCCAAGTACGACTTCGACGAATCGCAGCTCAAGCCTTACTTCGAGTTGAAGAACGTGCTGGAGAACGGCGTGTTCTTCGCCGCCGGCAAGGAATACGGCCTGAGCTTCAAGCAGCGCACCGACCTGCCGGTCTACCACGACGACGTCAGCGTCTACGACGTGTTCGACGCCGACGGCAGCCAGCTGGCGATCTTCATCTTCGACCCGTATGCGCGCCAGTCCAAGCGCGGCGGCGCATGGATGAATTCCTACGTCTCGCAGTCGGCGCTGACAGGCAACAAGCCGGTGGTCGCCAACCACCTCAACATCCCCAAGCCGCCGGCCGGCAAGCCGACGCTGCTGACCTGGGACGAGGTGACCACCACCTTCCACGAGTTCGGCCATGCCCTGCACGGCATGTTCTCCAACGTGAAGTACCCGTACTTCTCCGGCACCGCGGTGCCGCGCGACTTCGTCGAGTTCCCCTCGCAGGTCAACGAGATGTGGGCCGACGAGCCGAGCATCCTGGCCAACTACGCCACGCACTACCAGAGCGGCGCGGCGATGCCGCAGGCGCTGCTGGACAAGGTGGTGGCCGCGGCCAAATTCAACCAGGGCTTCGCCACCACCGAGTACCTCGGCGCGGCGATGCTGGACCAGCGCTGGCACCAGATCGGCGTGGAGCAGGTGCCGGCGCCGAAGGACGTGCTCGCGTTCGAGCATGAAGCGCTGGTCAAGGACGGCATCTACTACGCGCCGGTGCCGCCGCGCTACCGCACCACCTACTTCAGCCACATCATGGGCGGCTACTCGGCCGGCTACTACGCCTACATCTGGTCCGAGGTGCTCGACGCCAATACCCAGAAGTGGTTCCGCGACCACGGTGGCCTGAGCCGCGCCAATGGCGACCACTTCCGCAAGACCCTGCTGTCGCGCGGCGGCAGCGTCGATGCGATGGAGCTGTTCCGCAACTTCGCCGGGCACGAGCCGCAGATCGAGCCGTTGCTGGAGAAGCGCGGCCTGACCGAGGCCGAAGCCGGCAAGTAAGCCGCCGCGTCACACGTTGGATCGGAACCGCCCGGCTTGCCCGGGCGGTTTTGTTTCCCGGCCGGACTACTCGCGGACCATGCCGCGGCGACGCGAGCGGATCATCCATGCCTGAAGGACGAAGCCCACGATGAAGGTGGCGATCCATGCAAGCAGCGTGGTGCGCACCACCACGGACTGCGGCCCGTCGGCCAGGGGATGCGCCGACGGCAGCCGCGTCAAGGTTTCGGCAATGGCGGGCACCAGCAGCAGGAAGAAACTGAAGGAAATCCCGAACGTGGCCAGGTATGGCCGCAGCCGTCCCACGAAGGACATGCGGGGAACGAGCAGGCTGCCGATGGCCGCGAGGAGCGCGAGGATGCCCACCGCGTGCCCGGGATTGAAACCGCCCGTGCTGGACAGGCCGAACGCGGTGAATACCGATACGGCCAGTCCGGCCAGATAGATCCTGCCGGAACGGGTCGCCGGTTCGATCGCGCGATGGCGGGCAAAGCCGTAGAAACCGGCCGCGACCGGTATCAGGCTGAGGGTGGTATGGATGGCGCCGAGAAGGGAGAGGGAATGCGTCATGGGATATTTTCTATCTATCAGTTGGTAGACAATCGGAGCGACCGAAGAGATGGACTGCGGCCATCCGCACGGCTAGCGGGAAACCAGCCGATCCGTGAGCGGCTGGACGATCCCTGCAAAGACTTCCGGGTCGCCATGCGCGCGGGCCGCCAGCATGGCCCCGTGCACCGCGGCCATGAAGGCCATCGCCTCCGCCTCCGAACTGGCCTGCAGGGAAAAGCCCCCCTGCGAAGCCCCTCGGGCCAGCACGGATGCGAGCCACGCGGCCAGCTCCCGGAAATGGCCCCGGACCTCGTCCGCCACCTGCGGCGGAATGGCCGGCAGCTCGGCAGCCAGCAAGGCGCAGATGCAGAAGGACGACGTACCGTCGCGGATGCACGCCGCCCAATAGCCCGTATACGCGCGAAGCTGCGCCAGAGGATCGGGAAACCGCTGTTCCAGCATCGCCAACCCCAGCCGCGCCTCCTCGCGGTAGCGCGCCACGACCACCTGCACCAGCTCGGCCTTGCTGGGGAAATGGTGGTGGATGCTGGCCTTGCTGATATGCACCGACTCCGAGATGTCGGCGTAGCTGAAGCCGTTGTAGCCACCGCTGGCCAGGAGCGAACGCGCGCATGCGGCGATCTCGGCGGCTCTCGGGGAAAGGTCGGTATTCATGCGTGCAATCTACCAACTAGTAGATAAAAATCAAATCCAGTGGATCATGCCCCAGTTGGGGTGCCATCAGACGCGGCGATACCGGCCTTCAAGCACTCCCGACATTCCTCGTGCGCCAAGGAGCGACAGGTCTTCAGCGCGGCGCGACGTAGCCGCCCGGCACGCCCTGCGGCGACAGCACCAGTTGCCACAGCTGCGCGTGGCGGGTACGGAAGCTGGCCATCGAGCCGGCCAGGTAGAAGCGCCACATGCGCCGGAAGCGCTCGTCGTAGCGCGGGTCCAGCCGTTCCCACGCCGTTTCCACGTTGTCGCGCCAGGCCTGCAGGGTGCGGTCGTAGTCGGTGCCGAAGTTGTGCCAGTCCTCCAGCACGAACAGCTCCTCCATCGCCGTGGTGATCTGCACCGCCGAGGGCAGCATCGAGTTGGGGAAGATGTAGCGGGCGATCCACGGGTCGGTGCGCTCGCGGCTGACATTGCTGCCGATGCAATGCAGCAGAAACAGCCCGTCGTCGCGCAGGCAGCGCCGCGCCACTTCGAAATAGGTGCGGTAGTTCTTGACGCCGACGTGCTCGAACATGCCCACCGACAGGATCGCGTCGAAGCGCTCGTCCAGCTCGCGGTAATCCTGCAGGCGGATCTCCAGCGGCAGGCCGACGCACAGTTCGCGCGCGAATTCGGCCTGTTCCTGCGAGATGGTGACGCCCACGCCTTCGATGCCATAACGCTCGGCCGCGTACCTGAGCGCCTCGCCCCAACCGCAGCCGATGTCCAGCACGCGCATGCCCGGGCGCAGGCCGAGCTTGCGGCAGATCAGGTCGAGCTTGGCTTCCTGCGCATCGTCGAGGTTGCCGGCGTCACGCCAGTATCCGCAGCTGTAGACCAGCCGCTTGCCGAGCATGGCGCGGTACAGGTCGTTGCCGAGGTCGTAGTGGCGCCGGCCAACCTCGTAACCGCCCTGCCCGGCCTGCAGGTTGAACAGCTTCGCCTTGAGCGCGTCCCAGACTTCGCCGGCGCCGTGCACGCGTTCGTCCAGCCGCGCCGCCAGCAGCCGGGAGAGGAAGGCGTCGAGCGAACGCGCCTGCCACCAGCCGTCCATGTAGCTCTCGCCCAGCCCCAGCGAGCCGTCGCCCAGCACCCGCGCGTAAAAGCGCGGGTCGAGGATGTCGATGTCCTGCGGACGCCCCCCGCCGGGGATGACGTCCGCCTCCTGCAGCAATGCCTCGACGCGTCGTTGCAATCCTGCTTCCATCGCCGGCCCTCCACGCTTCTATGGCTGCGCGAACAACTCCCGGTAATCGGCCGCCACGTGCGGCAGCAGCACCGCCGCCGGCACGTCGACGGTCCGGGTGCCGTCGGAATACGGGCCGACCTGGTAGGGCGGGAACACGAAGCGCAGCGCGGCGACATGCCCAGCCGCGTCCATCACCGGCTGGAACTGGGCGAAGTTGGCAGCATCCGGCGCCGTGCCCTCGTCGATCATCTTCGACAGGTTGCGCACCTGCGCCTGCTGTTCCTCCGGCGTCATGTCCTCGCCCTGGGCGCGGACCATCGCCTGTTCCAGCAGCTTGTCCCCGGTGTAGTCGCTGATCGCCTTCCAGCCGGCGGGGGAATCGACCAGCGCCTGCGCCGTTAGCATCCGCTCCTGCCGCGGCAACCAGACGAAGCGCGCCACCAGCGGCTGCCCGTGGGCGCCGCCGGTGTAGCTGCTGCCCTCGGCCGCCACCGCGACGACCTGCGGCGTTTCCACCAGCAGGTCGAACGCCAGCGACAGTTCGTAGGGCGCGCGCGGCTGGTCGTTGCCGAGCTCGTCCACCGCCTTGAGCAGCTCGGCCCTGGCCTGGTCGGCATAGGCGCCCAGTTCCTGCGCCAGCCCCGGGTACTTGTTGACCGCCGGTGGGTAGCTGATACCCACCACGTAGCGGGGATCGTTCTCGATGACGTCGTGCAGCCCGGCCACGGTCGGCGCCTCGTCGGCGGGCGCGGGCGCAGCTGCCGCATCCGGTGCCGCGGGCGCCGCATCCGGCGCGCCGGCCTGCTGTTTCCCGCAACCGGCCAGCGCCAGCATCAACATCGCCACGCCCGTGCCTTGTCCCACTCTGTTCATGCCGTGTGCTTCCTTGAAAGTGGCGCCGCATCGAACCGGCAGCGCATCGGCCATACCCGGTTATTCCAACAGGTCCGCATATTCTCCATGACGCTGCATGAAGACCGCGACATAGCTGCATTCGGGCACCACTTTCAGCCCTTCGGCACGGGCATGCGCCAGCGCCGCCCGCACCAGCGCCGCGGCGATGCCGCGCCCGCCGATGGCGTCGGGCACCCGCGTGTGGGTGATGACCATCGCCCCGTCGCGGAGGCGGTATTCGAGCACCGCCCCGTGGCCGTCGAGATCGAGCCGGAAGCGCGCCCCGGCCGGGTCATGGGTGACGGGTGGCAGCACGGCATTGGAAGCGGACATGGCGGATTCCCCGGTATGGAATGTGGATTGTGCGGCGCCGGCACCGGCACGGCGTGAAACCCTGACGCGAACGGGCGGCAACGCGCGCCGCCATGCGTCACTTTCTGACCGGCACGACCCACCGGAGCACGATGGTCCGGGCCGATGCAGATGGCATGGCTCTTGCCTGAACAGGCACTGCGTACCACTGGTTTTCCCGCATGCCCGCCCCATTCCACGCCCTGCCCTGCCCGCCCGACGACCACGATGCCCTGCTGCTGGAAGGCCTGTTCCAGCTCGCCGTCGCCGGCGACATCGACAGTTGCGAGTTCGAGAAGATCGAGCAGGAAGTGCACGCGCGGCTGCTGGCCGCCTACGCGGCCTGAAACGCGGGGGGCACCTGCAGGAGCGACGTGAGTCGCGATCGGAGCTTTCCCGGCAATGCCGGTCGCGACTCACGTCGCTCCTGCAAAAGCGGCATTCGCCTCAGCGCCCGAAGCGCGGGTGCATCACCTGTTCGAGGAAGGTCTGCAGCACCTGCGGCTCCATGAACAGCATGAACATCACGCCGAACGCGGCACCGGCCAGGTGTGCGCTGTGGTTGACGTTGTCGCTGCCTTTCCGGTCCATCCAGATGCTGTAGCCGACGTAGAACACGGCGTAGAGGATCGCCGGCGCGGGAATGAACATCACCAGGATGATCGTCCACGGCGACAGCAGGATGAAGGCGAACAGCACCGCCGACACCGCGCCCGACGCGCCCAGGCTCAGGTAGTTGGGGTTCTTCTGGTTCTTCAGGTAGCTGGGCAGGATCGAGACCGCCAGCGCCGCCAGGTAGAACAGCGGATAGGTCAGGAAGCTGCCGGTCTGCCGCATCATCTCCGCTTCGATGCGCCCGCCGAAAAAGAACAGCGTGATCATGTTGAAGGCCAGGTGGCCGATGTCGGCGTGGATGAAGCCGTAGGTCAGCAGCCGGTCGTACTGGCGGTGGCGGTCGATGGCCGGCGGCCACAGCACCAGCCGGTCGGCCAGCTTGCGGTTGTTGAACGCCACCCACGAGACAATGACGGTGAGGGCGACCAGCAGCAGGTTGATGGGGGTCATGGCATGGATTCTCAGGCGGTGCGGTAGTTGTCCACCATCCGGTAGCGCCGCGCGTACAGGCCGAATGCCAGCGCCGCGACGAAGGCGAAGCCGGCGAAGAAGAACATCAGGAACGCGGCCTCGCTCAGCCCGGTGCTGGCGATGCGGTCGGTCACCGCGTGGTTGCGCACCGCCGCGTTGGACAGCAGCACCCACAGGTTGCCGATGGTGGTGGTCAGGTTCCAGAAGCTCATCACCACGCCCTTCATCGACGCCGGCGCCTGGCTATAGGCGAACTCCAGCCCGGTGGCCGACACCAGCACCTCGCCGAAGGTCAGCAGCGCATACGGCAGCATCTGCCAGAAGATCGACATGGCATTGCCGCCGTCCATCACCACCTGGATGCCACCGACCACGATCCACGCCAGGCCGCTGAAGGCGATGCCGGCGGTCATGCGCCGCAGCGCCGTGGGCTCCCAGCCCAGCCTGCGCAGCGCCGGGTACAGCACCAGGTTGTTGAACGGGATCAGCAGCATCACCAGCAGCGGGTTCAGTGCCTGCATCTGCGAGGCGGTGAACCACGCCGGCATGGTCATCTGCTGGCCCTGCAGCACCCAGGTCGAGGCCTTCTGGTCGAACAGCGAGAAGAACGGCGTGGTCAAGGCGAAGATCACTAGCACCTTGAGCACCGAGCGCACGCCTTCCACCGACGCTTCCGGGTGCACGCCGCGGGCGCGGTCGAGCTGCAGCATGGTGCCGCCGCCGATGCCGGCCAGCACCAGCACCAGCGCGATGCACAGGCAGATCACGATGCCCAGCGACGGCACCAGCAGCAGCGAGGCCAGCGCCGCGGCCACGCCGGCCACGGCGATCACCAGGCCGGCGCGCCCCTGCCCCGGCGCGCGCGCCAGCAGCGCGGTGCGCACCACGTTGGCGAACGAATGCGGGTCCTTCGGCGGCAGCGGCACCAGCACGTAGCGCCTGCGGCCCAGCCAGAACACGAAGGTAGCCACGAACATCAGGATGCCGGGGATGCCGAACGCCCACTGCGGGCCAAGGTTCTTCAACGCCAGCGGGATCAGCAGCGAGGCGAACAGCGAGCCGAAGTTGATGATCCAGTAGAACGCGTCGAACACGATCTTGGCCAGGTGCTTGTTCGACTGGTCGAACTGGTCGCCCATGAACGAGGCCACCAGCGGCTTGATGCCGCCTGCGCCCAGCGCGATCAGGCCGAGGCCGAGGAAGAAGCCCTGGCGGCTGTCCTCGAACAACGCCAGGCAGGCGTGGCCGGCGCAGTAGACCAGGCTGAACCACAGGATCGTGCGGTACTTGCCGAAGAAGCGGTCGGCCAGCCAGCCGCCGAGCAGCGGGAAGAAATACACGCCGATCATGAAGCTGTGCATGATGTCCTTGGCCTCGCCGGCACGGCCTTCGGCGGTGACTTCCTGCAGCAGCAGCGAGGTGATCAGGAACTGCACCAGGATGTTGCGCATCCCGTAGAAGCTGAAGCGCTCGCAGGCCTCGTTGCCGATGATGAAGGGAATCTGGCGTGGCATCCGTGCCTTGGGAGTGGCGCTCGCGGCCCCGGCGGTGTTCGTCATCTGCTGGCGATCCTGTCGTGCAAAGGGTGCAAGCCTAACGCATCGGGCCGGGTCGCCGCCCCTGTCGAAGCGCCCATTGCAATGGCCGCGGCGGGCGCGCATTGGCCGCCGGCCGCGGCTCGGCTACAGTCGCGCCACGCCCCTCCGGAGTCGCACGGATGCCTCGCCTGCTGCCGCTGCTGTCGCTTCTCGTCCTGTGCCTGTCCGGCTGCAAGCCGCCTTCCGGGGCATCCACCGATGCCGCCGCCGCGCTGCCGGCCGGTGCCGGGGCACGGGATGGCACTGCGGCCATCGCGCCGCCCGCGGAGGCCCCCGTTGCCGAGGATGCCGCCACGCCGCTATCGATGACCGCCGACGGCAGTTACCAGCCACCGGCAAGCCCGGCGGAAGCCGCCGGCGATACCCGGCCCTTCGCGTTCTCTGCGCATCCGGCGCCAGCGCCACTCAATGCCTGCGGTTTCGACGGGCTGGCCATTCCGCACGGCACCAAGGTCTATGCCGCCGGCGCGTATTCCGGCCGCAAGCTGGCCTTCCAGATCGACGACAGCGGCCACGAGGCCACGCTGATGGAGGTGGCGGTCAACCGGCCGCAGGCGCCGGTGATCCTGATGCTCGGCGCCTACGAGCCGACGGTATGGAGCATCGGCTGGAGCCAGGGCACCACGCTGGTAGCGGTGTTCGTCAGCGGGTATCACAAGCAGGTGGTCACCGGCCTGCCGGCGACGGTACCGGTGCTGGTCAGCACCTACGACAATCGCGGCAGCTGTGGTTCCATCTACGTGAGCCCAGAGCGGGCCGAGCGGCTCAACCCGATGGCACGGCGCCTGTTCGGGCAGCCGGTGGACATGCTCCATCCCGCCCGCGACGGCAAGGTGGTGGTGGGCGATGCACTGTCCCCGGGTACGCAGTTGCAGACCCGCCGCGACGCACCGGGCGTGGAGAGCTTCCGCCTGCCCGATTCGCAGCTGGCCGGCCCGGCGGCGTTGCAGCATGCGGTGACCCAAGGCGTGCTGCGTCCGGCCACGCTGGCCGACGTGCAGGCATGGAACACGGGCATGGCCGCGCAACGCGCGCAGCAGGACATCCCGCCCATCGCCGGTGGCGCACCACCCGCGCAGCGCGGCCTGCCGCACAATGGCTACGTGGTGCTCAAGCCGTTCCGTTTCCCCGCCGGCCTGTACGGCGCCAATTCGGCCACGTTCTATGTCCCGAAGGGGGTGCCCAAACCCACCGGGACGCCCGGCCATTCCACCGTCTACGACTTCAACACGCTCCAGTGCAGCGGCGTCGGTTGCCGCCGCGACTGATCGATACCGTCGGAGCGATACCGTCGGGAGCACGCGCAACGGATTCCGGAAACGGCAACGGCCGGGCGACGATGCCCGGCCGTTGCCTGCAGCCACCTCCGGCGAGCCCCGCATGGCGGGGCCGCACGGTCAGGCGATGGCTTCCTGGTAGCGGCGCTCGACCTCGTTCCAGTCGACCACGTTGAAGAACGCGCCGATGTATTCCGGGCGGCGGTTTTGGTACTTCAGGTAGTAGGCGTGTTCCCACACGTCCAGCGCCAGGATCGGGGTGTTGCCGTCCATCAGCGGGCTGTCCTGGTTGGCCGAGGATTCCACGACCACCTTCTTGTCCGGGGTCACGCTCAGCCACGCCCAGCCCGAGCCGAAGCGGGTCAGCGCGGCCTTGGTGAAGGCTTCCTTGAACTTGTCGAAACCGCCCAACTGCGCGTCGATGGCCTTGGCCACCTCGCCGACCGGCGCACCGCCGCCGTTGGGCGACATCACCGTCCAGAACAGGCTGTGGTTGGCATGGCCGCCACCGTTGTTGCGTACCGGGCCCTGCAGGTTCTCCGGCAGCGACTTGGTCTTCTTCACCAGTTCCTCGACCGGCAGGTCGGCGTACTCGGTGCCTTCCAGCGCGGCGTTGACGTTGTTGATGTAGGTCTGGTGGTGCTTGGAGTGATGGATTTCCATCGTGGCCGCGTCGATGTGCGGTTCGAGGGCGTCGTACGCGTAGGGCAGCTTGGGCAGGGTGTAGGCCATGAGGAATCTCCTGGGGGTTTTCGTCCGGCGACGGCCGGGCGTTGCACCTCCAATGGTAGGGACGAAGCCTCCACATACCAAGGGCGATGGCGGGAAAAACACTGTCCCGCGAACCCATCGGGCCGTGGCCTTGCGTCGTTGTTATTCCAGCGTGAACCCTGCCGTGAACCCGTCGTTCAAACATCGCCGCGCGCAGGCGCGATAATCCGGCATCCCCCGCAAGTTCCATCGCCATGCGCAAGCCCCTGCTCCTGTTCGTCGCCCTGTTCCTGCTCGTGGCAGGCCTGTGGGGCATGCGCGAACTGCAACGCCCGGCCACGCCGCAGTTCGCCCCCGCGCTGGACGCCGGCGCCGCAGCGCAGGTCGAACAGGCGCCGGCGGCGGCTCCCGCAGGTGATGCGCTGCCGGCCTTCCTGCCGCGCGAAGCACGCGACACCATCGCCCTGATCCAGCGCGGCGGTCCGTTCCCGCACCGGCAGGACGGCAGCGTATTCGGCAACCGCGAGCAGCGCCTGCCGCAGCGCCCGCGCGGCCATTACCGCGAATACACCGTGGACACGCCCGGCCTTTCGCACCGCGGCGCACGCCGCATCGTCACCGGCGGCGACCCGCCCGACGCCTGGTACTACACCGACGACCACTACGAGAGCTTCCGCAGCTTCCACGTGCCGGCCAACGGAGAGCGCCATGAGTGACAGCGGTTTCGACATAGGGCTGGAAGACGCTGCGCAGGCCGGCGTCTATGCGGTGGGCCACGGCGACCTCGGCGGGCTGGCCGCGGCCGCCCGCGATGCCGGCCTGAAGGCGCTGCGCATCGATCTTGAAGCCTGCACCGACAAGCGCACCCTGCTGCTGCGCATCGCCACCCAGCTGGACTTCCCGGCCGGCCTCGGCCGCAACTGGGATGCGCTGTCCGACGCGCTGCGCGACCTGTCGTGGTTGCCGGCCAACGGCTATGCGCTGCTGTTCGGCGAGGCCGGGGACCTGCGCCGGGGCAGCCGTGGCGATTTCGACATGCTCCTGGACGTATTGGCCGAAGCGACAGCCAACTGGGCCGAAGACGGTGTGCCGTTCTGGGCCTTCCTGGAATTGCCCGACGACATGATGGAAGCGTAGGTACGGGGCTTGCCCCGTACGCGCGTTGTCACGGCAAAGCCCCTGCGGGGCAAGCCCCGCAGCTACTGCCGTAGCTTTCAGCCGTCCAGCTCTTCCCAACGGGCGTAGGCGGCATCCAGCTCGGCCTGTGCCTTCGCCAACTGCTGGGTATGGGCGGTGACTTCGGCGCTGGAGCGGGTATAGAACGCCGGGTCGTTCATCGCGCTGGTCAGGCCTTCCACGTCCAGTTCCAGCTTCTCGATCTTCACCGGCAGCTGTTCCAGCTCGCGCGCGTCCTTGTAGCTGAGCTTGCGTTTGGCCGCGGCGGGTTGCGGTTCGGCGGCGGGCGCGGCGACCGGCTTTTCCGGCGCCTTCGCCGCAACCGCCTGCGCCACCTGCGGGCGCTGCCGCAGCCAGTCGCTGTAGCCGCCGATGTACTCGCCCACCCTGCCCTCGCCCTCCATCACCAGCGTGGAGGTGACCACGTTGTCGAGGAAGTCGCGGTCGTGGCTGACCAGCAGCAGGGTGCCGGTGTAGTCGCCGAGCAATTCTTCGAGCAGCTCCAGCGTTTCCACGTCAAGGTCGTTGGTCGGTTCGTCCATCACCAGCAGGTTGGACGGCTGCGCGAACAGCTTGGCCAGCAGCAGGCGGTTGCGCTCGCCGCCGGACAGGCGGGTGATCGGCGCGCGCGCGCGTTCGGGGGTGAAAAGGAAATCCTGCAGGTAGGCATGCACGTGCTTGCGCTTGCCGTTGAGGTCGATGAAGTCCGCGCCTTCGGCGACGTTCTCGATCGCGCTCCAGTCCTCGCGCAGGGTGGCGCGGTACTGGTCGAAATAGGCGATCTGCAGGTTGGTGCCCTGGCGCACCTCGCCGCTGTCCGGCTGCAGTTCGCCCAGCAGCAGTTTCAGCAGGGTGGTCTTGCCGCTGCCGTTCGGCCCGATCAGGCCGATGCGGTCGCCGCGCAGGATGGTGGCCTCGAAATCCCTGACCATCACCCGCTCGCCAAAGGCGAAGGAGATGTTCTTGACGTCGATGACCTTCTTGCCGGAGTTCTCGCCGGCCGCCGCTTCCAGCCGCACGTTGCCGCCCAGCTCGCGGCGCTGGCTGCGTTCGTTGCGCATCGCCTTGAGCCGGCGCACGCGGCCTTCGTCGCGGGTGCGGCGGGCCTTGATGCCCTGCCGGATCCACACCTCCTCCTGTGCCAGCAGCTTGTCGAAGCGCGCGTTCTCCTGAGCTTCGGCGTGCAGGCGCTCCTCGCGCCGGCGCTCGTA
>Ga0182740_1001079_pt1 | contig 20054 bp, 18 predicted proteins | sample eDN5th37CKraftBY_FD_128872 | JGI IMG/M metagenome (GOLD analysis project Ga0182740, IMG submission 128872) | Enriched backyard soil microbial communities from Emeryville, California, USA - eDNA 5th pass 37_C Kraft BY (version 2) (version 2) | ecosystem: Environmental > Terrestrial > Soil >...
CTGGGGATGCGGGTCTGCGCGGTGTAGCCGTAATGGGCGGCGACCAGCTTGAAGACGGCCGGCTGCAGCAGGGCGTCGCCGGCGATGTTGATCACCGACGGGCCGAACACCGCCGCGAGGCCGCGCAGCTCGGGCGTCCTCGCCACCTCGACGTCGAGGCGCTGCTGCAGCTGCTGCTTGAGCGCCGGCCGGTCGATGTGGGCGTCGAACGTCGCCTGGTCGTTGTCGCGGATGGAGATCAGAAGGGCGTGGACGTCGGCGGCCGCGTCCAGCCGCTGCACCGAGGCGCAGGCGGTCAGGGTTAGGGCGGCGAGGCCGATCAGAAGGGCGCGCAGGCGAGTCATCGGGCCCTGCCTCTACTGCAAGATGTCGGCGAGATCACGGCCGGATATGCAGAAGCTCCCCCGAGGGGGAGCTTCCGAGCCTTACAGCGACCGCTTGACCTCTTCGAGGTTGAAGCACTCGATGGTGTCGCCGGCCTTGATGTCCTGGAAGCCCTGGAACGCCATGCCGCATTCCTGGCCCGACGGGACTTCGTTGACCTCGTCCTTGAAGCGCTTGAGCGTCTGCAGGACGCCCAGTTCGAGGACCACGACGCCGTCGCGAACGATCCGGACCCGCGCGCCCTTGCGGACCACGCCTTCGGTGACGCGGCAGCCCGCGACCTTGCCGACCTTGGTGATGTCGAAGACCTGCAGGACTTCGGCGTTGCCGAGGAAGGTTTCGCGCTGGATCGGCGCCAGCATGCCCGAGAGCACGCCTTTGATGTCGTCGATCAGGTCGTAGATGATCGAGTAGTAGCGGATCTCCACGCCTTCGCGCTCGGCCAGGTCGCGCGCCTGCTTGGAGGCGCGGACGTTGAAGCCGAGGATCGGCGAGCCGGCGCCCTTGGCCAGCATGACGTCGCTTTCGCTGATCGCGCCGGCGCCCGACAGGATGACCCGCGCGCGGACCTCGTCGGTGCCGAGCTTGTCCAGCGAGCCGACAATGGCTTCCGCCGAGCCCTGCACGTCCGCCCGGACCACGAGCGGGAATTCCTTGCGGCCCGCTCCGGCCTTGAGGTCGCGCATCATGTCGACGAGCGTGCGTCCGGCCGTGCCCATGCGGGCCGCCTGACGCTCGCGCTTCTGGCGGGTCCGGTACTCGGTGACCTCGCGGGCACGAGCCTCCGACTCGACCACCGCCACGCGGTCGCCGGCCTCGGGGGTGCCGTTGAAGCCCAGGACCTCGACCGGGACGGAGGGACCTGCCTCCTTCACGTTGGCGCCGAGATCGTTGATCAGGGCGCGCACGCGGCCCCATTCGGCGCCGGCCACGACGATGTCGCCGGTATGCAGCGTGCCGCGCTGGACGAGCACGGTGGCCACGGGACCACGGCCGCGATCGAGCTTCGCCTCGATGACGGTGCCTTCGGCGGACCGCTCGGCATTGGCCTTGAGCTCGAGGATTTCAGCCTGGAGCTGGAGGCCTTCGAGCAGGGTCTCGAGGCCTTGGCCGGTTTTGGCCGAGACCTCGAACTCGAGCGTCTCGCCGCCCATCGATTCTACCACGATGGAATGCTGCAGCAGCTCGGTGCGAACCCGCTGCGGGTTGGCGTCGGGCTTATCCACCTTGTTGATCGCCACGATCAGCGGCACGCCGGCCGCCTGCGCGTGGTTGATCGCCTCGATGGTCTGCGGCATGACGCCGTCATCCGCCGCCACCACCAGCACGACGATGTCCGTCACCTTGGCGCCGCGGGCGCGCATGGCCGTGAAGGCCGCGTGGCCGGGCGTGTCGATGAAGGTGATCTTGCCGCCGAGCGGCGAGGTCACCTGATAGGCGCCGATGTGCTGCGTGATGCCGCCGGCTTCGCCGGAGACCACGTTGGTCTTGCGGATCGCGTCGAGCAGCGAGGTCTTGCCGTGGTCGACGTGGCCCATGATGGTCACGACCGGGGGACGGGCCGAGAGATTGTCGTCCGTATCCGGCGTATCGAAGAGGCCTTCCTCGACGTCCGCTTCCGCGACGCGCTTCACCGTGTGGCCGAGCTCTTCCGCAACAAGCTGCGCGGTATCGGCGTCGATCACGTCGGTGATCTTGTGCATCTGTCCCTGCTTCATCAGGAACTTGATCACGTCCACGGCGCGCTCCGACATGCGGTTGGCGAGCTCCTGGATGGTGATCGTCTCCGGAATCGTCACCTCGCGGGCGATCTTTTCCTTCTGTTCTACCTGGCGGTGGCCCATGAGGCGCTGGTTGCGGCGACGGAAGGAGGCGAGCGAGCGGGTGCGCTCGTCCTCGCCCGATGTCGCGTTGGCCAGGGTCAGGCGGCCGCGACGCTTTTCCTCGCCGGGGGCCGTCTTGGGCGTCTTCGGCAGGGCTGCGGGCTTGGCCGCGACGCCGGGACGGCGAACGGTGCGCGCACCCTCCTCGTCATCCATCACGGCCGCGCGGGCCGCCACGGGCGGAGCCGTGCGGGTGTTCGGCTTCGCGGTTTCCGGCTCGGGGGCCACGGGCGCAGGGCGCGCCATGTGGTTCAGGCTCGGCGGACGGCCACCGGTGGTGCCGACGCCGGGACGCTGATAGCCGCCCGGACGGGGACCGTCGGAGCGGGGTCCGGAGGGACGCGGGCCGTCGAAGCGGCCGGCCGGGCGAGGACCATCGGCGCGCGGGCGGTCCGAGCGGTCCGGACGCGGCGCGTCGGGGCGCGGGGCGGGCCCACGTCCAGCGGCGGGTGCCGGTGCGGACGTCTGGCGCGGGGCCTCTTCGCCGAGACGGCGGCGGGCCTCCTCCTCGGCGCGGCGCTTGCGCTCCTCGTCCTGACGACGGCGTTCCTCTTCCTCGTGCTTGCGGGCCTCGGCGGCTTCGCGCTCCTTGGCCTCGGCGGCCTCGCGTTCGGCGCGGCGGGCAGCCTCCTCCGCCTGACGGCGGCGATCTTCCTCGTCACGACGGCGCGCATCGACCAGCGCGTTCATGCGCGCATCGCGCTCCTGCTCGGAGAGCGTCTGCAGCACCATGCCGCCGGACCGGGGGGTATTCGGAGCGCTGCGCTGCGGACGTCCGCCCTGGGCAGGCGCCGCCTGCTTCGGAGCCAGAGCGGCCGGCTTGGGCGCGCTGACGGGAGCCGCAGCCTGTTGGGGCGCGGGCTTTTCATCTTTGGCCCCGCTACCGGGACCGACAGCAGGGCGACGCTTGACCGTCTCCACCACGACCGCTTTGGACCGGCCGTGGGAAAAGCTCTGGCGCACCGTGCCTTGCTCGACAGGTCGCTTCAGGGACAGCGTCTTGGACGACACATGGAGAGTCTTGTCGCCCTGGTTTTTCGTATCAGTCATTCCGCCTCAGTTCCTGCGGGTTTCATAGTCGTGGGTTCGCCGGTCCCGTTTCCGAGGCCAGTTTGATCGGCCTCGATGCCGCGATAAGAGCGGTAACGATGCCAGCGGTTCAGAAAGCCGTCGCTCCCAGCGCCCGCGACGAGGGCAGCATGTATCACATGTGACCGGCCTAATGCCAAATCCAATTCGTCGATTGACAAGTCTTGGATGACCGGAAAGCTAGATATTGCGTCGCCGAGGCGTTTTCGCAACTGGTTCGCCAATTTTCTTCGCCCATCTTCGGCCGCCTCTGCGGCATGAATAAGGGCAACGATGGGCTTATCCGTGATCGCCGACTCAACCTTGAAGAAGCCGGTGACCACTGCGCCCGCCTTGTTGGCGAGGGACAGACCCTGGCGCAGATCGTCCCGGAGCATGCGCTCGACGTCCTGGGCGAGGGTCGCCGGGGCCTTGGCCTCGGTCTTGAAGGCTCGGGAGAAGAGGCGACGTTTAGCCGCCTCCTCCACCATGTTGGTCCGGGCCGTGACCCAGACGCCACGGCCCGGCAGCTTGTGCCGGAGATCGGGCACGACCTGGCTGTCGGGCCCGAGGACAAAGCGGATCAGTTCCGCGGGGCTTTTCGCCTCGCGGGTAACGATGCAGGTGCGCTCCGGTTCATGCCGCGGCACGGGTGCTGACCTCGCTCCGAGCATCGGACCCAAAAGTGGGAGCCACTTTTGGGACCAATTCGATGCTCATTTCCATTCCAGGCGCATCGTCGGATGCGGAAAACCGGGACCACTTTTCCGCACGATGCGCCGACCATCGCCGGGTTAAGACGGTTGGGCCTCGGTCTCAGCCTCTTCGGCCGATCCCTCGGTCTCCACCGTCTCTTCCGGCTGTTCGATCCAACCCGCCTTGACGCGGGCGGCCATGATCATGTTCTCCGCATCGGCGCGGGAGACGTCGAAGCCGTCGAGCGCACCCTTGTAGCGGGTGGCTTCCGGGCCGCGGCCCTCGGTCCAGCCGACGAGGTCGTCCGTGGCGCAGCCGGCGAGATCCTCGACATTCTTGATATCGTTCTCGCCGAAGGCCACCAGCATGGCGGTGGTGACGCCGTCGATCTCGGTGAGGTCGTCGGAAACACCGAGCTCCTTGCGGCGGGCCTCGTTCTCGGCCTCGATGCGGGCGAGGTATTCCTGGGCGCGGCTCTGGATCTCGGCGGCGGTGTCCTCGTCGAAGCCCTCGATGGAGGCCACTTCGCCAGCATCCACATAGGCGATTTCCTCGACGGAGCGGAAACCTTCCGAGGCCAGGAGCTGGCCCACCACCTCGTCCACGTCGAGGGCGTTCATGAACAGCTCGGTGCGCTCGGCGAATTCCTTCTGACGGCGCTCGGATTCCTCGGCCTCGGTCAGGATATCGATGTCCCAGCCGGTGAGCTGCGAGGCGAGACGCACGTTCTGGCCGCGTCGGCCGATGGCGAGCGAGAGCTGGTCGTCGGGCACTACCACCTCGATGCGGTCGGCCTCCTCGTCCAGAACCACCTTGACCACTTCGGCCGGCTGCAGGGCGTTGACGATGAAAGTCGCCTGATCGGGAGACCAGGGAATGATGTCGATCTTCTCGCCCTGCAATTCGCCCACCACCGCCTGGACGCGGGAGCCGCGCATGCCGACGCAGGCGCCGACCGGGTCGATGGAGGAATCGCGCGAGGTCACGGCGATCTTGGCGCGGGAGCCCGGATCGCGGGCCACGGCCTGCACCGACACGATGCCGTCATAGATCTCCGGCACTTCGGATGCGAAGAGCTTCGCCATGAACTGCGGATGGGTGCGCGACAGGAAGATCTGCGGCCCACGGGCCTCGCGGCGCACGTCGAAGAGATAGGCGCGGATACGGTCGCCCGGGCGGAAGGTCTCGCGGGGGATGAGCTCGTCGCGGCGGATGATCGCCTCGCCTCGGCCGAGATCGACGATCACGTTGCCATATTCGACGCGCTTGACCGCGCCGTTCACGACCTCGCCGATGCGGTCCTTGTATTCCTGGTACTGACGGTCGCGCTCGGCGTCGCGCACCTTCTGCACGATCACCTGCTTGGCCGACTGGGCGGCGATGCGGCCGAAATCGAAAGGCGGCAGGGTGTCGGCGATCACGTCGCCCACCTGGGCGGCCGGATTGTGGCGGGTCCGGGCCTCGGCGAGGGCGATCTCGCGGGAATCGTTCTCCACCGCTCCGTCGTCGACCACGAGGAGGTGCCGGGCCAGGCGCAGCTCGCCGGTCTTCGAGTTGATCTCGGCATGGATGTCGGTTTCGGCACCGTAGCGGGACCGGGCTGCCTTGGCGATCGCATCCGCCATGGCGTCGAGCACGATCTGCTTGTCGATCACCTTTTCGCGCGCGACCGCATCGGCGATCTGCAAGAGTTCCAGCCTGTTGGCACTGATAGCCATCGAGGTCGCTCCTTAGTTCGGTTTCTTCTGATCGGCCGGGTCCTGCGGCTCATCGGGCGCATCGACCACATCCGTGTCTTCATCAAGATCGTCCGTGGTCGGCGCCGTTCCGCGGCGCAGCGATTCACGGATCAGCTCATCGGTCAGAACGAGGTGCGCCTCGCCGAGATCCGTCAGGGGGGCGCGGGCGATGGGCTCGAGACCTTCCTTGACGTCCGGCAGCTCGATCACGAGCATCCCGCCCTCGACGCCCCGCAGGATGCCGCGGAAACGCTTGCGGCCTTCCACCGGCACGGCCATCTCCACCTTCGCCTCGTAGCCGCTCCAGCGTTCGAAGTCGCTGACGCGGACGAGCGGGCGGTCGATTCCCGGCGAGGAGATTTCCAGGTGATAGGCCGTGGAGATGGGATCCTCAAGATCGAGAACGGGCGAAATCGCCCGGCTCACGGTCTCGCAATCCGTCACCGACATGGTGCCATCCGGCCTTTCGGCCATGATCTGCACGGTGCATCCATTCGCGCCGGTGACCCGCACCCGCACGAGGTTGAAGCCCAGATCCTCGATTACGGGCTCGACAATGGCCGCCACCCGGGCGGCAACGCCGCTTTCCGTAATCAGTCGCTTGTCGCGTTCGTTTGTCATGGCTCTCCGCACGCTCCGGCGTCCAAGCAATAAAAAAGAGCGGACCCCGGGGGGCCCACTCTCGACCAGCAGCTTGACGCTGCAACCAGAGCTGACAAGAGGGAATATACTGATTCCAACACCAAAATACAAGCGCGCTGCGAAAGAACCCCTCAGACGCGCTCGAACGTGAGATAGCTCGGCACCCTGCCCTCCCGAATCGCCTTGGCCTCGTAGCGGGTGCCGGGCCAGCCTTCGTAGGGTTTGCGCCAGTCGTCGGCCCGGGTGGCGGTCCAGCGGAAATGCCGGGAGTGCAGGGTTCGGGCCAGGACCCAGCCGATATAGTCGTCGATGTCGCTGGCGAAACGCAGCTCGGCGCCCGGCTTCATCACGCGCGCAAGAACCTCGAGGGTCTCGTCCGAGACGAGACGGCGCTTGCGCTGGCGGCGCTTGGGCCAGGGATCGGGATAGAGGATGTAGACTCGGTCGAAGGAGGCGTCGGGCAGGGTCGGCAGAAGGTCCGTGACGTCGTCGTCCCAGACGCGAACATTGTCGAGGCGCTCCTGCTCGACCACGGCGAGAAGCTTCGCCATGCCGTTCACGAAGGGCTCGCAGCCGATGAAGTTGACGTCGCGATGCGCCCTCGCCTGGGCGGCGAGATGCTCGCCCCCGCCGAAGCCGATCTCGAGCCAGGTTTCCCGGGCCTGAGGATTGGGAAACTGATCGGAGAGAGCCCTGCCCGGAACCACGCGGATCGCCGGCAGCAGGTTCTGGACCAGTTCATCCTGGCCGGCGCGAAGCTTCTTGCCTTTCCGGCGCCCGAAGAACGCGCCGGCCCGTTCCGATGCTTCGCTCATGGGACAGATGCTCCTGAAGACAGCACGATGTGCCGGATGGTCGACTCGGCCTGTAGGGACCGGCTTACGCATTGAGAGCCGGTCCTCCTTCCGGGGAACCGGCTCTCCTGGATTAGGGCTTATTGTGGCCGGACCACGGCCGGTCGGCCGCGCAAGGGTTCAGCGGAACGCCGCCTTGAGGCGCTCGGCGAGGTCCGTCCGCTCCCAGGAGAAGCCGCCGTCCGCGTCCGGCTTGCGGCCGAAATGACCATAGGCCGAGGTACGGGCATAGATCGGCCGGTTGAGGCCGAGATGCGTGCGGATGCCGCGCGGAGAGAGATCCATGGCGTCCATGAGGACGGCCTCCAGCTTGCCCTCGTCCACCTTGCCGGTGTCGTGGAGATCCACGTAGATCGACAGGGGCTTGGCCACGCCGATGGCGTAGGAGAGCTGCAGGGTGCAACGGTCGGCGAGGCCGGCCGCCACCACGTTCTTGGCGAGATAGCGCGCCGCATAGGCGGCCGAACGGTCCACCTTGGTCGGATCCTTGCCCGAGAAGGCGCCGCCGCCGTGGGGCGCCGCACCGCCATAGGTGTCGACGATGATCTTGCGCCCGGTGAGGCCGCAATCGCCGTCCGGGCCGCCGATCACGAACTTGCCGGTGGGATTCACGTGCCAGATGGTCTGAGCGGAGATCCAGCCCTCGGGCAGGGTCTGGCGGATATAGGGCTCGACGATGGCGCGCACGTCATCGGAGGAGAGGTTTTCGTCCAGGTGCTGGGTGGAAAGGACGATCTGGGTTGCCGCGACGGGCTTGTCGTTCTCGTAGCGCAGCGTGACCTGGCTCTTGGCGTCCGGGCCGAGCTTGGCCGCGTCGCCGATCTTGCCCTTGCGGGCCGCGGTCAGGTTCTCGAGGATCTTGTGGGCATAGTAGATGGGCGCCGGCATGAGGTCCGGCGTCTCGGTGCAGGCGTAGCCGAACATGATGCCCTGGTCGCCCGCGCCCTCGTCCTTGTTGCCGTCCGCATCGACGCCCTGGGCGATATGGGCCGACTGGGCGTGGAGGAAGACCGACACGTCGGCATTCTTCCAGTGGAAGCCGTCCTGCTCGTAGCCGATGTCCTTGATGGCATCGCGAGCAAGCTCGATCACCGTGTCCTTGGTGATGGAATCGGGGCCGCGCACTTCGCCGGCAATAACGACGCGGTTGGTGGTGGCGAGCGTCTCACAGGCCACGCGGGCTTCCGGCTCGGCCGCCAGGTAGGCATCGACGACGGCATCGGAGATCCGGTCACAGACCTTGTCCGGATGGCCTTCGGAGACCGATTCGCTCGTGAAAAGATAGCTAGAACGCCGCACGGTGGAATTCCCTCAGGCAATAAAACTGGTGCCCGCGGTCAGCCACAGGCTTCGAAACATGCTCATGCCGCAGGCCGAGTGAAAGGTCAAGCGAACGTGTTCTTTATGACGAACGCTCTGTCTCTTCTTGCGCAGCAAGCGCATTGACAAGCTGGACGATGCTTTTGCGGACTTTCGGGCTTTTGATGCTGGCGAAGGTCCGGACGAGCTGAAGACCTTCGGGGGTCGACATCATGTCGGCCACATAGGACGGAGGGCTGGTTTCGGCGAAGCCTGGATCGGCCTTGCCGCTCCTGATTCCATCGAAGAAGAAATCGATGTCGACATTGAGGATCTTGGCGATGTCGACGAGGCGGGCAACGCTGATGCGATTCATGCCCTTTTCGTATTTCTGGACCTGCTGGAAGGTCAGGCCAAGCATGTCGCCCAGTTTTTCTTGGCTCATGCCAATCGAAACGCGGCGCATGCGTACCCTGCTACCGATCTCCTTATCGATGGTGCCCGTCGATTTCTTCATTTTTGGCCTGTCCCCTTGCCGACAAAGACGCAGCGCCGCGGCCGTTTATTGAGTTCAGGGATGATTGGCGCCTGCGACGTGCAACCAGCAGGATTAAGCAGATCGCAAGCGTGGCCGTCAAAGAAAACCTGCCTGTCTTCCTATAAAGAGTAACCGGTTCAGCAACCGGAAGAGAGGTGTCGAGAACCCCTTCAACTCCCAATGGAAGTTTGTCGACAATCCGACCGAAAGGATCCATGACGGCCGAGATTCCCGTATTGGCAGCCCTCACCAAAGGGAGGCCTTCCTCGACCGCCCTCAGGCGCGCCTGGGCGAAATGCTGATAGGGCCCGGGCGTCTGCCCGAACCAGGCATCGTTGGTCACATTCAGGATCAGGTTCGGCCGAGGCCCCTCGGCGACGATCTCGCCCGGGAAGATCGCCTCGTAGCAGATCGTCGCGGCAACCGGAGGGAGGCCCGGGATGGACAACGTGGCGCGTTTCTCGCTCGGCTCGAAGCCGCCGGGAATATGCACGAACTGGCGCAGGCCCGCGGCCCTGATCAGGGTGTCGAGAAATTTCGGCACGTATTCACCGAACGGCACCAGGTGGACCTTGTCATAGGCGCCGAGGATCGTTCCCTTGTCGTCGATCACCTGAATGGCATTGTAGAACCTGCCCGCCGCCTCGCCCGGCAAAGGATCGTCCATGCGGGCGGCGCCCGTGATCAGGCTGGAGCCGGGCCCGAGGAGTGCGGCGATCTGCGCCAGGGAGGCGGGGTCGCGATGGAGCAGGAACGGAAAGGCCGATTCCGGCCACACGATGTGGGTCGGGGCAGCGGCCTTGCCGTCCCGGCCGGAGCTGGCGCTCAAGGTGAGGTAGCGCCGCATGATCGCGTCCCGGTTGCGCGGGTTGAACTTGGCGTCCTGCGGCAGGTTGGGCTGCATGATGCGCAGGCGCACGTCCGGGACCCGCGCCGAGGCCTGCGAGGGGACGCGCCAGACACCGAAGGCCGCGAGGCCGGCAAGCAAGACCGCCGCGATGCCCGGAGGCGCCCAGCGGGCGCGGATCGTTTGTCCCGTCAGCAGGACCGCGGGCGCGGCACAGATGCCGATGCTCAGGAAGGTCAGGCCATAGAGGCCCACCAGCGAGGCTGATTGCATCAGCCAGAGGTTCTGGCCGAGGGCCATCCCGGGATTGTTCCAGGGAAAGCCGGTGAAGAGATGGCCGCGCAGCCATTCGCTGACCGTCAGGCCGAAGGCGAAGGCGAGGATGCGCCAGGCATCAGGCAGCCAGAACAGGCGGGAGAGCGCAAAGCCGAAAGCGGTGAAGAAGGCGAGCAGGGCGGGAAGACCCAGGACGCCGAAGGGCATGGCCCAGGCGAACTGGTCCGCCTCCACGAGAAAGGCCGCGCCCAGCCACCACAGCCCGGCGACGAAATAGCCGAAACCCCAGAACCAGCCGAGGAGGGCGGCCGACCTGAAGGGCAACCACGGGGAGGGACCGTCCTTGGCGGTGCCGTCCAGGAGCCAGACCGCAGGCGCGAGAGAAAGAACGAGGGCAGGCAGGATGCCGAAAGGCGGCATGGCCAGGGCCCCGACGGCCCCGGCCGCGGAGGCCACGAGCCATCGGCGCCAGCCTCGCAGGAGGCTGACGCGCTTCGCCAGGAGCCTCATTCCGCGGCAGCGCTTTCAGGACGCGGGGCGTTGGCCGGACCTTCCCCGGCCTCGGTCGTGGAAGTGAATGTGCGGCGATGGACGCGCAGCCGCTTCACCCGCCGCGGATCGGCGTCCAGAACCTCGAATTCCAGGCCGGACGGGCCCTCGATCACCTCGCTGCGGGAGGGAACGCGGCCGGCGAGCGTCACGATGAAGCCGCCGATGGTGTCGATGTCCTCGGCGCCTTCTTCCTCGGTCAGATCGAGGCCCAGCACCTCCTTGACCTCGTCGAGGCTCGCACGCGCATCGGCGATGTAGGTGCCGTCGGCCGCCGGCACGATGGTGAGGGTCGCATCCTCGTCGTGCTCGTCCTCGATGTCGCCCACCACCATCTCGACCAGGTCCTCGATGGACACGAGACCATCGGTGCCGCCGTACTCGTCGATGACCAGGGCCATGTGCGTGCGGGTGGCCTGCATGCGCACCAGAAGGTCGATGGCCGGCATGGAGCGCGGCACGAAGAGGACCGGGCGCAGGATGTTGGCGGAGGAGAGCGCCATCGACAGGTCGATCTGCCCGAGACTCGGCAGGGGAGCCTCGTCGCCCGATCCGGCCTCGGAGGCGCCGCCGTCGGCCCGCATGGCGATGAAATCGAGAAAGTCGCGGATGTGGACCATGCCCTTGGGATCGTCCAGGGTCTCGCCATAGACTGGCAGGCGGGAGTGTCCGGCTGTGCGGAACAGGCCCAGGAGCTCGCCGAGATTGGTGTCGGCCGCCACCGCCACGATGTCGGCGCGGGGCACCATCACGTCCTCCACCCGGATCCGGTGGAAGGAGAGCACGTTCTTGAGCATCGCCCGCTCCTGGGGCGAGAAATCCGTGTCCTCGACGGTTTCGGCGAGGACGTCCTCAAGGTCGTGACGGATGGATTCGCGGGGTTTCAGGCCGAGACGGGTCAGAACCCGGTCGTACCAGTGGTCGCGTGTGTCGTCTGTCTCGGTCGGGGTTCGGACAGGTCGGTCGCTACGACTTCGATCTTCGTTCATTGCTTTGGGTTGTCAGCCGTTCATGCTGCCATATCACGATAGGGATCGGCGATGCCAAGGGTGGCGAGCGCCTTTACCTCAAGACCTTCCATGATTTCCGCCTCCGACTCGACCTCGTGGTCGTAGCCGAGGAGGTGCAGGACACCATGGACGATCAAATGGGCAAAATGGTGCGAGAGCTCCTTGGATTCCTCCTCGGATTCGCGCACCAGCGTTTCGTAAGCTAAAGCAATGTCGCCCAAATGGCGAGGGCCGTTTGCGCCCGGCTGCTCGGGCGCCGGGAAGGAGAGCACGTTGGTGGGCTTGTCCTTGCCCCGCCAGGTCCGGTTCAATTCGCGGATCTGAGCATCGTCGGCAAGCATGACGCTTGCCTCGAATTCGCCGTCCGCTTCGTAAGTGACGGACAAGGCGGCCTCGGCGGCCTTCTGCGCCAGGGCCTCGGCGTCCTCGAGGCGGTCCCAGTCGCCCGCCTCGATCATGATGTCGAGCGTGATCACGGTCTGCGGTCCCGATAATCCTGGCGCGGCGGCTCCGGGGGCGCCTCGCGGGCGGCCTTGTCATAGGCCGTCACGATGCGGCGCACGAGGTCGTGGCGCACCACGTCGGCTTCCTTGAAGGTGACGCGCGCGATGCCCTCGACGCCCTGCAGGATACGCACCGCCTCGACCAGACCGGATTTCTGGCCCGGCGGCAGGTCGATCTGCGTCGGATCGCCGGTGATGATCATCCGGGAGCCTTCGCCAAGGCGCGTCAGGAACATCTTCATCTGCATCGACGTGGTGTTCTGCGCCTCGTCGAGCAGCACCAGGGCATTGGTGAGCGTGCGCCCGCGCATGAAGGCGAGGGGAGCGATCTCGATCATGCCGGTCTGCAGGCCGCGATCCACATGGCGCGCCTCCATGAAATCATAGAGGGCATCGTAGATCGGGCGAAGATAGGGATCGACCTTCTCGCGCATGTCGCCGGGCAGGAAGCCGAGGCGCTCGCCCGCTTCCACGGCCGGACGGGAGATGATCAGGCGGTCCACCTGGCCCTGCTCCAGGAGCGACACCGCATAGCCCACCGCCAGCCAGGTCTTGCCGGTGCCGGCGGGGCCCTCGGCAAAGACGAGTTCGTTCGTCTTGAGCGCCTTGATATAGGTGTTCTGCGAAGCGTTGCGGGCCCGGACGGGCCCGCGCCTGCGGGTGGAGATCTGGTCGAAGGCCGTGAGACCCGCGGCCGGCTGCTCCTCGGCGGCCGGGAAGAGGCTGCCCTGCAGGGTGCTCTCCTCGATAGCGCCGTCCACGTCCCCCGGTCCGAGCGCTCCTCCCAGGCGGGCGCGCTCATAGAGCCCTTCCAGAACCCGGCGGGCCATCTCGGAGGATTCCGGCGTTCCCTTGACCGTGACCCGGTTGCCGTTGGCGATGGCGGTCACGTTCAGGCGCCGCTCCAGATGGGCGAGGTTCTGATCGTATTGTCCGAAGACGATGCTGGCGAGGCGGTTGTCGTCGAAGGTGAGAATGATCTCCGCCTCTTCCACGACACCGGGGTGCAAGCTGGTGGCGTTTCGTCCCTTGGCTCGTGCGGTCGCGTTGTCCGCTGGGCTCAAATGCCTCTCCTCTGAATGTTCGCCGCGACACGCGCGGCCAACGGATATGGGGTCCTGCCGGACAAAGGGCTAGGCCGCGGCCTGGCTGCCGGGGCCGACCCATTCCCCGAACAGGCTGTTGGAGCCGGCCCGAGTGATCCGCACCGTCACGATCTCGCCGACGGCGTGGCGGTCGGACTCGATCTGCACGGCCTGCAGATAAGGCGACTTGCCTGCCATCTGGCCCGGATGACGACCCGGCTTCTCCAAGAGAACGTCGAGGGTCTGCCCCACGGTTCCGTGGTTGAAGGCCTGCCGCTGGATTTCCAGCAGATTCTGCAGCCGCGCCAGGCGCTCGGCCTTCACGGCCTCGGGCACCTGGGCGTCGATCTCCGCCGCCGGCGTGCCGGGGCGGGGGCTGTACTTGAACGAGAAGGAGCTGGCGAAGCCCACGTCGGAGACGAGCCGCATGGTCTCCTCGAACTCCGCATCCGTCTCGCCCGGGAAGCCGACGATGAAGTCGGACGAGAGGGCGAGATTGGGCTGGGCCAGGCGGATGCGCTCGATCAGGCGGCGATACTCGTCGCCCGTGTGCTTGCGGTTCATCGCCTCGAGGATACGGTCGGAGCCGGACTGCACCGGCAGGTGAAGATACGGCATCACGGCGGGCAGGTCCCGATGGGCGGCGATCAGCTCGTCGTCCATGTCGCGCGGATGGCTGGTGGTATAGCGCAGCCGGGCGATGCCGGGGATTTCGGCCAGGCGATGAAGCAGGCGGCCGAGGGACCAGACGGAGCCGTCGGGACCTTCGCCGTGATAGGCGTTCACGTTCTGGCCGATCAGCGTCAGCTCGCGCACGCCCGCATCGGCGAGGCGAAGGGCCTCGTCGAGGATCTTGGCGACGGGGCGCGAGACTTCCGCTCCGCGCGTATAAGGCACCACGCAGAAGGTGCAGAACTTATCGCAGCCTTCCTGGATGGTGAGGAAGGCCGAGACGCCCCGGTTCCGGATCGCAACCTTCGAGGGCTTCGGCAGGTGGTCGAACTTGTCCTCGATGGGAAATTCCGTATCGACGACACGCTCCGACCGCGGCTTCTTCAGGAGCGCCGGAAGATTATGATAGTTCTGCGGGCCGACCACTACGTCGACGGCGGGCGCCCGGCGCAGGATCTCCTTGCCCTCGGCCTGGGCGACGCAGCCGGCCACCACGATCTTGGTCTCGTGACCCGTCGCCTCGCGCTCCTTCTTGAGCTCGCGCACCCGGCCGAGCTCGGAATAGACCTTTTCGGCGGCCTTCTCGCGGATGTGGCAGGTGTTGAGGATGACGAGGTCCGCGTCCTCCATCGTCTTGGTCTCGGAATAGCCTTCCGTCGCCAGCATGTCCGCCATGCGCTCGGCATCATAGACGTTCATCTGGCAGCCATAGGATTTGACGAAGACTTTTTTCACGAGATCGGCCTGTCTGCTTGCCATCGGGCGGAGGAGGATGGACGCCGTTTTAAGCCTTTTATGCGTGCAAGAGAATAGCGGCGGTTTGGCTCAAGGTCCCGGTCGCCTCAGCGTCGTCCTGGGACGGGATGCGGAATGGGCTCTTCCTCCCGGCCCGCGCGGGGAGGAAGAGCCCAATAATCGAACTTATCCCAACAACCCTTCCTGCTGCGCCAGCTCGCGCAGGTTCACTTGCGGCCGGGCGCCCAGGTGGCTGATGATCTCGGCGGCCGCGAGGCCTCCGAGGCGGGCGCAATCGACGAGGTCGAGATTGTTCACGAGGCCGGCGAGGAAGCCGGAGGCGAAGAGGTCGCCCGCGCCCGTGGTGTCGACCACGCGTTCGACCGGGAAGGCCGGCACGGCCTTGGTCTCGCCGCGGGTGACGATCAGGGCGCCGTCCGCCGAGCGGGTGACGGCGCCGAGCACGTTCTCCTCGCGGAGCGCCGCCAGGGCGGTGTTCGCGTCCGAGGTGCCGTAGAGGCTCTGCAGCTCGTGGATGTTGGCGAAGAGGATGTCGAGGCTGCCGTCGCGCATGAGGCCGAGGAACTCGTCGCGATAGCGGTCGACACAGAAGGCGTCGGACAGGGTCAACGCCACCTTGTTGCCGGCCTCGTGGGCGATCTTCACCGCCTTGCGGAAGGCTTCCTTGGCGGCCGGCGGATCCCAGAGATAGCCTTCGAGATAGACGATGGACGAGGCGCGCACCGTCTCCGGGTTCACGTCGTCGGGGGTGAGGTTCTGGCAGGCGCCCAGATAGGTGTTCATGGTGCGCTCGCCGTCCGGCGTCACCAGGATGAAGCTGCGCGCCGTGGCGGGGCCGTCCTCGGCGGGCTTCACGTCGTAATGGACGTCGATGGCTTTGAGGTCATGGGCGAAGAGCTTGCCCGTCTCGTCGTTCTTCACCTTGCCGATGAAGCCGGCCTTCACCCCCAGGGAGGCGACGCCCGCCGCCGTGTTGGCCCCTGAGCCGCCCGATACGATCACCGCCGGGCCCATGTCGCCGTAGAGTTCCTCGGCGCGGGCCTCGTCGATGAGCTGCATGGCGCCCTTATGCACCTTCTTCTGCAGCAGGAAGGCCTCGTCCGTGTGGGCGAGCACGTCAACGATGGCGTTGCCGAGGGTGAGAACGTCGATGCGGGTCTGGGACATGAGCCACCGGGGTTATGAAATGACGGGGGCGCTTTCGCATCCACCGCCCCGGCGGTCAAGGCTCGCATCCTCTCAGACCGTGTCCTGCACCGCCTGGATCGGCACGGGCGCACGCCTCTCGCGGGTCTGGGCCCTGTCGAGGATAGCGAGCATCTCCTCGAGCTCGCTCTCGGAGAGGGAGCGTATCTCGCGGGCGAGGCGGTTGGCCAACAGGGTCGCCTTCGGATCGCTGCCCGCCGTGTCGATCTTCACCCTGGGGTCGGACAGGTCCGCCAGGCGCGTCAGCTCGTCGGCCTCGTCCCAGATGATGTGGAAATACTGCAGGACGCCCTGAATCAGGGCCCAGGTCGGCTTGCCGCGCTCGCCGCGCTCCAGGGCCGAAAGATAGGCGCTCGACACGCCGAGATGGGCGGCCATGTCCTTCAACATCCGCCCGCGCTCCTGGCGCAGCTGCCGCACCCGTTCACCGAAGGGGGTCATAAGGTCATCCCGCGCCCCGCCGCCGGCGGAGCCTGACATAGATTGCACCGGATCCGCCATGCTGGGGAGAGGCCTCCTCGAAGCCGATCACCACGTGGCGCAGGTCGGGCAGGCGAAGCCAGTGCGGCACCATGCGCCGCAGCACCCCCCGCTCCTCGAACAGGCCGCCCGTCACGGCCGCGCCGCCCTTGCCGGTGATCACGAGCACGAGCCCGTGGCCGGAGCTTTGCGCCCGATGCAGGAAGCGCAGGAGGGCGAAATGCGCTTCCTCCTGGCGCATCCCATGCAGGTCGATGACGCTGTCCACCTCCTTGCGGCCTCGGCGCAGGGCCTGGAGCGTCTTGCGCTCCACCGGGGCGAGCGGGGGCAGGGCGGGTTTCGCCTGGGGCGGGAGCGGAGGCAGGATGGGAACGGCGGCGGTCGCGACCTGCGCGGCAGGGGCCGTGGCGGGCTTGGCCTCGGGTTCCGGCTCGGGCGGAAGGCGCTTGCCCTTCATGGGCTTCACGTGCCTGGCCACGTGGGACCAAAGCCGCTTCTCCTCGGAGCTGAGCTGGCGGGTGCGGCTTCTCTTGGTCATGAACGGGGTTTGGGCTGCAGAACCACGAATCGCACGGCATGACGGAGGAGGCCGGCGCGCCGCCCCGCCTCCTCGCCGCTGCCGAAGAAGAAATCGCCCCGCGCCGGGCCGACGATGGCCGAACCGGTGTCCTGGGCGATCATCAGCCGCCGCAGGGGCTCGGACGTGTCGAGGGTCACGGGCAATTGCCCGTCGAGCCAGATGGGCAGGCCATAGGGCCACAGGGATCGGTCCACCGCGAGGCTCCGGCCCGGCACGAGCGGGGTGCCGGCGCCGCCGATGGGACCGTCCTCGGGCGCCAGCTCACGCGCCTCGCGGAAGAAGATATAGGATTGGTTCTGCCGCATCAGGGACCTGGCCGGTTCCGGATGATCCTTCAGCCAGCCCATGAGCTTTTCCAGCGTCATGGTCTCCAAGTCCATCTCGCCCTGCTGCACCAGCAGCCGGCCGATAGACGTGTAGGGCCGCCCGTTGCGCCCGGCATAGGCCACGCGCATCACCGAACCGTCGTCGAGGCGAATGCGGGCCGAGCCCTGGACATGGATGATGAAGGCTTCGCCCGGCTCGCGCAGATAGACGATGGGCTTGGCGAGATCCCCTAGGGCACCCTCCTCGATGGCGGCGCGGTCGGGATAGGGCTCGTAGCCGCCCTGGGTGCGCCGGGCGGCCTGGAGGCCTTGCGGGAGGCCGGGCAGGGTTTCGCCCTGCGGGATCGTGACGAGATCGTCCGGCCGGTCGAGGAGGGGGACCCGATAGGTGGCGTCGGGCGTGCGTGAGCCCTGGAATTCGGGCTCGTAATAGCCGGTGAGAAAGCCGCGACCGGAGAGGGGAGCGACGGCAACAGGCTGAAAATGCGTCTCGAAAAAGTGTCTGGCCTCGGTCTTGCCGAGGCCGGGTGTCTTCAGGGCCTCGCGGCAGACGGCCAGGAGGTCCGCCTGTGGCGCCTGGGCCGGGCGCAGCTCGGCGGCGCTGGCTTCAAGCGCGCGACAGGAGCGCAGGAAGGCCCGGAAGGCGGCGCCGTGATCGTCCGTCTCCCAGCCCGCCAGATCCTGGAAGGGCAGGGGCTCGAGACGCGCCTGATCCGCCAGCGCCGACGCTGCGCCCGTGGACATGGTCAGCGTCCAGGCGAGAGAGCAAGCGAGGAGGGCCCGCCCGGCATGCCTCATTGCCCCGCTTCGGTCGCCACGAGCTGCCAGTTGGGATCGCGGCTGCCGAGGGTGCGGGCGAAGGTCCACACGTCTGTCACGTCGGCCACGGTCTCGGGGCTGCCGTCGACCACGGTGCCCGAGGCGTCCCGGGTCGCCGTGATGAGCTTGGAGAGGAAGCGCACCACGATCTGGGCCGTCTTGCCCTGGAGCTCGGCGGACGCCATCTCGGCCTTGTCGATGGACACGAAGGTGGTCTCCACCGTCTCGCCCCGGCGCTCGCGCTCGGTGATCGCCCGCTCGAAGCCTTCATAGACCTCCTTGGCGAGAAGATCCTTGAGGGTCTTGCGGTCGCCCTGCGCAAAGGCGGTCACGATCATCTCATAGGCGGACTTGGCGCCTTCCAGGAACTCGGCCGGGTCGAAGCCCGGCTCCACGCGGACAATGCCGTCGAGGGCCTGGGCCGTGGGCGTGCCGGGCTCGGCGATGCCCTTCCAGCGCTCGGCCGAGGGAACATCGGCAGGACGGGCTCCGTTGGCGCCGGGCAGACGCACCACATTGTGATCGGGCTCGGCCGGCGCATTGCCCGGACGCAGGGGTGCATCCCGGCGCGACATCGGGTCGAAAGGCGGCTGTTCGTTGCCGGTCTTCTGCCCCAGGACGGAGCGCAGACGCCAGATCACGAAAACGGCGAGTACGATAAAAATGAGGGTCGTGATGTCGAAGGAATCCTGCATCGTCGATCCGTTGTGAGCCTGCCCGTGCCTGGTCTTCGCCAGGCGTTGTCTGGAGGAGGCGAAGGTGTCATCCTTCGCATATGGGGTCTTGAGGTCGTAACATCCACCTCTCCCCCCGACAAGCGAATGCGTCGGCTGAAATCTTGCTTCATGTCGGAGAAGCTGATAGCGCGAAGATCCATGGCCCGAAGCGAGCCGGCGCTTTGCCTGACGACGTGTTTCGTCCGGGCCCGATAAGACACCCCTTAGGGAGCATGAACCCATGGCCGATAACCCGGCAAACAACGGAGCGCCCGCGCTCAACGCCCTTGCGCAGTACTGCAAGGACTTTTCCTTCGAGAACCCCAACGCCCCCCGGTCCCTGCAGCAGCAGTCGGAAGGCCCGCAGATCAACCTGCAGGTCAACGTGAATGCCAAGCAGCTCGCCGAGGCCGATTTCGAGGTCGACCTGACCCTCGAGGGCGATGCCAAGATCGGCGGCAAGGACGTATTGTTCGCCTTCGAACTGACCTATTCGGGCGTGTTCCGGATCCAGAACATCCCGCAGGAGCAGCTGCACCCGGTGGTGATGATCGAGTGCCCGCGCCTCCTGTTCCCCTTCGCCCGTCAGATCGTGGCCGATGCGGTGCGCAACGGCGGCTTCCCGCCCCTGTACATCGATCCGATCGACTTCGTCGCCCTCTACCGCCAGCGCGCCGCCGAGGTGCAGGCTCAGCAGAACGGCGACGGGCAGACACTGTCGTAAGCGTCTGAACCATCGACGGTTTTTGGATCGGGCGAGACGGCTTCCGTCTCGCCCGATTTTTTATGCCCATGGAAATTCAACGACAGGGTGGCCATTCACCGACTTCGTCATGGCTGCTGCCACAGGGCCGGCCATGATGTGAGAACGGTAGATTCTTCCCCGAAGAAAGGTGGACCCGCGCCGAACCTTAAGAAGAAACCTCCGGCGTGGTCTCGCCGAGATATTCGCGCCAGATCGCATTGGGCCCGAGCTGCTGGATGAAGGCTTCGTGGGCGGCGCGCTCGGCCTCGGTCAGGCGCGAGATCAGAGTACGGGGCCGGGCATCGCGCGCCGCTGCCTGGCGAGCGGCCGACCGGGCGGCGGGCTGGAGCGAAAGGTCGAAGCCGACCTGCCGGCCACCGA
>Ga0182740_1001081_pt1 | contig 20035 bp, 23 predicted proteins | sample eDN5th37CKraftBY_FD_128872 | JGI IMG/M metagenome (GOLD analysis project Ga0182740, IMG submission 128872) | Enriched backyard soil microbial communities from Emeryville, California, USA - eDNA 5th pass 37_C Kraft BY (version 2) (version 2) | ecosystem: Environmental > Terrestrial > Soil >...
ACAAACTCAAACACTTCAGGGCCGTGGCGACCCGATACGACAAACGTGACGACAACTTCCTCGCATCCATCCAACTCGCCTCAATCCGCATATGGCTGCGCAGTTATGAGTCGGTCACCTAGGCACGGCCAGAACTCGAGCATGACCGGTTGCGCCTCGTCGGCGTCAACGGCCGTTATTCAGTGTTGCTCAGCGCCGACGCCGACACCGGATTGAGCGAAACCCGCCGACCAAAGTCTTGAGTCGCACAGGGCACCGGGGACTCATCGCGACAAGTCCGCTGGAGCAGAGCGGACTTGCCTACGATATAGGCCCGCACTCTATTCCAGATCGACGTCGAGGATCGGCAGCTCGAAGATATAGGACTTGCGGCCCTTCTCGTTCTCGACGAACAGCACGCCAAGAAATTCCTCGCCGATATAAGCCTCGAGCGAATCCATCTTCTTGGGCCGCGTCACCACGCGGATATTGTCGTTGCTGAACTTGGCGCGCAGATAGGCGTTCAGAACCGGCACCGGCTGGATGCTCGGATCGTTGCTGACCTGAATGACCATCCTGAAATTGTAGGATCGGTCGCCGTCCTCGTCATCGAGCGTCAGCTCGCCGAGATCGTCTTCGCCGACCATCACCTCGGCCCGATCGCCCTTCTTCGGGACGACGCGGATATCCGGATTGCCGAACAATTTCCTTAAATAGCCGTCGAGCTTTTTGACTTCCAAAACGTCCACGAGAATCCTCTTTAACGCTGTGGCTTCGCTCTAAACACGGACGCGCCGGATGACAAGCCGCGCGACGGTTATCCCGGAAACATGTGGTCCATCGTGCGCGAGGGCTCCTCGCACGGCGCGTCGCCGACGATCTTGGCCGGAATGCCCGCCACCGTGACGTTGTTGGGCACCGATCTGAGTACGACCGAACCCGCGGCCACGCGCGCGCAACGCCCCACCTCGATGTTGCCGATGATCTTGGCGCCCGCTCCGATCAGCACGCCGTTGGCGATCTTGGGGTGGCGGTCGCCGTGGTCCTTGCCGGTGCCGCCGAGCGTCACATCGTGGAGCATCGACACGTCGTCGCCGATGGTCGCCGTTTCGCCGACCACGAGGCCGGTCGCATGATCGAGGAAGATGCCGCGGCCGATCCTGGCTGCCGGATGGATGTCGCACTGAAACACCGCCGACGCGCGGCTCTGAAGGTAATACGCGAAGTCCTTGCGGCCCTGGCTCCAAAGCCAATGCGCAAGCCTATGAGTCTGAATGGCGTGGAAGCCTTTGTAGTACAGCACCGGCTCGAGGAAACGGTCGGTCGCCGGATCGCGGTCGAACACCGCAACGATATCCGCGCGAAACACCTCGCCGATCTGCGGCTGGTCTTCGAGCGCATCGGCATAGGCCTGCCGGATCAGCTCCGCCGACAGATCGGAATGATCGAGCCGCTGGCTGACCCGATGGACCACCGCCGCTTCCAGCGTGCCGTGATGCAGGATCGACGAATAGATAAACGTGCCGATTTCCGGCTCCTGCCGGACCACGTCCTCGGCTTCGGCCCGGATCTTGGCCCAGACCGGATCGACCTTCTGGATCGCGTTTGCGGTCCGGGTTTGTCTTTGCGCCATCAGGTCGCCTCCCGCCATCGGGGCTGTGGTTCTAGCACAGTTAGGGCCTCGGCCCACCAGCCGCAATTGCGTTTGTTTGTTTTTCTCGCTGTTTCAATATCTTGGGCTTATTGCTTCAACCGAGACAAGAAATCCTCAATGGCCTGCGCGAACTGGTCGTTGCGGTCGCCCGACACCATGTGGCGAGCGCCGCTGACATCGACGTAGCGCGCATGCGAAACGAGCTTGAGGAAATCCTTGGCGTGATCCTCCCGCACCAGTTCCGATGACGCCCCGCGCACCAACAACGCCGGAACCGTGATCGCCTTGGCCGCCGCGATCAGCGCGCGCTCCACATCCTCGGAGCCCGGCCCGATCCGGCGGTTGCTCTCGATGAAGCGCGGGTCCCAGTGCCAGCGCCAGCGACCGTCCGGATGCAGCCGGAGATTTTTCTTCAGTCCCTCGTGCGAGCGCGGGCGGGGCCGGTGCGGCAGGTAAGCCGCCACCGCATCGGCGGCGTCGGCGATGGAGCCGAAGCCTTCGCGGGCGTGCGCGCGCATGAACGCCTGGATCTTGGCGACGCCATCGACGTCGATGCGCGGCGTGATATCGACCAGCACCAGCGCCTCGAACATCCGCCCGCCGGGAGGCTTGCCGGCATCCGCGAGCAGCGCCGCCATGCCGCCGAGCGAAGCCCCGACCGCAACCGGACGCACGCCGCTGCGCTCGGCCAGCGTGTCCGCCAGCACCCGCGCATCGGCGGCGAAGTCATCGTATTGATAAGCCCCGTCGGCCACCCATTCGGAGTCGCCATGCCCGCGCTGATCGACGGCATAAGCGACCCGCCCAAGCCCCGCGATCAGCTCCGCCGTTTTCTTCCAGGCGTGGCGTGTCTGTCCGCCGCCGTGCAGCAGCAGAACCGGCGGCCCCGCCTCCCCGTAAACGTCGCCAATAAGCGTATTGCCCGACGCTCCCTTGAACATCGCGGCAGCCGGCGCAGCCGTACGTGTCATCCATTCTCCTGGAGGAATTGCAGCACGCCGGCCTTGTAGACCTTGTCGCCGACCGCAAGCATGTGGTCGCGGCCGGGGATCGGCAGCACGCGCGCATTCGGCATGATCGCGGCCAATTCTTCGGCGGAGCCCGCGATGGGATCCTTGGTGCCGACCGCCACCAGCGTGGGCGTCTTGATCGAAGCCGCCTTCTCGCGCGCCATCACCTGCCGCGAACCACGGATGCAGGCCGCCAGCGCCCGCCGATCGGATCGCGTCTGATCGGCGAAGGCGCGAAACGTTCGGCCCTGCGGATCGGTCACTTCGGCGAGCGACGGCGCTTCCAGCGCCTCGGCGATGCTTTCCGGCAGGCCGACGCCATCGACGAGATGCAGGCCGAGGCCGCCCAGGACAATGGAACGCACCCGGTCCGGGTGCATCGCGGCCAGGAACGCGGCGATCCGCGCGCCCATCGAATAGCCCATGACATCGGCCCGCGGCACGCCGAGATGATCGAGCAAGGCCCGCGCGTCATCGACCATCCGCTCGGTGTGATATTCGGCCGGGTCGTAAAGCTTGGTCGATTGGCCGTGACCGCGGTTGTCGAGCGCGATCACGCGCCGCCCCGCGCCCTTCAGCGTCGTAAACCAGCCGGGGTTGACCCAGTTGAACTCCTTGCTGGAGGCAAAGCCGTGCACCAGCAGGATCGGCTCGCCCTCTCCTTCGTCGAGGAAGGCGATCTCCACGGAACCATTGCGAAAGCTTGGCATGACGCGGGAGATAGAGCGCAGGCCCGCGCCGCGTTCAAGCCTTCACGCTCATATCAAATGGCCACACCACAGCTTGGTGAGGCGCCCGGCGCCGCGCGAGGACCGCGCGGAAACGGCTTCCAACGCCTTTGCAACGCCTTTGGTCCGCTGCCTCCGTCAAGCATCCGAACGGGGATGCCCCTTGGCTTATCGCCCGAGACACGACGGAAATATCCGCTCCAGTGGCATGCGGTTCAAGTACAAATACGAATAGAAACGGTACGGTCAGCGGCTAACTGACAACTTTCCAAATAAGAATGCCAGTGAGCGCCGCCAGCGCCAATCCCCACCCCACGATATAGGATTTAAAGCTTTTCCGTCCCGTGTCGCTCATGTCCTACGCACCCTCTGTTCTTGCGTATACTCGACAAGGCAAAGTGGGGTATCGCAGATTTATTTGAATGAGGCAAAGTGCCTCTGCGGGGCACGGCCGGCCGCCCGCTTCCGCGAACGCGGATGGGCAAGGTTCCGCCGGCAGGATCACGGATCGCTAGGAATGGCCAGCCGGGGCCGCTATGGTGCGCCGCGTTTCCAACCCGCGAACCGAATCGCTCACTGAATCATGGCCGATCACATCGTTCCGCATTTCCACAACGACCTGGGCGTTTCCCTCATCGAGATCGGGGCGCGCGAATTCATGTGCGTCGGCGCGAAGCCGCCGTTCGATCATCCCCACGTCTTCCTCGACATGGGCGAGGAGAACGAGATCATCTGCCCGTATTGCTCGACATTCTACCGGCACGATCCGAAGCTCGATCCGCACGCCGCGCGGCCGGAGGCTTGCGCCCTGACCGAGGCGGCCTGACCGCCCGGACGTGCGGGCCGTGGCGTCGTCGCGCACCGCTCTCATCGCCGGAGCCGGGATTGGCGGATTGAGCGCCGCGCTGATGCTGGCGCGCGCGGGCTTTCGCGTCACGCTGCTGGAACAGGCCGAGCGCCTTGACGAGATTGGTGCGGGTATCCAGCTTTCCCCCAACGCCACCCGCATTCTGATCGCGCTCGGCCTTGGCGAGCGGCTGCGGCGCGACGCCTCGATCCCGCAGGCTGTCGCCATCAAGACGGCCGAGGGCCGGCCGCTGGCACGCATTCCGCTTGGCACGGAAGCGGAGCGGCGCTACGGCGCGCCGTACTGGTCGATCCATCGCGGCGATCTCCAGGCGGCGCTGGTCGAGGCGGTAGAAGCGGAGCCTGCCATCACGCTGCGGCTCGGCACGCGAGTCGAGGACTTCACCGTGCAAGGCCGCCGTGTCGTCGCCGCCGGACACGAGGGCATGGCGCTGATCGGCGCCGACGGCCTGTGGTCGGCGCTGCGGACAAGGCTCGGCCATCGGGCGCAGCCGCAATTCCAGCACCGCACCGCGTGGCGCGCGACGGTGCCGGCGGACGCGGTCGAGCCTGCGTTCCGCGCCGCCGAAGCGCAGCTCTGGCTCGGACGCGACGCGCATCTCGTCCACTATCCGGTGAAAGCCGGGACGCAGATCAACATGGTCGCCATCGTCACCGACCGCTGGGCCGAACCCGGCTGGAGCGCGGCAGGCCGGCGCGACGAGTTGCTCGCGCGCTATGCCGGATGGTCGCAGGCCGCGCGGCGCTTCCTCGCGTTGCCGACGCACTGGCAGAAATGGGCGCTGCACGATCTTTCTCCGCTTCCCCGCTGGTCGGACGGGCCGGTGACGCTCCTGGGCGACGCGGCTCACCCGATGCTGCCGTTCCTGGCGCAAGGCGCAGCGATGGCGATCGAAGATGCCGCCGTGCTGGCGCAAAGCCTGTTACGCCATCCCGACGACGCGGCGACAGCGATGCGACGCTACGAGCAGGCGCGGCGACATCGCACCACGCGGGTGCAGCGCGAGGCGCGCAGCAACGGCCGCGTCTACCACGCCGGCGCGGGCGCCGCGCTGCGCAACCTCGTCCTGCGGCTCACTGGCGGAAACCTGATGCTGCGCCGTTACGATTGGCTCTATGATGAGCGCCTGACGCCGCCCGACGGGCGATGAAACGAGAAGCCGACATCATGTTTCCAACCACCATCGCAGGCTCCCTGCCCAAGCCGTCGTGGCTCGCCGAACCCGACAAGCTGTGGCCGCAATGGCGGCTCTCGGGCGCCGATCTCGCCGCGGGCAAGCTCGACGCCACGCTGCTGTCCGTGAAGTGGCAGGAGGACGCCGGCATCGACATCGTCACCGACGGCGAGCAGTCGCGTCAGCATTTCGTCCACGGCTTCCTGGAATACGTCGATGGCATCGACTTCACCCACAAGGTCGAGATGGGCATCCGCAACGACCGCTACAAAGCGATGGTGCCGGTCGTCACCGGCGCGCTCACGCTGAAGGGCCGCGTGCACGGCGCGGAGGCGCGCCACGCCCGCGCCCACACCAGACGCAAGCTCAAGATCACGCTCCCCGGTCCGATGACCATCGTGGACACCATCGCCGACAAGCACTACGGCGACCGCACGGCGATGGCATTCGCCTTCGCCGACCTCCTCAACCAGGAGGCTCGTGCGCTCGAAGCCGATGGCGTCGATACCATCCAGTTCGATGAGCCCGCCTTCAACGTCTACATGAAGGAGGTCACGGATTGGGGCGTCGAGGCGCTGCATCGCGCCACCGCGGGTTTGAAATGCGCAACGGCCGTGCACATCTGCTACGGCTACGGCATCAAGGCCAACATCGACTGGAAGGCCTCGCTCGGCGGCGAGTGGCGGCAGTACGAGGCGATCTTCCCGGCGCTCGCGGCGAGCCGGCTGACCGAAGTGTCGGTCGAATGCATCCATTCCAAGGTGCCGATCGAGCTTCTCGGCCTGCTCAAGGGCAAGGATGTGCAGATCGGCGTCATCGACGTCGCCACCGATACCGTTGAAACGCCGGAGGACGTGGCCGCCGCCATCGAGTCAGCACTCGCTCACGTTCCTCGCGAGCGCATCATCGCCGGCACCAACTGCGGCATGGCCCCGATGCGCCGCGACGTTGCGCTCGCCAAGCTCGATGCGCTCGGCAAGGGCGCGGCGCTGGCGCGCAAGCGGTTCGCGTAACGGCCGTCAGAACACCGCGCGGCCGCTCGAGCGATCGCTCCGCACGGCGCATTGCTGTTCTTCCTCGGCCTTCGCCAACAGACGAAGCTCGCCGCGCGTTTGCTCATATTCGGTGCGATAGGCGATGGCGCTGACGAGCGCGCCGCCCGCGCCCTGCGAGGCACGGTCCATCACCTGTTCCAGCTCGATCTGCCGTGCCCGCACCGCCTTGGTGCGGTCGCTCAAGTCAAGGCAGGTGTACATCGCGTACTTGTTCGGCGACACCAGCGCGTCCCCGCTATCGATGATGCCGCCCGACGATGCACAGCCGGCAAGGCCGAGCACGAGCACAAGGCCCATGCCCAAGTGACGCCAGCGCAACGCCCCGACATCGCCTGCCATCCGCCGACTCAACATCCAAACCTCACGCTGCCACACCGGCCCCGCCCCGCACTTCCCTAGAGTCCTTCACCGTTCGATGGAAACGGTGAAGGACTCTAGGTCGTTGTTTAAACGCGTTTTCTTCACGCGAACCGGTATCCACTTCGCTCGAAAACGCTCTAGGGCATAAAAGTAAAAAATCCCGGCCGAAATCCGGCGGCTGACGAAGCTGGCCCCGGAGCGGTATCCCGTGCCGCAGCAGCGGCTCGCCAGCGCCTCACGAAAGCGCAAAAGGCCGCGCGGCCGCACGGGTTTGCACGGCTGGCCGCTGCGCCACGTTCAACGGGCGTCATGCGGCTGGGCTTCAGAGCGATCGGAGACGGGCAAAGGTCGGACGCAACAAACGGCGCCCGCCCAAACCTGAAGCGCTTTCAGTGCGCCATCAGCACCGGCAGTTCGGCGTTCGCCAGAATGTGGCTGGTGGCGCCGCCGAAGATCATCTGCCGCAGCCTGCTTTGGGTGTAAGCGCCCTTCACCAGCAGGTCGCAGCCTTCGGCCTTGGCGGCGGCGAGGATCGCCGCGCCCGCGCCGCGGTCGCTGGTCGGCGTGGTCATCAGCTTGGCCGCGATGCCGTGGCGTTGCAGATAGATCATCAACTGTTCGGCCGGAGGACCCGCCACCGATCCGCCGGTCACCCCCAGCACGGTCACGCGCTCCGCCTCGCGCAGAAGCGGCATCGCGAACGCCGTGGCACGCGCCTGCTCGGTGCTGTTGTTCCAGGCGATCATGATGTTGGTAGCGATGCTCTTGGGCGCCACCGGCGGCGACAGCAGCACCGGCCGCCCGCTCTCGAACAGGCCCGCCTCGATGGCGCGATTGTGCAGGCCGATGGTGTTGGCGTCGGGCCGGCTCAGCACCGTGACATCGAACACGCGACCATAGCTGCCGACGAAGCCCTCGCCCTCCGGGGCGTCGTCAAGCCAACCGCTGGAGAGTCCGCCGCCCACCCCGACACCGCGCGTCACACCGTTCGTCTGCATGAAGCTCTCGAACAACCGGCGCGCCTGCGCGGCCTCCTCAAGGCTTTCCTGCCGGTACGATTCCAGCGGAATGGAGCCCGCCGGATCGACCGCGACAAATTCACTGATGCCGAACCGGAGGGGAAAGCCTTCGATGTAGCTGCCGCACTTCTTGGCCAGCAACAGGGCCGTTTCCAAAACAGCCGCCATTCCGTCGCGCGGCTCCATCGGAACCAGGATGGTCTTCATGCTCATGGCTCGCTCCCGCATTTCCATTCCGGCGGCATCCCCTCCGCCTGAATCGCGCCCGAAACGCTCCCGTCATCCGCGTACTGCGGATCCTGGTGCCGACGGCCGGAGTCGAACCGGCACGGGGCTTTCGCCCCAACGGATTTTAAGTCCGATGCGTCTACCGATTCCGCCACGTCGGCCCGTGGCGTTTCTAACATCACGCACCACGCAGCCGAAAGCACGGATCGGCGGCACGGCTCAGCCCTTTCCGGTGTGACCCCAGACCTCGTCCCAAAGTTTGCCGGTCGGATCGGTGACGCGACCATCCTTCTCGTAGAACTTGTTGGGCACCTGGAACATCGCGAGCATCAACCCGCCCTCGGGACACCAGGCCGAATGCCGGCTGCCCGGCTCGCGCCAGATGAACTCGCCGGTCTTGGCCTCGGTCCCCTCCGCCGGCCCCTCCTTGTCCACCAGCCGCCCCTCGAGCACGTAGGTCTGCTCGACGTGGACATGCTCATGATCGGGCAACACCGCGCCCGGCGCAAACCGCATCAGCGCCGTCATCACCCCGGTCTGCGGGTCCATGTAGAGCGTCTTGACCTCGCAGCCGGGAAAGCGGGTCGGCTTCCATTCCATATCGGCCGGGCGCACCACATGCGAATGCTCGGCGGCGGTGTTGGCCTTTGGCGTAACGGCGTCCATGACGATCCTCCGTTGACTGCTCCCGGACTTGTGCCCACCCGCGATCATAGCGGAACGGCACGATACGGCGCTAGTTACCCAGCTTGATGTTGGCCTTTTCGATGATGCCGGCGAACTTCTTGGTTTCGGATTCCACGAACGCCTTGAACTGCGCCGGCGACATCTGGCGCGGCACGATGCCTTGCACCGTCAGCGTCTGCGCGGTTTTCGGGTCGGCCAGGGCCTTGCCGACGATCCCATTCAGCCGCTCGACCACCGCGGACGGCGTCCCTGCGGTGGCGAACATGCCGAACCAGTTCAGCAATTCGTAGCCCTTCAGCCCAGGCGATCCGTTCTGCAGCGGCTCGACATCGGGCAGTTGCGGCATCTTGTCGAGCGACGTTACCGCCACGGCGCGGATCTTGCCGGCCTGAATCAGCGGCAACGCCACGGCGAGGCTGGAGAAGCTCATGGTGACGGCGCCGGTGGCCACATCGGTCACCGCCGGCGCGGAGCCACGATACGGCACATGGAGCACGTCGATTCCGGCCATGCTGTTCATCAGTTCACCAGCGAGGTGCTGTGGATTGCCGACGCCCGACGACGAGAACGACAGCTTGCCGGGGTTCGCCTTGGCGTGGGCCACCAGTTCTTTGGGGTTGTGGATCGGACTATTGGCGGCGACCACGACGACGCAAGGCACGATGCCGATCATCGACACCGGCGTCAGCTCCTTTGCCGGGTCGTAGGTCATCTTGTCCTTGTAGAGCGAATGATTGATCGCGACCTCGCCCGAAGCCGCCATCAACAGCGTGTGGCCATCCGGCGTGGCCTTGGCCACCGCGCCGGCCGCGATCATCGCCGCCGCCCCGGTGCGGTTCTCCACCACCACCGGCTGGCCGAGCGCCTCCTTCATCGGGTCGGCGACGAGCCGCGCCACGATATCGACGCCGCCACCGGCCGGATAACCGACCAGGATGCGGACGGGCTGGGTCGGATAAGTCTGCGCTGCCGCCGGCCGGACGCCGCCGGCCAACACCGATAAGCCGGCCGCCGCCACGAACTTGCGCCGCGTAATCATCATTCCCTCCCGTTTATCTTGTCGATCAGGCCCCACCCTCGCGGATCGGCGGCTGGAACGCCAGCCCCGTATCCCACGGAAAGTAAATCCAGGTGTCCTGCGACACTTCGGTGATGAACGTGTCGACCAGCGGGCGGCCCATCGGCTTGGCATAGACGGTGGCGAAATGCGCTCCCGGCAGCAGTTCGCGCACCACCTTCGCGGTCTTTCCGGTGTCAACCAGATCGTCGACGATCAGCACACCTTGCCCGCCGAGCTTCGAGACGGAATCCGCCACGCCTTTGAGCAACTGCAACGCCCCCTGCCGCGTGTCGTCGTAGCTCGCAACGCACACCGTCTCGATCATGCGTACGTTCAGTTCGCGCGCCACGATGGCGGCGGGCACCAAGCCGCCGCGCGTAATGGCGACGATGGCCTCGAACGGACCGGCGGCGGCGAGCCGCCACGCCAACGCCCGCGCGTCACGATGGAATTGATCCCACGACACCGGAAACGACTTCACCGGCTGCGACGGTCCGGGCTGCGCTGGTTCTTGCGGCTCCGCCATGATCAGCCCCTCGCCTGCACCGCGTTGCATCTGCTCTTGCGCACAGGTCTGCCGCTCAGGCCGTCTGCCGCAGTCCGGCGCGAACCCGCGCCAGCATTTCCACAACGGCGGCCTTGGCGGCGGCAAGCCTGGCCGGGTCGCGCGAGCGGATCACCACATTGGTGTTGGGGCGGCCGTCGTCCTGGAACGGATAGCTGCCGATCATCACATCGGAATGCGCCTTGGCGATCTCGCCGAGCGGCCCGCCGATATCGCCCTCGCGCAGATCGGCGCGCACGGTTTCCGACAGCATCTTGATGCCGGTCTTGAGCGTCGGCGCGATCTCGTCGAGCATCGCCTGCATGATCGTCGGCACCCCCGCCATCACATGCACGTTGCCGATGCGAAAGCCCGGCGCGCTCGACACCTTGTTCACGATCAGGTCGGCGCCCTTGGGGATGCGCGCCATGCGAAGCCGCGCCTCGTTCAAGTCCTTCTCGGCAATCCGCGTCAGCAGCATCGCCCGCGCGCGCGGGTCCACGTCGATCGACACGCCGAACGCCTTGGCGACGCAATCGGCGGTGATGTCGTCGTGAGTCGGCCCGATGCCGCCGGTGGTGAAGACATAGGTGTAGCGATGGCGCAGCGCGTCGAGCGCGGCGACGATCTCGGCCTCGACGTCGGGAACCACCCGAACCTCGCGGGTATCGATGCCGATATTGGTCAGGTACTCGGCGATGTAGCCGATATTCTTGTCTTTGGTCCGGCCGGACAGGATTTCATCGCCAATCACCAGAATAGCCGCGGTCACGACCTCGGCTCTCGCGCCCTGCGCGTCACCCATCAACCTCTCTCCCAATTCACGCGCCCCAACCCCGCCCCGAACGCCCCGGTCCGGCATCGTAGCGGGCTTGCATGCCGCAACGGTAGCGCACAGCGCGTTGAATTTCATTAACCAATTTACCCCGAATTAATATCACGTCGCGAAATGCAGGATGACGTGCGCTGCAATGCGACTCTTGGGCAGCCCTCAACCCAATTTACAATTATTCACTCCTAGTCTGCTGTGTGATCCCGTGAAGGGTTGCGGAGCGAGAGAGTGACGAGCGGAGCGGCCTCCCAGCACGTTGTTGGGAACACGAATACGATGTCAAAACCAGCGGGTTGGAATCGAACACGCCTCGGCGTGCTCGTCCCGCTGGGTCTTGTTGTTGCTGTGGCCATCGTCTGCATCGTCGTCGCGGCCTTGACGTCGGCGCAGCGCGCCGACGAGGTGGCGCTCGGCCGCGAGCGGCAACTCCTGACCCGCGCCATCACCAATTTCGGCGAATGGTCGCTGCTTCGGATCAAGAACATCGCAATGTCGAACGCAGCGGTCAGCGCCGACGAAATCGAGCGCGACCCGGCGCAACTGCGGCAGCGGCTCGCGTCCTGGCTCGGCCCGTTGCGCGACCACGATCTCGTGCTCGTGGTCAACGCGCACGGCGAAGCCGTCTACGCCCAGCCCGGCCGTTCGCTATCGGATATCGCGCTCGCGCATGCGGCGATCCCCCAACTCTTGTCCACCGTCCAGTATCTGCGCGGGCAAATCCCCACTTTGCCGCGCGGCGCCACCCGCCTTCTGGGCGAGCGGACGCAAAATGGAAACGCCGAAAGCGTGCTGTTGCTCGATATCGGCGGCCATCGTCCCGGCGTGGTCGCGGCCTTGCCGCTCACCTCCGCCGAGGCGGCGCCGGTCATCCTGGCCGTCCGCTTCATCGAACAGGCCCTGTTGTCGAACATCAGCGACCGGCTGCGGCTGCCGGAGTTGCACCTCGCCCGCCAGAACACCGTGCCAGACGCCAGCAACACCTATGCGTTCACCGATAGCGAGCAGCGGCCGATCGCACGTTTTGTCTGGATTTCGGAGAAGCCGGGCGCGGCGATCCTGGATTCCGTCGTTCCCTTCATCGGCATCGCCCTGGCCAGCTTCGCGCTGCTCGCCGGCCTGGTGATGCGCTACATGCGCTACACCGCCGCGACCATCGCTTCCGGCGAAAATCAGCTCCGCTATCTTGCGCTCCACGACCCGCTGTGCGGACTGCCGAACCGCAACTTCTTCGGCGAGCGGCTTGAGGCCGCGATCGCGAACGTACACAGCGGCGGCGCGCCGGCCGCGGTGTTCTACATCGACCTCGACCATTTCAAGGACGTCAACGACACGCTCGGCCATCCCGTCGGCGACGAATTGATCCGCAACGTGACGCTGCGGCTGTCGCAGACGATGAACGAGGACGATCTGGTGGCCCGCCTCGGCGGCGACGAATTTGCTGTCATCACCTCGGCCTCGGCCGATCCCACGACGCTTCAGGAGATCGCGTCCCGCGCTATCGCCGCGCTTTGCATGCCCTATCTTGTCAGCGGCCACACCATCGTGATCGGCGCCAGCATCGGCATCGCCGTCATCGACAAGCGCACCGTGAGCGCCGCCGACATCATGCGCTATGCCGACATGGCGCTCTATCGCGCCAAGAACGAAGGCCGCAACCGCGCCTGCGTCTATGACAAGGTGATGGACGCCGACCTGTCGCAGCGCAAATTGGTCGAGCACGAATTACGCGACGCCATCGAGAACGACCGCCTCAAGGTGCTCTATCAGCCGATCTTCAACGCCAGCGGCGAGAAGGTGGTCGGCGTCGAGGCGCTGGCGCGCTGGCCGCATCCGACCCGAGGCCTCGTCTCGCCGGCCGAATTCATCCCTATCGCCGAGCACTCCGGCCTCATCATCGATCTGGGCGCGCGGGTGCTGCGGCGCGCTTGCCTCGAAGGCAAGACCTGGCCGGACATCACCGTCTCGGTGAACGTTTCGCCGCTGCAATTCCGTCGGCTCGATTTCGTCAACATGGTGGAGCGGACGCTCGCCGAAACCGGATTCGACCCCGAGCGGCTCGAGCTGGAACTGACCGAAAGCACCCTGCTCGGCAATCTCGACAGCGCCGAGGCTGCGATGCGCCGCCTGCGCTCGCTCGGTGTGCGGCTCGCGCTCGACGACTTCGGCACCGGCTATTCGAGCCTGCTTTATCTACGCCGCTTCCCCTTCAACAAGCTCAAGATCGACCGCAGCTTCGTCCTCAGCATCGAGAAGGCGACCGATGCCGCGGCAATCGTGCACGCCATCGTCAGCCTCGGCCGCGGCCTCGGCATGACGGTGACGGCGGAGGGCGTGGAAACCGCCGAGCAGCACCTGTTCCTGCGCGCCGCCGGCGTCCATTGCATGCAGGGCTTCCGCTTCGGAACGCCCGGCGACGCCGCCGAGATCACCGAGCGCCTGGCGATGCCGGGCCCCGGCATCTACCGCAGCATCGAAAGCGACGCCCGCGCCGCCCTTGCCTCCTGACGTCACCCGCCAGCGACAACAATCACGGGCCCCTTTGCCGTTCGCGGTGGATGGCTTCGCGCCGCGCCGTTGACAATCGGCACCCGGATCTTCTCATAGCAATGCAATGGGAATCGGGGGTGTCATGAAGAAACTAGCCTTGTTGAGCGTTGCGTGTTCGCTGGCGATGGCGTCGGCAAGTCAAACCGCGATCGCCGCGCCACCGCCGCCGCCGGTCGTTCCGCATGTGGCTCATTCGGTCACGGGGCCGTGGGTCGTGGGCGGCATGGCGATTTCGGCCCTGAGCCTGATCGTGTGCGGCAAGGTTGTCGGCGACAAACTCCATCGGCAGATGACATCGGCGGAGGCCGCCACGTTCGCGGTCCTGCCGTTCGGCTGCCTCTGGGCCCCGCCGCCGCGGTAAGCCCGCCGCGAAGGTCGGCATTTTCACGAACGACCGCGTTTCACCGACAGCCACGGCCCGGCACGCCCCGGACTGTGGCTGTTGTATTTTGGGCTGCCGTATTTTGCGACACACCGTTGCAGCAAGCGCCCGGTGCCGTACGATAGAGTCCAGTCACGACAGCAAGCGGGGAGAGAAGCCATCATGGCAGCGCAGAAGATCGCAATCGTAACGGGCGCCGGCACCGGCATCGGCAAGGCGGTTTCGCTTGCGCTGGCCAAGGACGGCTATGCGGTTGCGCTCGCCGGTCGGCGCGCCGACAAGCTCGCCGAAACCGCGACGGAGGCGGGACCCGGCAAGACGCTCGCCGTGCCGACCGATGTCAGCGACCCGGCTTCGATCAAGGCGCTGTTCGCCCGCGTCAAAGAGGAGTTCGGACGGCTCGACCTTCTGTTCAACAACGCCGGCATCGGCGCACCCGCCGTGCCGATGGAGGAACTTCCGCTCGAAACCTGGAAGAAGGTGGTCGATACCAACCTCACCGGCATGTTCGTGTGCACCCAGGAAGCCATCAAGATCATGAAGGCGCAGACGCCCAAGGGTGGCCGCATCATCAACAACGGCTCGATCTCGGCACACACGCCGCGGCCGCGCGCCGTGGCCTACACCGCGACCAAGCACGCCGTCACCGGCCTCACCAAGCAGACCGCGCTCGACTGCCGCAACGACCAGATCCTGTGCAGCCAGATCGACATCGGCAACGCCGCGACGCCGCTCACCGAACGCATGGTGCAGGGTCAGGGCGTGTTGCAGCCGGACGGCCGCATGATGGTCGAAGCGCGCATGAACGCCGACGATGTCGGCCGCGCGGTGGTCTACATCGCAAACCTGCCGCTCGACACCAATGTGCTGTTCATGACGGTGATGGCGAACGGCATGCCGTTCGTCGGGCGAGGCTGACCGCTCAAGCCTTCTCGACCCTGATCGGGCTGCCCGCACGAACCTTGCCGAGTGCCTTCACGTCGCCCAGCGCCCGCGCGAACACGTTGCAAGGGCTCGCAAGCCGCGTCTCGTCGCCCTTGGAGATCGGCGTGCGTCCGAACCCGATGGCGATGGCCGGTCCCTCCGGCCAATAGGCGATCTCGCCCGGCGTCACCACGGCGCGGGCATCGGCCTCGCGCTTCACCCGCACCGGCACGTCGAAATAAACCTCCTCGCCCCAGGTCAGCGCCTCCGCCCGAAGCGGCAGCGCCGCCGCGATGGCCTTGGCGGTCGGCGTATCGAGCAATTCGGCGTCGAGCACGAACGCACCGAAATCGAAACGGATTTTCGTCACGGCAAGCCTCGGCATTTGCGTCGGACTTCAGCATATCACGTCATGACGCCCGAGCGGCGCGACGACATCGTTTCGCTCGGCATGAAATCCACCGTGTCGGGCATGCTTTCGATGCTGAGCATCGGCGCCATCGCCGGCGTCCTGTCCTGATCTCCCGCATCGCGCACGGGACAGGCATGCGCTGACGAAGCACTCGCGCCTTTGCGCCGGCCTTCGTTCGCGATAAGACATCCGCCGCACAATAACATTCCAGGGGACAAGTCATGGTCTTTCGCGCGCTGATGATCGCCCTCGTCACCGGCATGGCGGCGCTGCCCGCGCAGGCCGCTCCCTATCCCGACCACGCGGTCAAAATGATCGTGCCGTTCGCGGCAGGCGGCGGCACGGACGTGCTGGCGCGCATCATCGCGCAAAAGCTCAACGAGAAATGGGGCCAGCCGGTCATCGTGGAAAACCAGCCCGGCGCGTCGGGCGGCATCGGCACCCGCGCCGTCGCACACGCCACGCCGGACGGCTACACGCTGCTGATGGCATCAACCGGCGCGCTGATGGCGGCGGCCTCGGCGCTCGGCGGCGATGGCCCGTTCGACGTCAACAAGGTCCTGTCGCCGATCACTGTGGCGGCCGCCCCGCCCTATCTCCTGGTCATCAACCCGAAGGTGCCGGCCAACTCGGCCGCGGACCTGATCCGCATCAGCAAGGAAAAGCCGGGCTCGCTGACCTTCGGCTCGTCGGGCGTCGGCGCGGCCTCGCACCTGTCGGGCGTGCTGTTCGAGAGCGAGGCCGGCATCAAGATGCTGCATGTGCCTTACAAGGGCACCGGGCCCGGCATGACGGATCTCCTGGGCGGGCGCATCGATCTCATGTTCGCGCCCGCGCCCGTGGTGCAGTCGTCGGTGCAGGCCGGCAAACTGAAAGCCATCGGCACGACGGACACCCGCCGCTCCAAGTTCTATCCCGACGTGCCGGCGATCTCCGAAAGCGGCCTTCCGGGTTACGAGTCGGTCGGCTGGTTCGGCCTGCTCGCGCCGGCCAAGACCCCACCCGAGATCGTCCAAGAGATCAACAAGGCCGTCGTCGCCATCATGGACACCAAGGAATTCCGCGATCAGCTCGCCATTCTCGGCGCCGAACCCAAGCCGCAGACGCCCGAGGAGTTCGGCCGCTACATCAACGCCGACATCGCCAAGTGGACCAAGCTGGTCAAGGACAACAACATCAAGCTGCCGGGGGCCAAGTAAGCTATGCGTCTCGCGACTTTCATCGACCGCTCGAAGATCAACGGGCCGCGTTTCGGCATCGTTCGCGGCGACCGCATCATTGATGTCGTCGCGGCAGCCGATGCCCTGCGCCGGCCGGTGCCTGCCGCCAGCGTGAAGGCCGCGCTGACGACGGGACCGCAAACGCTCAAGGCGCTGAACGAATTGGCCGACGCCGCCGATGCGAAAAAGCTTTCCGTCCCGGTGTCCGGCGTCAAGTTCCTGGCGCCGATTGCCGATCCGTCGAAGTTCTTCTGCGTCGGCAAGAACACCAAGAAGCATCGCGAGGAACTGCTCGCCAACAAGATGCTGACGGAAATCCCGAACGAGCCGACCGGCTTCATCAAGCTGGTCGATACGCTCTCGGGAGACGGCGACGAGGTGGCCAAGCCCAACGATATCACCACGCTCGATTACGAGCCGGAGCTTTGCTACGTCATCGGCAAGCGCGCCCATCGGGTATCGAAGGCCGAGGCGATGGACTACATCGCCGGCTTCACGCTCACCAACGATGTGAGCGCGCGCGAAATCCAGAAGCGCGAGGTCGCCTCGGGCAGCCGGTTCTGGACGGCGAAGAACATGCCGGGCTTCGCGCCGACCGGCCCCTACGTTCTGACGATGGACGAGGTGCCCGACACCGCCAATCTGTGGGTCACCTGCGATGTCAACGGACAGCGGCGGCTGCGCTCCAACACCGGCGACTATCTCTACCAGATCGCCGAAGTGCTGGCGCACTTCTCCCGCTATGTCGTGTTCCAGCCCGGCGACCTGATCGCGATGGGCGCGCCGAGCGGCGTTGCCGTCGGCCAGCCGAATGCCGCCGAGCTTTATCTGAGGCCGGGCGACGACATGGTGATCGCCTTCGAGGGCATCATGTCGCTTCGCACCCGCATCGTCGCGGAGACGTAACGAAGCGGGCGCAAGCCTGCGCTCGCGGTTCAAGACTCAATAAGCCGATCCCCGCTCTGCGAACCGCGCCTATCGTTTAGCGCCTCCCGTCCGCGGACGGCCGCTCTCATGAGCGGCTCACGCGATCAATGCAGTCGGAATTCGCCGTCGATCGTCTTCAACTCCGCCGGCTTGATGAGCTTGGAGTGAGCGACCGTCACCGAATGGAGCGGGCCTTCCAGCTTCTCGGCCCAGAACGCCAGGAAGCGGCGCAACTCGGGAAATTGCGGGAACAGATCGTAGTTCTGCCAGACATAGCTCTGGAGCAGCCAGCGATGGTCCGGCCGCCGATAGAGGATTTGCGCGGTGGTGAGCCCGTAACCCGCCAATTGCTTTCGGAAGTCCTCGGAAGCCTCCTTCAGGGCTCCCACCCCCCGTCCCACTTCCTTCGACATCATGCCCGAATCCTCCGTCATGACCCTTCGAGTGTTTGCTTGGCCGCGGATCATGACAAGCCCGAAAATTCAAATAAGTTCATATTTTCAATGTGTTGTCAGCATCTTGGACCGAGTGCTGACAGCGCCCGGCGAGCGGGTCTGCGTTGCAGCTAGCAGTCCCATAGAATGAGTGCTAAAAAATTTGGCGAGCCCTCTTGATGGAGGGAACAGGCCGCCTATCTCGCGGCCTTGAGGGGTGCCGCGAAGGCGACTTCCGGCGCCTCTTCATTCCAAAAGATCAGTCTTTTCAGGCTTATGGAGGATACCATGAAGTTCCGCCCGCTTCACGACCGTGTCGTCGTCAAGCGCGTCACCGCCGAAGAGAAGAGCGCCGGTGGCATCATCATCCCCGATACCGCGCAAGAAAAGCCGTCCCAGGGCGAGGTCGTCGCTGTCGGCCCGGGCGGACGCGACGAGTCGGGCAAGCTGATCCCGATCGACATCAAGGTCGGCGACCTCGTGCTGTTCGGGAAATGGTCCGGCACAGAGGTCAAGATCGACGGCCAGGAACTCCTCATCATGAAGGAGTCCGACATCATGGGCGTGATTGACGAGCCCGCGGCCAAGAAGAAGGCCGCCTGACGCCAAGCACCAATTCTCATCCCGAGGAGCCGCGCGCCGCGCGGCGTTTCGAAGGATGAGGGCATGGGAATTACGGGCCTCATCCTTCGAGACGCAGGCTTCGCCTGCTCGTCGGGACGAGGATCAAGCAAACGGAGTAAATTCAAATGGCTGCCAAGGAAGTCAAATTTTCCGTTGACGCGCGCGACCGCATGTTGCGCGGCGTCGATGTGCTCGCCAACGCCGTCAAGGTGACGCTGGGTCCGAAGGGCCGCAACGTCGTCCTCGACAAGTCGTTCGGCGCTCCGCGCATCACCAAGGACGGCGTGACCGTCGCCAAGGAAATCGAGCTTGAGGACAAGTTCGAGAACATGGGCGCGCAGATGGTGCGCGAGGTCGCCTCGAAGGCCTCCGATGTGGCCGGCGACGGCACCACCACCGCCACCGTGCTGGCTCAAGCCATCGTCCGCGAGGGCGCCAAGGCCGTTGCCGCCGGCATGAACCCGATGGACCTCAAGCGCGGCATCGACCTCGCGGTCGAAGCCATCGTCGAGGACCTGAAGAAGAACTCGAAGAAGATCACCTCCAACGACGAAATCGCCCAGGTCGGCACCATTTCAGCCAACGGCGACAAGGAAATCGGTGACTACCTCGCGCAGGCCATGAAGAAGGTCGGCAACGAAGGCGTCATCACGGTGGAGGAGGCCAAGAGCCTCGAAACCGAGTTGGACGTCGTCGAGGGCATGCAGTTCGACCGCGGCTACATCTCGCCGTACTTCATCACCAACGCCGACAAGATGCGCGTTGAGATGGACGACGCCTACATCCTCATCAACGAGAAGAAGCTCTCCGGTCTGCAGGAACTGCTGCCGCTGCTCGAGGCGGTTGTTCAGTCCGGCAAGCCGCTCCTGATCGTTGCCGAGGACGTCGAGGGCGAGGCGCTGGCGACGCTGGTCGTCAACAAGCTGCGCGGCGGCCTGAAGGTCGCGGCGGTGAAGGCTCCGGGCTTCGGCGACCGCCGCAAGGCCATGTTGCAGGACATCGCGATCCTCACCGGCGGCCAGGCGATCTCCGAAGATCTCGGCATCAAGCTCGAGAACGTCACGGTCAACATGCTTGGCAAGGCCAAGAAGGTGATGATCGACAAGGAGAACACCACGATCGTCAACGGCGCCGGCAAGAAGGCCGACATCGACGCCCGCATCGCGCAGATCAAGGCGCAGATCGAGGAGACCACCTCGGACTACGACCGTGAGAAGCTGCAGGAGCGTCTGGCCAAGCTCGCGGGCGGCGTCGCGGTGATCCGCGTCGGCGGCGCGACCGAGGTCGAGGTGAAGGAGCGCAAGGATCGCGTCGACGACGCGATGCACGCGACCCGCGCCGCGGTCGAGGAAGGCATCCTGCCGGGC
>Ga0182740_1001088_pt1 | contig 19917 bp, 21 predicted proteins | sample eDN5th37CKraftBY_FD_128872 | JGI IMG/M metagenome (GOLD analysis project Ga0182740, IMG submission 128872) | Enriched backyard soil microbial communities from Emeryville, California, USA - eDNA 5th pass 37_C Kraft BY (version 2) (version 2) | ecosystem: Environmental > Terrestrial > Soil >...
CGACCAGAATGAAATCGACATATTGATCGAGGAGCGCGGCCGTGTGCGCGTGATAGGAAGTGAGCGAGACGATCGGCTCCTTGCCCTTGCGGGCACGCAGCTCGGGCGCGGTGATGCGGCGAACGGGTTGCTGAACAGACATCGCGGCCTCCTCAGGTCGGCAGTACCGGGATGCCTACCACACGGGGGTGGAAAAAGGTACCGAGCAGCCAGAACAGGATTAACCCCATTACCGCCGCGATAATATCGGCCGTGAGCTTCGGCTCCGGATAGCGCGGCGCCGGACGATATTTTTGTGAAATGCGGCCAATGACCGCCCAGGCGAGCACGGCGCCGAACAGCACAACACAGGCGAGATCGCCATTGGCGAGCAAATGCGCGAGCGCCCAGGTTTTGACGCCGACCAGCATCGGGTGCTTGAGCCAGACGCGAAGATGCGTCGGCGGATAGGCCGAGACGATGCAGATGCAGGCAAAGAGAACGAGCGGCATCGCAAGATGCTTCGTCCATACCGGCGGCATCCAGAGCTGCAGCGAGCCCGCCGCGCGCCATGCGCCGAAGCCGTAAGCCGCCATGACGAGGCCGGCGATGGACAATACCGAGTAGAGAATTTTGTACGGCCCCTCGCCGATCCGGGCGATCAATCCGGCGCGCGCGACGCGCATCATGGTGAAGGCGTGGGTGCCGAGGAAGATCAGAAGGCCGAGCAGCATCAATTTCATGAATCACCTCGCGGCGAGAACTAGAGGATAAGAAGCGGCGCGAAGCAAGGCGCCGATTTTTACTTCTTTACCTTCACATCCTTGACGTCGCTGAATTCGACACCGGGCGCGCGCTCGCGCGTATAGTCGAGATCGAACTGGCTCTTGGCCAGGAAAACAACGTCGCCATCGAGATCGGCCGCGATCGAGGACGACTTGCCGTTGATGAAATCATCGACCTTCTTGCGATCCTCGCCCGACACCCAGCGCGCGAGATTGAATTCGCTCTGCTCGAAGGTCGCCTCGATATTGTATTCGGCCGCAAGGCGCGCGCGCAGCACGTCGAGCTGCAGCGGGCCGACGACACCGACGAGCGCGGGGGAGCCGTCCTGCGGGTTGAAGACCTGCACGACGCCCTCTTCCGCCATCTGCTGGAGCGCGGTTTTCAGCTTCTTCGCCTTCATTGCGTCGCCCAGCTTGGCGCGGCGGATGATTTCCGGCGCGAAGCTCGGCACGCCCATGAAAGTCAGCTCTTCGCCTTCGGTGAGCGTATCGCCAATCCGCAGCACGCCGTGGTTCGGAATGCCAACGACATCGCCGGCATAGGCTTCGTCCGCAACCGAGCGATCCTGCGCGAAGAAGAATTGCGGCGCGTTGAGGCTCATGGGCTTGCCGGTACGCGTCTGCTTGACCTTCATGCCGCGGGTGAGCTTGCCGGAGCAAAGCCGCGCAAAGGCGATGCGGTCGCGATGGTTGGGGTCCATGTTCGCCTGAATCTTGAACACGAACGCGGTGAGCTTCGGCTCCTCGGCGGCGACGGTGCGGGTGTTGGCAACCTGCGCGCGCGGCGCCGGCGCTTCGCTGCCGATGGCGTCGAGCAAATCCTTGACGCCGAAATTCTTCAAGGCCGAGCCGAAGAACACCGGCGTGAGATGGCCCTCAAGAAAAGAAGTGAGGTCGAATTTCTTGCAGGCTTCCCGCACCAACGAAAGCTCTTCGTTGAGCGCATTCGGCTCGATGGCGGGCCGCGCGGCGGCGATCTCCTCGACGCTCATCTTGCGCAGCTCGCTCGTCTTGCCGTCATCCTCCATGAGGCGAACGGCTTCTGCGGCGAGATCATAGGTGCCGGCGAAATCGCGGCCACGGCCGATCGGCCAGGTCATCGGCGCGGTATCGAGCGCGAGCGTCTTTTCGATCTCGTCCAGCAAATCGAACGGGTCGCGGCTCTCGCGATCCATTTTATTGATGAACGTAACGATGGGGATGTCGCGCAGGCGGCAGACCTCGAACAGCTTCCTCGTGCGCGCCTCGATGCCCTTCGCGGCGTCGATCACCATCACGGCGCTATCGACGGCGGTGAGCGTGCGATACGTGTCTTCGGAGAAGTCCTCGTGGCCCGGCGTATCGAGCAAGTTAAAGACATGCCCGCCATATTCGAACGTCATCACCGAGGTGACGACCGAAATGCCGCGCTCGCGCTCGATCGCCATCCAGTCGGAGCGCGTCGAGCGGCGGTCGCGTTTTGCCTTCACTTGTCCGGCAAGATTGATCGCGCCGCCGAACAGCAAGAGCTTTTCGGTCAGCGTCGTCTTGCCGGCGTCCGGATGCGAGATGATCGCAAAGGTGCGGCGGCGTTCGACTTCGGCGGCAATCGGGGATCGCGCCACGCCGGTATTGCTGAGAACGGGTTGATTCATGCGGGCAAGGCTTTGCCAGCATTGGCGGGCGGGATCAAGGCGAAAAGCTGCAGTGCAGCGTGCGCTCAAGTCCCCTCTGCAGCAAAATACGGGTAGATATTGCGGGCAATTTTGCGCCGAACGAGAAAATAGCAGGAAGCACCGTATGAGTTTCGATTTTTCCAATCATGTTCTGGCCGTGCTCGAAAATCCGGGAGAGATCGCGGGCTATCTTGCCGCCTGTTTCACCGTCGCGACCTATTCGATGCGGACGATGATCCCGCTTCGCATTTCAGGCATTTGCGCCAACTGCCTGTTCATCGCCTATGGCTATCTCGCCGCGGCCTATCCCAACCTCCTCCTCCATTCGATCCTGCTGCCGCTCAATATCGTGCGGCTTTATCAAATGATCCGGCTGGTCTCGCAGGTGAAAGACGCTTCGCTCGGCGACCTCTCGATGGACTGGATCAAGCTGTTCACCCGGCAGCGGCATTGCCACAAGGGCGAGAAAATCTTCGCCAAGGGCGACACGGCCGATGCGCTGTTCTATCTCGCGAGCGGCCACTACCGTTTGACCGAACTCGGCCTCGATCTTGCGGAAGGCGAGATCGTCGGCGAGATGGGTCTGGTCGCGCCCGAAAACCGCCGCACGCAAAGTTTCGAATGTATCGAGGACGGCACGCTGCTTGTCATGTCCTACGATCAGGCGCGGCAGCTTTATTTTCAGAACCCTCGTTTCGGATTCTATTTCCTGCGGCTCATCAGCCGCCGCCTGCTGGCCAACAACGAGCAGAGCGAAGCGAGGCTCAGCCACTTCCTGATCCCGAGCCAACGCAAAGCAGCGCGCGCCTAGAAAGCCGCTTGATAAATCTCCGGCTTGAAGCCGACAATCAGCTTGCCGCCGGGCAGCTCCAGCACCGGGCGCTTGATCATCGAAGGTTGCGCCAGCATCAGCGCGATGGCCTTTTTGGCATCGGTGACTTTCTGGTCCTTCGGCGGCAGCTTGCGGAAGGTCATGCCGGATTTGTTGAGCAATGTTTCCCAGCCGGCTTTCTTCGCCCACTTTTCGAGCCGCTCGCGTTCGATACCCGCGGTCTTGTAATCGTGGAAAGCGTATTCGACCTTATGCTTGTCGAGCCAGGCGCGCGCTTTCTTCATCGTGTCGCAATTCTTGATGCCGTAGATCGTGGCCGCCACGAGCGCCCTCCCTTGCATGACTTCTTTCGCGCCGGCGAATATAGTCGATCCTTTCATTCCCGCCGGGCAAATGCAGCTTCTCTACACAAAATTCTCGCCGTTCTCGCGCAAGGTGCTCGTGCTCTCGCATGAGCGCGGCCTGATTAGCAAGATCGAAGCCGTCGCGGCCGAAGTCGGCACGCATGTGCCGCTCGATACGCCCGCGCATGCGGCGCTATCGGCGCGCAACCCGCTGATGAAAGTCCCGGCGCTGGTGCTGGAAAACGGCGAGACGCTCTACGATTCGCGGACGATCTGCGAATATCTCGACAGCCTGCACGGCGGCGAGCCGGTCTTTCCGGCGGATAAAGCGGCGCGATGGCAGGCGCTTCGCTTGCAGGCAATCGGCGACGGCATCGTCGATGCCGCGATCATGCTGCGTTTCGAGGATGCGCGCCCCTCACCCAAATGGCCGGAGTGGCAGGCGGCGCAAACGCGCCGCATCCTACAGTCGCTCGATCAGCTCGAGCGCGAAGCGAAAGCATTTCCGGCGCCGCTCGATATCGGCCAGATCGCGGTTGGCTGCGCCCTCGGCTATCTCGATTTCCGTTTCGGCCACCTGGGATGGCGAAACGGCTGCCCGCTGCTCGCGGCGTGGTTTGAGGCGTTCGGCGCGCGGCCCTCGATGCGAGCGACCGCGCCCGCTTAAGGTTGCGGCAAACGATTGGCCGCCGTACGCGTCACCATCCAGCCCGGATATTCGGACGGCAGCTCGCTCACCTTGTCGAGCTTTGCCATATCCTCTTTCGTGAGCTTGATCCCGGTCGCGGCGAGATTGGCGTCCAGCTGCTCGTTGTTCTTCGCGCCGATGATGACCGTCGAAACGAAAGGCTTGTGCAGGATCCACGCAATCGCGATGCCGGCCACCGTCGTGTCGTGCGCCTTGGCGATCTCGCGCATGACATCCACGCAATCGAAGGCGCGCTCGCGGTTGACCGGCGGGAAATCGAAATTGACGCGGCGCGATCCCTGCGGCCCCTTGCCGTCGCGATCGTATTTGCCCGAGAGCAAACCGCCCGCGAGCGGGCTCCAGGTCATCAGGCCGACTTTCTCGGATTGCAGCATCGGCACGACGTCGCGCTCGAGATCGCGGCCCGCGATAGTGTAGTAGGATTGCAGGCTCACAAGCCGCGCCACGTTCAGCCTGTCGGCGACGCCGAGCGCTTTCATCACCATCCAGGCCGGCCAGTTGGAAAGACCGAAATAGCGGATATAGCCCTGCCGCGTGAGATCGTCGAAAGCGCGCACCATTTCTTCCATCGGCGTCACCTGATCGACGCCGTGGATCTGGTAGAGGTCGATGTAATCGGTGCCGAGGCGCTTCAGGCTCGCCTTCACCGCATCCATCACATGCACGCGCGACGCGCCGCGATCGTTCGGCCCCTTGTTGCCGACCGGATTGAAGACCTTGGTCGCGAGCACGATGTCCGAGCGCGCGCGGCCGGAATTCTTCATCGCCTTGCCGGTGATTTCTTCCGACAGGCCGTCGGAATAGACGTCGGCGGTGTCGAGGAAATTGACGCCGGCATCGAGCGCGCGAGCCGTAATGCGATCTGCCGCCGCCTGGTCGAGCCCCGCGATATCGGCCCACATCCCCGTTCCCGCGCCGAAGGTCATGGTGCCGAGACAGATTTCCGAAACGAGCAAGCCGGTATTGCCGAGGGTGTTGTAACGCATGAGGAGGTCCGTTCGATTTTTGGAAACGAGACGCGCGAATATGGCGCCCGCAATGAAAGCGTGCGCCATATTAACATCACCAAAATCGGCGGCGCGAGTCGCGGTAGCGGCAAACCAGCTATGCGCGGCGTTGCGTCAAAGTTTCGCAGCAACGCGCTCGGCGGTCTTGCGGCGCTGCTCGGTGATCGCGGCGGCGGCCTTCCTGATCGTGCCGAGCACGCTCGCCGGCGCCGTCTCCGGCGTGCCGCTGTTGAACGGCGGCTCGGGCGCGTACTGCATGTAAAGCTGGATGCCCTGCGCGACTTCGTCGCCGCGCAGTTTCGCGGCGACGCGCAGCGCGCCGTCGATGCCGGATGTGACACCCGCGGCGAAGACCATGTTGCCGTCCTCCACCACGCGCTCGTTCACCGGGATAGCGCCGAAGATCGGCAGGAGTTCAAACGCCGTCCAGTGCGTCGTCGCGCGGCGGCCTTTCAGCAAACCCGCCGCGCCGCAGATCAGCGCGCCGGTGCAGACGGAGAATACGCACGCGGCGCCCGCTGCCTGCTGCTTCACCCACGAAATCACTTCTTCGTCTTCCATCAGCGCTTCCTGGCCGTAGCCTCCGGGAACATGGAGAACGTCGAGCCTGGGCGCATCCTTCAGCAAAGCATCCGCGGAAAGTTTGAGGCCGCGCAGGTCGCGCACGCCTTCCAGCGTCTTGCCATAAATCCTGTAGGTCGAGTTCGGGATGCGCGCGAGCACCTCGAAGGGCCCGGTCAGGTCGATCTGGTCGAGGCCCTCGAACACGAGCGAGCCAATCTGCAAATGACGGTCGGCGGAAATCATCGGGCGCTCCTTCTCGATATGGACAAGGCGATACTAGCCTGCGAAGCTCTGGCCGATATGCCAAACAACCCTCGTTTTCCGCCAAAGGCCGCCACGATCGAAATCGTCGCTTTTCCGGGCGTGCAGCTCCTGGATGTGGCGGGGCCGCTACAGGTTTTCGCGACGGCGAATGATTATGCCGCGCGCGCGGGGCGAGCGCAGCCATATGCGCCGAGGGTCGTCGGGCCGCGCGGCGGCGAAGTCACCGCTTCGGCCGGGCTTGCGATGAAGGTCTTGCCGCTTTCGCCGCCGCGCGCCGCAATCGACACGCTGCTCATCGCCGGCGGCCCCGGCGTGCAACGGGCTTCGAACGATCCCAGGCTCGTGCGCTGGGTGAAAGCGCGCGCCGCCCGCGCCCGGCGCGTCGCTTCGGTTTGCACCGGCGCCTTCCTGCTCGGCGCCACCGGCATGCTGGACGGCCGCCGCGTCGCGACGCACTGGACCGAATGCACGCGCCTCGCACAGCGTTTTCCGAAAGCCCGCGTCGAGCCCGACCCGATTTTCATTCGCGAAGGCAATGTGTGGACTTCGGCAGGCGTCACCGCCGGGATTGATCTTGCACTCGCGCTCGTCGAGGAGGATCTCGGACGACCGCTCGCGCTTGCCGCCGCGCGGCATCTCGTCGTTTTTCTCAAGCGCCCCGGCGGTCAGGCGCAGTTCAGCGCCGCGCTCGCGCTTCAGCAGGCCGATGAGAAATTCGGCGCGCTGAACGAATGGATGGCGCGGCATGTCGGCAATGACCTTTCCCTCCCGGCCCTCGCCGCGCAGGCGGGCATGAGCGAGCGCAATTTCAGCCGCCGTTATCTCGAGGCGACGGGCATGACGCCGGCGCGCGCGGTCGAGAAACTTCGCGTCGAGGCGGCGCGCCTGATGCTCTCCGACGGCAAGCTGCCGGTGAAGCGGATCGCCGAACGCTGCGGCTTCGGCTCGGAGGAAACAATGCGGCGCAGCTTTCTGCGCAATCTTGCGGCCACGCCGCAGGATTATCGTGCGCGTTTCAGCGCCGCATAAACGTGTATGATCGCCGCTCCCAACAAGGAACGAGCGATGCGCGACAGCCTGCTGCTCAGCTTCAACTGCGGTTCTTCCACCATCAAGACGGGCCTCTACCGGATCGAGAGCGGCAAGCCGCGCGCGCTCGCCGGCGGCGCGATCGATTTTCGCAAATCGCCCTTTCGTTTCAAGATGAGCGGCGGCAAGGCCACCTTCGACGTCCCGTTGGAGGCGAAGTCGCCCGACGATCTGGAGAGCATCGCACGGCAATCGTTCGATGCGCTCGGCGGGCACTTCGATTTGAGCAAGCTCCTCGCGGCCGGTCATCGCGTCGTGCATGGCGGCGACCGTTTCAAATGTCCCTGCCTGCTCGACGACGATGCAGCCGAGGCGATCGCGAACCTTGCCGTGCTCGCGCCGCTCCATCAGGGTCAGGCACTCGCGCTGATCCGCGCCGTGCGCAAGCTGCGGCCCCAACTTCCGCAGGCAGCCTGTTTCGACACGACCTTCCACCAGTGCCAGCCGGAACTCGTGCGCCGCTTCGCGCTGCCGCGCTCGATGTTCGACCGCGGCATCAAGCGTTACGGCTTTCATGGCCTCTCCTACCAATACATCGCGGGCGAACTCGCGCGGCGCGACCCGAACCTTGCGAAAGGCAAAGTCATCGTGCTGCATCTAGGCAGCGGCGCAAGCCTGTGCGGCATGGAGAATGGCAAGAGCGTCGATACCTCGATGGGTTTTTCGGCGCTCGACGGCGTGCCGATGGCGACGCGCTGCGGCGCGCTCGACCCCGGCGTCGTGCTGCATCTGCAGGGCCCCGAAACCATGAGCGCGAAGGAGATCGAGGATCTGCTCTACCACCGCTCGGGGCTGCTCGGCATTTCCGGCATCAGCGCCGACACGCGCGACCTGATGGCGAGCCATGCGCCGGAGGCCAGGCAAGCGCTCGAGATTTTCGCCTTCCGCACGGCGGGCGAAATCGCGCGGCTCGCGGCGACGCTCGAAGGGCTCGATACGATCGTCTTCACGGCCGGGATCGGCGAGAACCAGCCGGAAATCCGCGAAGCGATTTGCGCGCGGCTCGGCTGGCTTGGCGTTGCGCTCGACACCGGCGCGAACGCGAAAAACAGCTATTCAATCGGTAGCGCCAAGAGCCGCATCCATGTGCTCGTCATCCCGACCGACGAACAGCAGGTGATCGCGGAAGAAACGCTCGCCCTCGTGGGCAAACGATAGGCACCCAAGGCCCGCTCGGCGCGTTCAGCGGCGCTCAGGCGAGCGCGCGGGCCGGAGACATCTCCTCGACCTCGACACCGATCACCCGGTTGCGGCCAAGGCGCTTTGCCGCATATACGGCGCCGTCCGCCTCCCGCAGCAGCGCATCGATGTCGTAGCCCGCAAGCGCCGTCGAGGCGACGCCGATGCTGACCGTCACTTTCAGCGGCGCGGTGACGCGCGAGCGTTTTGCGTCGAACGCAAACGCCTCGACCTGCTGGCGGATGCGTTCGGCAACCCGCCTGCCCTGTTGCGCATCGGTCTGCGGCAGCAGGCAGCAGAATTCCTCGCCGCCGACCCGGAACAGAAAATCCGTCGGCCGAATGGCATTGCTGGTGATTTCGACAAAGGACTTCAGCACGAGATCGCCGCCGATATGGCCGGCGAGATCGTTGATGCGTTTGAAGTCGTCGATGTCGAGAAACAGTGCGCAGAGTTCCTGCCCGTCGCGCTCATGACGCGCCAGCAAACGCCGGCCGCGGCTTTCCAGCGCCCGCCGGTTCATCGCGCCGGTCAGCGGATCGGTGTTGGCGACGGTGCGCTGCTCCAGTTCGAGCCGCTCCTTCGTCATCGCAACCATGAGCACCACGAGGATCACGGTGTGGAAGAACATGATCATGTTGTAGGCCGCGAGCCAGTCGGCGGAGGCCGGCAGCGCGCCGAAGGGAAACGGCGCGACATTGACCAGCGGAATCCGGATGGCGAACACCAGCGCGAGGCTCGCGCATAGCGCAATCATCATCCAGCGCGACGCCAGCCGTTCGCTCCGGCCGCGCCAGAACTCGAACGCCGTAAGCGTCAGGAACACGGAAGCCAGGAGCGAGGAAACGATGACGCGGTAAGGCGCGTGCTCGAACAAATCGGGCACGAGGCTGAAGGCAAGCCAGCCGCCGGTCGCCGCCGCCAGCGGCAGCCACAATGGCTGGCGCCGCTCGAAGGCGCGTGCGCCCTGCCAGCAGCAGCCGAAGGTCGCGACCAGGGCCGCCCCCGTAATGCCGAGCCCGAGAAAATCCGGGTGGAAGCCATGCCAGATGACGTTGCCGGCGGCGACATTGCCGAGCAGGAGCGCCACGCCCCACCATGCGAACCAGATCGCGCGGCGGCGCGGGCTTCGCGACCAGAACACGAAAAACAGGCCGGCCAGCAGCATTTTCATCAGAAGGCCGAACACGATCACTGTCGTGGTATCGAGGTAGCCCTCAACCATATTCATGACGCTGCATCCGGCCCTTGATTTCCGCCGATCTTCGCACTTCCGCCGCCCATTCCAGAAAAATCACCCCGATCGTGGAGCCTGCAACATACACAGATTCCGAGTTCCACAGCCAGCACAGGCCATGCAAAGATTTGAACGTGCGTCGTTAAATAAGCTTTACGGCCGGTTCCCATGCGGCCGAAAGTGGCGGCATGTCACAATGAGGCTGGCTCGCTCGTCATGATGGCAGAGCCAACCAAAGGAGGCCCATCATGCCCGGTAAGATCAACCCCTATGCCGCCGCCCCTTCGCTGATGAAGGAATGGCAGCGCCTGTCAATGACGGTCGCCGCCAGCCTCGACCCGAAGCTCGTGCATCTCGTCGAAATCCGCGCCTCGCAAATCAACGGCTGCTCCAATTGCCTCAATATGCACACGGTGTTCGCGCGCGAGAACGGCGAGACGGAGCAGCGCATCAATCTCCTGCCGGCGTGGCGCGAAGCGCCCTGCTACACCGAGCGCGAGCGCGCGGCCCTCGCCTGGACGGAGGCGCTGACCACCATCTCTCAGGGCCATACCCATGAAGCGGCCTATGAAGCGCTGAAGGCGCAGTTCAACGCGGAAGAGCAGACCAAGCTCACGCTGATGATCAACATGATCAACGGCTGGAATCGTCTCTCGGTCGGCTTCGGATTGTGGATCGAGCCCGAAGAGGTCAAGGCTGCGCAAAAGGCGGCGCGAGCCGCCTGATGCAACACACCGGGCACAACGACGCTGTGGCGGCCTTCGAGCCGCTGCGCCCGAAGCTCAAGCGCGTCGCTTACCGCATGCTCGGCTCGGTCTCGGACGCCGAGGACATCGTGCAGGAGGCCTTCATCCGCTGGATGAAGGCCGACCGCACGGAGGTGCGCGAGCCGGAAGCGTTCCTGCGCCGCACGGTGACGCGGCTCTGCCTCGATCAGTTGAAATCGGCGCGGCACCAGCGCGAGACTTACATCGGCACCTGGCTGCCCGATCCGGTCGTCGAGGAGGAGGAAATCGAGGATGTCACGCTTCCGCTGATGCTGGTGCTGGAGCGCCTCTCGCCCCTGGAGCGCGCGGCGTTTTTGCTGCACGATGTGTTCGGGCAGAATTTCGACGAGGTTGCCACCGCAATCGGGCGCGACCCGGCGGCCGCCCGGCAACTTGCCGCACGGGCGCGCGCGCATGTGCGCGAGGCGAAGCCCCGCTTCAAGGTCGAGAAAGAGCACGGGCTTGAACTCGCCGAGGCGTTCTATACCGCCTCGCGCAGCGGCGACATGAAGACGCTCGGCGCGATGTTATCGGCCGATGTCAGCGTGCACGCGGACGGCGGCGGCAAGCGCCCTGCTTTCCCGAAGCCGATTTTTGGTTATGACGCAGTGATGACGCTATGGGCGAAGCTCGCGGTCGTGGTGAAGCACAACCCGTCGAAACTCGTGCGCGTCGCCACGATCAACGGCCTTCCCGGCTTCATCACGCTCGAAGCCGACGGCGAATTGCAGACCACCGCGCTCGATATCGAGGATGGCAAGATCACAGCGGTTTACGTGACACGGAACCCGGACAAGCTGAAGCATTTGCATTAAATTGCGCGCCCGAAGCCGAACGAAAGACACAAATCGGTTCGACGGTCTTCGCCATGTTCACTGAAGAGGAAACGCCATGCCCAGCACTGTCCGGTTGCACCGTGTCCTTACCGCGAAGCCCGAGAAGGTCTATCGCGCTTTCGTCGAGGCGGATGCGCTCACCAAATGGCTGCCGCCCAACGGCTTCACCTGCACCGTGCATCAGTTCGACGGCAAGGCCGGCGGCAAGTTCAAGATGTCGTTTCGCAATTTCACGACCGGCAACAGCCATTCGTTCGGCGGCGAATATCTCGAGCTCAAGCCCGGCGAGCGCCTCGTCTATACCGACAAATTCGACGACCCCAACCTGCCGGGCGAAATGCGCGTGACGATCACGCTCAAGCAGGTCTCCGTCGGCACCGAGATCAACATCGAGCAAGCCGGCATCCCCGACGTCATCCCGGCGGAGGCGTGCTATCTTGGCTGGCAGGAATCGCTGCGCAATCTTGCGAAGCTCGTGGAGCCGGAGATCAATCAGTAACAGCGGCACGCCGGGGGAACGATGAGATCGATCGACGCCATAGCGATGGTCGCGGCATGCGCTTTGACCGCGAGCGCGGCCCTCGCCGCGCAACACAAGGCGCAATGCAAATTTACGGTCGAGGGAAAAACTTATCTCAACGGCCCGTGTAATTTCGAATCCGATCCGGACGGCTCGTTCCGCATCTGGGACGATATCCACACCGTTTACGTCAACGTGGACGGAAACACGGCGGAGGCCAGCTGGAACAAGAATCCGAAATCACTTCACGCGGATTCGCCGCTCGGAATGCTCACGCGCAAGGGCGCATGCTGGGAGAACGCCACGGCACAAGTTTGCGCGCGTAGCATGCGGGCGCGTAAATAATTCGCCGCGCAATCCCGTAAAGCCCGGAGCCGGGTTCAATCAGCAGCGCCGGTCAACCGCGCGCGCCGCTTCCTTGCGGGAGGCGACGCGCGGGGCCTTGCTCAATTATTTTCGGCGCTCGGGTGATAGCGCCTGACGCGGCGCAAGGTGTTGCGATCGGTGTGATGCATTTCCTGGCCGGTGGCGGCGAGTTTCAGGAGCAGATCGGACGTATAGCTGAAGGTGCCGTCGTCGTTGATCGTGAAGGTGCTCTTGAAGTCGCGGATTTCCGCGCGCTCCAGCAAATACTTGTTCTGCAGCACGCCGTAGTGCGCCGCGCCCGGTTTGGCGTCGAACGTCAGCACCGTGTCGTGTGGTTTGGCGCTGCTGCCGGCGAGGATCGCGATGCCGCGACCGAACACCACGTTGCGCATCACCTCCCCGTGGGCCTTGTCCCACAACAGGAAGCCGACCTCGTCGTGAAACGGGTCCATCGCCTCCTCGCCATGACGCCACGCGGTCATGCCGTAGTGGAGGCCCCACAATTCCTGCTTGCCGTTTTCCTGAATCGGAATCGGCTTGAACCACGCTTTTTCGAAGTAGGTGGTTTCGGAAGTCTCGTCGTCCTTGTTGTGGTACGAGAGATCGACCCCGACATCGCCCTCCCATTCGCCGACCAATGGCGTCAGCGGCCCCAGCTTCCGCGGACCAGGGAGTCGGTTTTGCATGATGGTACCTTCCTTTTCTTCGTGCTTGAAAAAAGCGAAACTAGCGCTCCGGCAAGCACGGAGACCAACCAAAATGTTTGGATGATGAGAGCGATAAAACGCATCTGAAGATTCGATGCGATCTGTCTGACGGCGGCGCGAAGCACGCGGCGATGGAATAGAGAATTCGAGCGCGTTTTAGTTGCGCTTCATTTCAACCATCAAAAAAATTACGAGCGAGACTACGATTTCGCCGGCGGGACTCTTATTCCCACTCAATCGTCCCCGGCGGCTTCGAGGTCACGTCGTACACGACGCGGTTGACGCCGCGGACTTCGTTGATGATGCGCGTCGCGACGCGGCCCAGAAAGCCCATGTCGAACGGGAAGAAGTCGGCGGTCATGCCGTCGGTCGAGGTGACGGCGCGCAGGCCCACCACTTCATCGTAAGTGCGGCCGTCGCCCATGACGCCGACGGTGCGCACCGGCAGGAGCACGGCGAAGGCCTGCCAGATGGTGTCGTAAAGCCCGGCGCGGCGGATCTCCTCGAGATAGATCGCATCGGCGAGCCGCAGCACGTCGAGGCGTTCTTTGGTGATCTCGCCCGGCATGCGGATCGCAAGCCCCGGCCCCGGAAACGGATGCCGCCCGACGAATGTTTCCGGCAGGCCCAGCTCGCGGCCGAGCGCCCTCACCTCGTCCTTGAACAATTCGCGGAGCGGCTCGACGAGCTTCAGCTTCATGCGTTCCGGCAGCCCGCCGACATTGTGGTGCGACTTGATCGTCACCGAAGGCCCGCCGGAGAACGACACGCTTTCGATGACGTCGGGATACAGCGTGCCCTGCGCCAGGAAATCGACCTTGCCTATTTTCTTCGCTTCGGCGTCGAACACGTCGATGAACAGCTTGCCGATGGTCTTGCGCTTCTGCTCGGGGTCGGTGACGCCCTTGAGCGCGGAAAGAAATTGCGCGCTCGCATCCACATGCACGAGCGGGATGTTGTAAGTGTCGCGGAAGAGCTTGACGACTTCCTGCGCCTCGCCCTGCCGCAACAGGCCGTGATCGACGAAGACGCAAGTGAGCTGGTCGCCGATCGCTTCATGCAGCAGCACGGCGACGACCGAAGAGTCGACGCCGCCCGACAGCCCGCACAAGACGCGCGACTTGCCGACCTGTGCACGGACTTTCTCGATGGCTTCCTGGCGGAAGGCGCGCATCGTCCAGTCGGATTTCAGCCCCGCGATCTTGTGCACGAAATTCGAGAGGAGCTTGGCGCCCTCCGGCGTGTGCACGACCTCGAGATGGAATTGCGTCGCGTAGAATTTGCGCTTCTCGTCGGCGATCATCGCCATCGGCGCGTTCTCGGATATGCCGAGGACTTCGAAACCGGCGGGCAATTCAGTGACGCGGTCGCCGTGGCTCATCCACACCGGATAGCGCTGGCCGGGCTGCCAGACGCCCTCGAAAATCGGCGACGCCTTTGTCACTTCGAGTTCGGCGCGGCCAAATTCGCGGTGATGGCCGCCCTCGACCTTGCCGCCGAGTTGCAGCGCCATCGACTGCTCGCCGTAGCAGATCCCGAGGATCGGCACGCCGGCCTGATAGATTTCGGGCGGCGGCAGCGGCGCGCCCTTCTCGTGCACCGAGGCGGGCCCGCCGGACAGGATCACGGCCTTGGGCCGCATGGTGCGGAAGGCCTCGGCGGCCTTCTGGAACGGCACGATTTCGCAATAGACGCCAGCCTCGCGGACGCGGCGGGCGATTAGCTGCGTCACTTGCGAGCCGAAATCGATGATGAGGATTTTATCGTGGTGAATCTGGTCGGGCGCGGCCATGCGCGCTTCTAAAACCTCGCGGGCGGACTGTCGACTCGGATCAACCCGTTCTCGCTTCGTCATGCCCGGCCTAGTGACGGGCATCCACGCTTTTTTCTTTCGCGGACAGTCCCTAAAGACGCGGATGGCCGGGACTTCAGGCGCGAAGACGGCGCTTCGCACCTCGCCCGGCCATGACGGCTGATGCCCGGTTCAGATCGGCAGGTAAGCCACGATCTTTTTCAGCGCCGGGGTGCGGACGAGATCGCGGCCGATTTCGATGGCGCGGGCCGCCACCGCCGACAGCGAATTCGGGGAAAAATCGAACTCGCCCGCGATTTCGGCCACCCGGCCGCGCTTGCCGACATTGCCCAATTTATAGCTCCTGAGCCCCGCATCGCCTTCGGCGCCGCCAAGGTCGAGCCAGCGCGCGCCGCTGCCGCGCAGCCGGTTGATGATGGCCCAGCGCAAGGCGTAACCGGCGCGAAGCGCGAGCGCCTTGTCGCTCGTCGCGCTGAACGGCACGAAGACACGCTCGCCGCTGCCGATCACGATGGAGCCGACGACCGGCTCGCCATGATGGCTGGCGATGAAAAGCCGCATGCCGAGCGCGCCGCCCGCCTGCGCCGCAAGCTTCGGCAGGTTGTCGATGCCGTGATGATCGGCAAAGCGCTTGCGCGCCAGCATGCCGCGATAGAGCGAGAGGAAAACCGGAAGCCCGCTTTCGAGCGGCAACTCCTCGATTTCGAGTTCGCGCGACGCCTTCTTGAGGTGCGCGCGCCATGAAGCGCCGAGCGAAGCAAGCTGCTCCTGTTCGGATAGCGTGAGATCGACGAGATAACGCTCGCGATCGGGCGCCTGCGCGTGAAACGAAAAGCCCGCGCGCTTCAGCGCATCGCGCCAGATTTCCTCCTGGCCCGGATCGGCGGGCGGCATGATGCGCAGCAAGAGGCGGCGCTTGCCGGAGAACTCGGCTTTGAGCGCTTCCAGCATCGCGTAAAGCACTTGCGGATCGGCGGCCGCGCCCGCGCCGCGCCACAGCGGGCCGAACTTCACATAGGCCATGCCCGCGCCGATCACCGGCAGCGTGACGAGCAGCACGATCGCCATCGCTACGGGCTCGGCGGTACCTTCTTCGCGGAGCAGAAGGCCGAGCGAATGCAGCTTGCTCCAGCGCGCGCCCATGAAGGCGACGGTCTGCTCCATGCACATGTCGCTGAAGCCCGCGGCGAGCGCGTCCCACTCGGCGGCGGGGCGCTCGATGACTTCGGCGCGAAACCGGCCGGAGGCCGGTGCGAGCGACGGCGCTTCAGGGGTGTGCGAAAGATTTTCGGTATTCGGCATGGGTGGTCTTCAGCCGGTCAGCCCGGCCGCACATCATTACAACCAAACCTCAAGGCCGAGTTGAACCTTTCGTCTAATTCGATGCGGATGGTTTACGCCGTGTTTACCATCCGGCCCCGGCCCGGCCTTGGTCAGAACTTTGGTCAGACCTTGCGCAGCACCGAGACGAAGAAGCCGTCGGTATTGGTGCGCTTGGGCGTAAGCAAGAGCCCTTCGGGCATGAGCTTTGCCGCCTTCTGCAAGATGGCGCCGCGCTCGCCGAGCGCCTTGCAGATATCCTTGCCGGGGACCGGCTGCCAACCGTCGTGGCGCGACAAAAAGCTCTCGATCTGCGCGCCGTTCTCGGCCGGGAGCAGCGAGCACGTCACGTAAACGATGCGTCCGCCGGGCTTGGCGAAGGCCGCCGCCTGATCGAGCAATGCGGCCTGTTCGCGAACGCGGATTTCGAGCGCGCCGGGGCGCATGCGCCATTTGGCGTCGGGGTGGCGGCGCCACACGCCGGTGCCGGTGCACGGCGCATCGACCAGCACGAGATCCATGCGGGTATGCAGATCGGTCAGCACTTCGGTCTTGCCCTTGGGCGCACGGACCTGAACGTTGCGGGCCTCGGCGCGCTTGAGACGATCGAAGATCGGCGCGAGGCGGCGCACGTCGCCGTCGAACGCGAAAATCTGGCCCTTGTTTTCCATCAGCGCCGAAAGCGCGAGCGTCTTGCCGCCCGCACCGGCACAGAGATCCAGCACCTGCTCGCCCGCCTTCGCGCCGGTCAGCACCGCCGCAAGCTGCGAGCCCTCGTCCTGCACCTCGAACCAGCCTTTTTGAAACGCAGGCTCGGAGGTCGCGGGCGGATGGCGGCCATGCTCGTCGAGCGGAATGCGCAGGCCGAACGGCGACCAGCCGCTTTCCACCGCATGCAAATGCGAAAGCTCGGCGAGCAGTTTCTCGCGCGGCGCGAGCAGCGTGTTGGCGCGCAAATCGAGCGGCGCGCGCGCGGCGAGCGCCTCGCCCTCCTCGGCGCGATCCTTGCCGAAGACTTCCTTGAATTGCGCGTCGAGCCATTCGGGGTAATCGCCCTTCACATGGGCGGGCGCTTTCGCAAGCGAGGGCTTCTTGAGCCGTTTCTTCTCGTCATCGGAAAGCGGCTCGGGCGCAAAGCGCGAGCCGTCGAACAGTTTTTCGATTGCCGCAAGATCGAGATCGCGCGCGAGCGCAAGCATGCCGAGCGCCACCGCGCGCGGCGTCCCGGCGTCCATGACATAGGCGCTCGAAGCCTTGCGGCGCAGCGCGTCGTACACCAGCGAGCCGATGGCGGCGCGATCGCCCGAACCGGCGAAGCGGTGCGCGCGGCCCCAGTCCTTCAGCACATCGGCGACGGGCCGGGCGCGGGCTTCGAGTTCGGTCAGGATTTCGATGGCGGCGGAAAGCCGCGCGGAAGGTGTCATGAGCGGGTTTTATCACAAAAGAAAAATACGAAGCGCAAAAGCGATCCACATCGCGAGCAAAACGATCGCGCCCGCGCCGAACAACATGCCGCGATAGGGAACGTAATTCGAGGTGACATGGACATAGGCCTGCATCAGCCGCAGCGCGACAAACACCCAGGCCAGCAGCACGAACAGAAGATCGGCCTGGCGCGTGAACAGCACCAGGATCGTCAGCACATAAAACAGCAGCGGTACTTCGAGCTGGTTGTGGAAAGCGTTGGCGATTTGCGTCGCGCGCTCGGGCCACTTCGGCTGGCGAAGCGCGATGTCCTGATAGCGCACCTGTTTCGAGTTCAGCGCCTTGCCGCGCTGCATGGCCATCGCGATCAACAGCGCGAAAGTCAGCGCGACCTGGACGAACAGCGGCGCAAGCACGGCTTGAAGGGACATGGCGATCTCCGGTTTGGAGCCGCTGTCATAGCCGTTCTCGCCCGCAACCGGAAGCGAGGCTTTGCCGTCAGGGCAAGCGCTCAGAGCAGATAAATGCGCAGCGCGAAGACGATCCACATCGCACACAGCACCGCCGCACCGGCGCGGAACGAGTAGCTGCGATACTTTACGTTGTTGACCGTGACGTGGATCGAGGCCTGCACGATGCGCAGGATGACGAAGACCCACGACATCAGAACGAAAAACATATCCGCCTGCCGGGTGAACAGCACCAGCAGCGTCAGCACGTAGAACAGCACCGGCAATTCGAACTGGTTGAGGTAACTGTTGGCAAATTGCGTCGCGCGCTCCGGCCAGTTCGGCTGGCGGAGCGCGATGTCTTTGGCCTTCACTTTCTTGTCGAGGATCGCGCGGCGGCGATGGAGGCTCATGCCGATCAGAACGCAGAAGGTCAGCGCCACCTGCACGAACAAGGGCGCGAGCGCGAATTGGATGCTCATGTTCAACTCCCCGACTTCAAGGCCCGCTTTGACAACGGGGCTTTGGCAACCGCCTAAGCCACTGCTTCGGCGTGTGGAATAGTTAGCACCCGCAATCATGAGGAAATTTTCCTGTCCCGACAAATGAGCCCTTACCCGATCGCCAAGCCACATTACCGAACTGGACGCGGCGCCAATTCGGGCGCAGGCTATTTGCAATCACAGGGCACCCATAATGACCCTTGGGCCTAAACCCTCGATCCATTCGCCAACCGGCGCAAACGGAACTCCGATGAGGACAGGTCATGCCAGTATTCGCACATCACGACTCGACAGATTGCTTCGATCCCGAGCAAATCGAGATGATGCAGCGTGTTATCGACCGCGCGTGGGACGTCGTCCGTCACGACGAAAATGCCGAGAAAGAGACGGAGGCGCGTTCCCTGCTTTCGCTTTGCGTGCTGAACGAGGCACGCCGCGGCGAAGACAGCTACACCCGGCTGGTAAATCGCTCGATTGTCGCGTTCAGGCGGCAAAGCGCGTTGCTGCTACCAGCACGCCGCAGTGTTTGAGTATGAATAATCAGGTCCGCGTAGGGTAGTTCGGGCTTTCGCGTGTGATCGTAACGTCGTGTACATGGCTCTCGCGCAACGCCGAGCCAGAGATCTTCACAAACTGCGCCTTGTTACGGAACTCCTCGAGATTCCTGGCGCCGACATAACCCATCGAAGCACGCAAACCGCCCGCGAGTTGATGCAGCACGGTCGCGATCGGCCCCTTGAACGGCACCTGCCCCTCGACGCCTTCCGGCACGAGCTTGAGCGAGTCCTTGATGTCAGCCTGGAAGTAGCGGTCGGCCGAGCCGCGCGCCATCGCGCCGACCGAGCCCATGCCGCGATACGACTTATAAGAACGGCCCTGATAGAGATAGACCTCGCCAGGGCTCTCCTCGGTGCCCGCGAGCATCGCGCCGACCATGGCGCAATGCGCACCGGCGGCGAGGGCCTTGGCGACATCGCCCGAGAACTTCATGCCGCCGTCGGCGACAACCGGAATGCCGTGCTTCGCCGCTTCGTCGGCGGCATCCATCACGGCGGTGAGCTGCGGCACGCCGACACCGGCGACGATGCGCGTCGTGCAGATCGAGCCCGGCCCGATACCGACCTTCACGGCATCCGCGCCCGCATCGATCAGCGCTTTCGCGCCCTCGCGCGTCGCGATGTTGCCGGCGAGCACTTGAACCTTGTTGGACTGCCGCTTGATGCGGTTGACGGAGTCGAGCACGCGCTGCGAGTGCCCGTGCGCGGTATCGACGACGACGACATCGACGGCGGCATCGACGAGACGCTCGGTGCGCTCGAAGCCGCCATCGCCCACGGTCGTCGCGGCGGCGACGCGCAGACGGCCCTGCTCGTCCTTGCAGGCGTTCGGGTTGGCGACCGCCTTCTCGATATCTTTCACCGTAATGAGGCCGACGCACTGATAATCGGCGTTGACGACGAGCAGCTTCTCGATGCGGTTCTGGTGCAGGAGCTTCTTGGCTTCCTGCTGGTTGACGCCTTCGCGCACGGTGATGACGTTCTTGGTCATCAATTCGGAAACCGGCTGC